>OFGR01000917.1_pt1 | contig 26557 bp, 20 predicted proteins | sample 1521811 | NCBI WGS metagenome assembly OFGR01 (sample SAMEA3504098, study PRJEB24116) | mouse gut metagenome | biome: mouse gut; feature: mouse-associated habitat; material: faeces | place: Denmark | collected 2011
TGGCCGCCGCCACAAGAGCGCTGTCTGTTATCTTAACTCCATGGAATACCTCGTAGCGTTCTTTCAGCCCCCGAAGAATCGAAATTGCATCCTCCACCGTTGGTTCCTCCACCATCACCGGTTGGAAACGGCGTTCCAGGGCGGCGTCCTTCTCAATATACTGCCGGTATTCATCCAAGGTCGTCGCACCGATACAATGGAGTTCCCCCCTTGCCAGCATTGGCTTTAACATATTGCCTGCATCCATGGCGCCGTCCGTCTTGCCCGCTCCCACAATAGTGTGCAGCTCGTCGATGAACAGAATGATTCTTCCGTCGCTGTTCTTCACATCCTCCAATACCGCTTTCAGACGCTCCTCAAACTCTCCCCTGTATTTCGCACCCGCCACCAGCGCGCCCATATCCAATGAAAAAATAGTCTTATCCTTCAAGCCTTCCGGAACATCGCCCCTGACGATTCTCTGAGCCAGTCCTTCAACAACCGCCGTCTTACCCACGCCTGGCTCTCCGATCAATACGGGATTGTTCTTGGTCTTTCGGGAAAGGATACGAATTACATTGCGTATCTCCGAATCACGCCCGATTACCGGATCTAATCTCTGCTCTCTGGCCCGCTCTACAAGGTCTGAACCATACTTATTCAGGGTATCATAGGTGTCCTCTGGATTATCGCTGGTCACACGCTGATTCCCCCTGACTGTTGACAGGGCTTTCAAAAAATCGTCTCTCTTGATACCCATTTCCCTGAAAATGGACTTAAGCTCTCTGTTGGGATATCTCAAAAGTGACAGAAAAATGTGCTCGACGGATACATATTCGTCTCCCATCTGCCTTGCTTCATCTTCTGCGTGAATCAAAGCTTTGTTTAGGTCCTGGCCAATATATTGCTGACCGCCCTGCACCTTGGTACGTTTCCTAAGCGCCTCCTTCGTCCGGTTAAGCATTATATCTTTGTCGATTCCCATCTTCTCCATGAGCTTGAGAATCAGACTGTCCTCCTGAATCAGCAATGCATAGAGAAGATGCTCCTGCTCAATCTCCTGATTACCATATTCCAGCGCTGCACGCTCACAGCCATTAACTGCCTGCATGGACTTCTGCGTAAACTTATTTATATTCATAGTACAGCCTCCTTTTTCATACTAAATGTTGGTGTTCTATTTACAATATAACATTAACGCATTTTATCAGCACTGTCAAGAGTTGAGTGCTAATTTGTTTTGATATTTTTTCTATTTCAGCATATCAAGAATTTCATCCTTAGGCTTTGCTCCAACCTCTCTCTTTACAGCCTCCCCATTCTTGAACACCATTAGCGTCGGAATAGACATTACCCGATACTCTTTCGCTAATTCAGGATTCGCGTCCACATCCACTTTACAGATTTTAGCATCCGTAACCTCATTGCCGATTTCTTCAATCACAGGTCCCACCATCTGGCATGGGCCGCACCATGTCGCCCAGAAGTCCACCAGCACTGGTACGTTAGCGTCCAATACCTCCTCCTTAAAATTATCCTTTGTCAAATGTAATACTGCCATCTTTTATCATCCTTTCTTTCATTAAAATGTATTCCACTTTTTATTATAACCCATTTACGTATACATTTTTAGCCATAATATCCATTTTATGAAATTTTTCTAATTTAAGCTGTCCTTAAACATTATTCTAATCATTTCCAAAATTACCATCCTACTCATCTACTCGAAAAATAAAAAATATTATATAATCTTTGTAACGAATTGGTAAGTCATGCGTCTAATAGGCAGATCACAGATAAGGGGGGTGAGGGAATGAAGATTGATTTTGAGGAGCTCTATGAACGTTTTTTCAAGGACGTGTATCTGTTTGTCCTGGCAATGAGTAAGGATCCGCACATTGCCGAAGATATTACCCAAGAGACCTTTTTCAAAGCTCTAAAAGAGATTAAGCATTTCCGCGGAAATTGCTCGGTTAAGTCCTGGCTCTGCCAGATTGCCAAGAATCTCTACATCTCCGACACCCGTAGGAAAAAGCCCATTCATTCCGATACCCTTGAAGCTCTGCCCGATGCTTCAAATGTGGAGAATATCTGTATCCGAAAGGATGAGGCTCTTTCTATCTACAAAGTACTTCACTGTCTAAACGAGCCTTATAAAGAAGTCTTTACCCTTCGGGTACTGGGAGATTTAAGCTTTAAAGAGATTGCAGAAATCTTTGAAAAACAGGAGAATTGGGCGAGAGTCACCTACCATCGGGCAAGACTCAAGATACGTGAGCATATATCGACTTCAAACGCCCATAAGCAATAGATGCCGCTGTTTCCACGCGGCGGAAAGGAGATTATTATGAACAAAATACCCTGCGATATCATTAAAGACCTGCTGCCACTGTATAAGGACCATGTATGCAGCGAAAAAACAATGGAGCTGGTTGAAAACCATCTGCCGGAATGCGAGAGCTGCCGTGAATATCTGGAAGCGATGGAGGCTGAGCTTCCGCCTGTTACTCTGCCTCCCTGCAGTACAGAGCAGTCAGACGGCCATACTTCAGCCTCTTTAGCCCTTGAAGATATAGAAGTATTCCAAAAAATTGCCCAAAAGCTAAACTGGATGAAGGTTACCATCAGCTTTTTTGCGGTAATCATTACGATTATGGTGATCTCTCTCATCAACACCATATCCGGCGAATACATTACGAAGCTGCCCATATTTGACAAACGTGTAGCAGCAAAAGACGTCAGTGTCACAGAGCTTTACCAACTGAAAAATGGGGATTTCTATATTACGTTAGAAAGCGATTTTCCCTGCGATATTCTTTCATACGGTTCCATATCTTCACCAGATGGCAAGTCTTATATGGAATCTTATGACAACGGCCAGAGCCGTTTATCCTTTGAGAAAACTTCCATATGGGGCAAGTTTTTCCTAAACCATTTATCTTATAAGAGTTTCTCCTTTGTAATTCCTTATCAGGAGATTCTTAATTTGGATGAAACGGATGGATACCAAAGCCAGGGTTCATCTGCTATTGTTCACACCACCGCTCTAATCTACTATGAGGGAAAAGGAAATGAACAGCTTACCATCTGGAAGGAGGGACAAAAAATTGCGGCGGCGCCTGAGATGATTGAGCAAAGAGTCCTGCATCAACAGCGCCGACAGGAAACGGGAATTGATGAGCAGCAGGAAATATCATCTAAATATGCGGATAATATTCTGGTTTTATATTAATCATTATTTATTTGGGCTGTTTTATTGAGGAAACAGCCCTCGTTTTTCGGAAATAATAAAAAAACTTCCTATTAAAATGGAAGCTTTCATCACCCTCTCTGTCTTCTGACAAGCTCACAGAAATTTATCGTCTAAATTACGAATCCCTGGTATTTTTTTTACCGGAAGTATAGTCATAGGGACGCTGATTTGGTATAATGATAACATTAGAATTGCTTCGGTAATTTAAGAAACCCCGTATGAACTCGACGGTTGGGGGACATTCAGTTTGCGGGAATAGAAAGGGATGTTAGCAGTAATGAAAAACAGAAGATTGAAACGGGGGCTGTCTTTTTTTCTATGCCTGATTATAGCAGTATGCATATCTGCCGGAATAATGCCGCATACCGTCCGCGCCGAGGAAAAACGTACGGTAAAGGTTGCATTTTTCCCAATGAACGGATACCACATGATGGCGGGAAAGGGCATCTATACTGGTATGGATGTAGAGTACTTGGAAGCGCTGTGCAATTATACCAACTGGGACATAGAATATGTGGAGTGTGAGGACTGGGATGCGGCGCTTAAACTGGTGGCTGACCATAAAGCGGACCTTGTGGGAAGCGCCCAGTATTCGGCCGAACGGGCGGCATCCTACCAATATGCAGACCTGTCCAGCGGATATACCTTCGGTATCATAGCCACTAACCCGAACAGCAGTCTGGCATATGAAGACTTTGACGCAATGAAGGAAATCACCTTTGGTATGGTTCGTACCTATGTACGCAGAGAGGAATTCCTAGGTTATCTCTCCGACAACGGTATTGCGTCTCCCAAGATCAGAGAGTATGATTCCACCTCTGATCTGCAGAACGCACTGGACGAAGGCGAGGTGGATGCGCTGGTACATACTTTTATGGAGATTAAGGAAGGGCAGCGACTGATTGGACGTTTCGCCCCAAGACCCTTTTACTACATCACCTATGAGGGAAATGACGACGTTATGCGTGATCTGAACAACGCCATTGCCGACCTGAAGATGAATGAACCTGAATTGGAAACACAGTTGATGAACCGTTTCTATCAAAGCAAGTTGGACAAGACAGTTGTTTTTACATTGGATGAGAAGGAATATCTTGCTGAAAAAAATACAATCAGGGTTGGATATTTGGACAGTTATTACCCATTTGTCTATGAGGAGGACGGAGAATGTAAGGGACTCACAAAAGAAATGCTGGAGGGGATTGCAGCCCTTACCGGTCTTACCATTTCCTGGCAGAAAGTAGAAAACCCTCAGGAGGCGCGTACCGCCCTAGGAAACGACGAGCTTGACGTTATGTCTTACTGCGTACACGCTGAAGGCAGTTCACACGACCACCAGCTTTCCAGGATAAAAGACTATGTGCAGGTTCCTCTGGTATTCGTCACGAAAGAAAAAACTGAGCTGGAATCAATAGAAACTCTGGCAACCGTTGATTACTTGTCTGATAAAGCCACAGAGCTGATTGGTTCCACAGATATAAAAGTTCAGACATATGATACTCCTCAGGACTGCCTGGATGCAGTGAAGGACGAAAAAGCGGATGCAGTAATGTGCGACGGCTATCTGACAGAATATCTGCTTAGCTCCCAGATGCGGTATTATGACCTGGCGATTGAGAGTGTGTTAAGCGACGGTTTGGGAATCTCAATGACAGTCTCCGGCAGCAATCCTGAACTTGCAGGAATACTGAATAAGACTCTGCTGACTATAGATGCAAGGGCAATCAGCGATTATATGTTGGAGAGCAACGTATACTCCCTGGCAAGCGTAGGCATTTTCATAGAAGATCACAGCGTAGTTATTATCCTGATTCTAATTATGATTATGCTAATCATCCTATTGGTTGCTCTGCATATCATCCGAGACGCCAAGAAGATACAGCATTTAATGTATAAGGATGTGGAGATTGATATCGGGAATCTAAATTACCTAATTTATACCGGAAAGAAAAATATTCTGCCGGAGCGTTCCGCACAGCAGTATGCGGTTGTCTATCTTAATATTTCACAGTTCCAGCGTTATAAGGTAATCTACGGATGGAACAACGGGCAGAAACTCTTATCCTTGATTGCAGACGCCCTATCTCAGTGCATTAAGGGGAAGAACGAGGTCTGCGCAAAGGCAGATGGGGACCATTTTGTTTTCCTCATGTCTGATGAAAATGGCCCTATTCCGGAACGGGTTCGGAAGATACGCTATTTCATGGAAGAACGCATTTTTGAGGAAATCGGAAGCCGGATTGAGGTTCAGATGGGCATCTATTTTATACCTCCCAACAGCGACGATCTGCGAAGTGCCATTGACTGCGCAAGTCAGGCCATTGACTTTATCCAGAATGACAATCCAGATAATATCCAGATCTACGATGATGATCTTGAGAAGGCAATCCGTGAACGGCATGAACGGGAGAAGCTGCTGGATTCTGTAGATATTGACGAGAATTTTGTCACCTATTACCAGGCCAAGGTAGACGTCAACACAGAAGAAATCGTAGGCGCCGAGGCATTGGTACGTTTTCTGGATCCAACGGCATCAGGTGCAGTGCGTTCCCCTTGGTTCTTTATCCCTTACTATGAACAGACCGGAAAAGTAACTGATATTGATTTCTTTGTACTGCGGTGTGCATGTAAGATGCTTCGCAGACGGCTGGACAGCGGTGAGAAGGTTGTAACGATTTCCTGTAACTTTTCCAGGATACATTTTGTCAAGCCTGATTTTGCCATACGGTTTGAGCAGGTGTTGAATGAATACAGAATCCCCAAGGAGTTAATTGAAGTGGAGATTACCGAAACCCTTGTCATGGAGGAGATGCAGGAGAATCTCGCCAAACAAACATTAGACGACCTCCATGCAAAGGGAGTGCGGCTTTCCATTGATGACTTCGGCGCAGGATATTCTTCCCTTGGAGTTATAGAGAAGATTCCGGCCTCTGTTATCAAGCTGGACCGATCCTTCCTGCTGAACCAGAAGGATCGGGAACGCCAGGTGAAGATTATGAAAAGCATTGTGGAGCTTGCAGATAATCTTGGCTCACAGATTGTATGTGAAGGCGTGGAGACGGATGCTGACGTAGAGTTAATGCGGGAGATTGGGGCTCGCGTTGCACAAGGATACCGCTATGCTAAGCCTGTGTCAGAGATGGCCTTTGAGGAAAGGTTGTCCCAGAGCGTGGAATAATAATTACAATTCAAAAAGAGATGTTTCAGAAAGAAAAGATAATTTCTTTCTGAAACATCTCCTTTTTATAAAATACACCAAATGAGAAGCCTCTATGGCAATTCCATCTTCTTCCCGTCAAGCGCCGCCGAAACCAGCCCGTCATGTCCGTCATACACAAGCTTCAGAGAAAAAAAGTCCCGTCTCTCCTTAAGCAGCCTGAAAAAAATCTTATCCCCCTCCCAGATGTTCAATTCCTGCACCTTATCAATGTCCACCCATTCCAATTCTCCTTCATCACAGGGAAGCAGCTCTCCTTCAAACCCATCCGCCGTAAACAGTGACATGTACTCTGTAACCCCATTTCCTGATATAAAGGTTACAATTCCTCGGTACTGGTAGGAGGTCAGCGTATATCCTGTCTCCTCCTTCACCTCGCGCAACAGACATTCCTCAGGGCTTTCATCCTCCTCAAAATGTCCCCCAACACCAATCCATTTATCCTTATTCACATCATTCTTTTTCACAGTCCTGTGCAGCATCAGATATTGATGACCACGCTTAATATAGCACAGAGTACTTAACTTTGCCATATTCCTGCCTCATCCTTTCTATATATATTTCAAATCCTATTGGATTAAATTAATCATATCATCCCCTGTACCTTTTTACAATTTCTTTTCGCCTGAATCTGCGCCCTTCCTTTGACAAATGTGATATACTAAAATTATCTTTTTAGAACCAAAGGAGACAAGCCATGAACCGAGCGATTGATTATATCATAGATTCCACAAGCGACGGCCTGCGTATAGAGCAATACTTAAGGCGGCGCGGCTATTCCGCCCAAAATCTGGCAGAGATAAAGCGCATGCCCGAAAGCATCCTTGTAAATGGAATCCATTACTATATGCGCCAACAGCTTAAGGCAGGGGACCGCCTCTTGGTACGCATCTGTGAAACCAAATGCTCAAGGAAGATTCTGCCTGTAAATCTGCCTCTTGATATCGTATTTGAGGATGAAGACATTATCGTTGTCAATAAACCTGCTGGTATGCCTATCCATCCGTCCCTGAAGCATTACACTAATTCCATGGCAAATGCACTGGCCTGGTATTATCAGGAGCAGGAAAAGCCTTTCATCTTTCGCTGCTGCAACCGGCTAGACCGCGATACCTCCGGTCTTACTGTTGTGGCCAAGCATCTGGTCAGCGCAAATATCCTATCCGATCTGGGACGCAATCATAAGATATGCAGAGAATATCTTGCCATTACACGAGGCACGGTTTCTCCAACGTCTGGCACCATCGATGTGCCTCTTGGCCGCAAGCCTGGGACCATTATTGAACGGACGGTGGATTTTGAACAGGGTGAGCAGGCAATCACACATTACAGTGTTGTGGACGAAAAAAATGGACACAGCCTGGTTTCACTTCGACTGGAAACAGGCCGCACCCATCAGATTAGAATACATATGAAATATCTTGGTTTTCCCCTAATCGGAGATTATCTGTATAATCCGGATATGGAAAACATAGGAAGACAGGCGCTGCACTCCCACCGGCTTACCTTCACTCATCCCATTACAGGGGAAGCTCTTAAGTTTCATGCGCCTCTGCCAGAAGATATGCAGTCTGTTCTAAATGGAAAGCCATGATATTGGAAAGCCCTGCCTCAATAACCTAAGGACCATACCGCAGCACATACAGCTCATGGAGCGCCCGCGTTGCACAGATATACATAAACTGTGGGAAGAAGGGACTGCCCTCATCCCCTCCCGCCACAAATACCTGATCAAATTCCAGCCCTTTCGCCATATAAAAGGTCGTGACCGTAATTCCTTTCTGAAAACATTCGCTGTCCCTGTCTATATAGGATACGTCGCTGCGCCTCCTTCGGACATCTTCATAGATTGCCCGCGCCTCCTGCTGTGTCATCACAAGTATTGCGGCAGTCTCATATCCATCCTCACCAAGCCTCACACGTTCAAGGCTTCTGTCTATTGCCTCCACGTAAGAAATACACTGGATTTCCTCCACGTTTCGACCATGACGCTTCATATATTGAATTCCCTGTATTTTGGCGATTCCATTGGCATATTCTGCAATCTCCCATGTGTTTCGATAGCTCCGGTTCAACTCAAGCTTTCGCACCTTCTTCCCCAATATATCCGGCAGAAATGTAAGGACATCCTGAACCTCAGCATCCACCGTCTGAGCCCGATCCCCAAGAATCGTCATATTACAGGAAAACATGCGCTCAAGAATCACGTATTGAAGATAAGAGTAATCCTGCATCTCATCAATAACCAGATGTCGGATATTCCTGTGGTCTGCCACAGGAAGCAGACGATATTTAAGATACAGCAATGGATATACATCCTCATAGGCCAGTATCCTCTCCTCCCGCGGCAGATTAAGAAGGGGCTTTTGTCCTGTTTCCTCCAACAGCCAGTTGTAGATCTCATAGATATCTGTAGTCACGTACATGCTCCCAAACTGCTCTTTCACTGACTCCAGTTCTTCCTCTGCAAGATTTCGTCCCCACAAAGTCTCACATTCATCCACAAAATACTCCATCACGGCATCCATACGGGAGAGCAAGGGAATATTCTGGAATCGAAAGTAAAACATATGAAGAATATCTTCCGCTTTCTTCACCATTTTTCCATACTGAATATCCTTAAAATCTACCAGTCGATCCTCTAACTCTACCAGAAATCCTTCGACTGCCGCTACATACTCTTTAGACTGCTTCCACTGATAAGACTTATCCTGTTCAGTATCAGCGATATTTTTTCTGTCAAAGCCTCCTTCGCCTTCAGAGGTCTTTTGAGAAGCCCTTTGCATCTGCTTTTCAATCTGGTCCCACCGGTCCTCGCAGTCCTTTGCAACCTCCTTAAGCTGCCTGTATGCAAAAAGGTCAAAGCTCATCTCCTGTATATTCTCCTCCCCCAACTCCGGCAGGATATGAGATATATAATCAGAAAATACACTGTTAGGCGACAGAATCAAAATGTTGGAGGAATTAAAGCTCCCCCTGTTATGGTACAAAAGATATGCGATTCGATGCAGGGCGATGGATGTCTTTCCACTGCCTGCCGCACCCTGAATAATTAAGACTTTATCCTTCGTATTGCGGATGATTGCATTTTGCTCCCGCTGAATCGTACGGACAATATTCTTAAGCTGTGTATCACTGTTGGCGCTCAGCTCTTGCTTTAGAATATCGTCGTCAATCTTCATATCACTCTCGAATTCATAAAGCATTCTTCCGCCGCGAATCTTGTACTGCCACTTTGACAGTATCTCCCCCTCCATCTCTCCGGCTGGCGCCTGATAGGACGCGGCTCCCTTGTCAAAATCATAGAACAGGCCGCTGACCGGCGCCCTCCAGTCATAGATTAACGGCACGCCGCCCCTCTCCCTGGCAAAATTGCCGATTCCGATATAAAAGCTTTCCGGCTCCTCCTCACCGTCATAGAGAAAATCCACGCTTCCAAAGAAGGGAGAATCAAGCATCTTTCTATAGCGGCTTTTCTGCCTCTGGTGCTCCTGGCTTACACTTACCTGACCGAAAAGAGCCTGCTGGTTATCGTAATTTTCGTAACCATACTGGTCCATCTCTGTATAATTCTCCCAGTAATATTTGTTCATCTTTGCAATATCCTTCTGAACCTCACAGATTGTCTCGTCAAGCGTTTGAAGCCTGATTTTCAACTGACTGATTACATATTTTAAAAAATCCGAACCTCTGCTCATTCTATTTTTGCCTTTCTTTCTAAAAATATTTATAATCGGCACGAGCCTCTATAATTACACCGATTTCCCGAAAGACCGGATAAAGGTAACTTGCCCCAAAGGTTCCCAACTTTTTCGGCCCTGTTACAATCCTCCCAAGCTCCAACGCTTTATGGAACGCCATCATGACGCTGGCTCTGGTGATGGACTTATCCTTTCGGGTCACAAACATCTCATTTCCTTTGATTATATAGAAAACTCCAGATTCTTCGCCGTATGGAAGGGATACCTCTGGAACTTCACCAGCGTATCCCAGAGCAGGTCATCAGGCCATGGTACATCCGTTTCTTTTAATTGGTCCTGTAAAATTTTAACTGCCTTTCTCTGCTCTTTCGTCATAATTATATCCTTTTTCTGTGAATTTTTATCCTTTGAATGTTCCAATTCACATCATAGCATATCTGACATTACCTTTCAATCATCTTTCAACTCCCGAACAATTTTCCTGAGCTTTAGAACCATGGAGGGAACCACAGACAATTCGTCGATTCCCATACGAACGAATTCCTCCGTAAGACTTGTATCCGCCCCCAGTTCCCCACAGATCCCCACCTTTTTCCCATATTTATGCGCATGCTCCGTCACAATCCTAATCATCCTCATAATCGCCTTATGGTGTGGGTCGTAAAAATCACAAAGTTTTTCGTTCTGCCTGTCAACGGCAAGGGTATACTGGGTCAGGTCGTTTGTTCCAATACTAAAAAAATCCACCAGCCTTGCCAGCTCATCACTGACCATAACAGCCGCCGGTGTCTCAATCATGACTCCCTGTCTGGGATACCTGTATGGAATCCGTTTGCTCTCAAGTTCTTCCCTGACCTCCTGTGCAATCTCAAAAATACGTTTAACCTCCTCCACGGAAATAATCATAGGGTAAATGACAGAGATATTGCCATATACTGCCGCTCGAAGCAGCGCACGCAGTTGTGTCTTCAAGATCTCAGGCTGCTTAAGACAGATACGAATCGCCCGAAATCCCATAGCCGGATTTTCTTCCCTTCCAAGACCAAAATACTCTGCCTGCTTATCAGCCCCCATATCCAGGGTCCGGATTATGACCTCCTTTCCAGCCATCTGCTGCGCCGCCTGGCGGTATGCCTGAAACTGTTCTTCCTCCGTCGGGAAATCCTTTCGTCCGAGATACAAAAATTCACTTCGGAACAGCCCTATCCCTTCGGCATCATTTTCCAGCGCACGCTCTACGTCTCTGACGCTTCCGATATTGGCGCAGATTAAAATCCTCTTTCCGCCTGGCGTTATGCTTTCTTTCCCCTTCAGCTTCTGAAAAAGACAGAGCTTCTCCTGCTCATCCTCCATTCTCTCATTTGCCTTCCTGTATACATCCTCGTCCGGCTCAAAAGTAACCATGCCTTCAAATCCATCCACGAAAGCTCTTATTCCGTCTTGAATCTCCCCCAAGTCCACAGGCACTCCTACCAGAGCAGGAATATTCATAAGCCGTGCCAGAATAGCTGTGTGAGAGTTTGTCGAGCCGCGCACCGTCACGAATGCAAGCACCTTCTCCCTGCAAAATCCCATGGTTTCGCTGGGGCTTAAGTCATCTGCAACGATAATGGCCGGCTCATCTAAGCTTCTCCTTGTATCCTCCCTGCCGTTAAGCACCCGAAGCAGACGGTCGGAAACATCCTTTATGTCCATTGCCCTGGCCCGCATATAGTCGTCCTTCATACGGAAAAACATATCTCCATATCTTTCACTGGTAAATTCCACCGCATATTCTGCGTTTACCATCTCTGTCTGAATCGTATGACGGACAGCCTTCAGATATTCTTCATCCTCCAGTATCATCCTGTGTACTTGAAAAATCTCGCCGCCGGAAATACCGATCTCCTGGGAAGCCCTCTCATACAATGACTGTAGCTCCTTTCTGGCACATTCCACCGCACTGTTTACCCTCTCAAGCTCGGCTTTTACATCCCAAATCTTGTCATGCCTTATGTGCTGCTTTGGGCTTCTCAGAACTGTCACAGGCCCGTATGCCATACCTTTGCATACGGATTTGCCTGAAAACTGCTGCATTTCCTCACCTCCTCACTCCATACATCCATTATGCCATAACTCTCCTTCTTTCACAATCCAGAACTATTCTAAAAGTTCCTTGTTGCATTGCATTTTTATTATAATAATAATATTTTTTGTTAAATATTGTGGAATATGTCAAGTATTTTCATGATATTGACTGAATTTTGTATTGAATTTTGTCAGACAACGTGAGATAATAAAACTAATAAGAAACTTTAAATTTAGCTACAGATTGAAACGGAGTAATACTATGGGATTTAACAAACTTCAGCAATACGTTACTATTGTTGAATTTCTTGGAAAGACTCTCGGCCCGGATTATGAGATTGTACTGCAGGATCTAAACCCGGAGCATCAAGCTATTGTCGCAATCGTAAACGGTCACATCAGCGGACGTCGTGTAGGCGGTCCTTTGACCGATGCCTCACTTCAAATGCTTTCGTCCAGGGCCTACGAGTCAAATGATTTTTTATGTAACTATAGAGGCATTGCCGGAAATGGGCGTGTCCTCCGCTCATCTACACTGTTTATCAAGGACGATGAAGGCAATCCGATAGGGTTTCTATGCATTAATTTTGATGACAGCCGATTTGCGGAATTGAATAGTAAGCTGCTTAATACTATACATCCTGAATTTTTCCTTGCACAGCATGGTCCGGTTGAGCGCTTCGACAGCCAGGAACCTCCAAAGAACACCTTTTCTTCTTCGGATTCGACCACGGAAAGCTTTTCTATGGATATTTCATCTCTGATGCAGAAGATGTTTGACGATGCTACTATGTCGCTGACAACGCCTATTGACCGTTTGAACCAGCACGAGCGCAAGGAGATTATCGAACGGCTGCAGGAGCAGGGCTTGTTCCAGCTTAAAGGAGCGATTTCCTTTGTTGCGAAGAAATTTTCCTGTTCAACTGCTACCATATACCGGTATCTAAGCGAAATCAGCGATTAGCAATAATAACCACCAGCCTGGTGCTGCCGGACTGATGGTTATTGTATCCTTTGATGGGAAGCCTATTCTGTTGTTATCTATCCACTTTACCCCTCATTCGTTCCGTGATATAATCAACCTATTGACAAATAATATATTGGCAAAATCCAACAAAACCGGCTTGGCAAGATATGCAGATATAACTACCAGGAGGAAGCAAGAATGATAACGATGGAACACGTATGCAAATCGTACAAGATTGCAAAAAGAGACGCAGGCATAAAAGCCGCCTTAAAATCCCTTTTCTACAGGGAATACGAGAGCATCCATGCCCTGAATGATGTAACCTTCACCATAGGCGACGGCGAAATGGTTGGCTACATCGGTCCCAACGGCGCGGGAAAAAGCTCTACAATCAAAATTCTAAGCGGAATATTAACCCCTGACAGCGGAACCGTCCTTGTAAACGGACGAATTCCTTATAAGGACCGAATCAGACACGTCCGTGACATTGGCGTCGTGTTTGGTCAGCGTTCTCAGTTATGGTGGGATGTTCCCGTCATAGATTCCTTTGAATTATTAAAGGATATCTATACCATTCCAGAACCGCAATATAGACAGAGCCTTGAAGAACTGACTGAATTATTGAATCTAAAGGAGCTTTTGCGTTCCCCCACAAGACAGCTATCCCTTGGACAGAGGATGCGCTGTGAGATAGCGGCCTCCCTGCTGCACCGCCCCCGTATCCTGTTCCTGGACGAGCCTACCATCGGGCTGGACGCCGTGTCTAAACTCGCAGTCCGCAACTTCATTATACGGCAGAATAACATCCATAAAACTACCGTAATCCTTACCACCCATGATATGCAGGACATTGAAGCCCTGGCAAGCCGTATCATCCTAATTGGCAAGGGACAGGTTCTTTTGGACGGTACTTTAGACGATATCAGAAAGGGCGGAAGCAATATCGATGAAACAGTGGCCAAGCTGTACCGCACCTATGAGATTTGACATTGATATTTCAGAGGACTTTAAAATGAAAAAATATCTATCCTTCTTTCGGTTAAGATTTTTAATGGGACTGCAATATCGGGCAGCCGCCCTTGGCGGGATTGCAACTCAGTTTGCATGGGGCTTCATGGATATCATGATATTTCGGGCATTTTACCGCGCAGACCCAGCCGCCTTCCCCATGAGCTTATATGCCACAGCGTCTTACATATGGCTTCAGCAGGCATTTCTCGCCCTGTTTGCAACATGGATGATGGAAAAAGACGTCTTTGATTCTATTGTAAATGGCAATATTGCATATGAACTCTGCAGACCTGTCAGCATATACAACATGTGGTTTTCCAGAAGTATGGCAACACGGCTATCAAGAGCAGTCTTAAGATGCTTCCCTATATTGGCTATTGCCATATTTGTACCCCAACCTTACGGAATTGCCCCGCCCGCAAGCCCCTGGCACTTTATTGTGTTTCTTGCGACTTTATTTTTGGGACTGGCAATGACAGTATCCCTGTGCGTTCTGGTCTACATATTGGCTTTTTTCACCATATCCCCTCAAGGGCTTCAGATGATATTCATTACAATGACAGATTTCTTCGCCGGCGCGCTGATTCCCCTGCCCTTTTTTCCTGCGAAAATGCAGAGCATCATGGAGCTTCTTCCCTTTGCGGCTATGCAGAACGTTCCCCTTCGCGTCTATAGCGGAAGCATGACGGTGTATGAGATGCAAAGAGCAATCGTCCTTCAAATCTTCTGGCTTTTCGTCACCACGGCTGCGGGGAAGCTGCTCTGTAAACTGGCACAGAAACGGGTTATCGTACAAGGAGGTTAAAATACATTGCAAGAATTACATCAATCCATCCGTCTTTATTTTCATTATGTATCCATTAATATCCGCTGTATGCTGCAGTATAAGGCATCCTTTTTCCTGACAGCCCTCGGCCAATTCTTGGTGTCTTTTACCGTTTTTCTGGGTATCTTCTTCATGTTCCAAAGATTTTCCAAAGTAGAAGGCTTCACTTACAGCGAAGTACTGTTATGTTTTGGGATAATGCTGATGGAATACTCCATTGCGGAAATGTTTGCCAGAGGGTTCGACATGTTTCACCATATGGTGAAAAACGGAGAATTTGACAGAGTTTTGGTTCGCCCGCAAAATGAAATCATCCAGGTATTGGGAAGCAAGTTTGAGCTTACACGAATCGGAAGGATCGCGCAGGCAATTGTGATGTTTATCTATGGAATTGTTAAAAATGAGGTTGCATGGAATTTTTCCAAGGTACTTACCGTCGTCTTTATGCTGATTGGCGGAACCGCAGTATTTTCTGCTCTGTTTCTAATTTACGCTGCCCTGTGCTTCTTTACGCTGGACGGGCTGGAATTCATGAATATATTTACGGACGGCGCCAGAGAGTTTGGCAAATATCCAGTGGGCGTGTATGGGAAGGAGTTTCTCATATTTACTACATTTTTTGTCCCCTATGCGTTGATACAATATTATCCCCTTCTGTATATACTGGGACGAAGAACGGATGTATTCCTTATGTTTCTGCCGCTTCTTGCCTGCTTGTTTTTGGTTCCTGCCATTCTTCTGTGGCGGTTTGGAGTGAGGCATTATAAATCCAGCGGGTCTTAAAAAGGGTTGTTTCTGGTTAGATTATAGTTGCATTCAATAAGTAAATATGTTATATTGATAAAACAAAGTACATTGTAAACAATCTACAATCAACAAAATACGTAGTCAATTCATAAAACTACACAAATTTATGAATTGGCACAAAGGAATGAAAGGAGAAATGATGGGAACTCTTATATCAAGTACGCAAGGATTATTATTTGTTGTTTTTCTGATGGTAGCATTTTCCCTCTGGCTTCAGAAGTACAAAGTTTTTAAATCATTAGGTCCTGTGCTTACGGTCGTTGTTATTGGTATCATTCTTTCAAATACCCATATCGTACCAATTTCACATGAACTGTATGATTCAATCTCTACATACTGCGTACAGGCAGGTATCTCAATCTGTCTGCTCAGTATGAATGTAACAGAGCTTAAGAAGCTCAACAAGGAGCCGGTAATCGCCCTGGTTTCCGCGATTGCATCCGTATGTCTTATTGCAATCGTCCTTGGAATCATCTTCGCACCGAAGATTACAGAAGGCTGGAAAGTAGCTGGTATGTTTGTAGGAACTTATACGGGAGGTACACCGAACTTAACAGCTATCGCAACTGGAGTTGACTGTTCAAGAGAGACTCTGGCAGCAGCGAACGCGGCAGACTATGTTGTATCCACACCTCTTATGGTTGCAATGTTTGCGGCTCCGGCATTCTTTAAGGCGTCTAAGAAATGGAACAAGTTATGGCCTTACTCCTTCAAACCGGAGGAGCTGGACGATGCAGACTCAGAGCCTTTGATGGCTGATAAGAAGTGGGCAATCAAAGATATTGCATGGCTTCTGACCATTGGTTTCGGCGTAGCATTTTTCACAACAATGATTGCTCAGCGAATCTTCCCAGATACATTCTGGAAGGCAGGAAGACTTCTTATGGTAACAACAGTTTCAATCTGTCTGGCACAGTTAAAGCCGATTAAGAAGCTTCGCGGTAACCTTGACCTTGGATTGTTCATCTCACTGTGCTTCCTGTCAACAATCGGATTCGCAGTTGACCTTCAGCAGTTCATCGGTTCCGCATTCTTGATGACGCTGTACGTATTCTTCATGCTGATTGGATGTACGGTACTTCATTTCCTCATCTGCCGTCTCTTCAAGATTAAGTATGAGTACGTGCTTCTCTCTATGGTGGGATGTATCGTAGACGGACCGACGGCGTCTCTGACTGCTGCCGGCGGAAACTGGAAGTCACTGATTAACGTAGGTTTGATTATGGGTGTTATCGCCGGAGCATGCGGTAACTACGTCGGTATCTTCGTCGCCTACGCCGTAAAAGCAATCTGCGGCCTGTAGTTAAAGACACTAATATTGTAGAATTGAGAACCTGCAAATAGCTAAAGCCTCAGAAACACCTATTTGCAGAACAATGTACAAACAGATAAAGCACTATAAAACAGCCTTCCATATCAAACAGTATGGAAGGTTGTTTTGTATTAGGCTAAATTTTTGTATAAATTTTTGTAAATTTGCAAGAAACATTTCCGATATGGATGTTACTGTGTTAAAATGGAAAAGCATTAAAACAGTTGAAGCCATATTGAAGATACAGAGCAAAGGAGGGGCGAAAAGCTGCTTATGGGAAAATTGACATTCAAAACTCTACGTGAAAAGGTAGCAGAGGAAATCCGTCTTAAAATTTTCAATCAAGAGCTGACTCCGGGAATGCATATCGTTGAGCAAGAGCTTTCTGATGAATTAGGCGTCAGCAGAGGCCCGATACGGGAGGCTCTTCGTCAGTTAGAGCAGGAAGGAATGGTTGAATATACGCGGAATGTCGGTTGCTCTGTGCGGGAAGTTACCACACAGGACGTCTATGAGACTTATCTCCTTCGTTCCAGTTACGAGATTCTTGCCGTCCGCCTCTATGAAGCTAAATTTACAGACAAAGATATTGCCAAAATGGAAGAAGCGGTGGAGCTGATGAAGACTCTAACCATTGATAGCTACAGTAATGTTATCTCTTATGGCAGTATGCTTCACGGCGTCATCATTGAAAAGGCGGGGCTTGCACGTCTTACAAAAGCATGGGCCGATTTAGAATATTGTGAGATTATGAGCTGCAACGCAGGATATACTGATAAACATTCCGTTATACAAAGACAATACCCGATTCACCAAAAGTTAGTTGATATCTGTAAGACACGGGATGTAGAAACAATCTGTGACGCAATCTCGGATCATTATATGATGACAATCAAACGTCTTAAAAATAAGTGAAAAAAACGCACAAAGGGCGGTTTAAAACGTCCCTTGTGCGTTAGTATCTGTAGTTACCAAATTCTTAATCTATTCCTCTCTTTCCAACCTTTTCGTAAATAAAATATCGTGGTTAATCTCAGTATAGAAGTCCTCCTTCATCCTCTCATAATCTGCCCTACCCTTACCCATTAGCCACATCATTTTCGTAATCACAGCCTCAAGAGTCATATCATAAGCTTCTAAGAGTTTAAAGTCCTGCTTCACACGCTTCCCCACCTCGTAGACCGTCATATTGCTTCCCTCGTTAGCTACCTGGGTTGTCATCACCACATATTTTCCCTTTCCTTCCCATTCCTTCATCTCTTGATAAAACTCCTGTACCAGCGTATTGGGAATCCCGCCGACCCCAAAGCTTTCAATTACAATACAGTCGTAATGTGCAAACAAATAGGGCAGAATGCTGGCATGCATTCCTGGAATCAGCTTGAGCACATAAACGCTGTCCTTCATATCATAGCTGAAGCCAACTGGCTCAGCACAGGGCGGCTCCTTAATATAGCGCACAATCATCCCCTCCTGAATCACCGCCAGATAAGGAAAATTGATGCTGGAAAACGCATCATAGCTCTTTGCCCTCTCCTTCTTTGCCCTAGTTCCGGCAATCACCTTCCCATCAAACACAATATTAACATTCTGGGACTCATGGTCTGCCGCATAGATAAAACTGTCCAGAAGGTTTGTCCTGGCATCAGTCACATCCATCTGGATTGGCTTCTGAGCCCCTGTAATTACAATAGGTTTTGCTGAATTCCGAATCATATAAGACAGCGCCGCTGCTGTGTAAGCCAGCGTATCCGTCCCATGGCAGATGACAAAACCGTCATATGCCTCATAGTTTTCCTCAACACTTCTCGCAAGCAGCCGCCAGTGCTCAGGCGTCACATTGGTACTGTCCAGATTGCACACCTGAATCGTATCGACCTCGCATACCTGGCGTACCGCCGGTATATAAGAAAGAATATCTGCAGGCGTAAGCCCCGGCGCAAGTCCGTACTCTGTCTGTGTGGAGGCAATCGTGCCTCCGGTTCCTATCATTAGTATCCTTTTCATCTCTGTATCTCCTGGCCTTTTAACTCTTAATCAAATTGAACGTAAGCTATATGGACGGCTGAATCGATATCGTTTCGATCCGTTGGGTAAAAAATCTGGCTGCTGCCTGAATCATATAATAGCTGTCTTTCACTCCGGCAGTTTCATAGGCAGAATGCATGGCAAGCTGCGCAAGCCCGATATCAATACTGTTCATGGATACGTGGGACATGGCGATGTTGCCAAGGGTACTCCCGCCTGCCATATCGGAACGATTGGAGAAAAACTGCAGCGGCACTCCCGCCTCCTTGCAAATCCCCCGAAACACGGCAATGCTCACGGCATCACTGGTATATTTCTGCCCAGCATGGGATTTTACTACAATCCCTTCATTGATATACACACAGTTGCCCGTATCCGTCTTATCCGGATGATTTGGATGGACCGCGTGGGCATTATCACAGCTTAACATCAATCCCTTGGAAGCCGCCCTAAAAAAATCTTCTTCTCCCATCCCCAGACACATATTCAACCGGTAAAGGGTATCATACAAAAATGTAGAGCCTGCTCCCTGCTTCGTACCAGAACCCACTTCCTCGTTATCAAAGCAGGCAAAAATATTGACAGCCTGGTCGTCTGCCCCTTTCAAAAAGCCTTGAAGGGAGGTATAGGAGCACTGCAGGTCATCAAGCTGGGGACAAGAAATGAATTCCTTCTTTGCACCCCATACAGAAGGCTTCATCCGGTTATAGAGATACAAATCCATCCCGTAAATGTTCTCCTCCTCCACCTTCAGCTCTCCTGCAATCAGCTTCTTAAAGTCTCCCTCCTTACACTCGCTCCCTCCCAATAACGGCAGCAGATCTACCTGTTTATTATAAGCGTAGCCGTCGTTCACTCCACGGTTCATATGGATTGCCACACTAGGAATCATCAGCAAATCCCTGTCAATATTCAAAAGCCTTGCCTCATATCTCCCCTTGTCCCTGACCATGACCCGTCCGGCAACAGACAGCGGACGGTCAAACCATGCAGCGCACAGCATCCCGCCATAGCCTTCTGTATTCAGCTTCATATACTTCTCTTTTACCTTTATTTCTGCATTTTCCTTTATCTTAAAGGTAGGGGAATCACTATGAGACGCAGCAATCTTAAAGCAGTAATCCTCAAGCCTTGTCCCTACATTCAGTGCAATAATACTGGAATCATTGCGGGTTACATAATACTTCCCGCCTGGACTAAGCTGCCACTTTTCGCCCTCCCAAAGCCTTTGGTAGCCATTTTCCCTTAAAATACCTCCTATATTTGCCACAGCATGAAATGGCGTCGGACTCTTTCCTATAAAAGAGGTCAGTCCGGATACAATTTCTTCATACATCTTGCTTCACCTCTGTCATTTGGTTTTATCAACAGTCGGGAAATGAATAACCTTCATATCCCTCTCTGTTTCACCGGAAAATATTATACTATGCGCATATCTGAAAAACAAGTCTTAAAGTTCCACAGATATACTGCCCAAAAGTTCCCACGCCGCATCCCTCTCCTTCTTCTGCTCAGCCGTAAGCTCTGCATAAGAACACAGCATGGGATGCTGTCTTGCGGCGTCATTGCGCGCCGGTCCGTAAGTCCAGTTATAAAATGTATAGAAGCGGAGCCAACGCAGATGATCCAGCCTCCGGTACATATCCTGCACAGACTCCTCTATTCTTGTCTCACAATATTTCTGATATGCCCTTTCTACCGTATCGGCATTAAAATCTGTAATCGTTTCATCTTTTAACAGGATACGAATTTTCATCAAAATATGGTCTGCAGCAGTAATCTTTGACTCCCGATGAAAATCATCTAACTCATCCCAACTAAGGGTTGGGTAGGAAACAGATTTGCGGAAAATCTCATTGATCGTGATAGCTGCTTGGTTCAGCGAGGTCCGCATAATCTGATTTGGCGTATATATATCCTCATTGGTCCCAAAATATGATACTCCGGGCGCTTTTCGATTACTATGCAGATGAATCTGTCCGGAAAGTTTGTAGTATTTATGAAGCCTCCAGAAGATATTCCATCCCTCCGGTTCATCGTCAGGACAGATGATAATTCTGTCCGCCATCTCTAAAAGTTTATGATAATTCTCCCAAAATTCGTCATGAAATATCAGAGAATCCATTTTCTCTGATTCTTCGCCAAGAGAAAATATCTCCTGGAGATGGCTGTGCATTGCAAGAAATTCCTTGGAATATCCAAAAATATGATAAGCCACATGCTGATTTACAGAGATAATATTAGTTAAAATCGCACGCTCCAAAATACAGCGTCCATAATTTCCGAAGCCAATCAGCACAATCGTATTCTCTTGACTTAGAAGGGGCCTGGAACGCCAGTACTGCCTGGCGCAGCAGTCATAACTATGAAAAAAATTAATGTTTCCTGAGAGGTGATCCTGTCCATTCGTGGTTCTTGCATAGACCTCCACAGGTAATTTGTGTAAGTCAATGGCACGGCTGTTCACACCGATATCATTTTCTTTCATAAGGAAAACCTTGCATCTTGAACCAACGCCTTTCTTACACGCCACAATCCGTGCCGGAGAAGCGCTGATAAAAAGGCAGGGATAATCCGGAAATTCCATCTGCTCGTCCCTTTTCTCACCATAGATTATAACTGCGTCAGGATCCTCTTTATAGATATTTCCGGCTAAAGTATTAGCTTCCGCGCCGTAATCTGCAAAATAGTACCAGTTTTTCTTCCTCTGAAAGCCAAGCATGAGAAACGGAAACCCTTCACTTGTGATAAAGGATATGACCGCGCCAAACAAGGTCATCATCATGCCTGCTGACAAGAATAAAAAAACAACTCCTACACCGTGTCCAAGAGGCGTTACCGGCGTCAAATCGCCGTATCCAACAGTCGTTAGCGTAACCAGGGAATACCAAAACGCATCACCAAATGTCCTGATCGTTGCCCTGCTGTCCGTATATTCTGAAAAATAAAGAAGCATAATCAATCCAATATAAACGAATAATAAAACTGAAGTCATGTACAGATAAATTTTTTTTCTTCTTTTCATATGAATCTGTCTCCTTTTTAAACTGGTTTAGCCGCATCCCCTATCACATTATATCATACCGGCCGCCAAAGGAAATAGAAAGAAAACATTTACTTTAACACATTATTTTGCTAATATAAGGAGGTAGTCTACTGCTAAGGGTATGAGCGCCCTCAGCGTCATAGTTATGGCATGATGAGAAAAAGGAGGAAGAACATGTTAGAAAAGCTCTTCAAATTGAAGGACAACAATACAGATGTCCGGACAGAGGTACTTGCAGGTATTACAACGTTTATGACAATGGCGTATATCCTCGCCGTGAATCCCAGTATCCTTGCTGTGGCAGGAATGGACCAGGGGGCTGTATTCACGGCTACGGCGCTGGCATCGTTTATTGGTACGCTTCTTATGGCGTTTCTGGCGAATTATCCCTTTGCGCTTGCGCCTGGAATGGGACTGAACGCTTATTTCGCCTATACCGTAGTCCTTGGTATGGGGTACAAATGGGAGGTTGCACTTACAGCAGTATTCATAGAGGGTCTCATCTTTATCGTCCTGTCCCTAACGAATGTGCGGGAAGCGATTTTTAATGCAATTCCGCTTAACCTTAAGGCAGCGGTCAGCGTGGGGATCGGATTATTTATCGCATTTATCGGGCTACAGAATGCCAATATTGTAATCGGAGGCGCAACTTTAGTAGAGCTGTTCTCCATAGACGGATATAATCTTGCAAACGGCGTAGAAGCAAGTTTTCACGACGTTGGCATCACGGTTCTGCTTGCTCTTGCAGGCGTAATCATCACTGGTATCTTGGTTATTAAAAATATTAAGGGAAATATTCTGTGGGGAATTTTGATTACATGGATACTTGGTATCATCTGCCAGTTTGCAGGTATTTATGTTCCAAACCCAGAGCTCGGATTCTATGGACTGCTTCCAGATTTCAGCAACGGGCTGTCTGTGCCAAGTATTATGCCTGTTTTTGGTAAACTGCAGTTTGGCGGAGTTTTTACACTTAATTTTGCTGTCGTTATCTTCGCATTTTTGTTTGTAGATATGTTTGATACCATCGGTACGCTGATTGGCGTAGCTTCCAAGGCTGATATGCTGGATGAAGACGGAAAGCTTCCGAAAATCAAAGGGGCTCTTATGGCGGATGCTGTCGCCACAACTGCAGGCGCAGTACTTGGAACCACCACAACTACTACATTTGTAGAGAGCGCTTCTGGTGTGACGGAGGGCGGCAAGACAGGGCTTACGTCCGTGACTACGGCAGTTTTGTTTGGACTTTCTCTTCTGCTTTCCCCTATTTTCCTTGCAATTCCCTCATTTGCAACGGCTCCAGCGTTAATCGTAGTTGGTTTCTACATGCTGACAAATGTGGTGAATATTGATTTTAACGACATCTCCGAGGCCCTTCCGTGTTATATCTGTATAGCGGCAATGCCGTTTTTTTACAGTATATCCGAAGGCATTTCCATGGGAGTAATCTCTTATGTAGCGTTGAATCTGATTACAGGTAAAGCGAAAGAAAAAAAGATTAGCATGCTCATGTATGTATTGGCCGTATTATTTGTTTTGAAGTATATATTCCTATAATTTTATGCAGACAAATATTAAGAGTTTTATTTTGCAATGTATTCTTTCCACAGCTTTGTGGAAATTACTGACGACAGGATTCCTTTGGATAGATCTCACTTATGAATTATTTATTGGTGGATTCTTTTGGGCATTATATTCAGGACTATTACAATACCTTTGGGCTATATAGCAATCACTACAGCGGCGCAAGGCGTAGTCCTTTTATGGGTGATATTTATTTTAGGAATTCCTTTCGCAGTATTAATCACGAACAAATTATTTAAGATAATAAAAATGATTGTTTCATAAGATTTCTTAATGTATATAAGGCGGCCTGTAAAAGACCGCCTTATCATTACCTATTCTCTAATCCTTAGTAATCTCATAACTTCCCTCATCTACCCGTAGCTTTATCTTGTCAGATTCCTGCTCAGCCGGATGCTGCTCATCTGGTTTTGAAGCCTGGGCAAAGGTAATGACCGCATCATTTTTCCTCATAAACAATAGCCCAAACGAACCTGAACCGCAATTACTCGCAATCGCAGATGATGCTTTTTGAAGGTAAACCCTCTCAAACGGGCAATACTGACGTACAACCTGCTGAATATACTCAAGCCGCTCCTCATCCATCCCTGCATAAGTAATGAACAGGATACGCCGGTCAATACTTCTTGCATCCCGAAATACTCTGCGCACATAGCTTCGCACCATATACGAAAAATCTCCCATTTCCAAACCACCTACCGTCATACGGCTCTTACGAAGATGAATGATGGGATGCAAAAGCAGAGCATCGCAAAGCACCTGCACCCGTTTGGATATCCGTCCCGCCTGACACATCATATGTGTGCTGTCGATAATAAATGCTGATGAGATAAAGTGTCTGAGCTTCTTCACGTTTTGTATAATCTCTGCCTTTGAAGCATGGTTCTCTGCCATATAGGCGGCATACAAAACAGACAGCCCCATGCTGCTGGAAAGATGACCGGAATCGATGACAGTAACATTTTCAAATGATTTTGCCGCCTCAACAGCATTATAATATCCGTCGCTGACATGCTTCGCCATCGTAATATGTATGACATTCTGGGCCTCAGTCAGTTTTTCAGCAAAAAACCTCTCGTAATCCTCTACATCTGGCGGCTGGGAATAGCCATTCCGTCCCTCCGCCATATGCACAAGCAGTTCATCAGCCCTAATTTCCACCTCGTCCAGAAACCGTCCTTCATCCGTACAGACATAATAGGGACATACGGAAATGCCGAACTCTTTCTTAAGAGTATCCGGAAGATCACATACACTGTCCGTCGTAACTAACAAAGAGATTCTTTGCGCCTGCTCAAATATCAGGAAATCCTTTCCAATATCAGACTGATTGGCATCCTCGCTTAACTTCACAAGCTCTTTTGGCAAAATACTAAGTACAGCCACCTCAAGAAGCGCACCACTGACCGGCTTTGCCAGATAACCGCTGAATCCTTCCTTCCGGTAGAGAAGCTGGTTATCGCTGCCTGCATTGGCAGTCAGCGCAATTACAGGCACATTCTGGCACAGCCCTCCCGGCTGGCTTTGAAGTGCATGGAAACACTGAATACCATCCATCTCCGGCATCATGTGATCCATCAGAATCCCGTCGTAGTGCTGAACCTGCGTCATCTCAAGACATTCTGCGGCGCTTAATGCCATGTCGATCTGAATCTTTGTCTCCGAAAGCAACTTTTTCACCACAACCAGATTCATTTCGTTATCGTCTACCACAAGAATATGGGCGTTCGGCGCCTCGAAGCTCTGTTTATAGCGCTCTCCTTCATTGGTCCTTGAACGGGATTCCAGAGTAAATGTTCCCAGCTCTTTTTCATCTATAATATCCTGCTCAATCATGACAACGAATTTTGAACCTTTGGTATAAATGCTATTGACGCTGATTTCACCGTCCATCAGCTCCACCAACTGCTGGACAATGCTAAGCCCCAGCCCTGTACCTTCGATATGACGATTCTTTTCCTCATCTACCCTTCGGAAAGCATTAAAAATATAAGGGATATTTTCCTTTTTTACCCCTTGCCCCGTATCCTCCACAGAATACCAGACGCGCACCCGATTCAAGGTTAGACGCTCGCACCGGACAGACAAGGTGACGGAACCCTCGCTTGTATACTTCACAGCATTATTAAGCAGGTTAATTAACACCTGCTTAATACGCACCTCGTCACCACAAAGCATGCTCGGAATTGAAGAATCCACATGTAGCCGAAACTCCAACCCTTTTTCTTTCGCCTTAATCCATATCATGTTTACGATTTCTGAAAAAAGCTTTCCTGTCTCATAGGAAACATTCACGATCTCCATTTTTCCAGATTTAATCTTGGACAGATCCAGAATATCGTTAATCAGCGTAAGCAAAAGTTTGCTGGCTCCCTGGATATTACGCGCATTCTCCGCAACCTCCGCCGGAATATCCCCCCGCAGAATAATCTCATTTAACCCAATAATCGTATTAATAGGCGTACGAATCTCGTGGCTCATGCTTGAGAAAAAATGATTCTCCGCTCTGTTTAACTCCTCGATCTCCTTCTTCTGCTGCTTTGTAAGCTCATTTTCCTTATCATAAATCCTGTTTAGGAACATTAACAAAATACTGGTCAGCATTCCAACCAAAATAACTGAATGGGCAGAATCGAAAAAAGAATGTTTCTGCGAATTCTGTGCAACAAACTCCGGAAAATAATAAGCGCCGCGATAGCAAAGCAAAGTCTCCGCCATACAAAGCAGAAAAAACGCGTACATGCGTCTTCCTTCAAGCG
>OFGR01000918.1_pt1 | contig 26554 bp, 26 predicted proteins | sample 1521811 | NCBI WGS metagenome assembly OFGR01 (sample SAMEA3504098, study PRJEB24116) | mouse gut metagenome | biome: mouse gut; feature: mouse-associated habitat; material: faeces | place: Denmark | collected 2011
CCTGCGGGAGGCGTTTGCTTCATTATATCCAATCTTTCAGAAAAAAGAAAGTATTTTATTGAGAAAGACATGGAATTCTGGTATACTGATTTCTGTTATTAAATCTGTGGAAAGCAAAAACACTGAACGGTACAAAGAAAGGAAAGATTTATGTATAAACTGTTAAAGCAGGAAGGCCGGGCCAAACGGGGAGAATTTCATACGGTACACGGTGTTATTCAGACGCCTGTATTTATGAATGTGGGCACGGTTGCAGCAATTAAAGGAGCGGTGTCTACCCAGGATTTACAGGAGATAAAAACGCAGGTGCAGCTGTCTAATACCTATCATCTCCATGTACGTCCGGGGGATGAAGTGGTAAAGGAGCTGGGGGGCCTGCATAAATTTATGGTATGGGACAGGCCCATTCTCACAGATTCCGGTGGATTTCAGGTATTTTCTCTGGCGGGACTGCGGAAAATCAAAGAAGAAGGCGTATATTTCCAGTCCCATATAGACGGCAGGAGGATTTTCATGGGGCCGGAGGAAAGTATGCAGATTCAGTCCAATCTGGCCTCCACCATTGCCATGGCTTTTGATGAATGTCCTTCCAGCGTGGCAGAACGCTCTTATGTGGAACATTCCGTGGCCCGAACCACCCGCTGGCTGAAACGCTGTAAAAAGGAAATGAGACGGTTAAATGGAATGGAAACCACCATTAACAGAAAGCAAATGCTGTTTGGTATCAATCAGGGCGCAATTTTTGACGATATCCGCGTGGAACATGCGAAACAGATTGCAGAACTGGATCTGGACGGATATGCCATCGGCGGGCTGGCAGTGGGAGAAAGCCATGAGGAAATGTATCATATTCTGGATGTGACGGTGCCTCACCTGCCTCTGGAAAAGCCAACTTATCTCATGGGCGTGGGAACTCCCGCCAATATTCTGGAAGGGGTGGAGCGGGGCGTGGACTTTTTTGACTGTGTATATCCCAGCCGGAACGGGCGCCATGGCCATCTGTATACGAATCAGGGAAAAATGAATCTGTTCAATCAGAAATATGAAAGAGATTCCAGACCCATAGAAGAAGGGTGCCAGTGTCCGGCCTGCCGCCACTACAGCCGGGCTTATATCCGCCATCTTCTGAAAGCAAAAGAAATGCTTGGAATGCGGCTGTGCGTCCTTCATAACCTGTACTTTTATAATACCATGATGGAAGAAATCAGAGAGGCCCTGGACCAGGAACGGTTCCATTCTTATAAAGAAGAGAAATTATACGGAATGGGCCAGAAGTGAGATTTCAGGAATGACAATACAGGGACGGAAACGTAAAACAGTTTGCAGGAGAGTATCCGGGATTATGAAAAGGAAACATGTAAAATTTATGACGATTCTGTTTGTTTTGTCCGTACTTCTGCTGGAAACGCGTTTTCTACGGACCGTATCTGCCCAGCCGGTACCGGAAATACTGACAAAAAAGATTCAGACAATTACCGCTTCAGACCTGTCAGAAGAAATGGGAAGGCCGAATTTTTTTCTGGATGCAAAGACAGACGGGAACGGCAGTTTAAGTTACGCCAGCAGTAATGAAAAGGCTGCTAAAATAAATGAGATGACCGGAGAGGTGGAACTGACCGGAGTGGGGATTACACAGATTGCAATCCGCGCATCGGCTACGGAGGAATATGAAGAGGCTGTCAGGACCATTCAGTTAAGGGTGAAGAAGGGCGATGCGAAGCTGAAGGTACCGGAACGTTCTTATACGAAAACATATAAAGACCGGGCCTTTTCCATCGGGGCATCTGCCAGAAGTCCGGTCAGATACAAAAGCAGCAATTCCAGGGTTGCAGACGTGAACAGTAAGGGCAGGGTATCTGTGAAAAAATGCGGTGAGGCAGTGATAACGGTAACTGCCAAGGATCGTAATTACAGATCTGCTTCAAAGAAAATTACAATAAAAGTTTTGCCGGGAAAACCACGGATGAAATCTGTAAATAACAAAACCCCCGGACAGCTTGGCATATCCTGGGTCAGACAGAAAGAAGCAGACGGATATATCGTGGAATATGCCCCGGATAAAAATTTCAAAAAGCATGTTGGAAAAATCAGAATCGGGAAAAACAGCGTTACCGGAACCACCCTGAAAGGCCTTACGGAAGGCAGGAAGTATTACATCAGGATAAAGGCATATAAAATCATCAATCACAGAAAAGTCTGTGGAAAGTCCAGTAAGGTTATAGCCAGAAAGGTGAAAAAAGAACCGCTGCAGACCACAGCCCGGCCAGGAAAGCGGACGCTGCTGAATCTGCTGCTCACCGCAAAAATACCTTTGGGCCACACGATGTATGTCTGGGGCGGCGGATGGAACGAAGCAGATACAGGTGCGGGAGAAGAGGCGGTAAGTATTGGGGAAAGCCCCCGCTGGAGGGCATTTTATGAGATGCAGGACAGTTCATACAATTACAGAAATACAAGATACCAGATTCATGACGGACTGGACTGCTCCGGCTATGTGGGCTGGGTGATATACAACGTAATGGAAACTGCCGGCGGAAGAACCGGTTATGTGGAAAAAGCATCCGGTATGGCAGAAAGCCTGGCAATGAAAGGATTTGGAAGCTATACGCCTTCCCGTAATGTGAAAAACTGGAAACCAGGGGATATTATGAGTATGAGGGGACATGTATGGATTTCACTGGGGATGTGCGAGGATGGAAGTGTGGTGCTGTTACATGCAAGTCCGCCGGGGGTTCTTTTGTGCGGAACGCGTCTTCCGGACGGAAGGAACAGCCGTGCCACAGAACTGGCAGAACATTATATGCGTACTTACTATCCGGACTGGTATAAAAAATATCCGGACTGTGCAAGAGCTGCTTCTTATCTGACAGGTTCCGGGCAAATGCGCTGGGATTCCGGGTTGCTTACAGATAAAGAAGGAATACGGAAGATGGGAGCAGAGGAAGTTTTAAAGAAGATTTTCCCGTGATTTACAATAGACGGTGGTGCGGACTGTAACTGCAATTTTTATTAATCCGCAGAAATAGCTTGCTTTCGGCTGGCATTTTGTGTACAATAGTATAAATGCGTAAAATTTTGTCGCAGAGAAAAGGCCTGTGTCTGCACAGGCAAAACAGGAAAAATACCCTGGAACAGATTCACAGGTTTCGGGAACATGGACAATTAGGAGGAAAAGAAATGTCTATTTTAGCGCAAACAGAGGCAGCGGCCGGATTTTCCATTATCTGGATTTTAGTCATGCTGGTAGCTCTTTATTTCATGATGATACGTCCGCAGCAGAAAGAGAACAAGAGAAAGAATGCAATGCTGGCTGAACTGGCAGTAGGCGACACTGTGCTGACCACCAGCGGTTTTTACGGAATGGTCATTGATATTACAGCAGATACGGTTATTATGGAGTTTGGAAATAATAAGAACTGCCGTATTCCCATGCAGAAATCAGCCATTGCAATGGTAGAGAAACCGGAAGAAGCGGTGGAAAAAGAAAGTAAGTAAAATGAGGGCATTCTCAGGCGGAAGTCGGAGAGTGTCTTTTTGTCTTACCGGAAATTCTTTCGGCTTACCGGTAAGATAAAAACAATTATCCTGCCAGGCGGAAAAATGAAATACTGCTTTGGAGGGAGTGTGAACCATACCAAAATATAATGATATACCAATCCTGCCATAACCTGGAATTATGGAACCCATGAAAAAGAAAAATGTCTTTTCCGGTTGAAATTCAGGAATAAATATACTATAGTAGTATTGATAAATTTTTGTCAATCCAGAAGAATCCGAAGCCTGTAACGAAAGTCAGAAAGTCTGGTTTCCATTTACAGGAATCGGCCAGTTATCATAGAAATGCAGGGAGGAACAGTGAGCATGGATTATCGTATTGGAGTGATTTCCGGGGATGGAATCGGGCCGGAAATCGTAAGAGAAGCAAGAAAAATACTGGAAAAAGTGGGAGAAGTATACGGACATACTTTTTCCTTTGATGAAATACTGATGGGGGGCGTGTCCATTGACGCCACAGGGGTGCCTCTGACCGAGGGAGCCATTGAACAGGCAAAGGCAGCAGACGCAGTGCTGATGGGTTCCATCGGAGGAAATACCAGCACCTCGCCCTGGTATCAGCTTCCGCCGGATTTAAGACCGGAAGCAGGACTTTTAAAGCTGCGCAAATCCCTGAATCTTTTTGCAAATTTAAGGCCGGCTTATCTCTATGAGGAACTGAAGGAAGCCTGTCCGCTGCGGGAGGATATTATCGGGGACGGATTTGACATGATGATTATGCGGGAGCTGACCGGAGGGCTCTATTTTGGAAAGCGGGTAACGGAAGAACGCGACGGTGTAATGACTGCGGAAGACACCCTTACATATAATGAAAAGGAAATCCGCAGAATTGCCAGACGGGGCTTTGATATTGCCATGAAGCGCAGGAAAAAAGTTACCAGCGTGGATAAGGCCAATGTGCTGGATTCCTCCAGACTCTGGAGGAAAGTTGTGGAAGAAGTGGCAGAAGGATATCCGGAGGTAACACTGGAACATATGCTGGTAGACAACTGTGCCATGCAGCTGGTAAAGGATCCGAAACAGTTTGATGTGATTTTGACAGAGAACATGTTTGGTGATATATTATCAGACGAGGCAAGTATGGTGACGGGTTCCATCGGAATGCTGTCGTCAGCAAGTCTGAATGATACGAAATTCGGTCTGTATGAGCCCAGCGGAGGTTCTGCGCCGGATATTGCAGGAAAAGGAATTGCCAACCCCATTGCAACCATTTTGAGTGCCGCAATGCTTCTGCGCTACTCTCTGGATCTGGATAAAGAAGCAGACGCAGTGGAACTTGCAGTAAAACAGGTGCTGCAGGAAGGCTATCGTACCATAGATATTATGCCTCAGGAAGAAGAACGAAAAACATCTGTGACCCAGGTGGGAACCGTGGAAATGGGCGGCCTGATTGCAGAAAAGATTCGAAACTGACAGGAGGAGAAAATATGCAGCTGACAGGAGCGCAAATTGTTATTGAATGTCTGAAAGAGCAAGGCGTGGATACTGTCTTTGGTTATCCGGGAGGAGCCATTTTAAATGTATATGATGAATTATATAAGCACAGTAATGAGATAAAGCATGTGCTGACTTCCCATGAGCAGGGAGCCAGCCATGCGGCAGACGGTTATGCCCGATCCACCGGAAAGGTGGGGGTATGTCTGGCCACTTCCGGTCCGGGAGCCACCAATCTGGTTACAGGAATTGCCACTGCCTATATGGATTCCGTTCCCATGGTGGCCCTTACCTGTAATGTGGGTGTTTCCCTTCTGGGAAAAGACAGTTTTCAGGAAATTGATATTGCGGGAATCACAACTCCCATTACCAAGCATAATTTTATTGTAAAAGAAGTGGAAAAACTGGCAGAAACCATACGACGGGCCTTTCGAATTGCAAAAAAAGGCAGGCCGGGACCGGTACTGGTGGATATTCCAAAGGATGTGACAGCCAACCGGACAGAATTTCAGCCTGTTGCCATAGAGCCGGAAAAACGCTGTTATGAGACAATTACGGAAGAAGCTCTGGAACAGGCAGTGAGAATGATTCAGAAATCTGAGAAACCATATTTCTTTGTGGGAGGCGGAGCAGTTATCTCAGAAGCCAGCCGGGAACTGCTGGAATTTGTGGAAAAAGTGCAGGCTCCGGTGGCCGATTCCCTGATGGGGAAAGGGGCCTTTGACGGAGGCCACCGTCTTTATACCGGAATGCTGGGAATGCACGGAACCAAAACCTCCAATTACGGGGTAAGTGAGTGTGATCTGCTGATTGCGGTGGGCGTCCGGTTCAGCGACCGGGTCACAGGCAATGCGAAAAAATTTGCTCCCAATGCCAGAATCCTGCAATTTGATGTGGATCCTGCGGAAATCAACAAAAACATTGTGACAGACGCTCACATTATCGGAGATATCAGAGAAATTCTCCTGCGTCTGAATGGGAGAGTCGAACAGCAGAATCATGAAGCATGGATTCAGAAAATTATGGAATACAAGGATAAATATCCTCTGAAATATCATGATACGGGATTAAACGGCCCCTGTCTTGTGGAAGAAATATACCGCCAGACAAAGGGAGATGCCATAATAGTGACGGAAGTGGGGCAGCATCAGATGTGGGCGGCCCAGTTCTATAAATACAAAAAGCCGCGTACATTGATTACGTCAGGAGGCCTTGGCACCATGGGATATGGACTGGGAGCCGCCATAGGAGCGCAGATGGCCAATCCGGAGAAACAGGTGATTAATATTGCCGGAGACGGATGTTTCCGTATGAATATGAATGAAATTGCCACAGCAGTGCGTCAGAATCTGCCGCTGATTCAGGTGGTGGTCAACAACCATGTACTGGGAATGGTACGCCAGTGGCAGACCTTATTTTATGAACAGCATTATTCCGCAACTGTATTAAAAGACAGTGTGGATTTTGTAAAACTGGCAGAAGCCCTTGGGGCCAGGGGAATTCGTGCCGCCACCAGAGAAGAATTCAGCCAGGCTTTTGCCCAGGCCCTGGAAAGCAGCGGGCCGGTGGTAATTGACTGTGTGATTGACAGTGATGATAAAGTGTGGCCCATGGTGGCTCCTGGAGCAGCCATCAGCGAAGTATTCAGTGAGGAAGACATGAAGGAGGAAAAAAATGAGCAGAGTTTATAATTTTTCAGCAGGCCCAGCCGTTTTGCCGGAGGAAGTTTTGCGTGAAGCAGCAGAGGAAATGCTGGATTATCAGGGAAGCGGAATGTCCGTTATGGAGATGAGCCACCGTTCCAAAGTATATGAAAAAATTATCAAAACAGCAGAAGCAGACTTGCGGGAGCTGATGAAGATTCCCGATAATTATAAGGTGCTGTTTTTACAGGGAGGAGCTTCCCAGCAGTTTGCCATGATTCCCATGAATCTTATGAAGAATAAGAAAGCCGCTTACATTGTAACAGGCCAGTGGGCAAAAAAGGCATTTCAGGAAGGGCAGAATTACGGAGAGGCAGTAAAAGTGGCTTCTTCTGAGGATGAGACTTTTTCCTACATTCCGGACTGTTCCAATCTGGATATCCCGGAAGACGCAGACTATGTATATATCTGTGAAAACAATACCATTTATGGCACAAAATATAAGACACTGCCCAACACCAAAGGCCATACGTTGGTAGCAGATGTGTCCTCCTGCTTTTTGTCCGAGCCGGTGGATGTGTCGAAATATGGCATTATTTATGGTGGAGTTCAGAAAAATATCGGGCCTGCAGGAGTAGTCATTGTGATTATCAGGGAAGACCTGATTACAGAAGACACCCTGCCTGGCACGCCCACCATGCTGAAATATAAGACCCATGCAGATGCAGAGTCTCTCTATAATACACCCCCTGCCTATGGCATTTATATCTGTGGAAAAGTATTCCAGTGGCTGAAAAAGCAGGGCGGTCTTGATGCCATGAAAGCACGCAATGAAGAAAAAGCGAAAATCCTTTATGATTTCCTGGATTCCAGCACCATGTTCAAAGGAACCGTGAGGAAAGAAGATCGTTCTCTGATGAACGTTCCTTTTGTAACAGGAAATAAGGATTTGGATGCAAAATTTGTCAAAGAGGCAGAGGCAGCAGGATTTGTGAATCTGAAAGGCCACCGTACCGTAGGCGGAATGCGTGCCAGCATTTATAATGCGATGCCCAAAGAAGGCGTGGAGAAGTTAGTGGCGTTTATGAAAAAATTTGAAGAGGAGAATTAAAATGTTCCAGTATCATTGTTTAAATCCCATTGCAAATGTGGGCCTGGACCTGTTCGGCCAGGAATATAAAAAGACAGACGACATCAACGAGGCACAGGCAGTTCTGGTGAGAAGTGCAGCCATGCATGACATGGAACTGCCGGAAAACCTCTGCGCGGTTGCCAGAGCCGGAGCCGGAGTGAATAACATTCCCCTGGAAAAATGCGCAGAACAGGGAATTGTGGTATTTAATACGCCGGGAGCCAACGCCAACGGAGTGAAAGAACTGGTATTTGCAGGAATGCTGCTGGCTTCCCGCGACATTACCGGAGGAATCGGCTGGGTATTGGAAAATCAGGACAGCGAGACCATCAGCAAAGATGTGGAAAAGGCTAAAAAAGCATTTGCAGGCTGTGAAATTGCCGGTAAAAAATTAGGCGTTATCGGCCTTGGAGCCATCGGTGTGAAAGTGGCAAATGCAGCCACCCATATGGGTATGGAAGTGTATGGATACGATCCCTTTATTTCGGTCAATGCCGCATGGAATCTGTCACGAAACGTAAAACATATCAATAACGTGGAAGACATTTATCAGGAATGCGATTATATTACCATCCATGTGCCCCTTCTGGATGACACCAGAAAAATGCTGAATAAAGAAGCATTTGCAAAGATGAAAGAGGGCGTGGTAATTCTGAATTTTGCACGGGATCTTCTGGTGGATGAGGAAGATATCCTGGAAGCCATCAAAGAGGGAAAAGTGAAAAAATACGTGTCTGATTTTCCAAACAGCACCACTGCAGGAAAAGAAGGCTGTATTGTGATTCCGCATCTGGGCGCTTCCACAGAAGAGTCGGAAGACAACTGTGCAGTGATGGCGGTAGAAGAAGTTATGGATTATCTGGAAAATGGAAATATTCGTAATTCCGTGAATTTTCCCAGATGTGACATGGGTGTCTGTGCCGGAGCCGGACGTGTGGCCATTCTTCACAGAAATCAAAAGGGAATCATCGGAAAATACACCGCTGTAATGGGAGACAATAACATCAATATTTCCGATATGACCAACAAGAGCCGGGGAAATTTTGCTTATTCTCTTCTGGATATTGATTCACCTGTTACAGAAGCGGCCATTGAGCAGCTGAAGAAGATTGAAAGTGTTCTGAGAGTAAGAGTAATTAAATAAAAAAGAATGCGCATAGCGCATTCTCCGCGCGCGAGCGGATTGCGCAGCAATAAACATCAACCCCGCGAGCTGCGCATCATTGTTTTGTTCTTCTATAGGAAATCCAGCGGAATTTCCTATAGAAGAAAATAAAGGCTGTTACATCAGTGGTTGAAAAACCACAGGTGTAACAGCTTTTCATTCTACAGGAAACACCCTGTCACACTGATGTGAGAAAGTATTTCCTGTAAATTAAAATAATAATCGCACTGCAGGGAAAAAGGAATAATTATTAAGGCAGTCCGCTGCAGGTGGAGAATTACTGATATTTTGAATTGTAATGAAGCAGAATATTATTCAGAAAATGTTTCTCATCCATCATATGGTGGTAGCTGCGGTATACGGAAGAACAGGAAGAAAAGGTTTTTTCCATAATCTGCTGGAAATATTTTTCCAGCGCCAGCAGAATGGCATCGTCCATATGACAGCTCTGGTATTTTTTCTTCAAAAATACAAATAATTTTGCATGATAGGTAAAATCTGAACTGTGTGTCAGAATATTACTGATGAGATAGGAGAGGGCCACAATCTCAGCAGCAGGAGCAGGGGTAAAAGTTACAGTTCTGTCTTCTGACCAGTATTCCAGCAGCAGAAAAGATTCATCAATAATCTTTATAATCTGAGGGTCCACCGCATCTTTCAGAATTTTTCTGGTCACATCTAATGTGGAATTTTGGTACAGTTCTTTCAGATAACGGTCATAGTCATTTACATTTGTAACGTGAGCAGACAGAGAAATTTTGCCGATATTGTGGAGTATGGCCGCCAGCTGAACAGTCCTGCCGGAAATAGATGACAGGTGTAGCGTATCGGCAAACTGTTCACTCAGATGTACTGCATAGCTGGTATGAAGCGCAGTATACTCATTCCGAAAATCCACAGAGAAAATAAACATCATAAGGTAATCATGAACCTGTGGCTCAGACAGCGTAATCTGGCTTCTGATATATTCCGTAAGCTCTTCCCGATATTCTCCGGTACGGATATGTTCCAGAATATGGTATTTTTCATCTGCATTCCGAAACCAGCGGATATTGGAATCAGAAAATACAGCGTAGTTGTCTGTGTCCAGAAAAGAATTCAGTTCCTGGGCGTCATTTAAGACACAGAAAATATCAATGCGGTCTGCCAGATAAATCAGCCTTGCAATATCCCTGTGGTAATTGCTGACAGGAACCGGATAATACTGGGCATTGCAGTGGTGATGGTACAAAATAACATCAGCATATTCCGGGAGAGGCGAAAAATTCTGAAACAACAGATAACCGAAAACAGAATGGGCCATGGGGTCGTCCATGTCAAAGCTGAGCATGGAGTCAATCTCATCCTCTCTGTACGCACCAATATCATGGAGCAGGCCAAGCATGAAAATGTCCTGTTTCTCCTGTTTCGTATAATAGCTGGTATCTGTCAGCATTTTCATAAGAATATATGAAACCCGTTCTCCGTGATTGATCAGCCGCGGGTCCAGATGGCAGAAGGAATGACGTATCACATCCACAATGTTAATGAGCTGGGAACTGTTCATATATACACCTCCATTTCCGGTAAATAAACGGTTCAGATTTTCATGTCCGGAAAAGAGCAGCCGGCCTGAAAGTTTTGAATTAATTGTACAATTTTGAAAAACTGTTTGCCTTTCTATTGTAAATATTATACTATAATTATAGTGAATTTAAGGCCGGGTGTCAATCAAAATCCCACTGCGGATGACTGGTTTGCCATATGCGGGAACAAAACAATGAGAGGGAAAACAGCTTTATGAATGTGGAAAGAAATCTGATATGTGGAAACGTTCTGGCAGAAAACAGGACGGATAATCTGGTGGAGCTGCAGGAACTGCAGAAAGTTGCAAAACCGGGGGTACTGAAAAGCTACCTGGAAGACATGGTTCCTTATCTGGTAAGTTTTGCAGTGCGGGTGTTGATTGCTCTGGTTATTTATTTTATTGGAAAAAGGATGATAAAATGGCTGCGAAAGGTACTGGGCCGGGCGCTGGAGCGTTCCGGTGTGGATGAGGGAGTGAAGCAGTTTCTGGATTCCTTTTTCAAAATTATCCTGTATTTTATCCTGGCCATAGCGGTGGTCAACCAGCTTGGCGTGGAAACTACTTCTGTGGTGGCAGTGCTTGGCTCTGCCGGACTTACACTGGGACTTGCATTACAGGGAAGCCTTTCTAACTTCGCAGGAGGCGTATTGATTTTATTGTTTAAACCTTTTAAAGTTGGAGACTATATAATGGAAGATACACATCAGAATGAAGGAACTGTGTCTGAAATTATGATTTTTTATACAAGACTGGTTACCACGGATAACCGGACAGTGGTGATTCCCAACGGAATGCTGGCCAACTCCAGTCTGACAAATGTAACCTGGCAGGATAAACGACGGGTGGATGTATTTGTGGGAATTTCCTATGAGGCAGATATCAGAAAAGCGAAGGAACTTCTTATGGAGCTGCTTCTTTCTGAAAAAGCCAGGCTGGAGGACGAGGAACTGTCTGTTTTTGTGGATGCCCTGGAGGACAGCAGTGTAAAACTGGGCTGTCGTATCTGGGTGGCGGCAGAAGACTACTGGAAAGTGAAATGGCGTCTGAATGAACAGATTAAGGAAATCTTTGATGAACATCAGATCAAAATTCCTTATAATCAGCTGACGGTATCCCTCAGGCCGTAACCAGGACATGTTGACAATTATGGAAAATTATGATACTCCTGTATGGGAAAACTGTAAGACAGAAAGGGAAGGAAACGGTAAATTATGAATCTGGAAAACTGTAAAGCATATGAATTACTGGAAGAAAAGAAACTGGAAGACATTAAATCTACGGGCTATCTGCTGAAACACAGAAAAAGCGGCGCAAGAATCAGCCTCATATCCAATGAAGATGAAAACAAGGTATTTTATATCGGATTTCGGACACCGTCTCTGGACAGTACAGGAGCCGCCCATATCCTGGAGCATTCCGTACTCTGCGGTTCCGAGAAATTTCCGGTAAAAGACCCTTTTATAGAACTGGAAAAAAGTTCTCTGAATACATTTTTAAATGCCATGACCTATCCGGACAAAACCATTTATCCGGTGGCAAGCTGCAATGACAGAGATTTTCAGAATCTGATGGAAGTATATATGGATGCTGTATTCCATCCGGATATTTATAAACATAAGGAAATTTTCTGCCAGGAAGGCTGGCATTATGAAATGGAAGATATGGACAGCCCTCTTACAATTAATGGAGTGGTCTATAATGAGATGAAAGGAGCTTTTTCCTCCCCGGACGGGGTTCTGGAGCGGGAAATCTTAAACAGCCTCTATCCGGACACTTCCTATGCGTTCGAGTCCGGCGGAAATCCTGAAAATATTCCGGAACTGACCTGTGAACGGTTTCTGGAATTTCATCAGAAATACTATCATCCCTGTAATTCCTATATCTATCTCTATGGAAATATGGATATGGAAGAAAAACTGGACTGGATCGACCGGGAGTATCTCAGCGCTTACGGGAAAATTTCTGTGGATTCCGAAGTCAGACAGCAGGAGCCTTTTGCAGCCTGCAGAGAAAAAACGATTTTCTACAATATAGCAGGAGGTGAAAGTACCAGGGATAACACATATCTGACTTATAATGTAAGTATCGGAACCATACTGGATAAAACCTTGTATGTGGCTTTTGATATACTGGATTATGCCCTGCTCAGCGCACCGGGAGCACCGTTAAAACAGGCTCTGCTGGATGGGGGAATCGGAAAGGACATTCTGGCCTCCTTTGACTGCAACAGCCTGCAGCCTTTCTTTACCATTATGGCAAAAAGCAGCAATCCGGAGAAAAAAGAAGAATTTCTGCATATTATCCGAACGGTATTGAAAGAGCAGGCAGACAGGGGAATTAACCAAAAATCCCTGCGTGCAGGCATCAACAGTTATGAATTCCGGTACCGGGAGGCAGATTACGGCCAGTTTCCCAAAGGACTGCTGCTGGGCATCAAATGTCTGGACAGCTGGCTTTATGATGACAGCCAGCCATTCCTGCACCTGGAGGAACTGGAAGTTATTGAGTATTTAAAGAGTCAGGTAGAAACGGGATATTTTGAGGAACTGATTCGGAAATATCTGTTGGATAATCCTCACAGTACCCTGGTAATTGCAGAGCCAAAATACGGACTGAATGGAGAAAAAGAAGAAGCGTTAAAGGAACAGCTTGCGAAATACAAAGAATCGCTGAGTACCACGGAACGACAGGAGATTGTGGACTTTACCCATCATCTGAAAAAATATCAGGAGGAGCCTTCTGCGCCGGAGGATCTGGCCAAAATCCCCATGCTTTCCAGAGAAGATATCAAAAAGACGGGAGAAAAACTGTATATCCGTCCGGAACAGGTGGACGGCACCCTGATGCTCTGCCATGATATTGATACCAATGGAATTGCATATTTCAGCCTGATGTTTGACACAGGGGATTTGCCGGCGGAAGATTTTCCTTTTCTTGGAATTCTGAAGTCCGTGCTGGGCTATGTGGATACAGAACATTACAGTTTTCAGGAGCTTGCCAATGAAATCAACCTGCATACGGGAGGAATTTTCAGTAATTTCGGCATTTATCCCCATGCAGAGCAGGACAGCATTCTCCTGAAATATGAGATAAAAATCAAAACATTGTACCATGAGATTCCAAAAACCATGGAACTTGTACGGGAAATCCTTTCCGGCAGCAACTTCCGGAAACAGGAGCGGCTTTATGAAATTCTGGCTCAGTTAAAATCAAGGCTTCAGATGACTTTAAACAGCGCCGGCCATTCCACCTCCGCCATGCGGGCCATGTCCTATTTTTCAGAGAGCGCCAGGTATACGGATATGACTCAGGGCATTGAGTTCTATCAGGTGGTAAAAGATCTGGAAGAGCATTTTGAGGAAAAGAAGGATGAGCTGAGCAGCAGGCTGGAAGAACTGACAGACAGGATTTTCCGTGTTGATAATCTGATGTTCAGCGTGGGAGCAGAGCCGGAAGGCATGAAGCTGGTGGAACGGGAAATTCCGGCCATAAAAGAAATCCTTTCCTCCGAAATTCCGGAAAAGAAGAATACGGCCATTTCTCTGGAAAAGAAAAATGAGGGATTTCTGGATGCTTCTCAGGTTCAGTATGTGGCCCGGGCCGGAAACTATAAGGGAGCAGGCTACCGGTATACAGGAGTTCTGCGGATTCTGAAAGTCCTGCTGGGTTATGATTATCTCTGGATAAATGTGCGGGTAAAAGGCGGAGCTTATGGCTGCATGAGCGGATTTACCCGAAGCGGCGACGGTTATTTTGCTTCTTACCGGGATCCGAATCTGGGAAAAACCAATGAGATTTATGAGAAAATCCCGGAATACCTGGAGCATTTTCAGGCAGATGAACAGGAAATGACCAGATATATTATCGGAACATTCAGCAGCGTGGATGCACCTCTGACTCCGGCCGGGAAAACCGGGCGCAGCGCCACTGCATATCTTACTGGCGTTACAGAAGAAATGCTGCAGAAAGAGCGGGAAGAAATCCTGAATGCAGGACAGGAAGATATCCGAAATCTTTCCGGTCTGGTAAAAGCAGTGCTGGAGGAACATGCTTTCTGCGTCATTGGCAATGAGGAAAAGCTGAAAGAGGAAAAGGAACTGTTCATGGAACTGAAAAATCTGTATTAGAGATGAAATGTTTCCTGAAAAAGAAATCTATATTAAATTACAGAAGAATCAGCAGCAAGGAGAGGATATGAATTCAAAAATTAAATCAGGATTTGTTACTTTAATCGGCAGGCCGAACGTAGGGAAATCCACATTGATGAACCATCTCATCGGACAGAAAATCGCCATTACGTCTAAAAAGCCCCAGACTACCAGAAACCGGATTCAGACTGTGTACACAGATGAGGAGAAAGGGCAGATTGTATTTGTGGATACCCCTGGAATCCACAAGGCCAAAAACAGGCTGGGAGAATATATGGTAAATGTGGCGGAACAGACACTCCATGATGTGGATGTAATTCTGTGGCTGGTGGAGCCGACCACTTTTATCGGAGCCGGAGAGCGTCATATTCTGGAAAAGCTGAAAAAGGTAAATACGCCGGTGATACTCATTATCAATAAAACGGATACGGTGAAAAGAGAAGACGTCTTTTTGTATATTGATACTTACCGGAAAGAATACGATTTTGCGGAAATTGTGCCCCTTTCTGCCCTGCGAGGAGAAAATACGGAGATTCTGCCGGATCTGATTTTCAAATACCTCCCGTATGGGCCCATGTTTTATGACGAGGATACGGTGACAGACCAGCCGGAACGTCAGATTGTGGCAGAAATTGTCCGGGAGAAGTCCCTGCATGCCCTGGACGAGGAAATTCCTCATGGAATTGCTGTGACCATTGAACAGATGAAGGAGCGGAAAAAAGGCGGAATCATTGATATTGAAGCAACCATTATCTGCGAGCGTGATTCTCACAAAGGAATTATCATTGGAAAAAGAGGCGCCATGCTGAAGAAAATAGGCAGCAACGCCCGGTTTGAGATTGAGAAAATGCTGGAACATCAGGTGAACTTAAAACTCTGGGTGAAAGTAAAGAAAGACTGGAGAGACAGTGAATTTCTGATTAAGAACTTCGGGTACCGGAAGGATGAGGAAAGCTGATTTTCTGCCAGAATTTATATAGTATATCTGTGCTGCTGACAGGATACCCTAATGAATGAAAGATGGCCGAAAGGCCCGATGGAATCCGCACAGGATGACTGACTGCTGCGGAAAGGAACAGAAGAACAAAGGGGGAATCCGGATGGTGGAACAGGAATGGATGAAATTTGCAAGTACAGGAAGTATTCAGGATTACTTAAACTACAAAGGCTGCTGGAATCCGGCGGGCGTCTCAGGGGATGCAACGGGTTTTATGGCGGCAGACAGGGAACATATTAGCGGGAGCGTGAAAGAATATGGGGCAGACCATAGTGCTGACGGGCATGGTGTTATCAGCAGTCCCGGTGGGAGAATATGATAAGCGTATAACCCTTCTGACAAAGGAGAGAGGAAAGATATCAGCCTTTGTCAGAAGGGCAAGACGGCCAGGCAGCCAGATGATGGCGGCCTGCAGCCCCTTTTCTTTTGGTCAGTTTGAGGTGTATGAGGGCCGAAGCTCCTATACGGTGATAAAAGGGGAAATATCCAACTATTTCCGGGAGCTGGCCAGGAATCTTGACAACGCCTGTTATGGTTTTTATTTTCTGGAACTGGCAGATTACTATGCCAGAGAAAATACCGATGAAATACATATGTTAAAACTTTTGTACCAGTCCCTGAGGGCTCTGGAAAAAGAGAGTCTGGAGAATCGGCTGGTACGTCGGATTTTTGAACTGAAAACTCTGGTGATAAACGGGGAATATCCCAATGTGTTTTCCTGCCTGAACTGCGGCAGGGAAGAAGAACTGCACTGGTTTTCCACCAGGCGGGGAGGCACCCTCTGCGGCCGCTGCGGACAGCAGGGAGCGGCGGTGCCTCTGAATGCTTCCACTCTTTATGCCATGCAGTATATCATTACCTCTGACATTGAAAAACTCTATACTTTTATCCTTTCTCCGGAGATTCTTGAAAATCTTGAAAAAATCATGGATGAATATCTTGCAGTATATGTGGAGCGGAACTTTCATGCCCTTCAGATTCTGGAGGAAAATGACAGCCTGATGGCTTCTGTCCCTGTTTCCCGAAAGACCGGTGAACACCCGGATGAAAATCAACAGTTGCAATAACCGCCGGAAAAGAGTATAATATGTGGGATTCACGTATAAGACTTTGAGGAGGTTGAGCATGAAAAAAATATTTTCCATCGGTCTGGTATGTTTGGCACTGGCCGGGCTGTTGACAGGATGTGGAAAATCTTTGGAGGCGGATCGTGATACCGTATACGTACAGAAAAAAGGCACAGTAGTCAGTGCGGCTATCGCAGATTTTGACAAAGATTATTATGATGAGGAAGAACTGAAGAAGTATATTGATGAGCGTGTGGAGGATTATCAGGGAGAACATGGAAAAAAGAGCGTCAGCGTGGAAGAATTTTCTGTGGAGGAAGGCGTTGCAAAACTGCTGATTAAATATGCAGGATGTGAGGATTATGAGGATTTTAACGGTGTGACTTTATTTTCCGGTACCATTCCCCAGGCACTGGCGGAAGGTTATGGATTTGACGGAGAATTTACAGAGATTGAAGACGGAAAAGCAGCCGGAACAGCTGACAGCAAAACGGTAACGGATCTGGACGCGAAGGTCATTATTTTAAGCGAGAAGGTGGACGTGAAGGTGGACGGAACCATTCAGTATGTTTCTTCTGAATATACCACCATGAAAGAAAAGGATACCGTGTCCGTACAGCTTCCGGAGGAAGTGGAGGACGGAGAGGAATCGTCTCTTGTGTATGTGATTTATCAGTAAAAGAAATAGAAAAGAAAGAGGTAACAGTATGGAAAAAACCATGGAAAAAATCGTGGCGCTGGCCAAGGCAAGAGGCTTTGTTTATCCCGGTTCTGAGATTTACGGAGGCCTTGCGAATACCTGGGATTACGGTAATCTGGGTGTGGAACTGAAAAATAACGTGAAGCAGGCATGGTGGAAGAAATTCGTGATGGAAAATCCCTATAATGTAGGTGTGGACTGTGCTATTCTGATGAACCCCCAGACCTGGGTGGCTTCCGGACATCTGGGCGGATTTTCCGATCCTCTGATGGACTGCCGGGAATGTCATGAGCGTTTCCGGGCAGATAAACTGATTGAAGATTTTGCGGAAGAAAAGGGAATTGAACTGGAAGGTACCGTAGACGGGTGGAGTCAGGAGCAGATGATGAGTTTTATCGAAGAGCATCAGATTCCATGTCCCACCTGCGGAAAGCATAACTTTACTGATATCCGTCAGTTTAACCTGATGTTTAAGACTTTCCAGGGGGTTACGGAAGATGCGAAAAATACCGTTTATTTAAGGCCGGAGACTGCCCAGGGTATTTTTGTAAACTTTAAAAACGTACAGCGGACTTCCCGGAAAAAAGTTCCTTTTGGAATCTGCCAGATAGGAAAATCTTTCCGGAATGAGATTACACCTGGAAACTTTACGTTCCGTACCAGAGAATTTGAGCAGATGGAGCTGGAATTTTTCTGTGAACCAGGTACGGATCTGGAATGGTTCCAGTACTGGAGAGGCTTCTGTCGTGACTGGTTGCTGAGCCTTGGCATGAAAGAAGAGGAACTTCGTCTCAGAGATCACGACCCGGAGGAATTGTCCTTCTACAGCAAAGCCACCACAGACTTTGAATTCCTGTTTCCCTTTGGATGGGGAGAACTCTGGGGGATTGCAGATCGTACCGATTACGACCTGACCCGCCATCAGGAAACTTCCGGTCAGGATATGAGCTATTTTGATGATGAGAAAAAAGAAAAATACATTCCTTATGTCATTGAGCCTTCTCTGGGTGCAGACCGGGTGGTACTTGCATTCCTCTGCGCCGCTTACGATGAGGAAAACCTGGGTACAGAAGAAAAACCGGATATGCGGACCGTGCTTCATTTCCATCCGGCTCTGGCGCCTGTAAAAATCGGTGTGCTTCCCCTCTCCAAAAAGTTAAATGAGGGAGCGGAGAAGATTTTCACACAGTTGTCCGGAAAATATAACTGTGAATTTGATGACAGAGGAAATATCGGAAAGCGATACAGAAGACAGGATGAAATCGGAACACCTTTCTGCATTACATACGATTTTGAATCGGAAAATGACAATGCAGTGACCGTAAGGTTCCGCGACAGTATGGAACAGGAGCGGGTGAAGATTGAAGAACTGGATGCATATTTTGCTGACAAATTTGATTTTTAATACTCCGAAGATGGAGGAGCGGGCAGGTCATCAGCCTTTGGCCGGTGACAGATCCTGCGCGGTTTCTTAACATAAAAACGGGAAACAGAGAATGACTGCGGATTCTCTGCTTCCCGTTTCTGTACGTCAGTACAGAATTCCCGGCCCGGCTTTTGCAGAAATCAGGCGGCGTGAAATTCGTGAAAAAACAAAAAACAGACTTGCTATTATTCCAAAATATGTTAGAATATATATGTGCGCTTTGTGAAGTGTACAGTCGTATTTGTGTAATGGCAGAATATGGTGGGAGATGGGACAGGTTCCGGTCTGCAATCCATGTTCGCATAACAATAAACCAAAGTAAATATTAGGAGGAATTCAAATGGCAAACAAATGGGTTTATCTCTTCAAAGAGGGAAATGCAGGTATGCGTGAACTTCTTGGAGGAAAAGGCGCGAACCTTGCTGAAATGACCAGCTTAGGTCTTCCGGTACCACAGGGTTTTACAATCACAACAGAAGCATGTACTCAGTATTATGAAGACGGACGTCAGATTAATGATGAGATCCAGGCACAGATTAACGAGTACATTGGCAAAATGGAAGAGATTACAGGAAAGAAATTCGGCGATAAAGAGAACCCCCTTCTGGTATCCGTACGTTCCGGTGCAAGAGCTTCCATGCCTGGTATGATGGACACCATCCTGAATCTGGGTCTGAATGAGACTGTTGTAAATGTAATTGCTGAGAAATCAGGAAATGCCCGTTGGGCATGGGACTGCTACAGAAGATTTATCCAGATGTATTCTGACGTGGTTATGGAAGTCGGCAAGAAATATTTTGAAGAGCTGATTGATAAAATGAAAGCTGACAAGGGCGTAACACAGGACGTTGACCTGACAGCAGAAGACCTGAAAGAACTTGCATCTCAGTTTAAGGCTGAATATAAAGAGAAAATCGGTGAAGATTTCCCGGATGATCCGAAGGAACAGTTAATGGGAGCAGTAAAAGCTGTATTCCGTTCCTGGGACAACCCGCGTGCAAATGTATACCGTCGTGACAACGATATTCCATATTCCTGGGGTACTGCTGTAAACGTACAGAGTATGGCATTTGGTAACATGGGTGATGACTGCGGTACCGGTGTTGCATTTACCCGTGACCCGGCAACTGGTGAGAAGAAACTGATGGGCGAATTCCTGACCAATGCTCAGGGTGAAGACGTGGTTGCAGGAGTTCGTACTCCAATGCCGATTGCTCAGATGGAAGAAAAATTCCCGGCAGCATACAAACAGTTTACAGAAGTTTGTGATAAACTGGAAAATCATTACAGAGATATGCAGGATATGGAGTTTACTGTTGAAAATGAAAAACTCTATATGCTTCAGACACGTAATGGTAAGAGAACTGCTCAGGCTGCTCTGAAGATTGCCTGTGATCTGGTAGATGAAGGCATGAGAACAGAAGAAGAAGCAGTTGCCATGATTGATCCCCGTAACCTGGATACATTACTGCATCCTCAGTTCGACGCTGCTGCACTGAAAGCTGCAACACCGGCCGGCAAGGGTCTTGGCGCTTCTCCGGGAGCTGCATGCGGTAAAATCGTATTCTCTGCTGACGATGCTGTAGCATGGGCAGATAAGGGTGAGAAAGTGGTATTGGTACGTCTTGAGACCTCTCCGGAAGATATCACAGGTATGAAAGCCGCTCAGGGTATCCTGACTGTCCGCGGCGGTATGACCAGCCATGCAGCTGTTGTTGCACGTGGTATGGGAACCTGCTGTGTATCCGGATGCGGTGACATTGCCATGGATGAGGAAAATAAGAAATTTACTCTGGCAGGCAAAGAATACCATGAAGGAGATCCTATCTCCATCGACGGTACCACAGGTAATATTTATGATGGTCTGATCCCTACCGTTGACGCAACCATCGCAGGCGAATTCGGAAGAATTATGGCATGGGCAGACAAATACAGAACTTTAAAAGTTCGTACCAACGCAGATACACCTGCTGACGCTAAGAAAGCCCGTGAACTGGGTGCAGAAGGTATCGGTCTCTGTCGTACCGAGCATATGTTCTTTGAAGAAGACAGAATTGCTGCATTCCGTGAAATGATCTGTGCAGATACTGTAGAAGAGAGAGAAGCTGCTCTGGCTAAAATCCTTCCGTATCAGCAGGGAGACTTTGAAAAATTATACGAAGCTCTGGAAGGCAACCCGGTTACCATCCGTTTCCTGGATCCGCCATTGCATGAGTTTGTTCCCACAGAGGAAGAAGACATTAAGAAACTTGCAGATGCTCAGGGCAAATCTGTAGAAGATATCAAAGCATTGATTGATTCTCTCCATGAGTTCAACCCGATGATGGGACACCGTGGATGCCGTCTTGCAGTTACCTATCCGGAAATTGCAAAAATGCAGACAAGCGCTGTTATCCGTGCGGCAATCAATGTAAAGAAAGCACATGCTGACTGGGCGCTGAAACCGGAAATCATGATTCCGTTAATCGGCGATATCAAAGAGTTAAAATATGTGAAGAAAGTAGTAGTGGAAACTGCTGATGCAGAAATCGCTGCTGCAGGCGTTGAATTAGAGTATGAAGTTGGTACCATGATTGAGATTCCGAGAGCTGCACTTACTGCAGACGAGATTGCAAAAGAAGCTGATTTCTTCTGCTTCGGTACCAATGACCTGACACAGATGACTTTCGGATTCTCCCGTGATGATTCCGGTAAATTCCTGGAAGCATACTATGACGCTAAGATTTTTGAGAATGATCCATTTGCAAAACTTGACCAGACTGGTGTTGGTAAGTTAATGGAAACAGCTATCAAACTGGGCAAGCCGGTTAATCCGAAACTCCATATCGGTATCTGCGGCGAGCATGGCGGAGATCCTTCTTCCGTAGAATTCTGCCATAAGATTGGTCTGGATTACGTTTCCTGTTCACCGTTCCGTGTGCCGATTGCAAGACTGGCAGCAGCACAGGCGGCTATTAACAGCAAGTAATACACTGGGAGCTGATGAGTTTGCAAAATAAATTTTTCTTCATCGCAAAATTTATTTTTCGCTGAGACGGAACCCAGAACTCAATAGAAATGAATCAAAACGAGGACCTTGACAGACTGTACTTTCAAGGTCCTCTCTTTCTCTTTTTTGAGGAAGAGAAGGAGAGAATGGTTTTTCTTTTTTGATGGTGGTGGAGTGAGATAAAACCGACCACCTTTTGCTGTGGTCAGAGAAGTTTCCAGACGAATGCAGGCAAATATGCCATTGAAAGATGGCGTGGTTTTAACCCTTAGTGTTTAACGAGAATAAGATATGTAGCAACTCCAGCAGCAAAAGCATGGCTGGAAACGGGGAGCGATTTAGATTTTATCAGGATTCTTCATGCAAATATGCAGTTTGTTGGAGAGATGATGAAAGCCAATGAATGTGATATTGTTCGTAATATTTTTGTTATTAAGAAGTTCAAATGAGTCCCAATCCTTAGATGAGTTAATCAATGTATTTGAAACCCTTGCCGGAGAGGAAATTGGTATTTTGCAAAAGGCTGATGGAAAAGAATCTCCTGAAAATATGAGATACATGTTAAGAGGCGTAGAAAAGACAATTAATTGGTTAAGAGCATTGGCAGCAGCTATTGAAAGAGGAATCCAGGAATAGGAGAAATGGTCTTTGCAGTTTAAGGGAACTAAACTTAAGCAGTCAAATAATGTTTCTGGCGGGGAGGATTTATTTAAGTGGATTAAAAAACTTGCAGTATTGAAAGAAAGCAGCATTATCATGGAGGAATATTTAACCAGAAGAAGGTTGTTCTTCTGGAAGGATATGATATCTGATGTTATGATTAGCATAAGAAAGCTGAAGGTAATATGTCTGTGATGGAATAAAAGCAGTATATGTATTTGTAATGATAAATACTAAAATCATTTGGAGGATATCGTTTGTTAAGTGAATTAGAGAAAAATAGCTTATCTGTTCAAATTCTTCGAGAATTGTCTTACAAAAGCAAAATGGAAAGAAGTCTTGTCAATAGCCTGCGGAAATTCGATAAAGAAACCTTATTTCAGGAGGTTTCTGAAATGATAAGATTTTATCAGGAAGCAGATATTTTGGATATAGTGGATTTGGATTACCGGATAAAAAGTGTGGATTCCTGTATACGCAAGTACAATAAATTCTATCCTGATATGCGATTGGAAAAAGTTTTTAATGATATTTTAGGGTTTCGTATGCTGACAGACAGTTATGCAAGTTTGTTAGAGGGGGAAATGCCGGAAGAAGTACGGATTGTCGATATAAGTCATGGAAAAGCGAAAGATGACGGCTATCGAGGAGTGCATATTTATTTTCAGCCTGATCACTTCCATTATCCGATAGAAATTCAGGCAAATACTTACTATGACAGACAGTTGAATAATTGGCTGCATAAATATCTGTATAAAAGGGAATATCCTGATTCTGCAGGCAGGATATTGCGGGGTGAGTATGAAATTGGTAAAATTTTAAGCGAGCAGCAGTTTGAGGAGGTGCTAAGTTATGTGTTATCTCATTGCGAAAGAATTTAATAAAAAGGGCTGCATTGCAGTAAAAACCAGGCATGGTAAAGCATTGGCGGATTTTACTGAAAAGTTACAAAAACAGATAGGAGAGAACGGTGTACAGCTGGTGACGATCAGCCGCCCCAGTGCCTATGGAGAATATGAACCTTATGAAATTATCGAAAGTAAGGAAAAGTTTCAGGAACGTGTTCTGAGCCTGTAGAAAAGGATAATGATGGAAAAACCTGTTTTGAGTCCAAATTTTACGATAGATGATATTCATACATTCAGGGAATATGATTATGAAATAACAAAGCATATGGCAGACGAGGAAAGAATGGATTGCTATAATAAGGCGGGAAGAGCATTTCAGCGTGAAATAGAAGAGGCAAGTTCAGGAAGCTCTCTGATTGAAGTAAAATAGCGTGGGAATGATTTTTGTGTTACAGAATAAATTACCAGAATACGGTATCTTACTGACCGCGATATACCGCACAGGCGGCTATCGCCCGGAAGTAATACAATGGAAGCTGCGTAAACAGGATATTGGTTATTCCCGCGAGCATGAGGAAAATAGCCGTGTTTACATGGATATTTGACGAACGCCGCGAGGGTCAACAACTGCTGTTTGTTGCAGGTTGTTGACTATTTCACAGGAATTGTAAATAGAAATCTCCTGTTACTTTATAAAAAAGTAGCAGGGGATTTTTTTATGTTGTAATGCAGCAGAAAGAAATTCCTGTTTGCCACTGGATGGAGAAGGCACGGAGCAGATGGTAAGGATAGAAATGCTGACAGGGTTCAATATTTATAAGCAGGCTGAAAAATGCCATGAACTGATAGATTTATTAAGGGAGAAAAAGATACTGAATAAATTCCGTGGATAGGAAAAGAAAGGCATAAAGCATTCGTATGATGATGTCTTTGCACAGATTGAAAAACTGGCGTCCCTGAAAGAGAAAGGACTCATAAGCGAGGAAGAATTTAACCAGAAAATTTTATTGCGGGAAAAAATATCTAATGTTATGATTAAGATGAGTAAGACAAATGGAATTATGTTCGTAGGCGAATGTTTTGTTAGATATAGAAGTTTGTAAGAATCGTTTTTCAGAGAATGAAACAGATAGCAGGGAATCAGTAACAGGAAGATTTCCTGAATACGCATATCCGGATTTGAATAAGCAGGAAAAGGACGCATGGAGAAAAGCGGCAATAAAAAAGAGTATAGAAAATAATTTGCAGATTGAGTGAAAATATATAAAAGGGAGGTTTCCATATGTTAATGGTAGATGAAAGGGTTTACACTTGGCAGGAGCTTGTGGAACAATTTCCAGATAAATGGATTGTTGTTGAAAATCCAGAATTAACAGATGCCGGATTTATTAAGTCAGGCAAGTTGATTGGTGTGTGTAATGATACAGAGATTGATGAATATGTAATTTCCTGTTATAGAGATAACAAAAATATCAGTTATGAAAGAACTACAGAAGAAAGCGGGGTTGGAATTGTAAATGTCGAAAATTTTATGTATGCAGTTAAGCAATAAAAGTGCAAAACCTGTTTTTACAACGATAACGCCAGCGAATAAGCAGATTAAATGTATGCTTGATACAGGTGCGGATATGCCTGTATGGTGTGGAAGCGAAGGGCTGTTAAAAATAGTATTTCCTGAAACAGAAAAAGCAGACAAAAAATTTCTGTTAAGCGGTTTTGGAAGGAAACCGGAAGTTGTTGATATTTATAAAATTCCTGAATTTTTTATTAAGGATGAAAAGGGGATTCTGACATTTCAAAATTTGTATATAGCTTCTTCTTTTGGCAGGAATTTTGGATGTGACCTGATTTTAAGCGCGACAATGTTTAAACATATGGACTACTCAATTTTAAATAGAAAAAGAAATACATCTGTTTTGGAAATAAAGTATGACAGGGATCTATACTACACCCAGTTAATACTAAATCAGAAGAATTCAGAATTTACAGAGAAGATTTTTAGTTTTTCATCTGTAGAAAGTTATGAATCACAGACAGAGTCGGGAAATATAGAAATAGTCAGAGATTTTTAGTCTGTTTTTGATAAAAAGTAAGGGATGATTATGGAAAAACCCGTTTTAAGCCCTGATTTTACAATCGAAGATATTCATACCTTATTGAACATTAGCAGTTCAATAAGTGTGAATTGCGGGAATACAATTATGAAATAACAAAGCATATGTCAGATAAGGAAAGAATGGATTACTATAATAGAAGAGGGCGGGAAGTTCAGAAGAAACTGGAAAAAATGAAAGACTTATAATCATTTCAGCATGGCAAAATAAATTACCAGTATATGGTATACCATTGACCGATAAACACTGCGCAGGCGGCTATCTGTTGCAGGTTATTGACTATTTCACAGGATTTGTAAATAGAAATCTCCTGTTACTTTATAAAAAAGTAGCAGGGGATTTTTTTATTCTACAGGAAAGACCTTGTCACACTAAAGCGCGAAAGTGTCTTCCTATAAAAGAAAAAATAATATGCGTATGCTCTGACGCACCGCAAATGGCGCACAAATCGTCCAGGCCCCTCATGAGGAGGGATTCAGGGAGCTGAAGCGGACCTGCTCGCGGGGGTGATGTTTATTGCTGCGCAATTCGCTCGAACGCGGAGAATGCGCATAGCGCATTCTTTTTTAACCAATTTTAACAAATAGCTGACAGAAGGCAGACAGAGAAAGATTCATATTGCGGAATAGGTTTTCTGATGTTATGATAAACACAGAAAAGACAGGTGAAGATATCTTGATGTTCAGACATGATAAGGAGAATGGATATTCAGATGGATGAGCCATTGCAGGCAGAACGAACAATTTTTGTTATACCTTTCCTTTTCATGAGCTTCAACGGTACCATACAGATGATGTGGTATAAAAAAGTTGACACCCCATTCTCCGGGATTGGGTATATAATCAGGGGAATTAGGCCCCATGGCAAACCCACGAATAAATAAATTGTGAACAAAATCCTTTTTTCTGGCAGGAGAAAAGAAAAGGGGATTTTTCCATGAATGAAATGACTGGCGCTGCGTCTGCTGAAAGGAAATGGCCATGTATAAGATTGGAATTTGTGATGACGATAAGATTTTATGCTCTGTTTTGGAAGAACAGATCTGCGAACTTTCAAAAGAAATAGAGATAAAAGTTGATGTTGAGGTATGGTATTCCGGGGAAAGCATA
>OFGR01000923.1_pt1 | contig 26508 bp, 25 predicted proteins | sample 1521811 | NCBI WGS metagenome assembly OFGR01 (sample SAMEA3504098, study PRJEB24116) | mouse gut metagenome | biome: mouse gut; feature: mouse-associated habitat; material: faeces | place: Denmark | collected 2011
CGGGGCCTTCCGCCGGGGACGCGGGGGACGGTGCGGGCTGCCGCTTTTCAGCCTCGTTTGCCGGGGGCGGTGTGGGCCCTTGTTCCTCGGGCCTGTTTTCGGGAGTCTGATTCATAGGGCTTTCCGGGAGCCTTCCGGCTGATCAAGAAAGGATTGCAGGATGCGGACGGCGGCTTGCTGATCGAGGACGGCCCGGCTTTTGGCGGCGGATCGCCCGGCCTGCCGGAGGTCGATTTCCGCCTCGAAGCTGCTCAGCGCCTCCTCCATCCAGAAGATGGGCAATGGCGTCTTTTTTTTGAGATTTTTGGCGAAGTTGCGGGTCTGGCGGGTGGTCAGCGTCTCTTCGCCGTCGAGATTGACGGGCAGGCCGATGACCAGCGCGTCCGGGGCTTCCGCCTCAAGCAGAGCCAGCAGTTCCTCAAAAAAGGCCTCGCGCGTGCGCATCTGGATGGTCCTGCGCGGAAAGGCCATGCTGCCGCCGCTGTCCGAAACCGCAATGCCGGTCCGTTTCTGCCCGTAGTCTATGGCGAGATATTTCATTAATGATCCTTTTTTATGAATAAGTCGAGGCGCATGGTATCCCGTGACGGGGTACGAGGCAAGCCGCGTCGTTGTGAAGTGCGGGCGGGGGTGCTAGAAGAGGGGAGTCTTCCAATCATAACCAAGGAGCCGCACATGGATTTCCTCGAACTTGCGACCAAGGCGCGGACCTGCCGCCGTTTCCGTGAGGAGAGCCTGCCCGCCGGGACCCTCGACTGGATGGTTTCCTGCGCGCGCGTCGCGCCCTGCGGCGGCAACGCGCAGGCCCTGCGTTTTGCCGTGGCCGAGTCGCCCGAAGCCTGCGCCGCCGTCTTCCCCGCCCTGAAATGGGCGGCCATGCTCGCTGACTGGGATGGGCCCGAAGCGGGCGAGCGGCCTTCCGGGTACATCGTCATCATGGGCGAGACGGGCGCACGGGGCCGCCTCAATGCCATCGACATGGGCATCGCCGCCCAGACCATGCAGCTTGCCGCCTCCACCCGCGGCCTTGGCTGCTGCATTTTTCTTTCCTTTGATCCGCGCCTCATCCGTGAGGCCCTCGGCATCCCGGCGGAACTTGAGCCCCTGCTCGTCATGGCCGTGGGGCTGGAAAAGGAAGTGCGCCGCGTGGAAGGCCCGAATCCGGACGGCTCCCTCAACTACTGGCGGGACGCCGAGGGCGTGCACCACGTGCCGAAGCGCCCTCTTGAGGAGCTTCTGATCATCCGCCGTTAGCGAAATCAAGAAAAGCGGCCCTTTACAGATGCCGGGCCGCCCGCTATAGTCAGTGCAGCTAGGGGAGCCCGCAAGGGCTGAGAGTGGGTTCGTCCCAGACCCTTGGAACCTGAAGCAGTTGGTACTGCCGTAGGGAAGCGTCACAATGCCTGATCCTGAACGCCCGTCCCTCGTGACGGGCGTTTGTGGTATGGGCCCAACCGCAACGAGGCTTTTCATGAACATCACCGTAAACGGCAAGGGCGCCGAATGCCCGGACGGGGCGTCCCTCTCGGACCTCCTCCGGCAGCTCGGCCTGTCGCCCGACAGGATCGTGGTGGAAAGGAACGGCGAGATCGTCCCGGCGGAAGCCTTCGCCTCTACGGTCCTCGGGGAGGGGGATACGCTGGAGCTGCTGCAATTCGTCGGCGGCGGCTGATGCCCCGCGCCGTCCCGCCGCTCTGTGCGGGGAAGGGGAAGCGCCGTATCGCCAGCCTTGAGCGTGGCGGACGTCGCCCCGCACGAAGGAGGATTTCCCTCCTGAGGGCCGGATTTTCCGGTCATCCCTTGCCTCAGGCGCGGAGGAAGGAGGTTGCGCCCCGCCTCGAAACGCGCAGGGAGTCTTGCTCTGTGCGAAGGAAGGCGGGATACCCCGGATGCCGCCGCTGCCGTGCAAGGCTGCCTTCGGCGAAGTTCCCGCGGCCTGCGGGCAGGCGCGCCCCGCGCACGGAGGGAGCGGCGCAAAGCCCCGCGTTTCGGGGAGATGGCGGTGTCGGAGGCCGGAACGTTTCTGCGCTTCGGCCCGGGAACGGCGATGGAACGCCTCGCCGCGTGTGGAAGCCTGATCGGGGCTTGAGCCCCCTTGATCTTTTTTCGGAATGTCGAGGACACATCATGAATACGAATACGGATACTCTGACTATCGGCGGCGTGGAGCTTGGCAGCCGCCTTTTCATCGGCACGGGCAAATACGGTTCCGACAGCCTCATCCCCGCCGTGGCTGCGGCGTCGGGCGCGGAGGTCATTACGGTGGCCCTGCGCCGGGTGGACCTCGGCAACGCCAAGGACAACGTGTTGAGCCATATCCCCGCCTCCATGCGCCTTTTGCCGAATACGTCGGGCGCGCGCACGGCTGACGAGGCCGTGCGCATCGCCCGTCTTTCCCGGGCCGCCGGTTGCGGTGACTGGATTAAAATCGAAGTCATTTCCGATACCCGCCATCTGCTCCCGGACGGCTACGAAACCGCCAGGGCCACGGAACGGCTGGCCAGGGAAGGCTTTACCGTCCTGCCCTATGTGAATGCGGATTTGTACGTGGCCCGCGATCTCGTGAATGCCGGGGCGGCGGCGGTCATGCCGCTCGGCGCGCCCATCGGCTCCAACCGGGGCTTGCAGACGAAGGAAATGATCCGCATTCTCATTGAGGAGATTGCTCTTCCCATTGTGGTGGACGCGGGCATCGGCAAGCCTTCGCAGGCCTGCGAAGCCATGGAGATGGGCGCGGCGGCCTGCCTCGTGAATACGGCCATCGCCACGGCGGGCGATCCGGTGCGCATGGCGGCGGCCTTCGGGGACGCCGTGCGAGCGGGCCGCAACGCGTGGCTGGCCAAGACCGGTCCCGTGCTGGAGAACGGCGCGTCAGCCTCCTCGCCTCTGACCGGTTTCCTCGGCGGCACGGAAGCCGCCGAAGGGGGCGCCTTATGAGCCGCTGTTTTGCCGACGTGCTCCCGGAATGGCCGCTCGAAGACGTAGAGGCGGGCCTTGCCTCGGCCACGTCCGGCGACGTCCTGCGCGCTCTTGAGACGGCGCAGGCCGGGGGCCGCCTTGAGGCCCGCGACTATATGGCCCTGCTTTCGCCCGTCGCGTCTCCCTATCTTGAGGACATGGCGCGCCTTGCCCGCGAAGTGACCCTGCGGCAGTTCGGCCGCGCCGTGCAGCTCTTCACGCCGCTCTATCTGGCCAACTACTGTACCAATCAATGCGTCTACTGCGGCTTCAACACCAAGAACCATATCCACCGTTCCATGCTCACGATGGATGAGGTGGAGGCCGAAGGCAAGGCCATCGCCGCCACCGGGCTGCGCAACATCCTCCTGCTGACCGGCGACGCGCCGAAGCTGACCGGACCGGACTACATCGCTGAGGCGGCCCGGCGTCTGCGGCCCTATTTCCCGAGCATCGGCATTGAAGTCTATTCCATGACCGAAGACGAGTACCGGATGCTTGTCGAGGCGGGCGTGGATTCCTTCACCATGTTTCAGGAGACCTATAACGAGGGGCTCTACGCCAGGCTCCATCCGGCGGGGCCCAAGCGCGATTTCCGCTTCCGTCTCAACGCCCCGGATCGGGCCGCCGCAGCGGGGATGCGTTGCGTCAACGTGGGAGCACTGCTCGGCCTTGACCAGTGGCGGCGCGACGCCTTTTATACGGGCCTGCACGCCGACTGGATACAGAGGGCCTATCCCGGCGTCGAAGTGGCCGTTTCCGCTCCTCGGATGCGCCCGCACGAGGGCTCGTTCAACGACATCCACCCCGCCTCGGAACGCGATCTGGTGCAGTACATTCAGGCCCTGCGCCTCTACCTGCCCTCCGCCGGGATCACCCTGTCCACGCGCGAGCGCCCCTTTTTGCGTGACCGGCTCATCGGGCTCGGGATCACCAAGATTTCGGCGGGCGTCTCCACGGCGGTGGGCGGCCACGTCCATGCTGAAAACGGGGAGGAACACGACACGGCGCAATTCGAGATCGCCGATGACCGCAACGTGGATCAGATGATGGCGGCCATCGCCGCGCAGGGCTACCAGCCCGTCTTCAAGGCGTGGGAGCCTTTGGACGAAACCTATGCGTGCGGCCAGTCGGCCTGAGAAACCATGATGCGGGGAGGCTGTGCCGAGCCTCCCCGCGCGGAAACTCCGCCTTCCGTGGCCGCGTGCGGCGGAGAAAAGGCGCGGTTTCCCGGGAGGCGCGGAAGATGGAAAAGGCGGTCTTTGACTGGGGGAGCGTACTGGAAAGCCATCTGTGCGAGGCGCAGCGGGCGCGGCTGGCGGCGGCGCGCGTGGGCGTGGCCGGAGCCGGGGGGCTTGGCTCCAATTGCGCCGTGTTTCTGGTGCGCAGCGGCATCCGGCGTCTCGTCATGGCGGACCCGGATGTGGTGTCCCTGTCCAATCTCAACCGCCAGCATTTTTTTCCCCGCCATCTCGGGCTTCCCAAGGTGGAGGCCCTCGGGGAGGTACTGCGGGAACTGAATCCCGCCCTTGACCTGACCCTCGTGCCGCAGGCGCTGGACGCGGATTCGGCCTGCGCCCTTTTCGCCGGGTGCGACGTCGTGGTGGAAGCCGTGGACGATCCGGCCATGAAGAAGACCCTCGTGGAGGCCTTGCTCCGGCAGGGGCACAGCGTCGTTTCCGCGTCGGGCATGGCCGGATGGGGCGGGCCGCCCATGACGGCGCGGCGGGTCGGAACGCGGCTGACCGTGGTCGGGGATTTCATCACCGAGATCGGGCCGGGCTGCCCCCCGATGGCTCCCCGCGTGGTCATGGCCGCCGCGTTGGAGGCCGATGCTGTGTTGTCCCTCCTGCTGGGGACAGGCCCCGCCGTGGAGGAAGGCCCCGCCCGCTGACTCTTCGCCTTCAACGCCAAGGAGAACGCCATGCTTATTTCCCTTATCGCCGCACATCCGTACAAGGAAAGTTTCAACGCCGCCCTTGCCGCGACGGTGGCGGCTGTCCTGAAAGGCAACGGGCATACGGTCCGTTTCCATGACCTGTATCAGGAAGGTTTTGATCCCATCCTGCCCGGCGAGGAGCTGGTGAGCGACGCCACGCAGGACAGCCTCGTCGCTGTGCATCAGGAAGAGATACGGGAGGCGGAGGGCATCGTCATCGTCCATCCCAACTGGTGGGGACAGCCGCCGGCCCTCATGAAGGGATGGGTGGATCGCGTCCTGCGCGAAGGGGTCGCCTATGCTTTCCCGCAGGGCGACAACGGCGGGGGCCTTCCCATTGGCCTCTTGAAGGCACAAGCCGCTCTGGTGTTTAATACGTCCAACACCCCGGAAGAACGGGAACGGACGGTCTTTGGCGATCCGCTTGAGCGGATTTGGAAGGACTGTATTTTCGCTTTTTGCGGTGTCCATGTTTGTGAACGGAAGATGTTCCGGGTAGTGGCGGACAGTACCCCGGAAGAGCGGGCGGCATGGCTGGAAGAGGCCCGCGCGCTTGCGGACCGCTCTTTCCCCGGCACAGCCTCGTAGGGCGCGTTGGTACGCCTCAGAAGCGTGTCACAAAAATCTTCGTATGGGCTGCCTGCCCCTCCTCCTGCCGGGAAAGCTCTTTTTCCTGAACGCGTCCACTGTGTCTGAGAACATCCGCTGGCTACGTCGGGCCCCGCTTCGGAAAAGGGCCCCAAAGCCCACCCGCCGTGCATGAGGCTACGTGTCGGTAACGTTAGTTTGCGCTGCCGACAGGTGGATTGTCCGTGTGCGTTTTCTCTTTTCAGAAGGCATGAGCCTCCTGTGCTTCGGGCTGCCCTCTCGCGCTCGCTGGTTTTGAGAGAGTCCTCTTTTATTCCCATTCATTTTTTTGCAGCGTACCCCCCACGTGTAACCCTCGACCGTCATCGGCGGCAACGTAGGGGCTGGCGCGTCGAGTCGTAAGAGAACGGCCATCGAAGAGGCGGGACTCCCAAGGCCACGTTTTACCGGGGTGCTGTCCGCCGAAAGGCAAAAAAGAAGGGCCCGGAGGCCCTTCACGTGGTTTAATTGAAAGCGGAGTTGTCGACCTGCTGGATGCCGTCGAGCTTCCACGTCCCCGTACCGTTGGCGGGGCGGGTGAAATGCCAGATTTCGCGCACCTCGGTGGGCGCATCCTGCGTGGGGTCTTCGCGCAACAGGACGTTGAAGTAGACCTGCGCGATCTGTTCCGCGCCGATGGTATCCACCTGCACGAGGGAAGCGTTGACGAGCATGATTTCGGTCTTGCCCGGATTCTTGTCTTCTTCCGCCTGCTGTTCGATTTCCTTCATGAAGGCGGGGGTGGAGAACTGAGCGATATCCGCAAGGTCGCGCTTGTCCCAGGCGCTGTTCAGGCGGGCATAGGCGGCCTTGGCTCCGCGCAGGAATTCTTCCTCATCAAAGTCCGCGGGCTTGTTGGGCGCGTCCTGCGCGTACGTCTGCTGATTGGAGGTGGGCGTGGTCAGCGCGTCCCAGTCAAAGCCCCCCCGCATACCCTGCGGCGTGGCCGTGCGTTGCTGCATGTTGTCCGGCGTGGGCGTAGCGGTGGTGTCAAAAGGCGCGGCATTGCCATGACCGGCGCCCTGCGTGGCCGCGCGGCGACGGGAGAAGAAACGGTAGGCGAGGTAGAGCAGGCCGCCGATAATAATGATGTCAAGGAAACCGCCGCCGTGGAAACCGCCGCCGAAGAGGAGCGAGCCGAGCAGACTCCCGGCAAGCAGCCCGCCGAGCATCCCGCCCATGCCGCCGAACAGCCCGCGCCCGGCGGGAGAGGCGGCGTTGGCCATCTGCTGGCCGGGCCGCTGCGCCTGACGGTTGAAGGACGAGGAGGGGTTGGAGGGGAGGGAACGGGTAAAGGGCTGGCTCATGGACGGACGGCCGCCGAAGGAACGCCCCCCGCCGATGCGGGCGGCGTCGGCTTCGGCATAGGCGAAGGCCAGCATGACCACGACCATAACGGCGCCAAGACCGGCAAGAAGAGATTTGCGCATGTGATGAGTCCTCTGAAAGCTTGTGGTTAGGCAGGGGGCCTGCCGAAAGTCCGGGTTTTGCACGGTACTAGGGTAAGGATGAGCCGCCAAAAAAGCAAGCCCGCCCAGCGTGAGCAAAAGAACGGCTTTTCTTCATAGGCGGGCCCAGTCCTCAACTGTGTTGGCTTGGGCCTGCATGACGTTGACCAGCCGGGATATGTGGTAGCCGTCCGCGGCCGCATGGTGCACGGAAACGGCAAGGGGAAGCAGCAGCTTTTCCCCCTGCCGGAACTGCCTGCCGAACGTGATGAGCGGGGAGAGGAAGGGCGGATGGGCCGCCTGCACGCGGGCCAGTCCCGTGAAGCGCAGCCACGGCAAAAGGGAGAGATGGCAGGCGTTGGGAGGCCGCCCGGCCTTGGTGCAGACGCCTCTGATGTCGCGGTAACGCTCCATGTCCTCGATCACGCTGGCGTAAAAGACGGGGAACGCCTCGTCGTACTCGCTCCAGATATCGGAAAAGGTTTTGTCGTCCGTATGAAAGATCGTGTAGGAAGGGTGCACGAAATCCCAGTAGCCGGGTGCGCCGTCGGCGTCAAACCCCATACGACATTCCCGGACCCGGTTGACGGCGCGGCTGGCGATGTGGAGCAGGGCGGGATAGCGCCGTATGCGCCGGGCCCGCAGCACCGGCAGCAGGCGGCTGACGTCGAGATGGACGGTGATGTCGCAGCGGGATTTGATCGTCGTGACGTAATAGTCGAAATGCTCGCTGCGGGGCCATGTGGCGCGGTCGAGGCGGTGAAAGCTGGCCTTTTTCATGCGCCCTGCTTTTTGCTCGGTTTGGCGGGCGTGCAGTCGTTCAGGTAGACCCAAAAGATGGTCTTGATTTCCAGGGGCTTCTGCTTTCCCTCCGGGTCCTGGAGCGGATCGCCCGCCCGGCTGGCCGTAAAGGCCCACCAGCCCGGCAGAGGGCAGACGAAGGTGAAGACGCCCTGACTGTCGGTCTTGACCTGCTGCACGTCCCCAAAGGCGGAAATAGGCTGCGGCATGGGCTGCTTTTCCGGCTTTTTGGCCTTTTCCTTGCCCGTCGGCGTCTCGTCGGGCAGCGCGTTGGGGTCTTCCGGTTCGCGGATGTCCGGCTTGAGGGCGGGATCAAGGCGCGCCACGTCGATGACGACGCCGGGAAGGGGCTTGCCGTCCGCGAGGGCCTGTCCGGTAAAGGCCATGCCCGTGCACAGCCCGAAAGGACGCGAGAGGGGGACGATTTCGAAGTCGAGGCCCGCCGGCCTGTCCCAACCTTCGGCGGAACCGTAGGCCGGAATCTGCACGGTGGCGAGATACTGGACGAACCTGTCCTCTTCCGGCACCCAGCCCGTTTTGGACTGGGCCACAAAGTGGTAGGCGCCGGGACGGGGAAGGACGATGGAGGTCCTCCACGCCCGGGCTCCGAAGGCGTTGATTTCCTCAAGCACGGAGAGGTGGTCGCTGCGTTCCGTCTCTTCTCCGGAAGAATACAGGGCCGTGAAAGCCTGTGGCCGCTCGATGGGGATGCCTTGGCCCGTGGAGGGCTCCACCGCGCCCACAACAATCTCGATGGTGTTTTTTTCCGGGTCGTCCACGGCGGGCCGGTCGGGAAGCAACAGCCCCAGACCAGCATAAGCGGGGGCCGCCAGCAGCGCGGTGAGCCCGAGCGTCAACAAGGTTCGTCCAAGCATGAAGCGCCTCCGTTATGATCGGCTTTTTTCGGCGGCGAGGCCGCAGGAAGCGGCGAGGGCGTCCGAATAATCCTGGTTGTCGCGCGGGGTGCGCGCCACCCCCGCCACGTCCACGGCGGCGGCCCCGCCGTGCGGATCGAGCAGGGCGATGGCGGCGCGGCGCAGCGTGGTCCCGGTGGTGGCGGTGTCGTCCACAAGAAGGATGCGTTTGCCGCGAACCTGCGGGCTGGCGAGGAAGGCGCCCTCCAGATTGGCGAGGCGTTCCGCTTCGCTGAGCCCTACCTGATGCCGGGTGGGATGCTGGCGCAGGAGCAGATCGGGCCGGAGCGGTGCGCCGAGGGCATGGGCCAGAGGCCGGGCCACTTCCTGACACTGGTTGAAGCCCCGCTCGCGCAGGCGGGTACGGTGCAAAGGAACCGGGACGATGGCGTCGGGTCGGGGAAGGTCGGCGCACGCGTGGGCCAGAAGGCGTCCCAGCAGATGCAGGACGGCGGGATCGGCCCCGAATTTGCCGCGCAGGATGAGCGTTTTCAGTGCCCCGCCGTACAGTCCGTAAAAGCGGAAGTGCTCCCACGGCGGCGAGGTCTTGCGGCAGGCGTCGCAGGGAGCGGGCCGCGCCTCGGGCTGGAGGGCCGGTTCCCCGCAGAGCGGGCAATAGCCGCTTTTGCGGGGCCGCAGAAGCGTGCGGCAGGAAGGGCACAGGGGGATGCCTATGCGTGGGACGGACTCCGGAGGCATCGCGCCGCGATCAAGGGGGCTGAAGGGAATATGGCAGAGGATGCAGCGCCGCTCGTCGAGGGAGACGGCGCGCAACAGGTCCCGCAGGGGCTGGAGAAAACGGAAAGGACGTTCATTCATGACGCAAACGGAGGCCTTCCCCGGCGGCTTCACAGCCCATGGCTTCGATGCGGGCGAGGGCCGGGGGATGCAGGATGTCGGCGGGCCGCTCCGCCCCCCGCAGGAGCAGAGGATCGCGCATATCGAAACCCAGCGTGTCGAGAAAGCAGCGCAGAATAAGCAGGCTGGCTTCAAAGAGCCGTTCGCCGTTAGTGCGGGCCGCACAAAGGACGGCCCGGGCCGGACGGCGTGGCCGGGCGGGGGCACGGCCGCTCTCGCGCAAGGCCCAGCGGCTTTGGGCGCGGTCGATGAAACCCTTCAGGGCGGCGGGGGGGCCATAGAAATAGACGGGGGCGGCGACGATGAGCGTGTGGGCCGCGTCGAGCCGTTGAAAGAGCCGGGCCGCCTCGTCGTCAAAGACGCAGGTACCGGGATGATCGGAACAGAAGCCGCAGCCGATGCAGGGGCGGACGTCATGGTCCCGCAGCCGGATGGTTTCGGCAAGCCCACCGTGGGCCGAAAGGGTTTGCTCAAGAACCCGGGCGACGGCATCAGTCGTCCCGCCCGTGTGCGGGCTGCACGAGAGGATGAGGACGCGCGGGTTGGGAGGTTCCTTCTCGGCGGGGGCGTCGGCGGATGACGTCATAGAAAGTTCCTTTCCTCAGGCCGCAAGGGGCGGAAACACGGCCTGGGCAGGACCGCCCGCAGCGGGCCGGATGATCCGGCCCGCCGGGGAAACGGCCCCGTTTTTATTCGGAGAAGACCCATTCCAGAATGGCTTTCTGGGCGTGCAGGCGGTTTTCGGCCTCGTCCCAGACGATGGAGGCTTCGCTTTCCATGACCTCGTCGGTCACTTCCTCGCCCCGGTGCGCGGGCAGGCAATGCAGGAACTTGACGCCGGGCGCGGCGAGGGACATGAGTTCGCTGTCCACGCAGAAGCCCTTGAAGGCCTCCTCGCGCTTCTTCTGTTCGCTTTCCTGCCCCATCGAGGCCCAGACGTCGGCATAGATGTAGTTTGCGCCGTCCGCAGCCACCTTGGGATCGTGGGTAAGGAAGATTTTGGCTCCGGACTGGAGGGCGAGAGACAAAAGCTGCTGGTCGGGCTCGTAGCCGGGGGCGATGGCCATGTTGAGCTGGAAGGGGAAGTACATGGCGGCCTCGATCCACGAGTTGGCCATGTTGTTGCCATCGCCCACCCACGTCACCGTGACCTTGGAGAAGTCCGGGGTACGCTCATAGATGGTCAGCAGATCGGCCATGAGCTGGCAGGGGTGCCCTTCGTCGGTGAGGGCGTTGACCACCGGGATGGAGCCGTACTCGGCCAGTTCGTCCAGCTTGACCTGCCCGAAGGTGCGCACGATCATGCAGTCCACATAGCGGGAAAGGACGCGGGCAGTGTCGCGCAGGGGCTCGGAGCGTCCGAGCTGGCTTTCGTTGGGGGTCATGAAGATGGTGGTGCCGCCAAGCTGACGGACGGCCACGTCAAAGGAAACGCGGGTGCGCGTGGAGGCTTTTTCGAAAATGAGGGCCGCGATCTTGCCGTCCATGCAGTGTCCGCGATAGTTCGTCTCTTTCATTTCCTTGGCGCGGCGGATGATTTCCCACGCCCCGCTGTGGCCGAGGTCGCGGATTCTCATGAAATGCTTGGGCATAGTCTTCTCCTGTATGGACGCGTTGAAAAAATCCCGCCGGGCGGGAAATCGACTTTGGGAAAACATTTTTTTAGAATCATTCGCACCAAATGTAAAGGATGGGCCTGATCGTGAAAGGGATACACCTTGATCCGCGCCGGGGGTACCGGGAACGCTGCGCGCCGCGCGAAGGGGAGCGCAGCTTCCAGCTTGTGATTGAGGAAACCGATTTGCGCGTGACCGCCGTCGATCCCTTGCCGGAGGGCTTTTTCGACGTGCTTTCCGCCCGCGTCCGGGCCCTGCGCGGCGACTTGCAGGCGTGGATCGTCCTCCATCCCGATTTCCGGTGCAGCCTCGTCCCCGTGCCTCTGCCCGGAGAGGGCACCCCGCCGGAAATCGTGCGGCGCATGTCCCTTGCGGCGGCGACGGCGGGCGTGGGGCCTTTCGCAGCCGTGGCCGGGGCCATCGCCCAGATGACGGCGGAAACGCTCGCGCCGCTGTCCCCTGATCTGATCATCGAAAACGGCGGCGACATTTTCATGTATTCCCGCCGCGACCGGGTGGTGGGCCTGCTGCCCGATCCCGAGTCCGGCGTGGTCATCGGGCTTCGCGTGGCCGCCTCCGCCTGTCCGCTGGCCCTGTGCGCCTCGTCCGCCACCATCGGGCATTCCCTGAGCTTCGGGCAGGGCGAACTCGTGCTCGTTCGCTCGCCCGACGGCGCGCTGGCGGACGCGCTCGCCACTGCCTTCTGCAACCGTTTGCAGGGCCCGCAGGACGTGCGGCGTGTGGTGGAGGAGGCCAAACGCTACACCCGGCACGGGCTCACGGGCATTTATGCCCAGTGCCGGGGCGCGGTGGGTGTCTGGGGAGACATGGAACTGACAGCGGTGGAATGAGGGGCTTCCAGAGGCGCGGGCGGGTCGGCCCCAAGCGGCTTGCCCGACGGATACGTTTCTGGAGAAAAGGACTTGCCCGCACTCTTCATCCTTGAGGGCGCGGCCGGAGAGAAAGGGCGGCGGCGTCCGTCACGACGCCGGGAAGGGCCCGGCCTTGGGAGGGGAACGATGACGGTTTACATCAGGCGGTTGGAGCGTTCCGAGCTTCCGGCGGCGGGAGATGTCATCCGGGCCGCCTTTGGGACGGTGGCGGAGGCGTTCGGGCTCACGGAAGAGAACTGCCCCACAAACGGCGCGTTTTTGCGCGACGGGGCCTTGTTCGAGGAAGCGGCGGCGGGGACGATTTTTTACGGCGCGTTCGAAGGCGGAGAGCTTGCGGGCGTGGCCGCGCTCAAGCGCAAGGACGGGGCGCTTTTCTATCTTGAAAAGCTGGCCGTGTTGCCTCACGCCCGCAGACGCGGCCTTGGCCGGGCTCTGGTCGAGCACTGCGCGCAGGCGGCGCGGCGGGCCGGAGGGGAGCGGCTTTCCATCGGGGTCATGTATGAAAACCGCGCCCTCGTGCGCTGGTACGAGCAGGCGTCCTTCGTGCGGGTCGGGACGCGGACCTTTCCCCATCTGCCTTTCGTGGTCTGTTTTATGGAACGTGATCTGAAGGAATCGGCTTGAAGCAGGCCAGCTTGAGAAAAGGGGCGGTAAGCGGCCGGGAAAAAACTTTTTCCTCCCGGGTGATTGAGCAAACAGTGCGGGATTGACCGCTGCCGCAAGGGTACGTAGATGATTCTCATGGAAACGCAACAAACGGATACGACGTGTTCAGCGCAACGCCCGGCGGTTTCGCTGCGGACCGTCATCATCTCCGTCGCGGCCGCTCAGTTCATGCTGCCGTTCATGCTTTCCGGCGCGGGGCCGCTCCTGCCCGCCATAGGCCGGGACCTGCACGCGAGCGCCATGCAATTGAGCCTCATCAACGCGGCCTACACGCTGTCGCTGGCCATCTTCCATCTGGTGTCGGGCCGGGTGGGAGACATGATCGGCAGGAAACGCCTCTTTTTGACGGGGCTCATGCTCTTCGTGGTCATGTCGGCCCTGCTGCCCTTCGTGCCGGACATCTGGCTCTTCCTGCTCTGCCGTTTTGTGCAGGCGATGGGCACGGCCATGATGAACACCTGCGCGCTGTCCATTCTCGTGAGTTGCGCGCCGCCCGAGCAGCTTGGGCGCGTGCTCGGCCTGACTTCCATCGGCGTCTATACCGGGCTTTCGCTTGGGCCGGGGTTGTCGGGCCTGCTCGGGACCGCGCTCGGTTGGCAATTCCTCTTTTTCAGCGTGGTGCCCATCGGGATCATCGCGTGGCTGCTCATGTACTGTACGGTGCGTTGTGACTGGAAGGACGCGCCCGATGATCCCTTCGACTGGAAGGGCAGCCTTTCCTACACGCTGGCCGTGAGCCTCATGTCCATCGGCGCCATCTGGCTGCTTGAGGGCGCGTGGGCCCTCATGCTCTTCGCCGGGGGCATCGCCTGCCTTCTCCTCTTCCTGTGGGCGGAGCGGCGCTCGCCCCATCCCATCCTCGACGTGGCCTTTCTGGTCCGTAACCGGGCCTTTGCCCTGAGCACGCTGGCGTCCTTCATCAATTATAGTTCCATTTTCGGCGTGACGTTCTATTTTAGCCTTTATCTGCAGGGCGTACACGGGCTGTCGCTGCTGGAAACCGGGCTCTTGCTGTCCGCGCAGCCCGCGATTCAGGTTTTCGTCTCTCCCTTGGGCGGGCGCATGGCCGACCGCCACGGCGCGGACGTCATCGCCACCATCGGCATCGCGGTCTGCGGCGTGGGGCTTTTGCTCGGCTCGGGCGTGGAGGCCGGGACGTCGCTGTGGATCGTGGCGCTGGTGCAGCTTGTGATCGGGGCGGGCATCGCCCTTTTCGCCTCGCCCAACACCAGCGCGATCATGAGCAGCGTGGATCAGGCGCATATGGGGCAGGCGTCCGGCCTCGTGGGTACGGCGCGGACGCTCGGCACCCTGTCGAGCATGGTCGTCATTTCCCTGACCATGAACGTCTTTCTTGGGGACGAGCCTCTCGGTCCGACCAACATCCCGGCCTTTCTGGAGGCCATGCACGTCAACTTCACCCTCTTCGGCATCCTCAACCTGCTCGGCATCTTCTGTTCCATCGGCAGGATGGGGGGCCGTTTCCGGGGCCTTTCGCACAGGTTCCTTCACCTGTGGAACCATCACTAACGGTATGTTACGACAATGACCAAAACGCTTCTTCTGGATTGCGGCAGCGGCGGCAGGGCTTCCCAGCGCCTTATCAACGAGCTTTTTCTGGAGCATTTCGACAACCCCATCCTGCGGACGCTTGACGACGCCGCCCGGCTGGAGCTTTCCGGCCCCGTCGCCATGAGCACGGACGGCTACACCGTCACCCCGCTCTTTTTCCCCGGCGGCAACATCGGCACGCTGGCCGTGCACGGCACGGTCAACGACGTGGCCATGCTCGGCGCCCGGCCCCGCTATCTGACCTGCGGTTTTATCCTTGAGGAGGGGCTTGATCTTGATCTGCTGCGGCGGGTAGTTGAAAGCATGGCCGAGGCCGCCCGCAACGCCGGGGTGCTCATCGTTTCCGGCGACACCAAGGTCGTGCCGCGCGGGGCCTGCGACAAGCTTTTCATCACCACGGCGGGCGTGGGGGACATTTTGGCCGATCCCTCGCCTTCCGGCAGCCGCGCCCGGCCCGGCGACGCCATCCTCGTCAGCGGGGCCGTGGGCGATCACGGGCTGGCCGTGCTGGGCCAGCGGGAGAATCTCTCCTTCCTTCAGGGCGTTGAGAGCGACAGCGCCGCGCTCAACCGCATGGTGGAACGCCTTATGCTTGAAGTGGGGGACATCCACGTCCTGCGCGATCCCACGCGCGGCGGGCTCGCCACCACCCTGAACGAGATCGCCGGGCAGTCCGGGGTCGTCTGCGCCGTAGAGGAAGAGGCGATCCCCGTCCACGAGGCGGTGCGTTCCGGCTGCGATGTGCTCGGCCTTGATCCCCTCTATCTCGCCAACGAGGGCAAACTCCTCTGTTTCGTGCCCGAGGCCAGGGCCGAGGCCGCTCTTGCCGTGCTGCGCGACGAACCGCAGGGCCGCGAGGCCGCCCGCATCGGGACCGTACTCGAAGCCGCGCCCCCTGCCCGGCCCGGTCAGGTGGTGCTGCAAACGCCCATCGGGGGCAAGCGGCTCCTTTCCATGCTGGAGGGCGATCAGTTGCCCCGGATTTGTTAGGCTCGGACGCCTTCAACCGTTTGCCGCAAAGCCGCCCTTTTCCAATGAAGGGCGGGGCCAATGAAGCGCGTGGCAAGGGAACAAGAGCATCTCGACGGAGTGCCGCTTTCGTCGTCCTTTTCTCCTTGCGCCTTGCTCTTGGAAAAAACGGCGTTTCGCGAACGGCACATTCATGCGGGCTGGGCTCAGGCGCGGCCCACGTGTAGGCATCCTCCGCGCGGAACCCCTGTTTCCAACGGCAAGCGGGAAAAGTGGGGTAGGCTGTCTCGGACCTCTCCGCAGGGTGTTTCCGAGGGCAAGGGAAAAAGGGCGGAAAAGGTACGGCGCACCGTTGGAATGACTTTCTCCGTTTTGCTTTCCCGTGTCCCGCCGTCCTTGAAGAAAGGGGGCTGTGCGGCGTGCGTCTTCTTAAGGACTGAGCAGGCCGGGGCCTGCGGAAACAGGGACAAGCGGCAACCGTCATCTGAAGGGCTGAGGAAGCCGTGCCCCGGGCTCCGCGTCGCCGCGCCCCGTACTTCGCCCGCCGTGCGCCGGAAGCTGAAGGGCCGATAGGCCGTACCTCGTCGAGCCGTGTGGAGCGGGCCTTGCGTTCCGGTGGGCCGGAGAGGTCGCGTTCGTGGAAAAGCGCGTCTTCTTTTTGAGTTCTAAGGGAAATCGGCCTCCCGTCATTTGCCAATCGATGCGGCATGTCTTATTAATGGGGGATACGGCCGCCGCCGTGCATCCTCTTTTTTGGGAGTTTTCATGATAGGTTTCCTTGTACGCAAGATATTCGGCAGTAAAAACGAACGATTTTTGAAAAAGCTCCGGCCCCAGGTGGCAAAAATCAACGCGCTTGAGCCGGAAATGCAGGCCCTTGCGGACGAGGAACTCCCGCAGCGCCTGTCCGTGTACCGCGAACAGGTGCAGTCCGGCGAGAAGGACCTCGACGCCGTCCTGCCGGAGGTTTTCGCGCTGGTCCGTGAGGCCAGCCGCCGCGTCCTCGGGATGCGGCATTTCGACGTGCAGCTTCTTGGCGCGATGGCCCTGCACAAGGGCAAGATCGCGGAAATGAAGACCGGCGAAGGCAAGACCCTTGTGGCGACGCTGGCCGTGGTGCTCAACGCGCTGGAAGGCAAGGGCGTGCATGTGGTGACGGTCAACGACTACCTCGCCAAGCGCGACGCCGAATGGATGGGGCAGCTTTACACCTTCCTCGGCCTCAGCGTCGGCATCATTGTGGCGGGCCTTAGCGACGAGCAGCGCAAGGCGGCCTATGCCGCGGATATCACCTACGGCACGAACAACGAGTTCGGCTTTGACTATCTGCGTGACAACATGAAATTTTACGCCGAGCAGCTTGTGCAGCGCGGCCATCATTACGCCATTGTCGACGAAGTGGACTCCATCCTCATCGACGAAGCCCGCACGCCGCTCATCATCTCCGGCGCCTCCGACGAATCCACCGATCTGTACCAGAAGGTGGACGAGGTCGTCTGTCAGCTTGAGAAGGAACGCCACTACACCGTGGACGAGAAAGCCAAGACCGCCTCGCTCACCGACGAGGGGGCGCAGCGCGTCGAGGAACTGCTCGGCATCGACAACCTCTACGATACCGCCAACATCACGGCGCAGCACCACGTCTTGCAGTCCCTGAAGGCCCATACCGTGTTCCGGCGCGACGTGGACTACATCGTCAAGGGCGATCAGGTGGTCATCGTCGACGAGTTCACGGGCCGCACCATGGAAGGGCGCCGTTTCAGCGACGGGCTGCATCAGGCCCTCGAAGCCAAGGAGCACGTCACCGTCGCGGCGGAGAACCAGACGCTTGCGAGCATCACCTTCCAGAACTACTTCCGCATGTACGACAAGCTGGCGGGCATGACCGGCACCGCGGATACGGAAGCGGTGGAATTCGCCCAAATCTACGGCCTTGAGGTGAGCACCATCCCCTCGAACCGGCCCATGATCCGCAAGGACATGCCCGACCTCATCTACCGCACCCGCCGCGAAAAGATGCAGGCCATTGTCGAGGCGATCAAGGAACTGCACAAGACCGGCCAGCCCGTGCTGGTGGGCACCATTTCCATCGAGACTTCTGAACTTATTTCGCAGCTTTTGATGCGCGCGGGCGTGCCGCACAACGTGCTCAACGCCAAGCATCACATGCAGGAAGCGGAAATCGTCGCGCAGGCCGGACAGGCGGGCAAGGTGACCATCGCCACCAACATGGCGGGCCGCGGCACGGACATCAAGCTCGGTGAAGGCGTCATCGACCTCGGCGGCCTGCACATCCTCGGCACCGAACGCCACGAAAGCCGCCGCATCGACAACCAGTTGCGCGGCCGTTCCGGGCGTCAGGGCGACCCCGGCTCCTCGCGCTTCTACCTCTCGCTCGAAGACGACCTGATGCGTCTCTTCGGTTCGGACCGCCTTTCCGGGCTGATGCAGAAGCTGGGGATGCAGGAAGGCGAGCCCATCGAGAACAACATGGTTTCCCGGGCCATCGAAAACGCCCAGAAGCGCGTGGAAGGCCATCACTTTGAAATCCGCAAGACGCTGCTCGACTACGACAACGTCATGAACCAGCAGCGTACCGTCATCTATTCCCTGCGCCGCGATCTCATGCGCGAGCCCGATCTTGATCCCATCCTCAACGAGTACATGACGGACCTGCTCGACGACATTTACGCCTCGGTGGAAATCTCGCGCGCGGCCCGCGATCCTGAAGAGGAAAAGCCGGTGCGGGCGCGGCTGTCCGATGTCATGAACATCGACCGCGTGCTCCCCGCTGATGCCCCTCTGCCCACGCGCGAGGAGGCGCAGGAACTGGTGCAGTCCATCCTCAACCAGCTCAAGGAGGAGGCGGGGCCGCTTTACGGCGATCTGTTGCGCTACTTCCTGCTGGAGGAACTGGACCGGGGCTGGAAGGAACATCTGCGCAACATGGATTTCCTGCGCGACGGCATCGGCTTGCGCGGGTACGGCCAGCGCGATCCCAAGCTCGAATACAAGCGTGAAGGCTTCAATATGTTTCAGGAACTGCTCATCCACATCCGCGAGGGGGCGTTCCGCGCCTTGACCCGGGTGCGGGTGGAGCAGCGTCCCGCCGAGGCAGAGGCCGAGGAAGAAGTTACGGCGCCCGCCCCGGTAGAGCCCATGTTCCAGCACAAGGAGCCCCCGCAGCAGCTTGCCTATTCCAGCGAGCCCGAGGATGTCGGCACTCCGGGACAGGCCCGGGCCGAGAACAAGCCCGGCCGCAATGATCCCTGCCCTTGCGGGAGCGGCAAGAAATACAAGAAGTGCTGCGGCGCGAACGACCGCTAGACGCTTGATGGGGAAGGGCCTGTTTTACGGGCCCTTTCCCTTTTTTGCACGGTTCCGGCCTGACGGCATGTTGCTCGGGAAGGTCGTCTTCTGGCGCAGGATGAGACGCCCTTGTGCTTGGGCAGCCGACAGCCGGACGTTCGCTAGCTGAAGCCTTCCTCTTGATGGCGGCTGGACGCCTTTTTCGTATATCGGCTGTGGCGGCCTGCCATGCGCCTCCTTCATAAACAGGCCCGATTGAATGCGGAGTTCTGGCCGCAATCTGTCATTCGCTCCTTCCATGATGGCTTGTGAGGTGGCCGTCCTTTGTGCCGCCGTCTCGGTATGCTCCTTGCATAAATATAGACGCCGACATGACGCGGCGAGGTGGGGCGCTTCGGCCTGTGCCGGAAAGCGCCCGGGACTGGAAACGGTGATGAAGCGGCGTGAAGGCCGCTCCTTGTGGCATCAAAGATGAGGTGAGTATGCGAAAATATGCAATGTTGCTGGCTGTGGCCCTGTGGTGTCTCCCGAACGCTTCGGCGCTGGCGGAGACGGAGGTCGTCCTCTATCCTTCGGGGGCGCAGGTGCGGGTTGAGGAAACCCTGCCCGTCAGCAACGGTGAAATTTCCTTCCTGCTCCCTGTGGATACGCGCGATCTGCGTATCGCCGTGGACGGTGGGACGGTGATCAGTCAGGAGGAGCGGCCTGAAACCCTGCCGGACAACGCCTCCCTCGCGGCCTTGCGGGAACGCTTGCAGAGGGCCCGGGCAGAGGCCGCGGCGCTGGAAGGGGAGCAGGCTGCGGCCCAGAGCCGTCTTGACCTGTGGACGAAAGGCGGGCTGACGCAGCAGGCCACGGTTGAGGAACTGGAAAAGCTGGACGCCGCCGTTGCCGCCCGCGTAAAAGATTTGTACGTGCGTCTGAACGCCTTGAGGCCGCAGGTCGAAAAGGCCCGGGAAGAGGTGCTGCGCCTTGAGCAGGAAGTGGAGCGCACCGGTGCGGATGCCGCAGGCAGGCGGGTGATCGCCCGGGTCAGCGCGGACGGCGGGAGCGTGCTGGTCCGCTACGCCTACGCGCAGGACAAGTGCGGCTGGGAGCCCGTATACCGTCTGGACGCGGAACCGGAAAAGGGCCTCGTGCGCTTTGTGCAGGAAGCGGAAATCCGGCAGGGGAGCGGTCAGGACTGGAAGGGGGTCCGGCTTACGTTGGCCTCCGTCAATCCGCAGCAGGGCATGACCCCGGCGCCGCTTCCCCCGTGGAAGCTGAGCCTGTGGAAGGTGCAGCCCCGCCAGATGGACATGGCCGCGCCTATGGCTGCCGCTCCGGTCCTGGCCGAGGCGAGGAAGGCCGCGCCCAATCTCGCGCCGCGCGAAGAGGCTACCTTTACGGCGTGGGATTTGGGAACGCGTGACGTGCCCACCGGAAAGCCCGTGCGCCTCGAACTGGCGCAAGGCGAGTGGAAGGCCGACTTTGTACGTCTGGCCCGGCCCGGTTACGGCCAGCGGGCCGTGTGGCTCATGGCTGAGGTCCGTTTGCCCGAGGACGTGGATTTCCCGTCTGGCGAGGCGCAGTATCTGGTGGACGGGACCCCGGTCGGGGCTTCGATGTTTTCGCTGCGGGGCAAGAAGGCCGATATTTCTTTCGGCACGGACAGCCGCGTGCGCGTGGAGATGAAGCAGGATGTGCGGCAGAGCGGCAGCAAGGGCTTTGTGGGTAAGCGGCAGACCCGTCTGTGGAAGTGGGAGATTGAGGTGACCAACGGTCATACGAAGCCCGTTGTGGTCCGGGTGGAAGACCCCGCCCCGCAGGTGGGGGATAAGGCCATTGAGGTCAAGGTCAGCGCCGAGCCCGCACCCGTGGTCAAGGACCATGTGAACACATGGAACCTTGAGGTGCCCGCCTCCGGCAAGCGTGTCATCAGCTACACCGTCGAAGCCTCCGCACCTCAAGACACGCCGCTGGTGGAAGGTCGCTAGGCCGAGGACGCTTTTTCCCCTATACAAAAGAAAGGCTCTGTCATAGCAGTCGATTGATGTATTTCCTCTGTGATTTCAGAAGAATGCGGACGGGAGTTTTCGCATTGTGAAGCCTCTTGCCTCAACAGCTTGAAAACCTCTGAAATTCCGGGGCGCTAAAAAACGGTCAATCATTGCTTCTGACAGAGCCACACGAAAAAGACGCTTTCGGCCTGAGCCGGAAGCGTCTTTTTTGGCGGTGTGCAGCCGGGCCTTTCGGGGCAGGGATTCCTTTCCGTTCTGATCCGCTTCGGGAGGCAGCCGCGTACAGACGTGTTTGGTGCGCGCCGTGTCCTTCGGCCCTCCTGAAAGCGCCTGCTGCCGGGCCGCCTCTTTCCCTGCTGTCACCGAGCCTTTTCTACGGGTCACGTGGCAAGGGAAAAGGCCATCTCCCCGAAACTCCGCTATGCTTCCGCCTTCCCTTGCCCTGTGAAAAAACGACTTGTTGCGGACGGCCTTTTCTGAGGGGCTGAGCCTTGTTGTGCTTTGCGGCCTTCCCCGGCGCGTTTCACCGTGCCGGGAAGAGGGACTGGCGGGTAAGCGTGCCGCCCTGCCCATATCGCTGCGTTCCCGGTCCGTTCAGCCTCTTGTTTTTCCTTGGCCTCAGCCGTTGCGTTTGAACATGCGGTCAAGATCGGCGGTTCCCCATTGAAGGACGCAGGGCCGCCCGTGCGGGCAGAACTGGCGATCTTCGGTAACGAGCCACTGGGCGATGAGGTTGACGGCCTCATCCGGGGCCAGCGTGTCGCCCGCCTTGATCGCGGCCTTGCACGCCATCGTAGCCCACAGCGAGTGCAAATCCTCCTTGCGTCCGGCGAGCACTTCGCGGATGAATTCACCGGCGGCGGCCCGTTCGAGCAGCGGCGGCACGGCGCGTACTTCCAGCACCGCGCAGGTGCCCTGATCCCGCAAGGCCAGGGTGAAACCGAGCGCGGTCAGGGAGTCGTGGAATTCTTCCAGCCGTTCGCGTTCGGCGGGGTGCAGGGTGTATTCGAGGGGCAGGACCAGCGGCTGGGACATGCCTGAAAAGCCTCCGGCCTGAAGGCGGGAGATGAGGACGCGCTCGTGGGCCGCGTGCTGGTCGAGGATGAGCAGGGAAGCGTTTTCCCGGCTGTTGCGCGTATCGCGCAGCACGAGATAGGTTCCGCCGATCTGTCCCATGTAGACGTAGGGCCCGACGCGTACGTGCCCTTCTTCCAGCCGTTCAATGGGCGGTTGCTGCGGCTGCACGGGCTCGGGCATCCGTGCCGGGACCGCCTCCGTCGCCTGAGGCGTGGGGGCGCGTTCGGGCTGGAAAGACCGTGCGGCCTCATGCAGCGAGGAAGACGGGGGCTCATCAGGCACAGCGTCCCAAGGCAGGCCAGCGTCTCCATAGAGGGCGGAAGGTTCGGGCTGCGGCTCAGGGTCGGGCGCAGGCGGGATGGGGTATTCCGTTTCCGTCGGGGCGGAAGGGCGGCTTTCCGGGCGCATGATGCGCTCGCGGTCGGCTTCTCCCCAGAAGCCGAGCGGTTTGGGCTGAAAAGGTGCCTTTTCCGGGGCGGGGGCTTCTTCCGTCGCAGCGGGCAAGTCGCGCAGGACGGCCTCTTCAACGGCGTGCAGGACCGCCCCGAAAACCGGGCGCTCGTCGCGGAAGCGCACTTCGGTCTTGGCCGGGTGCACGTTCACATCCACCTCTTCGGGCGGAAGCTCCATGAAGAGGATGATCTGCGGGTATTCTTTGGAGAGGAGGCGGCCCTTGTAGGCTTCGCGTACGGCCCGCAGGATCAGCTTGTCATTGACCGCCCGGCCGTTGACGTAGAGCAGCATCCGGTCGCCGCGCGGCTGCGCCTGCCCGGGGGGGGAGGTGAGGCCGTGCACGCGGAGGCCGTTGGTAGTGCGGTCGAAGGGCAGGAGGGTTTCCGTCACCGCTTCGGGCCAGATGATCGAAAGGCGTTCGAGAAGGGATTGCCCGGCGGGGAGGCGCAACACTTCGCGCGTGCCCGCGAGGAAGACGAAGCCCACTTCAGTATGGATGAGCGCCAGCCTGATAAGCAGTTCCTGCGCGCGTTTCAGTTCGGTGGCCGGGGCCTTGAGGAACTTGAGCCGGGCGGGTACGGAAGCGAAGAGGTCGCGCACCTCGACCACGGTTCCCTTGTGCAGGCCGCTCGGCCCCTGCTGCGAGAGCACGCCGTGATCCATCTGGATGAAGGCCGCTTCGGGCGCTTGGTCGGGGGCGGTCTGAAAGGCCGATTCCATGCGGAAGCTCGATACCGAGGCGATGCTCGGCAGGGCTTCGCCCCGGAAGCCGAAGGAATGAATATGCCACAGATCGTCCATGCTGGTGATCTTGCTGGTGGCGTGGCGGGTGACGGCGAGTTCGAGTTCCGCCGCCGGGATGCCGCCCCCGTTGTCGCGCACGCGGATGAGGCTCTGGCCGCCGTTTTCAAGCGTGATCTCCACCAGCGTGGCCCCGGCGTCGAGACTGTTTTCCACAAGCTCCTTGACCACGCTGGCGGGCCGTTCCACCACCTCGCCCGCCGCGATCTGGTTGCGCAGTTCGGGTGAGAGGAGGCGGATGCCGTTACGCTGGGACAAGGGGCCGTCATGAGGGGCTGTTTTGTTCATTTCTCAATAGTAGTGTCTTGCGGAAAAAGGCGCAAGGGGATACATTCAGGACAAAAGGCGCGTTGTTTCGCGCGCGAACGGGAGGCTGCGGGCAAGCCCGCGCGCAGCCGCAACAGTGGGAGGTTTTCCATGCGTCGTGTATTGTTGTCCGCCTTGATGGTTCTGGCCTTTTCCTTTACCGCCTTCGCCGCCGTGGACGTGAGCAAACTCCAGCTTCCCGGCGACATCACACAGGAACAGGCCGATGCGGTCGTCAAGGGCGCTTTGGCCAAGGCCAAAGAGCAGGGTGTGCCCATGAACATCGCCATCGTGGATGCCGGAGGCAACCTGAAGGCCTTTACGCGCATGGACGGCGCTTTCCTCGGCAGCATCGACATTTCCATCGGCAAGGCCCGCACCGCCCGCCTCTTCAACATGCCCACCTCCACCCTCGGTGCCGCCGCGCAGCCGGGTCAGGAACTCTTCGGCATTGAAGTCACCAACAACGGGCTGGTCATCTTCGGCGGCGGCGAGCTGCTCAAGAACAAGGACGGCGTCATTGTCGGCGCCATCGGCGTGAGCGGCGGTTCCGTGGCGGAAGACACCAACGTCGCCAAGGCTGGCGTGGCTACCATGGACAAGCTCATGTCCGCCAAGTAGATCGGCGTCCTCTTCAAACGTTGTTCACAGGGAAGGGGAAAACCCTTTCCCTGAGCGAGCCAAGCGCATCCGTTCCCCGGGTGCGCTTTTTTCGTGGTGGAACGCAGGCTTTGGAGAGGCGGCGTTTTCCGATACGCCATCTCCGCCAGCCGGGTGCGTCAGGAGCTTTTGACGGCAGGTTCTTCGTCCCAGCAGGACACGATTGCCGCAGGAAATCGTTGCCCTGAAAGGTTCCGCCCGTAGTCCAGAGTAAGGCGGCGAAACCCGGCGAAGCCTTCCTGATTATGCTGGGTAATGCTTTTCGCCTTTTCCAACGTCTTGATGAGCCCTGTTCCGGGCGGGGCGTAATCGTCTTCCCACAGCGTCAGCAAGAAGACTCCTTGGCAGTAAGGAGACTCCTTCGGCTTCGGCAAAAGGCAAAGGCTCAACGTCCCGCCGTATCCTCGGCCTGCAGACAGGGCAAGGGATCGGCCAACAGGAGGAAGGGCACGAACCTTTTCTCGTGCCGGATGGTCTGGAAAACGGCCCCTTCTCGTTATGCAAGGTTTTTGCCCCCGTCGAGGGAGGATACGCGATCCAACAAAAAGGACGCCTGCGGCGATTCCGTCAGGCGTCCCTTGTCTTGCATGTGGAGAAAGGCGGCTCAGGCCAGAGCCAGCGAGCCTTCGTAGGCGGGAACCTTCTCACGGGGCTTGCGGGTGCGCGCCTCTTCGAGGGAAAGATCGATGAGCTGAAGCACCCGTTCCTCTTCCGCCTTGCGGAGGAAAGCGTTGTTGAGCTGATGCCCCGAGCAGCAGACATCGAAGTGGCCCTGAATGGGCAGGCCGAGCATGGCCATATCCCCGATGAAGTCCAATACCTTGTGACGGACGAACTCGTCCCGGTAACGCAGCCCTTCGGGATTCATCACGCCCTTGTCGTCAAGCACGACCACGCTTTCGAGCGAGCCGCCGCGGGCGAGACCGTGGCTATGCAGGTATTCAACATCCTTGAAAAAGCCGAATGTGCGGGCGTTGGCGACGCGGGCGAAGGTTTCGGGGGTGACTTCCATGCTCATCTGCTGGCGTCCGATGGCCGGATGAGGAAAGTCGATGGTATAGTCGACGCGGAATCCCGCATAGGGGAGGGCCCGGATATGCTTTATGCCGTCGTGCAGTTCCGTGGGGCGGCTGACGCGCATGACCTTGCGCGGGGCGTTCAGCCGGCGGATGCCCGCTTCAGCGAAGAGCTTGACGAAGGCCGCGGCGGAACCGTCCATAATCGGGATTTCGCCGCCTTCCACGCTGACAATCAGGTTGTCGATGCCAAGGCCCAGCACGGAGGCCAGCAGGTGCTCCACCGTGGATACGGTAGCGTCCGCCGTGCCGAGAGTGGTGGCCAGAGCGGTGGTCATAACGGCTTTGGGTGTGGGACTCACGCGACGGATGCCATCCTGCGTATGGATGTCAAAGATGATACCCGTATTGGCGGAAGCGGGACGCAGGGCAAGATAGACCTTCTTGCCGCTGTGAAGGCCAATGCCGGAGCAGGTAACGACGCGTTGAATGGTGGTCTGGTTCATGAAATCCCTCCGCCGTTCTTATAGCAAAAAGCGGGCCAAAGTCTTTTTTATTCCTATCACCCTTGTATATCAGGTAAAAAAGAGCATTGTGGCGAAAAAGCCATCGTGTCTTTTGCGCAACACTGTGGCTCCTATGACGCGGGCCTGCGGGCGCTCACCAGACGATCCCGCCCTGCTAAGTCTTGATAAATAACAACATTTTCCCATGTGTGACTTTCCAGCAACACTTTGAGAGCGCTGCCTTGCTTCCAGCCGTGTTCCATAAGCAGCAGCCCCCCGGGTTTAAGGGCGGTGAAGGCTTCCCCGGCTACGGCCTCAAGGTGTTCGAGTCCCTCGGGTTCCGTGTCGGGGCCTGGCGCGGGCCCATGATGATGGTGGCCGGGGATTTTGTCCGAGTCCACGAAGCCCGGTACGAGCGCCGTGACCGGCTCGAAATCCCGGACTTCCGCCGAGAGGCCCTCATACTCCCTTTGTCCCACATACGGCGGGTTGCTGACGAGCAGGTCCAGAGAAGCCGGGCGGAGGAGGGGCCGGGTGAAATCGGCACGGACGGGCAGGAGCCTCTCCCGTACCTTGTGGCGTGCGGCATTCTGGCAGGCGACGGCCAGCGCGCGGCCGGAAAGATCAGCCATGATCCCGCGCCACTCGGGGCGCTCGGCGCAGAGGGTGACGGCAATGCAGCCGCTGCCCGTGCCCAAGTCCGCGAAACGCACGGCCCCCTGACAGCTTTTGAGGGCCGTTTCAATAAGGAGTTCGGTTTCGGGGCGGGGGATGAGCGTCGCGGGCGTCACCCGGAAGTCGCGGCCATAAAATTCACGCTGACCGATAAGATAGGCGGCGGGCTCGCCTTCGGCGCGGCGGCGTAAAAGGCCGCTCATGCGGGAAAGCTGCTCCGCCGTCAACGGCGTTTCCGGCCGTGTGGCGAGTTCCACCCGGCTGATGCCGCAGACGTGGCGGAGGATGAGTTCAGCCGAAAGGCGTGGCGAGTCTACGGCGGCTTCGGTCAGGGTGCGGGTCGCTTCGCGGACCCATTCGGCGCGGGACGTTTCGAGCATGGGCGATCCTTTGGGTATACGGCGGGGGAGGGGAGAAGGGGCCTTTCTGGAGAAAGGTCCCTTC
>OFGR01000924.1_pt1 | contig 26489 bp, 19 predicted proteins | sample 1521811 | NCBI WGS metagenome assembly OFGR01 (sample SAMEA3504098, study PRJEB24116) | mouse gut metagenome | biome: mouse gut; feature: mouse-associated habitat; material: faeces | place: Denmark | collected 2011
TACCAGCCTGGATCTTGAGATGGGATATATAGATGGATTCGAGGATATCATGGCGATGGAAACGGGATATTTACAGTATGCCATGAGGCTGCTTTCCTCGGATTATGCGAAAGAGCTGCAGATCCTTGACATTACGCTGCCGAAGGTCGGGCAGATTCCCGCGGTGAGATTCCATGAGATCAAGGAGGCGGTGTCTGAGAAGTACGGACATAAGATGAGGAATCCGTTTGACTTAGAACCAGAGGAAGAGCAGTTGATCAGTCAGTATGCGAAGGAAGAGTGGGACAGTGATTTCGTATTTGTGACCCATTATCCGTCTAAGAAGCGCCCGTTCTATGCGATGGACGATCCGGAGGATACAAGGTACACTCTGAGTTTCGATCTTTTGTTTAGGGGAATGGAGGTCACTACGGGCGGTCAGAGGATCCATGATCACCGGATGCTGACAGAGAAGATTGAGGCAAGAGGGATGACGGAAGAGGGGATGGAGGATTATCTGGCTGCATTCAAGCATGGGATGCCGCCCCACGGAGGGCTTGGGATCGGGTTGGAACGTCTGACGATGAAGCTTGCCGGGGAGGATAATGTGAGGGAGACGACCTTATTCCCGCGGGATCTGAGCAGGCTCGAACCTTAAAGCCCTAGGGAAAGTGTAGTGTAAGAAGTAAAGGAGGATCGATATGGCAAATAAAATCTCAGATGAAACGATAGAATATGTAGGAATTCTGGCAAAATTAGAACTGTCCGGTGAGGAGAAGGAGAATGCCAAGGCGGATATGGAGACGATGCTGGATTATATAGACATTTTAAATGAATTGGACACGGACGGAGCGGAGCCTATGTCGCATGTGTTTCCGGTCCATAATGTATTCAGGGAGGATGTGGCAAGAGATGTGGACGGAAGCGCTGATACCCTTGCCAATGCGCCGCTTAAGAAGGACAACAGCTTTAAGGTTCCCAAAACGATCGGATAGGAGGTGCCGGGGATGGATATAACAAGCTTGACAGCAGTAGAATTGGGAAAAATGATCAAGGCAAAAGAGATCTCTGCGGTGGATGCGGTAAAAGCCTCGCTGGATCAGATAGAAAGAGTCGAGAAGGACGTGCACAGCTTTGTGACCGTTGACAGGGAAGGGGCGCTGAGACGGGCGAAAGAGGTGCAGAAGCAGATTGACGACGGAAGCCTTACCGGGCCGTTGGCGGGAGTGCCGGCGGCGATCAAGGATAACATATGTACGAAGGGAATGCGGACTACCTGCAGCTCGAAGATTCTTGAGAATTTCACGCCCCGATTTACGGCAGAAGCAGTCAGGAACCTTGAGAAGGCGGGAGCAGTCGTTATCGGGAAGACGAACATGGATGAATTTGCCATGGGAAGCACGACCGAGACTTCGTATTTTGGGGTGACAAGGAATCCCTGGAACCTTGCGCATGTTCCGGGCGGATCTTCCGGCGGTTCCTGTGCTGCGGTGGCGGCGGAGGAATGCCCGTATACACTGGGGTCTGACACGGGCGGTTCCATCCGTCAGCCCAGTGCGTTCTGCGGAGTGGTGGGTATCAAGCCGACTTACGGTACGGTGTCCCGTTACGGATTGGTTGCATATGGCTCGTCGTTGGATCAGATCGGTCCGATCGCGAAGGATGTGGCAGACTGTGCGGCGATCCTGGAAGTGATCGCCTCTTATGACCCCAAGGACAGCACCTCCATGGAACGGGCGAGGTATGATTTTACAAGCGCTTTGGTAAACGATGTAAAAGGAATGCGGATCGGCATCCCTAAGGAATATTTTGGAGAAGGGCTGGATGCGGAGGTCAAAGAGAAGATCCTGGAGGCAGTCAGGGTATTGGAAGAACGGGGTGCAGCGGCGGAAGAATTCGACTTAAGCCTGGTTCCCTATGCGATCCCGGCTTACTATGTGATAGCGTCGGCGGAAGCAAGTTCGAACCTGTCCCGGTTTGACGGTGTCAAATACGGATATCGTTCAGAAGATTATGAAGGACTTCATAACATGTATAAGAAGACTCGTTCCGAAGGCTTTGGGGCGGAGGTGAAGCGCCGGATCATGCTGGGGTCTTTTGTCTTAAGTTCCGGATACTATGACGCGTATTACCTGAAAGCGCTGCGGACGAAGGCATTGATCAAGCAGGCGTTTGACCAGGCATTCGAGAAATATGACATGATCGTCGCACCGGCGTCTCCGACGACGGCGCTGAAGTTGGGGCATAGCCTGAGCGATCCGATGAAAATGTATCTGGGCGATATCTACACAGTCTCTGCGAACCTGGCGGGACTGCCGGGGATCAGCATTCCGGTGGGAACGGATTCAAAGGGGCTGCCGGTGGGAATGCAGATCATCGGAAATTGTTTCGAGGAAAATAAGATCATCCGGGCGGCATATACATTTGAGCAGACGCGTGCCTATGAAAGACCGGATCTGGTGAAACGGCAGGCAGAGAAAAAAGCTGTGTCCGAAGCACAGGCGGAAGGAGGCGAAGCATAATGGCAAAACAGTATGAGACAGTCATCGGACTGGAAGTTCACGTAGAGCTTGCGACCAGAACGAAGATCTTCTGTTCCTGCAGCACGGAATTCGGAGGCGCCCCCAACACGCATACCTGTCCGGTATGTACGGGGATGCCGGGTTCCCTGCCTGTATTAAATAAGAAGGTAGTGGAATACGCCGTGGCTATCGGACTGGCGACAAATTGTGAGATTACGAGGGTCTGTAAATTCGACCGCAAGAACTATTTCTACCCGGATAATCCGCAGAACTATCAGATTTCTCAGCTGTATCTTCCCATCGCAAGGAATGGTTATGTAGAGATAGAAGCAGGCAGCACGAAGAAAAAAGTCCGCATTCATGAGATGCATATGGAGGAAGACGCCGGGAAACTGATCCATGACGAGTGGGACGATACTTCGCTGGTAGACTACAACCGAAGCGGAGTTCCGCTTGTGGAGATCGTATCAGAGCCGGATATGAGTTCGGCGGATGAGGTGATCGCCTATCTGGAAAAGCTTCGTACGATCATCCAATACCTGGGCGCGTCGGACTGTAAACTCCAGGAAGGCTCCATGCGGGCGGACGTCAACCTGTCTGTGCGGGAAGCAGGCGCAAAGTTATTCGGAACGAGGACAGAGATGAAGAACCTGAACTCCTTCAAGGCGATCGCAAGAGCCATAGAAGGAGAGCGGGAACGGCAGATCGAGTTGTTAGAAGCGGGGAAATCTGTGATCCAGGAGACCAGGCGGTGGGATGACAACAAGGAATCGTCTTATGCCATGCGTTCGAAGGAGGACGCACAGGATTACCGCTATTTCCCGGAGCCGGATCTTGTGCCTATCGTGATCAGCGATCAGTGGTTGGAACAGATCCGCGCAAGACAGCCGGAGCTTCGGAGCGAGAAGCTTGAGCGATATAAGAAAGAATTCGATATTCCTCAGTATGATGCAGAGATCATCACCGGCTCCAGGCATATGGCGGATCTCTTTGAGAAGGCTTCTGCAATCTGCGGGAAGCCTAAGAAGGTGTCCAACTGGCTGATGGTGGAGACGCTGCGCCTGTTAAAGGACTGCGGGATGGAGCCAGAGGATCTGGCGTTTTCACCGGAAAACCTGGCAAAGCTTGTGAACCTGACGGAAAGCCGTGCGATCAACAGTTCGGTTGCGAAAGAAGTATTTGAGAAGATATTTGAAGAGGATGTCGATCCGGAAGTCTATGTGGAAGAACATGGGCTTAAGACGGTCAATGACGAAGGGGCGCTGGAAGAAGTGCTTAAGAAGGTGATCGCAGACAATCCGCAGACGGTGGAAGATTACCGCGGCGGAAAGGAAAAGGCGCTTGGCGCTCTGGTGGGACAGACGATGAAGGCGATGAAAGGCAAGGCGGATCCGGGCATCGTGAACCAGAGGTTAAGGGAGATCATACGCAGCAAAGATGTGTGAGAATGTGTAAAATGCCCGTAAATCGAATGCATGAAAGCAAAAGATTTGTCAGATTTAGGGGTGCCATTTGCCAGTGGATGTGATATGATATGAATGGACATATAACGAATATGAATAATCTGTATAGATAAACGGAATAACAGATTATTTATAAAGCAGAGAAAAAGGAGATGCTATATGGGAGGATTTTTTGGCGTTGCATCAAAAAGGGATTGTGTATTAGAGCTTTTTTATGGTGTGGATTACCATTCACATCTTGGGACGCGGCGGGGCGGAATGGCGACCTATGGGGAGGATGGTTTTAACCGTGCGATCCATAACATTGAAAATTCTCCGTTCCGGACGAAGTTCGATCGGGACGTCGGGGAGATGAAGGGGAACATTGGGATCGGGTGTATATCGGATTTTGAGCCGCAGCCGCTTTTGATCTGCTCGAAGCTCGGAAGCTTTGCCATTACGACAGTGGGGAAGGTCAATAACTATGAAGAGCTTCTGAGGCAGCTGTATGATAATGCCCGTTCCCATTTTCAGGAGATGACGAACGGACAGGTGAATGTGACGGAGCTGATCGCGGCGTTGATCTGTGAGAAGGATTCGATCGTGGAAGGGATCGAGTATGTTCAGGATATCGTAGAGGGATCTATGACGCTGCTTCTTATGACGAAGGACGGCATCTATGCGGCGCGGGACCGTTACGGAAGGACGCCGTTGGTGGTAGGACATAAGGAAGATGCGTACTGTGTGTCTTTCGAGAGCCACGCGTATATCAATCTGGGGTATAGGGATTACAAGGAATTAGGCCCGTCGGAGATCGCCTATATCACCCCGGAAGGCGTGGAGACTCTTCGGGAACCCCGCAAGGAGATGCGGATCTGTTCCTTCCTGTGGGTTTATTACGGGTATCCGACTTCGGCATATGAAGGGGTCAACGTAGAAGAGATGCGGTACAAGTGCGGAAGTATGCTCGCGAAGCGTGACGGAGACAGTGTGCATCCGGACGTAGTGGCAGGCGTGCCGGATTCCGGTATTGCCCATGCGATCGGCTATGCCAATGAATCAGGGATCCCGTATGCCAGGCCTTTCATCAAATATACACCGACCTGGCCGAGGTCATTCATGCCTTCGAACCAGGATCAGCGTAATCTGATCGCGCGTATGAAGCTGATACCGGTACAGGCGTTGATCGAGAATAAGAAGCTTCTGCTGATCGATGATTCTATTGTGCGGGGAACACAGCTGCGGGAGACGACAGAATTCCTGTACAACAGCGGTGCGAAGGAAGTGCATGTCCGTCCGGCATGTCCGCCGCTTCTGTACGGATGTAAGTATCTGAATTTCTCTCGTTCTAAGTCGGAGATGGAGCTGATCACGCGGCAGATGATCAAGAAGCGTGAGGGTGAAGACTGTCCGCAGGAGGTGTTGGACGAGTATGCCAACCCATGTTCCTGCAGGTATGCACAGATGCTTGAGGACATCCGGCAGAAGCAGAATTTCACGACGCTTAGATTTCACAGGCTGGATGATCTGTTGGAATCTATCGGGATCGAGCCTTGCAAGGTGTGCACATATTGCTTCAATGGAAAAGAATAGGCATATATCTTCTTTGGATTCATAGGAATATACAAAGTAAGCAGAAGGGAAAGAATGGGTAAGAGCAAGATGTCTAAAGTAGGAAGATTGCTGTGTATGGTATTGTCTATGGTTCTTCTGGCAGGATGTTCTTCTTCGAACCCGAAAGCGGGAGCCGGTAAGAAGGAGCAAAAAGAAGAGCAGGAACAGACGGAGGAAACATCCGGGGAACAGGCAGATAAGAGCGGTTCAGGTGAAGAGGGCGCGCCGGAGGTACAGGAACCTACGGAGGAAGAAAAAAGAGAAGCGCAGATCGAAGAGCTTCTTGGTAATATGAGTCTGGAAGATAAAGTATCACAGTTGTTTTTTGTGAATCCGGAAGCATTGACCGGAGTAGGGGTAGCCGTGCAGGCGTCAGATGCAACGAGATCTGCCATGGAGTCTTATCCTGTCGGAGGAGTTATCTTGTTTTCGGCAAATATAGAGAATGAGGAACAACTTCGGACGATGACTTCGAATCTCCACGCCTATAGTAAATACCCATTGTTCCTGGGGATAGATGAAGAAGGCGGGCGTGTGGCAAGGATTGCGGGCAGCGGTTCGATAGATGTGCCGGTTTTTCCGGATATGCAGGAAATCGGGAATACACAGGATCCTGAGGAGGCATACCGGGTAGGAGAGACCATTGGCAGATATGTAAAAGAGTTGGGATTTAATGTAGATTTCGCTCCGGTGGCGGACGTGGCGTCAAATCCGGATAATCAGGTGATCGGTTCACGCTCTTTTGGGAGTGACGCCGGCCTGGTGTCGCAGATGGTTGCGCGGGAAGTGCAGGGAATGCAGGAGCAGGGAGTCAGCGCGTCTTTGAAACATTTCCCGGGACACGGAGATACCTCTGAGGACAGCCATGCAGAGACGGCAGTATCAAAAAAGACGGCAGATGAGCTGAGAAATATGGAATTCTTGCCCTTCAAGGCGGGGATTGAAGCAGGAGTGGATATGGTGATGATAGGACATATATCAGTGCCTGCGATCACGGGCAGCGACATACCGGCTTCTCTGTCGGAACAGATCATTACCGGCTGTCTCAGAGAGGAGCTGGGGTATCAGGGGATCGTTGTGACAGATTCTATGAGTATGGGAGCTATCGTGAATACTTATACTTCGGCGGATGCGGCGGTCAGAGCGCTCCAGGCAGGATGCGATATGCTTCTGATGCCGCAGGATTTCCAGGCTGCGCGTCAGGCAGTCCTGGATGCGGTGAAGGATTCGGTACTCTCAGAGGAACGGCTTGACGAATCCCTCCGCAGGATATTCAGGGTAAAACTGCGTCAGCAGTAAATAGCTATATTTAACTATATTTAATAAGTAACGTTACGGATCATGGAATGGTAACGTTACTTTTTGTATGTTTTAATTTATGATAGTTTTATAAAGAATAGATTTCTCTTCTGGTATCATACATGATATAATGATTGCGTATAAAAGGGAAAGAAGTCATAGTATTTGAAAATATAGAGCATGACGGAAAGATACTTATGGAGGAGCTATATGGGCGGATTTGTCACATTAGAGGATGTTAAGAAGAGATACCGTATGGGCGAGGTAGAGATCATGGCGGCGGACGGGATTGATTTCGAGATCGACCGGGGAGAGTTTGCCGTAGTGGTAGGGCCAAGCGGGGCAGGAAAGACGACGGTCTTGAATATACTTGGAGGAATGGATACGGCGTCGGAGGGACGGGTGATCGTGGACGGGCAGGACATCACGGCTTATTCACAGAAGCGGCTCACGGCTTACCGGAGGGACGACATTGGTTTCGTGTTCCAATTCTATAATCTGATCCCGAATCTGACTGCGCTTGAGAATGTGGAGCTGGCGCTGCAGATCTGTAAGGATCCCATGGATGCGAGAGAAGTACTTATCGAAGTGGGGTTGGGGGAGCGTCTTGATAATTTTCCCGCTCAGTTATCCGGAGGGGAACAGCAGAGGGTGTCTATTGCGAGGGCGCTGGCGAAGAATCCGAAGATCCTGCTTTGTGACGAGCCGACGGGAGCGCTTGATTATAACACGGGAAAGGCAATCCTGAAGCTTCTGCAGGATACCTGCCGGAGCAAGGGGATGACGGTTATTCTGATCACGCACAATTCTGCGATCGCGCCGATGGCGGACCGTGTGGTCAAGATCAAGAACGGCCGTGTGTCGGATATTCTGAGAAACCGGCATCCTGTGCCGGTTGAGACCATTGAGTGGTAGAGCGTGCGGGAGAAGAAGATGGTAAATAAGACAGGGAAAAAGATAAAGAAGGCTACAAGAAAAGATTTTTATATGGAGATCAGAAAGAGTCCGGGCAGATTTCTGTCGATCCTTTTTATTGTTGCGCTTGGAGTCGCGTTCTTCTCGGGGATCCGCGCCGCAGAACCGGATATGAGGCTGAGCGGAGATTCTTATTTTGATGAAGCCGAACTTATGGATATCAAGGCGATCTGTACTTATGGCGTTACGGATGAGGATATCCGCGCCATGGAACGTACGGACGGCGTTGCGCGGGCGGAAGGCGCATACAGTGCGGATTTTCTCTATAGTGCAAAGGACGAGCAGCAGGTTCTCCATGTCATGTCGCTGCAGGAGAAGATGAACCGGGTGACGGTGAGTAAGGGGCGGCTTCCGGAGAAAGCCGGGGAGTGCCTTGCGGACGATAATTCTGATTTCAAGATCGGGGACAAGATTGAATTGAAGTCAGGGACGGACGATGATATTTCGGATACGCTGAAGGAAGACACGCTTGAAGTGGTGGGGCTAGGGAACAGTCCATGCTATCTGTCATACGGAAGAGGGAGCTCGACGGTCGGCGACGGAAGTATCCGGGCGTTTCTTGCCGTACCGGAAGAAACTTTCGATATGGATGTATTCACGGAGGTTTATCTCCAGGTGGAAGGCGCGAAGACTCTGCTTGCGTTTACCGACGCGTACGACGACCAGATCGAGGAAGTTCTTGAGCGTGTGGAGGAACTTACGGAGGAACGCGCTGTGGTCCGTCAGGACAGCCTGAAAGCCGAGGCGAACGAGAAACTCGCCGAGGCGAAAGAAGAGCTGGAAGAAGGAAAGGAAGAAGCGAGGAAGGAGCTTGCGGATGCAGAAGAGAAGATCGCGGACGCAGAACGGCAGCTTGCGGATGCGAGGGTACAGATTGAAGACGGCAGGAAGCAGATCGCGGATGCAAGGTCGACTCTTAGTTCCAAGCAGAAAGAACTGGATTCTGCGAGAGCCGGATACCGGTCAGGGCTTGCGCAGTTAAATGACGGTAAGGCGGCATATGAGCAGGGGCTTGCACAGTTTGAAGCGGCAAGACCGGATGCGGATGCGCAAATTGCGGCGGGAAGGCAGCAGCTAGATGGTCTGCAGGCGCAGATCGCGGCGGATGAACAGACTTATCAGGCTGTATTGGGACAGATCGCCGCGGTAAAAGCGCAGATTGAAGCGATCCAGGCGCAGGCGGGAAGGACGGCGGGCGGTACAAAAGGAGAGGATGATCCGGGAGATTCCGAAGAGGGGAACGATCCGGGCGGTTCCGAAGGCGGTGATACTCCGGGCAGCCCGGAAGTTGAGATACCGGCGGAACTTTTAAACCAGCTTGCCGAGCTTGAGCAAACGGCGCAGATGCTTGCCATGAAGATAGAAGGGCAGCGTCAGGCTTACGCATCGGGAACTGCCGAACTGGACGCAAGCCAGAAGCAGTTAGACGACACGGCGGCGCAGCTTGCCGCCACCAAGGCGCAGCTTTCGGCGGCAGAAGCAGAGCTTGCTTCGGTGCCTGCTCAGCTGTCTTCGGGACAGAAGCAGATCAATGCAGGCTGGAGCGAGATAAAGAAGCAGGAGGCGAAGCTTGCCGACGGAGAGGCAGAGATCGTCTCCAATGAAGCGAAGCTTGCCGATGCGAAGCAGGAATATGAGGAGGGCAAGGCGGAAGCAGAGGCTGAGATTGCCGACGGGGAAGAGAAGATTGCCGATGCAGAAGCGGATATTGCGGATATCGGTTTGCCTAAGTGGTACGTGTACGACCGCAGCACGCTGATCGAGTACAGCGGCTTCGGAGAGAACGCAGAACGTCTCGGAGCGATCGGGCGGGTGTTCCCGGTTCTGTTCTTCCTGGTGGCAGCGCTCATCAGCCTGACCAGTATGACGCGTATGGTGGAGGAGCAGCGCACATCCATCGGGACGATGAAAGCCCTTGGCTACGGCAAAGGTGCGATCGCGTCCAAGTACATCGGGTATGCGCTGTTAGCTACGGCGGGGGGAAGTATCTTAGGCGTCCTTGCCGGGGAGAAGATCCTTCCATATATCATCGTCTACGCCTATGGGATATTATACCAGCATTTACCGCAGATCCTTGTGCCTTATGACTGGGGATATGCGGCGATGGCATCCGGAGCGGCGCTGTTCTGTACCATATTTGCCACGGTCATGGCATGCTACCGGGAGCTGGATGCACAGCCGGCGGTATTGATGCGTCCGCCGGCGCCCAAGAACGGACGGCGGGTGTTCTTAGAGCGGGTCGGTATCGTCTGGCGTCATCTGAATTTCACATGGAAATCCACGATACGGAACCTGATGCGGTACAAGAAGCGGTTTTTCATGACTATTTTCGGGATCGGCGGGTGTATGGCGCTGATGTTGGTTGGATTCGGGCTTAAGGATTCCTGTTATGAGATTGCCGAGCTGCAGTTTGCCGAGATCCAGTTCTATGATGGGAGCATTTATCTGGAAGATGATATTACCGGGGAACAGGTGGGAAAGCTTAAGGATGAGCTGGACGGCGAGGAACAGGTAAGTCAGTACATGGATGCGGATATGCAGAACATCACGTTGGTAAACGGAAAGAAGGAGCGGTCAGCCTATGCATGTGTGTTCGGCAGTGTGAAGGATATCCCGCAGTTCGTGGATTTCCATGACCGCAAGACGAAAGAACAGTATGAACTGTCGGATGACGGCGTGATCGTGAGTGAGAAGACGGCGAAGCTTTTAGAGGCGAAAAAAGGAGATACCATCGAGATCAAGGATGAGGAAAACGGCAATAAGAAGGTAAAGATTGCGCAGATCTGCGAAAATTATATGGGGCATTACATATATTTCACGCCGGATTGTTATGAAGAGGTGTACGGCGAGAAACCGGAGTATAACAGTATCTTGTTCAAGATGAAGGAATCTGCCGGGGATGCACAGATGGAGCAGGTCGGCAGAAATATCCTGAAAAAAGACGGCGCGTTGAGCGTCAGCTATACCCACGATATCGAGAAGCAGTTGGACGATATGTTAAGGAGTCTGAATCTGGTCATAGTCGTCTTGATCATCTCGGCGGGAATGTTGGCGTTCGTGGTGCTCTATAATCTGAATACGGTGAATATCGCAGAGCGTAAGCGGGAACTGGCGACGCTTAAGGTTCTGGGATTTTATGATATGGAAGTGGCAGAATATGTGTATAGGGAGAATATCCTGCTGACCTTCCTGGGGGCGGTCGTCGGAGCAGTGCTTGGGAAGTTCCTTCATCTGTTCATTATCGAGACGGTGGAGGTAGATTCGGCGATGTTCGGAAGGAATATCAATCTTCCGAGCTTCTTGTACAGCCTGGCGCTTACGGTGGCATTTTCGCTGATGATCAACGGAGTTATGTACTTTAAGCTCAGGAAGATCGACATGGTGGAATCCCTTAAGAGTATTGAGTAAAGTGTGCGCCGCATGGGATGCGGAACAGTTTGATCAATTGATCAGAAGGGCAGGTGATCGAAGCATGGGAGGAAGGAAAAAATTCAATATAACAGGTCTATGTATTCCCAAGAAGCATTATATGGTGGATATGGATGCAAAGCTTGAGCAGATCATTGAACAATATATTGAAAATGAAGAATATTTTACAGTGAACAGAGCAAGGCAATATGGAAAGACTACGCTTCTTGAGCTTTTATATCAGCGTCTGAAAAAGGATTATATTATTCTTGATATCAGTTTTGAAGGTAAGGAAGATTATTTTCGTACGCTGGATACATTGGCAGACGGGCTATGCTATGAATTCCAGAAGGTTTTAAAGAGGTCAGGATACCCTGAACTGGCGCGGATCTTTGAAGATCCGGGGAATGACAAGCTTCCGATCCAATGCCTGGGAGAACGGATCACCATACTTTGCGGACAGGCTAAGAAGAAAGTGATCCTGATGGTGGACGAGGTGGATAAGGCGGCAGATCATCAAATATTCCTGACATTTCTTGGATTGCTCAGAGATAAATATATGATGTATCAAAGAGGAAGAGAAGAAACTTTCAGCAGTGTTATCCTAGCAGGAGTTCATGACATCAAGAATCTGAAAGTCAAGATCCGTCCGGAAGGAAGCGGCAGAGAGCGGCAGGATCATGTGGAACATACCAATTACAATAGTCCCTGGAATATTTCGGCAGATTTTGTCGTGGATCTGGGTTTTTCTCCGCAGGAGATAGAGGCGATGCTTTGGCAGTATGAGAATGACTGCCATACCGGGATGGATATTTCTAAGATGTCAGAATTATTGTATACATATACGGAAGGTTATCCGTTCTTGGTCAGCTGTCTTTGCAAGCATATGGATGAGACGCCATACCCATGGACAAGTGAAGGGCTTCAGGCTGCGGTAAAGTTCTTACTGGGGAGACCCAATACACTGTTTGATGATATTATCAAGAATCTGGAGAGGTATCAAGGCTTTAAGAATATGGTGGAAGGAATACTTCTGCGTGGAGCGGATGTATCTTATATCGCTTCAAATCCGGATATTGCCAGAGGAGAGATGTACGGTATCTTAAAAAATGAAAACGGGCATGTGAAGATTGCGAATCCAATATTTGAATCTTACATTTATGAATATTTTGTATCGCTTCATAACATTACGAACCTTGTGATGTCGAAATATTCAGATAAATCCATCTATATTAAAGATGGAAAGCTGGATATGGAAACTGTTTTGCAGAGATTCTCTGCTTTTATGAAAGAAGAATACAGAAATGAAGACAGTGGATTTATCGAACAGCAAGGAAGATTGCTTTTCTTAAGCTTTCTTCGACCGATCATAAATGGGACAGGGCATTATGCCGTAGAGGTGGAGACACGATGCAATACAAGAATGGATCTTGTCGTTTTTTATGGGGCGCAAAAATTTATCATTGAAATAAAAATTTGGCGCGAAGAAAAATATGAAGAAGATGGGTATGAACAATTAGCCGGATATCTAAGAGCACAGAATGCGCAAAGGGGATACCTTCTGAGTTTTTGTGATAATAAGAAATCGCCGCGTGAAGGCAGGCTGCTTCAGTTTAAGGGATGCGAGATCTATGAAGTAGTGGTTGCATACAGAGATTTTGCAGCTGTGTGATAGATAGTTTTTATAGTTTTTTAATATTTTTAAGAAATTTGTTAGCACTCGATGAAAAAGAGTGCTAATTTTCTATTGACTTTTAAAATCTAAGGTATTATCATATCTGTTAGACGGCGGATTACGCCTGACAAGATGAGATAAGGTAAGTATAAAATATTTTAAAATGAGGTAGGAGTGATAAAGATGGCAGCAAAGAAAGGAAATCTATCAATCAGCAGTGAGAATATATTCCCGATCATCAAGAAGTGGGTATATTCCGATCATGATATCTTCGTACGTGAGATGATATCTAATGGGTGCGACGCGATCACGAAGCTTAAGAAACTGGACATGATGGGAGAGTACCAGTTACCGGATGACTACAAACCGGCGATCAAGGTAGAGGTGAACCCGGAAGAGAAGACTCTGAAATTCACCGATAACGGGCTTGGTATGACAGCCGAAGAGGTAGAAGAGTATATCACACAGATCGCGTTCTCCGGAGCGACAGAATTCCTTGAGAAATATAAGGACAAGACGACAGAGGACGATATGATCGGTCATTTCGGGCTCGGTTTCTACTCTGCGTTCATGGTAGCGGACGAAGTGCATATTGATACTCTTTCTTATAAAGATGGGGCGGCGCCGGTGCACTGGGTCAGCGACGGCGGCACAGAGTACGAGATGGACGAAGGCAGCAAGGAAGGCGTAGGAACAGAGATCACCCTGTATCTGAACGATGACAGCATCGAGTTCTCCAATGAGTACCGGGTAAGAGAAGTGCTTGAGAAATATTGTTCCTTCATGCCGGTAGAGATCTTCCTTAGTAAGGCGAATGCAGAGCCGGAGTACGAGACCATTGACGAGGCGGATCTGAAGGAGGATGATGTTGTCGTAGAGCACATCCATGAAGAAGCCAAGATGGAAGAGAAAGAGAACGAAGACGGCGAAAAAGAGATGGTCGAGGTAGAGCCGGCGAAGGAGAAGGTTAAGATTGAGAAACGTCCGGTTTCCTTAAGCGACATCCATCCGCTGTGGACAAAGCACCCGAATGACTGCTCGGATGAAGATTACCAGGAGTTCTACCGCAAGGTATTCTTAGACTACAAGGAGCCGTTATTCTGGATCCACCTGAACATGGATTATCCGTTCAACCTCAAGGGAATCCTGTATTTCCCAAGGATCAACACAGAGTATGATTCCATTGAGGGAACGATCAAGTTATATAACAACCAGGTATTTATCGCAGACAATATCAAGGAAGTCATCCCGGAGTTCCTGATGGTATTAAAGGGCGTGATCGACTGCCCGGACCTGCCGCTGAACGTATCAAGAAGCGCGCTGCAGAACGATGGATTTGTCAATAAGATCGCAGATTACATTTCCAAGAAGGTGGCTGACAAGCTGACGGGAATGTGCAAGACGAAGAGAGAAGACTATGAGAAATACTGGGATGATATCAGCCCGTTCATCAAGTTCGGCTGCTTAAAGGACGAGAAGTTCTGTGACAAGATGAAGGATTCCATCCTGTTCAAGAATATTGACGGGAAATACCTGTCTCTTAAGGACTGCATCGAAGAGAACGGCGGAGAGGTCGTTGAGCCCAACGATAAGAAGGACGCAGAAGGCGGCAGCGGCGCAGATGCAGAGAATGCGGATGAGAACAAGGTAGAAGAGATCAAGACCACCATTTACTACGTGACAGATGAGGTTCAGCAGAGCCAGTATATCAATATGTTCCGGAACCAGGGACAGGATGCGGTGATCTTAAGCCATAATATTGATTCGCCGTTTATCACACAGTTAGAGCAGAAGAATCCGAACATCCGTTTCCAGAGGATTGACGCGGATGTGACGGACAACGTGAAGGAAGAGGTCGCAGAGGAAGATAAGGAAGCCTTCAAGGCGACATCTGACAGCCTGATCGAGATCTTCCGCAAGGAGCTTGGCAATGACAAACTGGATGTGAAGATTGAGAAGCTGAAAGACGAGAAGATCGCGTCTATGATCACACTGTCCGAGCAGAGCCGCCGTATGCAGGAGATGATGAAGATGTACGGCATGGGCAATATGGGCGGCATGGATATGGGCGGCGACAGCACGCTGATCCTGAATGCGAATCATCCACTGGTGAAATTCGTGGTTGACCATAAGGAGAATGAGAACGTATCCATCATCTGTAAGCAGCTTTTCGATCTGGCGATGCTGGCGCATAAGCCGCTGAATCCGGAAGAGATGACGGCATTCGTACAGAGAAGCAATGAGGTTATGATGCTTCTTACGAAATAGCAGATGAAGTGTATAATATGAAGAGAACAGCGGGGAACGCAAAGCCGGGGATGATCCCGGAGATGCGTTCCCTGTTTGGATATAATAAAACGCCGGACACACCGCGGTGAAGTATAAGGTGAAGGAAGCGGAATGATAGAAGAAGAGAGGAACAGAATCATGGATTATATAATAACGGAAGCAGCGCCAAAAGAGGCGGAAGAGATCCTGGAATATTTGAAAATAGTCGGCAGCGAGACGGATAATCTGTCATTTGGAGCAGAAGGGCTTCTGGTATCCGCGGAGGCAGAGGCGGCATATCTTAAGTCCACTCTGGATTCTCCGGTTTCTGCCATGTTTTTGGCAAAGAGAAATGGCAGGATCATAGGCAACGCCCATTTTACGGGATTTACAAAAGAGCGGATGAAGCACAGAGGGACATTCGGGATATCTGTTATAAAGGAAGAGTGGGGGAAAGGCGTCGGAAGCCATCTGCTTGAAGAGATCCTTGCCTTTGCAAAAAATGAAGTACACGCAGAGATCATTTCCCTGGAAGTCCGAAGCAACAATGCAAGAGCGATCGGGCTCTACAAGAAGTATGGCTTTGAGAAGATCGGTGAGTTTAAAGGATTTACCAAGGTGGACGGACAGTATCTGGATTTTGACTTGATGAATCTGTATATAGAACCGGATACAGCCGGTCAAGATGGAGTGTCAGATACGCCCTAAGACGGGGTTAAGGGCGTATTTGTCCATTTGCCGTCTTCTCCCATATAATAATAATTCTCTCCGGTGGAAGGATTCATATTCTTGCAATGGAGCTGACGGAATGCGCGGGGACTGATCCCATAGTATTTCTCGAAGGTGCTTCCGAAGTGCTGTCTGCTGTTGTAACCGGACTGAAAGGCAACATCCGTGATGGAGAGCGAGCTGCTTTCCAGGAGGAATACGGCGTGCTCCAGGCGCTTTTGGTTGATATAGTCCGTGATCGTACAATCCATATATCTGGAGAAAAGGGACTGCAGGTAAGACTTATTGATACCGGCGTGCTCTGCAAGCCGGGGAACCCGGATCTCATCCGTTAAGTGGGAAGAGATGTAATCAAGGGCTCTCTTGAGGTAGAGCATACCGGTATTCTTGCTGTGGTTCAGGACGCACTTGGAGAGCTCTAGCATCATCCGCTGAAATAGCAGACGGATCAGGCATTTCTGATCAGGCGTATAGTTGTCTGACGGATTCTGCATGGTATTCTTGAAGGGTATGCCATTTCTTAACTGGTTGATCAGGTCTTTCAGGGAATATCCCAGATGATCCGTATCATTTCCGATGAAATATCTGCCTGGATGCCGGCAGAAAGCGGCAAAGGCGGGACTTTCGTTAAATAACTCGTCCAAGCATATGTCGCATCCGGAAGGAAGGCATGAGAATTCCAGATTCAGGATCGCGCAGGGGCGGCATTGTGAGATGGATAGCTGGTGCAGGATATCGGCGGACAGGAAGATAAACTGCTGTTCCTTCAGGCAGAATTCCCTGCCGTCTACATGGATCAGACAGCTTCCTTTCGTTATATACATGATCTCACAGCGTGGATGCCTGTGGGGGTGCATACTGTATTCGGGCAGGTTCAGCGCATAGAATGCGGTAATTGCGACATATGGATCGCGGATGTCAAATAAGCTCATAATAGTCTCCATTTCTAAAATCATATAAATAAACGGACAAGATCAGTATAACATATGCAGCCCCTGGCGGGAAAAATATTTCATATTATGTGGATCCGCAGCCTTATGAGGGGCTTTGCGCGACGTCGATCATGCCGATAACATCAATATTTTCCGGTTCTGAAAATAAAAAACATATATCTTGTGGATAGACGTGAAATGAGATATACTTATATCGTAAAATATTTTTTCAGAATAGAAAGGTAGAATTTATGAGAGGTAAGATGAAATTGATTTTGATGCTTTCGGCAATCTGCTTTATGTTGGCTCTGCAGCCGGAAACAGTATCCGCAGCCGGCGGTTCGGTCTCTGTTAAGGGGATCAATATTCTGTCTGCGGGAAACAACACGGTTCCGTGCGGGAACGGCACTGCAGTGTATGATACTGCGACAAAGACCCTGACGCTTAACCAGGCGCTCATCGACAGCGGTTCGGCGAGCTGTGGGATCGAGATCGGCGAACCGGGTGTGACCATTGAAGTAATTGGGGAGAATACGATCAATGCACATTACGGGATCTTGAGCGAATATCCGTTAACGATCAAGGGAACACAGAATGGAGGCAGGCTCTTGATCAATACCAGCCAGTCGCCTTCACTTGCCAAATTCCCCTGCGCAGGGATCCGTGTGCGAAGCGGCGGACTGACTATCAGGGATCTGGATCTGCAATTAGCGATCGGTAAGATGAGGGACGACAGTGCATACGCGATCGATAGTTGGGGCGGTGATAATCTGATCAGTAACACGAAGATAAAGATTACCATGAATTCACTCGCCAATTCCGATATGCAATGTATCGGGATCAATATGCCGGGGGCAGATTCCCTCTCGGTGACCGATCATTCCAGTATCACCATGGAATCGCTGGACAAAGGAATTTCCCTCTCAGGGAATCTGAATATCTCCGGCAGCAGCGTTACGATCAAGGAATCCGCAATGCATGGCATTGTTGCCGCTAAGACAGAGATCTCGAACGGATCCGTACTGAATGTCACGTCGAATGACGGGCAGGCGATTTCGGCAGGCGGAAATAAGGTTACCGTCTCAGGTTCTACGGTCAATCTGGAATCAACCAGGACAAACGGTATCTTCTGTCAGGATCTTGAGATCACAGGTTCTTCGGCAGTTGCCGTCAAGGGGTATTGGTCTGCTTTATTCGTAGAAAATGCCACCGTGGTCAAGGATTCTTCTGTGGATGCGGTGACGAAGAATGACGTTGGGATCTTCTGCAAAGGACCGACGGACATCTCAGGTTCTAAAGTCAACGCGGCTTCAGATCAGGATAAAAACGGAATACGCGTCTTAGGTGATCTTACGATCAAGGAATCCGATATCACCGCGTCCGGCAGTCCCAACAGCGCCAGTATCTGGGCAGCGGGCAGCATCTCCATTACCGGCGGTACGACAGAGATCGGCAACGGCAGTATTTCTTCCGAAAAGGACGTCTATATCGGCGGGCTTATCTCTTCAAACGGCGTGCCGTCGTTTGACAATATAGCCAATGATAAAGGTGACCTTACTTATTTGGAGGCAGATTACAGCGCGGTAGACGAAGCGGTTAAGAAGGCAGGATCATTTAACAAGGATGATTATACGAATTTTGGAGCTGTGGAGGCTGCCTTGAGCGCAGTCGTTCCAGGAAAGCCCTTCTGGGAACAGGAAATGGTAGACGGGTATGCGGCTGCGATTGAAGCTGCAATAGAAGGGCTGATCCCGGTCCCTTCTGTCAGCGAGATTACATATAAGATCATAGAAGGCGCCAACCAGACCGTCATCAAAGGGAAGGGCAGCAGCGTTACGATAAAATCTGACGGAGACTTTGATAAATTCGTGAAGGTGTCTATTGATAATGCAGAAGTAGCCAAGGAGCATTATACGGCGGAAGCCGGTTCTACGGTCATTACACTGAAGGCGGCGTATGTAGAGACGCTTGCGGCAGGAAACCATACGGTCAGGATCGATCATACCGACGGTTTTGCACAGACTGTTTTGACTGTGCAAGATGAAGAAGAGGAAAAAAAGCCTGGCGGTTCCGGCGGACAACCGTCGGATCAGCCAGATGACGGTTCAAAAGACGACCCTTCCAAAGCGTCTCCGGCAAAGCGGACGTCTCCGAAGACAGGAGACGGCATGCCGGTGATCTGGCTGTGTGCGATGGTGATCTCCTTTGTCATCGTCCGGACATTAAGGCGCTCGGGGCAGGGAAAATAGAAGCGCCAGGATAAAATAAATACGGCAATATCTTGCATTTTTTTCGATTATATAGCAATACTTTACACATGAAAGAAAAAACTCGTATATAATAACCCTACACAAAGCACATGGATCCTGGCGGGACTGTACATATGCATGAGAAAGTCCGCCGGGAGTATAAAAGGAGGAGATATTGTTATGAGTTTTAAGATTGCATTTATCGGCGCAGGGAGTTTAGTATTCGCCAGGACTTTATTCACGGATATCATGTCCGTACCGGAGCTTCAGAAGGCAGAACTTGCTTTTACAGATATCAATGCCGAGAATCTGGAGAAGACGCGGGCGCTCTGTCAGAGGGACTTGGATGCGAACGGGATCCCGGTGAAGATCCAGGCGACTACAGACAGAAGAGAAGCGTTCAGGAATGCGCGCTACATCGTCAATTGTGTGCGGATCGGAGGATTGGAGGCATTTGAGACGGATGTGGAGATCCCGTTAAAGTACGGTGTGGATCAGTGCGTTGGAGATACGCTGTGCACAGGCGGGATCATGTACGGACAGAGAGTGATCGCCGCGATGCTTGATTTCTGCAAGGATATCAGGGAAGTGGCAGAGCCGGGAGCTATTATGCTGAACTACTCGAACCCGAACGCTATGGCAACCTGGGCGTGCAACAAATACGGCAAAGTGAAGACCATTGGCTTATGCCACGGAGAGATCCATGGGGAGATGCAGATCGCAGAGGTTCTTGGAATCCCGAGAGACGAGCTGGATATTATCTGTGCAGGGATCAATCACCAGACCTGGTATATCTCCGTGAAGCATAACGGAGAAGATCTGCTCGATCAGATCTTGCCGGGCTTCTTAAAGCATGAACGGTTCATGGAAGAAGAGAAGGTACGTATCGACGTGCTGAAACGGTTCGGCTACTATTCTACAGAGTCGAACGGCCATCTCTCCGAATATGTGGCATGGTACAGGAAACGTCCCGATGAGATCAAAGACTGGATCAATCTCGACAACTGGATCAACGGAGAGACCGGCGGTTATCTGCGGGTATCCAGAGAAGAGCGGAACTGGTTCGAGACGGAGTTCCCGAAGATCCTCGCAGAAGAACCGAAGAAATTAGACGGCTCCGAGAGAGGGAAGGAGCATGCGTCCTACATTATTGAGTCCCTTGAGACGGGAAAGAAGTACCGCGGACATTTCAATATGATGAATGAAGGCTGTATCACGAACCTTCCGGCAGAGTCGGTGGTAGAAGTCCCATGTTATGTAGACGGCAACGGGATCAGCGTGCCGAAGGTGGGAGACCTGCCGCTTGGCTGTGCAGCAGTATGTTCACAATCCATCTGGGTGCAGAAGCTTGCGGTAGAGGCGGCGGTACATGGGGATGCGAATCTTCTGAAGCAGGCGGCGCTCATGGATCCGCTGACAGGCGCGGTATGTAATCCTCCGGAGATCTGGCAAATGATCGATGAGATGCTGGTTGCGCAGGCAGAATGGCTGCCGCAGTACGAAGAAGCCATCGCCCGGGCGAAGGAGAATCTGGCGAGGGAGGATCTGATCCCTACCAAAGAAGGGTATCAAGGGGCTGTGCGGCTTAAGGAGAAGTCTGTGGAAGAAGTTGCGGCAGAGCATGAGAGCCGGAAGATCACGGTATAAATTTATTCCCGCGGGCAACGAGCCATCCGGGGTGTCTTTTGGGAGAGGGAGTTCGTTGCCGGCGATCAATATGATCGTGACTCATCCCTATATGTTGACATCCGACTCTTCCAGTGCGGAGAATCTGCGGAAGACTTTGGGCGTCATTCCGGTCAGTTTGCGGAAATGGTTACAGAAGGCAGAAGCATCTTTAAAACCACAGGAATATGCGATCTCCGTAACAGAATGATCGGTGGAACGAAGCATATTGCCGGCGGCTCTTATCCGAAGCTGCTGCAGATATTCTTTGGGAGACATCTGCTCCTGCTCCATAAAGATCCGGTACAGGTAAGTACGGTCAATTCCGATGAAGGTTGCGATCTCCGAGATGTGGATATCGTAGCTGTAGTTATTTTTCATATATTCTCTTGCCATTTCCAGATAAATCTGAGTAAGGTTCTTTTGATTTTTGACCGGATGAGAACCCATTGCTCCTAAGAGTTCCAAAAGCAGTCCGCAGGCGGTCAGCGCATTCCGGCTGGTCTGCGTATAGTATTCCCGCATGCGGGCGCTGATCTGCTCATAGATCTCGGTCATCCATTTCGTGTCTTTGATATAGCAGACGGGGGAAGTGTCAAAATAAGTTTCACTTAAGATGGATTTCACTTCGGTTCCGTCAAAACCAATCCACATGTATTCCCAGGGTTCCGTGGGATCCGCCTCATAATAAGTGGTTTCCAGAGGACGGATCAAGAATGCGTCTCCTGCGGCAAGCGGATATTCTCTGCCGTTCTGCCGGAAGATGCCGTTCCCTCTTATTACCGCGTGGATGAGATAATGCGGGCGTATGCCAGGACCATAGCTGTGGCGGGGCGCGCACTTTTCCCTTCCGTAAAAATAGACGGCAAGAGGTTTCATAACGTGATGTGTCGATTGTTCCATATTTGCGTCGCCTTTCGTTCGGATAGAAATAAAGTATATTTTGTATTATACAACATTTTTACAACTTCTGGCAACATATAGTATAGCTTTTGGGACGGGGATAAAATATAATCGGTATATCATAAAACATATGGAAAAACACATGAAACGGAGGCATGAGGACATGGCTAAGATTACATTTATGGGTGCGGGAAGTACGGTTTTCGCAAGGAACGTTCTTGGAGATTGTATGGGAAGTCCGGCATTATGCGACAGTGAGATCGCATTGTATGATATCAATGCGGAGCGCCTGAAAGATTCAGAGATCATTATCAGGGCGATCAATGAGAATACCAATCAGGGACGTGCCCGTATCTCTACATATCTGGGGGTGGAGAATCGGAAAGCTGCATTAAAAGATGCAACATTTGTTGTAAATGCGATACAAGTAGGAGGATATGATCCTTGTACGATCACAGACTTTGAGATCCCTAAGAAATATGGACTGAAGCAGACGATCGCGGACACACTTGGTATCGGCGGTATTATGCGCGGGCTTCGGACGATCCCTGTAATGGAAGAATTTGCAAGAGACATGGAAGAGGTATGTCCGGATACCTTATTCATGAACTATACGAATCCTATGGCGATCCTTTCCGGCTATATGCAGCGTTACACCGGCGTCAATACTGTCGGTCTGTGCCACAGTGTGCAGGTTTGTTCCAGTACCCTCCTGGAAGAGCTGGATATGAAGGATAAATTGGAAGGTCGCATTGAGACGATTGCCGGGATCAATCATATGGCATGGCTTCTTGACATCAGGGACAAGGACGGAAATGACTTGTATCCGGAGATCCGCCGCCGTGCAGCAAAGAAGAATGCGGAAGAGAAGCATAATGATATGGTCCGTTTTGAGTATATCAAGCATCTGGGATACTACTGTACGGAATCCAGCGAGCATAATGCGGAATATAATCCGTTTTTCATCAAGTCCCGTTATCCGGGACTGATCGATCAGTTTAATATTCCGTTGGATGAATATCCGAGACGCTGTATCAAACAGATCGCAGAGTGGGAAGAAGAGCGTAATAAGATATTAGACCATGGTAAGATCACACATGAGCGCAGCCGGGAATATGCATCCTATATCATGGAAGCCGTTGTAACGGATGTTCCATATAAGATCGGCGGGAATGTCATTAATAACGGGCTGATCGAGAATCTTCCGGCAGAAGCCTGTGTGGAGGTTCCGTGTATGGTTGACGCCAATGGTGTGAATCCATGCCGTGTGGGCGCGCTGCCGCTGCAGCTGGCAGCAATGAACGTGACCAATATCAATGCGCAGCTTCTTGCGATCGAAGCGGCGCGGACCCGCAAGCGTGAGGATATCTACCATGCGGCGATGCTGGATCCGCATACGGCGGCAGAGCTTTCCATCGACGATATCGTTAAGATGTGTGACGAGCTGATCGATGCCCATGGAGATTATATGAAGATGTATACCAGGTAATGGGGAATTGGTTGTAGAGTATAGCACAGTGGGGCTGCCGCCGGCAGTCCCCTTTTTAAAGTGTTTTCTGACACAGATTATAGAAAAGAGGCTTTACGAACGGGATTTTATCCGCTACAATAGATAAAGATTTATAAAGATCTACATTATTTTAGAAAAGTATACCTATATCAAGGAAGAGAGGAAATCAAGAATGGCAAATCCAATTGTAACATTTGAAATGGAAAGCGGGGACATCATGAAAGCAGAGCTGTATCCGGAGATCGCGCCGAATACGGTGAATAATTTTATCTCATTGGTGAAGAAGGGGTATTACGACGGGTTGATCTTTCACCGTGTGATCCAGGGCTTCATGATCCAGGGCGGATGCCCGGACGGAACAGGCATGGGCGGCCCGGGGTATAACATCAAGGGAGAGTTTGCGCAGAATGGCGTCGCAAATGACTTAAAGCATACGGAAGGCGTTCTGTCCATGGCAAGAGCAATGCATCCGGACAGTGCAGGCTCACAGTTCTTCATCATGCACAAGAATTCTCCGCATCTGGACGGAGCCTACGCGGCGTTCGGCAAGATAACCGAGGGAATGGATATCGTGAATAAGATCGCGGAGACGGAGACAGACTACAATGACAGGCCGGTGGAAGAGCAGAAGATGAAGAAGGTTACGGTGGATACACAAGGTGCAGACTATCCGGAACCGGAGAAGGAATAATGGAACGATTTTATCAGAATACGGCTGCCAGGACTATCCTGGCTTTAGTGTGCTGCGCCTTATGGGGCAGTGCATTTCCATGTGTAAAGATCGGTTATGAGCTGTTTTCCATCACGGATGCAGGCAGCCAGATCCTGTTTGCAGGATATCGGTTCTTTATGGCGGGTGTGTTCACATTTTTGATGGGATGTGTGCTTGAGAAACGTATGATCACGATGAAGAAGGCTTCTGTGCCGTATGTGTTCGGACAAGGTATTCTGCAGACGACGATCCAGTATGTGTGCTTCTATGTCGGCCTTGCCCATACGACAGGGGCGAAGGGTTCGGTGATCAATGCGTCGAATGCATTTTTTTCGATCATAGCGGCGCATTATCTGATGAAGTCGGAGAAGCTGACTTTGAAGAAGATCGCGGGCTGTCTGGTCGGATTTGTGGGGATCATTATTATCAATCTGGAACCGGGCGCGTGGAGCAGCGGGTTTACCTTCCTGGGCGAAGGAATGGTGCTGGTGTGTGCATTTTCCTACGGGATCAGCAGCGTGACGCTCAAGATGATCTCGGACCGGGAGAAGCCTGTGACGATCACGGCATACCAACTGTTGTTCGGCGGCGCGGTACTGATCCTGATCGGCGCGGCGGCAGGAGGGAATGTCAGTGGCTTTACGGTCCGGTCTTCGCTGCTGCTTCTGTATATGTCGCTTTTGTCAACCGTGGCGTTCAGCATATGGGCGGAGCTTCTGAAATATAACTCCGTGGGGAAGGTGGCGATATTCGGGTTCAGCATCCCGGTATTTGGCGTCGCACTGTCGGCGATCTTCTTAGGAGAGCAGGTAGTGTCGGTGAAGAATCTGGCGGCGCTTATATGCGTGAGCGTCGGGATCATCATTATCAACCGGAAAGGAAATGGAGGGGAATAGGATGTTGACATGCACATATATTGTGGAAAAGATAGACGGAGATTATGCGATGCTTAAGCGGGAGGACGAGACAGAGGCGAATACAGAACCGAAGATGGTGGCGCGCGCGCTCCTTCCGCCGGAGATCACGGAGGGAACAAGGCTTCTGTACGAATATTTGCAGTATTCTGTGATGGATCAGCGATAAAGTGAACCTTGCAAAACAAAATCCAATAACGTACAATAATAAAATGAAGCAATAGATAGGAGGCATCCTTATGGACATGGTTCAGACGGAGAAACTGGTATTTGAATATGAGAAGCGTGACGAGGAAGGCAACGTGATCGGCACATCCCGCGCTGTCGACGAGGTGGATCTCGATGTGAAGGAAGGACAGTTCATCGCAATCCTTGGCCATAACGGCTCCGGGAAGTCTACCCTTGCAAAGCATATCAATGCGATCCTTGTGCCGACAGAGGGAACGATGTGGGTGAACGGGCGCAATACCAAAGACCCGGAAGAGCTGTGGAACGTACGCCAGTCAGCGGGGATGGTATTTCAGAATCCTGACAACCAGATCATCGGGACAGTCGTGGAGGAGGACGTGGGATTCGGCCCGGAGAACTTAGGCGTTCCCACGGATGAGATCTGGCAGCGGGTAGAGGACAGCTTAAGATCCGTGGGGATGATCGAGTACAGGCACCATTCTCCGAACAAATTATCCGGCGGACAGAAGCAGCGTGTGGCGATCGCGGGTGTGGTTGCGATGGAGCCTAAGTGTATCGTGCTGGACGAGCCTACGGCGATGCTTGATCCGGTAGGACGCAGGGAAGTTCTTAAGACGGTTCAGAAGCTAAGGGAGCAGAAGAAGGTGACGGTTATCCTGATCACTCATTATATGGAAGAGGTCGTAGACGCGGACAAGATCTATGTGATGGATCATGGGCATGTTGTGATGGAAGGAACACCCAGGGAGATATTCTCGCGGGTAGACGAGCTCAAATCCTACCGCCTGGATGTTCCGCAGGTGACGCTTCTTGCGGATGAACTGAGAAAAAGGGGGCTTAAGATTCCTGACGGGATACTTAAGAAAGAAGAGTTGGTGGAAGCGCTATGTCAATTAAATTAGAGCATTTGAATTATGTATACAGTCAGGGAACCGCATATGAGAAGAAGGCGTTAAACGATATCTGTATTGAGATCCCCCACGGGGAGTTCGTGGGGATTATCGGCCATACCGGATCCGGGAAGTCTACGCTGATCCAGCATTTGAACGGCCTGATCCGTGCGACGAGCGGGGAGCTGTATTATAACGGTGAGAATATTTACCGGGAAGGCTATTCTATGCGGGGGCTTCGGAACGAGGTGGGACTTGTGTTCCAATACCCGGAGCATCAGCTGTTCGAGATCGACGTCATGACAGACGTATGCTTCGGACCGAAGAATCAGGGGCTTTCTGCGGACCAGTGTAAGGAACGGGCGCTTGAAGCGCTGCGTCTGGTAGGGCTCAAGGAGAAGTATTATAACGTCTCTCCGTTTGAACTGTCCGGCGGGCAGAAGCGCCGTGTGGCGATCGCGGGTGTGCTTGCCATGCGGCCTAAGGTTCTGGTGTTGGATGAACCGACTGCGGGGCTTGATCCCAAGGGGAGGGACGACATTCTGGATCAGATCGCATATCTTCACAGGGAGAGCGATATAACGGTGATCCTGGTATCTCACAGTATGGAAGAT
>OFGR01000926.1_pt1 | contig 26455 bp, 20 predicted proteins | sample 1521811 | NCBI WGS metagenome assembly OFGR01 (sample SAMEA3504098, study PRJEB24116) | mouse gut metagenome | biome: mouse gut; feature: mouse-associated habitat; material: faeces | place: Denmark | collected 2011
GTAAGTGGAGCTATCGCACATGCCGGAGACGTTCAATCAGCGGCAGATACATTTGTTAAAACAGACATTGAGGGCACGATCCTTGATAATTAAATATTAGACTACATGAATGATATTCTCACAATCGGAGGCCGTGAATTCAGTTCTCGCCTTTTTGTAGGCACAGGCAAATTTTCGTCGCCTGACCTTATGCTCAAGTCGATATTAGCTTCGGAATCGCAGATGATAACAGTAGCGATGAAGCGCGTCAATCTGCTAAATGAAGCTACTGACGACATGCTCACACATATAAACCGGGAGCATGTACAGTTCTTGCCAAATACATCAGGCGTGCGGGATGCGCGGGAAGCCGTGCTTGCAGCACAGATGAGCCGTGAAATATTCGGTACTCCGTTTATCAAACTCGAGATCCATCCAGATCCGAAATATCTTCTTCCCGATCCCGTTGAGACACTTAAAGCGACTGAAGAACTTGCCAAAGACGGATTTGTAGTACTCCCCTATATACAGGCCGATCCGGTGCTGTGCAAACGTCTTGAGGAAGTCGGAGCTGCCGCTGTGATGCCGCTTGGCGCTCCTATAGGGACGAACAAGGGACTCCGCACACGCGATTTCCTTGAGATCATCATACAGCAAAGTTGTGTGCCGGTTGTAGTGGATGCCGGCCTCGGTGCTCCGTCGCATGCAGCTGATGCGATGGAAATGGGTGCTGATGCGGTACTCGTCAATACGGCTATTGCTATAGCAGATGATCCAGTCGCGATGGCTGATGCATTCAGATTAGCGACAATTGCCGGACGCAAGGCATATCTCGCAGGACTTGGTAAAGTCTCAAACAGCGCGCAGGCCACAAGCCCACTCACAAGCTTCTTATCACAAACCAAATAATAAAACTACAAGATGAAGATCGACAATATCGACGTTTCGGCATATCCAAATTCTAATAAAAAGTATGTAGCAGGAACTTTATATCCTGATATTCGTGTAGGCATGCGTGAGATCAACCAGTATCCTACTGTAGAGATTAAGGATGGCAAGAGGATAGAACATCCGAATGCACCTGTCACGGTATATGATACGAGCGGACCTTACACAGATCCTAAAATAAACACTGACATCAATGCAGGCATACCGCGAATAAGAACATCATGGATAGAAAAAAGGGGTGATACCGAGATCCTTGATGATATAACAAGCGAATATGGACGTATGCGCATGAATGATGCATGCTTGCAGCCGATCCGATTTCCCGTTAACCATAAGCCGCGTCGCGCAGCTGAAGGCAAATGTGTGACCCAGTTGCATTATGCCCGTAAGGGTATTATAACTCCTGAGATGGAGTACGTTGCCATTCGCGAGAATCTGGATAATAAAGAACGAGGTATAGACACATATATTACGCCAGAATTTGTTCGTGATGAGATTGCAGCCGGAAGGGCTGTGATCGCAGCAAACATCAATCATCCGGAGAGTGAACCTATGATCATAGGTAGCGCATTTTCTGTTAAGATAAATACAAACATCGGAAATTCCGCGCTTTCGTCAGGTATTGAGGAAGAAGTTGCAAAAGCCGTATGGAGTTGCTATTGGGGCGGTGATACCCTCATGGATTTATCGACCGGTGACAACATTCATGAAACACGCGAGTGGATCATCCGAAACTGCCCTGTGCCCGTAGGCACTGTTCCTATCTATCAGGCATTGGAGAAGGTCAACGGAGATGTGAAACGTCTGACTTGGGAAATATATCGCGATACTTTGATTGAGCAATGCGAACAAGGTGTGGACTACTTTACGATACATGCTGGTGTGCTTCGTGCGCATGCAGAACTGGTTGCTGAACGTCTGACCGGATGTGTGTCGCGTGGTGGCTCAATCATGACACAGTGGACAGTGCTTCACGACGAAGAAAGTTTCCTATATACTCACTTTGATGAGATATGCGAGATTCTCAACAAATATGACGTCGCCGTTTCTCTTGGCGACGGCATGCGTCCTGGTTCAACTCATGATGCCAACGACAGGGCACAGTTCCTTGAACTCGATGTACTTGGGGAACTGGCACAAAAGGCATGGCAGCATGATGTGCAGGTATTTATTGAAGGCCCGGGGCATGTGCCGATGCATAAGATTCCGGAAAACATGCAGCGCCAGAAGGAAGCGTGCCACAACGCGCCATTTTACACTCTCGGACCACTGACCACTGATATAGCTCCCGGATACGATCATATAACATCTGCAATCGGTGCAGCAATAATTGGAGCTCTCGGTACTGCCATGTTGTGTTATGTGACTCCAAAGGAACACCTCTCTCTCCCTGATCTCGGAGACGTACGAGATGGAGTGATTGCGTATAAGGTCGCTGCTCATGCCGCTGATCTGTGCAAGGGTCTTCCCGGAGCAAGTGTGAGGGATGACGCTTTAAGCAAAGCCCGCTATGATTTCCGTTGGAAAGATCAGTTTAATCTCTCGCTTGATCCGGAAAAAGCAAAGGAATACTATTTGCAATCCCGACGCGATGCCCCTGATGCAGATGATCGTTTCTGTACCATGTGCGGCCCTAACTTCTGCGCAATGCGAATATCACAAAATATAGCAGACAAATGCAATCAGTAGACGAACGTAATACATCGACTTCTGTTTTTGGGAATGGTTTCGCGGACGTAATAGGCCAATGGAGTTGGGACGAGACGGCCGCACGGTTTGGTACATTTAAGGCTGAAGATGTGAAAGCTGTGCTTTCAAAAGCCATCCGCAACCGTAAGCAGCTCAGTCCTGAAGACTTTATGGTGTTGATCTCACCGGCAGCAGAGCCATTTATAGAAGAAATGGCTCTGCTTAGCCGGCATTTCACACAGGAACGTTTCGGGAAGACAATATCTCTGTATATTCCCATGTATGTGTCAAATGCATGTACGAACAAGTGCGTGTACTGCGGATTCAATCACGATAATCCCTTGACCCGAACCACCCTGACTATGGAACAGGTCGAGGCTGAATGCAAGGCTATACGCGAGCTTGGACCTTTCGAGAACCTGCTTATTGTATCCGGGGAATATCCTGCCTTATGCGGAGTGGAGTATCTTGAGAAAACTCTGCGTGTATGCCGTCCCTATTTTCATAACCTGACAATAGAGGTGATGCCACTTAAACAGAGGGATTATGAGAGACTTGTGTCGTCTGGTCTCAATGGTGTGGTATGCTTTCAGGAGACATACAACCGGAAGGCATATCCCAAATATCATCCGCGAGGAATGAAATCCTTCTACGACTGGCGTCTGAACGGATATGATAGGATGGGAAGGGCAGGAGTACATAAGATTGGAATGGGTGTGCTGATAGGCCTGGAAGACTGGAGAACGGATGTTACTATGATGGCCAGGCATCTGCGTTATCTCCAAAAACATTATTGGCGTACACGATATAGTGTTAATTTCCCGCGTATGTGCCCCTCGGAAAGTGGATTCCAACCCAATGTGGTTATATCAGATAAAGAACTTGCCCAACTGACATTCGCGTTCAGGATCTTTGATCATGACGTAGATATTTCTTATTCTACGAGAGAAAGTCCCGAATTCAGGAATTCGATGATGCAGCTTGGTATTACATCCATGAGTGCCGGAAGTCAGACAGAACCAGGAGGATATGCGTCGTGTCCTGATGCTCTTGAGCAATTTGAGGTGACAGACCATCGTTCTCCTGCCGCAGTATGCAAATCCATCATTGACGGAGGTTGTGATCCCGTATGGAAAGACTGGGATCAGATATTTGACTGATATGGAAGACAATAACAAACTCAACAAGCATCAGCGGGTGCGCTACAGCCGCTCGCTGATGCTTCCCGAATTCAGCGAGGAGCATCAGTTGGCTCTGATCGGATCTAAAGTCTTGATCGTTGGAGCAGGTGCACTCGGATCAGTATGCTCCATGTATCTTGCCGCATCCGGTGTCGGCCATATAACGATTGTGGATTTCGACACTGTAGATCTAAGTAATCTGCAACGTCAGCTATCGTTCGTCTCATCGGACGTCGGAAAGAAGAAAGTGACGGCGACCGCAGAGCGTTTACGCTCCATAAATTCCGACGTTGAAGTTACAGCAATAGACCGTCTATTGCGCAAATCCGACGCAGAGACGCTCATTCCAGAATTTGATTTAGTGATCGAGGGATCAGACAATCCGACTACTAAATACATGATTTCAGATCTGTGCCGAGAGTCAGGTATTACCTGTGTGATCGGTGGAATATCTGAAACGCGAGGTCAGGTAATGAGCTATACGAAAGGTAATGCATGCTATCGGGATTGGTTTCCTGAGCCGGGGTGTGGGGAGGGATTCACGCCATGTTCGGTTGGTGGTATACTTGGTCCAGTGCCAGGTATCATAGGTTCTATTATGTCTGCGGAGGCTTTAAAATTGCTTACGGGTATAGGGAAGCCTCTTGTCAACCGTTTGTTAAGCTTCGACGCTCTTAATATGAATACATTAGTATTTGATTTTTAGAGCAAATACACTACCTTTGCGCGGAAATAAAATTAAATCTAAGCGATGGTAATATTACAACTCGCAATCATTTTCGCATTTCTTGGATTAGGAGAAATAATTGTGGCGGTCACAGGCATTCCGATCCCATCAAGCATCATGGGTATGCTTGCCCTTGTACTCGCGTTGCAGTTCAAGATCGTAAGGCCTCGTTGGGTAAGTGGAGTCTCTCAATTTCTTACCAATAACCTTGGCTTTTTTTTCATTCCCGCAGGCGTGAGCCTTATGCTATACTTTGACGTTATAGCGCAGGAATGGCTGGCTATAGTCGTGGCTGCAGCGGTAAGCACTGCGATAGTAATACTTGTTACGGGACGTGTGCATCAATATATCAGACGTGGACTGTCCCGCAGTACAACAACAGATAAAAACAATGTCGGACTTCCTGCAAAGTGATGGGCTAACAGTCTTACTGATAGCACTTACATTCATAATATATGTGCTTGCACAACATCTGTACAAACGCACGCATATTCCTCTGTTAAATCCTATTTTGATAACAATAGCAGCGATAATATGCCTGCTTATTGCGGCTGATATTCCATACGAGACCTACCATGAAGGTGGTAAATATATAGATTTCTGGCTGAAACCTGCTGTCGTTGCTCTTGGATTCCCTCTTTACAAGCAGCTTTCGGCAATACGCAAGCAACTCATACCTATAATTGCAGCGGAGCTTGCAGGATGTGTGGCCGGTGTAGTCTCGGTTGTCCTTATTGCGCGCTTTCTTGGAGCATCTGATGCTGTAGTCGCTTCGCTGGCTGCAAAGTCTGTCACGACTCCTATTGCTATTGAAGTGACAAAAGCAGTAGGTGGAATACCACCACTGGCAGCCGCTGTTGTTATCTGCGTGGGGATTTTCGGCGGTATGTCCGGATTCCAGATCATGAGAATGTCTGGAGTCAGAAGTCCGATGGCCGGAGCATTATCTATGGGCACAGCGGCACATGCGATAGGAACAACTATGGCTATAGAATCGGGAGGTGCGCGCTACGGTGCATGGGCTTCTCTCGGACTTACGCTAAATGGACTGCTGACGGCTTTGCTCACACCGCTGATTTTATCAATCTTGTAAACATACAGAAAAGCGCTGCTCCCGGATGGGAAAAGCGCTTTTCTGATTTATGGTTTATACGAGATGATTACTTGGCATGAAGCTGAATGTGTCCGACTGACTGAGCCGGTGCTTCTGGTGTCTCTCCTCCAGGGATGTCATCAGCGGTTTCAACAATGTGCAACTTGTAGCCTACGATGCCGAAAGCAGGAGTCTTGTCCACGGCAAGGATCTCAAGTTCGATGTTGAAGTCGTAATCGCCAACCTCAAGATTTTCCGTAGGGAAGCTGAATGCCAGTGGTGATACAACGCTTGCACCGATTCGTACGCCATCAAGGTAATATATCGCGGCTGTAGCGATCGCTTTCTTTCCGGCCTCGCGGTTTGTAACTTCAATGGAACTTACGGAGATCGGATTTCCCTTAACGATATACATAGATCCATCTTCAGCTTTTGTGGCGTTGTCGAATGTCACGGTAACGTCAACATCAGGCAGGTCATTATCATCATCGCATGATGTCATGGCCAACGGAAGGGCCACAAGACCAAGTAGTAGAGTCATAAACTTTTTCATAATCTTCATAATTTATCGTTTGTCAATCATCACTTCTTTTCAATTCAAGAACACGAGTTCATCATCTTTTACATCAATGACAATCGGTTTGTCTCTATCTACCTTCTGTGCAAGGATATCCTTACTTAGCTGATTGAGCACGAGTCGGTGTATGACACGCTTCACAGGACGCGCTCCGAATTCAGGATCATAACCTTCTTCAGCAAGATAGTGGAGAGCGGCCGGTGTAACCTCAAGGGTGACACCGTTGCGTTCGAGCATCTTCCTTACCGATGCTATCTGCAAGCCGACAATTTCCTCGATCTCCTTTTCATTGAGGGGAGTGAACATTATTATCTCGTCTATACGGTTGAGAAACTCTGGACGGATAGTCTGTTTAAGCATTTCCAGAACCTCAGCCTTTGTCTTCTCTACCACCTCAGTCTTATTCTCAGGTGTAATGGTAGCGAAGTTGTCACGTATCAGATGGCTACCCATGTTGGAGGTCATGATAATAATGGTGTTTTTGAAATTGACATTTCTACCTTTATTATCTGTCAGGTGTCCATCGTCGAGTACCTGTAGCAGAATATTGAATACGTCCGGGTGGGCTTTCTCTATTTCATCGAACAGAACCACAGAGTAGGGCTTGCGCCGTACAGCTTCTGTGAGTTGTCCACCTTCATCATATCCGACATATCCGGGAGGCGCTCCAACGAGGCGGCTTACGGAATGCTTTTCCTGATACTCGCTCATGTCGATACGAGTCATCATGTTTTCATCATCGAAAAGATATTCCGCCAATGCCTTTGCAAGCTCAGTCTTACCCACACCGGTTGTACCCAGGAATATAAACGATCCTATGGGACGGCGAGGATCATTAAGGCCTGCACGCGAACGACGAACGGCATCCGCAATGGCTTTTATCGCCTCGTCCTGTCCTACAACACGTTCGTGCAATTCCTCCTCGAGGTGCAGTAGCTTCTCTTTTTCGCTCTGGACCATTTTCATTACAGGTATTCCTGTCCATCGCGATACAACGTCGGCTATGTCCTCGGCATCAACTTCTTCTTTTATCAGCGCACGGTCGCCTTGCATAGATCGCAACTGCTCCTGAATGTTGGCATTCTCCGTTTCTTTCTGTTGAATACGTGAATACCTTATTTCCGCAACCTTAGCATAGTCGCCTTCGCGTTCAGCTCTGTCTGCTTCGAAATTCAGTTGCTCGATGTCGATCTTATTTTGCTGAATCCGGTTAATTAGATCCTTTTCCGCTTTCCACTTTGCGGTATATTCTTTTTCTTCCTCCCGCATAGTGGATATTTCTTTCTCGATGTCGCGGACTTTGGCCTCATCACCTTCGCGTTTGATAGCTTCTCTTTCGATTTCTTTCTGAGCTATGCGTCTTGTTATCTCATCCAAAGCCTGTGGAACGGAATCGATTTCAAGACGAAGTTTTGAAGCAGCCTCATCCACAAGGTCGATTGCTTTGTCCGGTAAGAAACGGTCGGTGATGTAGCGCTCAGATAAAGTTACAGATGCAATAATCGCTTCGTCGCGGATTCTTACTTTATGATGATTCTCATAGCGTTCTTTCAAACCTCGCATTATGGCTATGGCCGCAGCTTCATCCGGTTCGTTTACCATAACCTTCTGGAAACGACGTTCCAGGGCTTTGTCTTTTTCAAAATACTTTTGATATTCGTCCAAGGTTGTTGCACCGATGCTACGGAGTTCACCACGGGCCAGAGCCGGTTTGAGAATATTGGCTGCATCCATAGCGCCCTCCCCTTTACCTGCTCCTACAAGGGTATGTATCTCGTCGATAAACAGGATGATTTCCCCGTCGCTTTGAGTAACCTCGTTTACGATTGCTTTCAAGCGTTCTTCAAATTCGCCCTTGTATTTAGCTCCGGCCACAAGTGCTCCCATGTCAAGAGAAAAGATCTGCTTTGTGCGCAGATTTTCAGGTACATCACCTCGCACAATTCGTTGGGCCAGCCCCTCCGCGATAGCAGTCTTGCCTGTGCCGGGTTCGCCGATCAGCATCGGATTGTTCTTCGTCCGTCGGCTGAGAATCTGGAGTACACGTCTGATCTCATCATCACGACCGATTACGGGATCAAGCTTTCCTTGTCTGGCACGCTCGTTGAGATTTATGGCATATTTGCTTAATGCATTATATGTCTCCTCAGCACTCTGGTCTGTGGCTTTTTTCCCCTTGCGTAGTTCCTCGACAGCAGCTTTCAGTTCCCGTTCGCTCAGCCCAGCATCTTTTAATATTGTTGATGCAGGTGAATTGATAGCAAACAGTGCCATGAGGAGGGCTTCCAGAGTGACATATTCATCACCTCCGCTCTTGGCTATGTCAAGTGCTTTCTGCAAAACATCGTTTGAAGTGCGGCTAAGGTATGGTTCGCTTCCTGATACTTTAGGTAGCGCTGATATTTCCTTGTCGATCTGAGGCGCAAGCATACCTATGTTAGCACCTACTTTCTGAAAGATAAACTTCACAAGTGAATCACCTTCCTCGACCACGGCTTTCAGCAGGTGTACAGGTTCGATAGCCTGCTGGCCCGCTGCCCTCGTAAGCTCTACAGCCTTCTGTATAGCTTCCTGCGACTTGATGGTAAAATTGTTGAAATTCATATGTCTAATAATAGTTTTACGTATTGGTCTCCCGTTGCTTGAGGCTCTTTATTATCTTTAACAATAGACGAAAGATAAAGTTTTGTGCGTATCAAGCCAATTATTTATCTTTGTAGTGCAAAACCCGTGCCAACAATGGCATCCAAATGTATATTCAGAAAATGAAACGTGTATTAATATCCATATTTATAGCACTGTCGGCCATATATTCATCGACGGCGCAGCAGACGACCACATATTTCCCCTACCCGACTGCACCTGAAAATCTGACATCACTGACCGAGCGTTGCAATTATTTGGTCACACACTTCTGGGATCATTGCAATTTTAAGAGTGCTTTCTCATCCATTCCTAAAATGAATGGCGCTGTGGGCGATTTCCTGTCGTTTATGCCATATGCTTCTGCTGATACTGCATTTATGGCTATTGATGTACTGATTGGCCGGGTGCATAAGAGCCCGAAGCAATTGCTCGCACTTGCGAAGATGGCCAGGGGCTATCTTATGAGCGATACCGCTGATTATGTAAGCGAGGAACTTTATCTGCCTTTCGCAAAAGCTGTGGCATCGACAAAGAAAATACCGGCTGCAGACAGAGAGCCGTTTGCATCTGAGGTCAAGATTCTATCAAACTCCATGATTGGTGCAAGGGTGTCTGATATGAATCTTACGACTGCATCAGGAGATAATGTCAATCTATCGGCCAACACGGCTCCGATGATGATACTTTTCTTTACTGGTCCGGACTGTACGGATTGCTCAATGTGGAGGATAAGGCTATCTGCTGACTACGCGCTTAACCAAATGATTGAACAAGGACGTCTAAAGATTATAAACATATATGCAGGTCAGGATTCGGAACAATGGGCAAAATGGGCTTCCGCTGCTCCTGACAACTGGCTTACTGTGCGTAGCGAGGAAGCATCCACGTTGTTTGACCTGACTGTTATTCCTACAATTACTTATCTTAACAGAAAGATGGAGGTTCTTGGAAAAGATTTTACGGCTGACGACATAATCCGCTCTTTCCAGAACCATATAATGACCCATTGATTCAGTCTAATTATGAAAGTAGCAATGCTTATTTCCGGCGGAGTGGATTCGGCCGTGGCAGCCTACAGGTTAATGGAGCAAGGCCATGACCTGCACCTGTTTTATATAAGGATCGGTATGGACAATGGAGAGGGCGACTGTGCGGCGGATGAAGACATCGAGATGTGCAGTCTCATCGCACGGAAGTACAATCTACCTTTCGAGGTAGTATCGCTGCACCAGGAGTACTGGGATAATGTGATGGAATATGCTTTGCAGACAGTCAAACAAGGCTTGACACCCAATCCGGACATCATGTGCAATAAAATGATTAAATTCGGATATTTCGAAGAACGCTGGGGACATGAATTTGACATGACTGCTACTGGTCACTATGCAAGTACGCTGACTGGTGACGACGGACTTAAATATCTTGCGACCGCAGTAGATCCGGTTAAGGATCAGACAGACTTCCTCGCAAGGATCAGTTATAGCCAGTTGAGTCATCTGATGTTTCCTCTCGGAGATATACCCAAATCAGACGTGCGCAGGATAGCTACAGAAACACGCATGCCTAATGCATTCCGTAAGGACTCACAAGGTATATGTTTTTTGGGTAAAATCAATTACAACGATTTCATACGCCGTCATCTTGGCGAAAAGAAAGGTCCGATCATTGAAATAGAGACCGGCCGGAAGATCGGCGAGCATAAAGGATTTTGGTTTCATACGATCGGGCAAAGGAAAGGTCTGGGACTCAGTGGAGGGCCGTGGTATGTTGTGAAAAAAAACGTACGTGACAACGTTGTTTATGTCTCCAATGGCTACGACACTGAAAAGCAATACGGAAAGACCATCCATACGGACGAGATGCACTGGATCACACGTAATCCGATGAATGATGACCAGCAGACCATGAATATTGCGTTCAAGAACAGACATATGCCAGAATTCATATCTGGCAAGCTGATACATCTCTCGGACAATGAATATGTGATTGAGAGCGACAGACAGGTACAAGGCATCGCGCCCGGACAGTTTGCCGTAATATATGACAGTTGCGGTAAGATATGTTACGGAAGTGCTGTAATAACAGGACGTAATGTAGTAATTTAAAAGCGACACTAAATGAAAGACTCCAGTTCAATGGATCGTGTGAAACTCCGTGTACTCGGTATATCCTTCAATCAGGTGCACACCGATGCATACGCACTGATTTTGGCTCAGGAAAACGGACCTTACAGGCTGCCGGTCATTGTAGGCAGTGCTGAGGCGCAGTCTATTGCCATAAAGATGGAAGGTATAATCCCTCCACGCCCCATGACGCATGACTTGTTTGTGAGTTTTGCCCATGCGTTTGGTGTGACACTCCGCAGCGTCTTTATATATAAATTCGAATCAGGAATATTCTCAGCCGAACTTACATTCAGCGATGGCGACAGGACAATTGTTCTTGACAGTCGCACATCTGACGCGATTGCTATTGCTATAAGAACTCAGACTCCCATATATACAACCATGTCGATTCTCAAGAATGTAGGATTTGTGAGTGAGAACACTGAGGATGAGGTTGAAGACGAGGTTGATATCGCAAATGACATCAGCAATGATACAGACAGCGACTTCCCCATATCCGCCCGCACGGTAGACAATGAGGATGAGGACAACGCGAGATTCGAACCTAAAATAGAAAATCTCGCAGTAGAAGAACTTGAACGCAGATTGTCGAAACTCATTGACGATGAAAACTATGAGGAAGCTGCGCGAGTAAGTGAAATACTTAAAAAGAAACGCGGTGAATAGTTCTAAAACCCAACAAGATACTTAAATCATAAACAAAAAATATCACTGGAAAATTATGAAACCCATAAAGGTACGTCTTGCTCTCCTTAATTTTTTGGAATTTGCAGTCTGGGGTGCATATCTGACATCATTGGGCAGTTATCTCTTTAGAGTAGGTATGGCCGAACAGATCGGATGGTTCTATGCAGTTCAGGGAATAGTATCAATGTTCATGCCGGCTGTGATAGGCATTGCAGCCGACCGTTGGATTCCGGCTCAAAGAATGCTTTCGTTGTGTCATCTGCTTGCCGGTATATTCATGATTTCAGCAGGATTGTATGCATCGACTTGTCCGGGAAATCCTGAATTTGGAATACTGTTCAGCCTTTATTCCGTGAGTGTGGCTTTCTTTATGCCCACTATAGGACTTGCTAATTCGGTAGCATATACAGCATTGGATAAGAACGGACTTGATACGGTCAAGCATTTTCCTCCCATACGTGTTTTTGGTACAGTAGGTTTCATTTGCTCGATGCTTTTTGTTAACTTTACCGGTTTTCAGAACACATACGCACAGTTGATTGCATCCGGTATTATCAGCCTCGTGATGGCCGGATATGCCCTGACTATGCCAAATTGTCCTGTCAACAAAAAAGGTAAAGGCAATTCTATTACAGAAGCCTTCGGTCTTAAAGCGTTCTCTTTGTTCAAGAACAGGCAGATGGCAGCATTTTTTATATTCTCCATGCTTTTAGGTGTGTCTCTACAGATCACCAATGGTTTTGCCAATCCATTCATACAATCGTTTGGAAGTGTAAGTGAATATGCGTCTGACTGGGGCGTGAGAAATGCGAATGCAATGATCTCGCTGTCGCAGATAAGCGAGACTCTTTGCATACTTCTAATTCCGTTCTTCCTGAAGCGATTCGGGATAAAGACGGTGATGCTGATGTCGATGGTTGCCTGGGTTCTGCGTTTCGGATTTTTTGGTATCGGTGACACCGGTTCGGGTGTATGGTTGCTCATACTTTCCATGATAGTCTACGGCATAGCCTTTGACTTCTTCAACGTATCGGGTTCGCTGTATGTCGACAAAAAGACAGATATTTCCATGCGCTCAAGTGCTCAGGGCTTGTTCATGCTGATGACAAATGGCGTTGGTGCTACTGTTGGTACACTTGCTGCTCAAGCTGTGATCAACAGATATGTGAACTCTCAACCTGCCGGACAGTTGCAGATCGACGGATGGCATACATCATGGCTGATTTTCGCTGCATATGCTCTTGCTGTCGCTGTGTTCTTTGTGTTGATATTCCATGATAAGGATACCAAGGCTTCAGGATCAGATAAGAATAAGGCCAAAGAGATTCTATCGGAAGATCCGGAAGGAATGATTGATGCAATATGATACGGTTCTATTCATCGGATATTGAGACAGCGCTTCAGCTCCCTGAAAGTGACTCGAAGCATTGTATCAGAGTCTTGCGGATGAAAGCTGGCGATAATCTGGAAGTCGTTGATGGTAACGGACACTGTTTCCGGTGTGTGTTGGCGAATGACAATCCTAAGGCTGCTGCGGTAGAGATCGTTGAGAAATTGGATATGCCGCCCGTATGGCCATACTCTGTCACGGTAGCTGTTGCGCCCACCAAGCATATGGACCGCATGGAATGGCTTGTAGAGAAACTCACGGAAATCGGAGTCAATCGTATTGTACCTCTCCTATGCAGACATAGTGAGCGCAAAGAAATCAAGACAGATAGACTCGTTAAAATTGCAATATCTGCCATGAAGCAGTCATTGAAGTCTACACTCCCTGAGATTACAGAGATGATTACGTTTGATGATTTTCTGAGAAACTATCAGGCCGCACAGAAGTTCATAGGATATTGTGATGATATTGTAGAACGTAATCTGTTGGCAAAAGAATATAGGCCGGGGAGTGATGTTATTATAGCCATCGGCCCGGAAGGAGATTTCACGCAGGAAGAAATAAACTCCGCTTTCAGCGTTGGCTATAAAGCCGTGACTATGGGTGACAACAGACTTCGTACGGAAACAGCAGCCCTTGTCGGCTGTGATACAATTCACATTATAAACCAAGCTAATTTATAAGATCAGACATGAATCAGCTAAATGTAACAGAATATATATCATCTTCCCCTACCGGCAATTTTTTTCTTCTTGCCGGACCATGCGTGATTGAAGGAGAAGAAATGGCACTTGACATAGCGGATAAAGCATATCGCGTATGCGAACAGCTTGGCATACCCTACATCTTCAAGGGGAGCTATCGAAAGGCAAATCGTTCGAGAATAGATTCATTTACCGGTATCGGGGATGAAAAAGCGCTTAGGATACTTGCTAAAGTGAGATCGGAATTCGGCATACCGGTTGTTACGGACATTCACAGCGCTTCTGAAGCGGCTATGGCGGCAGAATATGTAGATGTATTGCAGATACCGGCATTTCTGTGCAGGCAGACTGACCTTCTGCTCGCAGCGGCAGAAACAGGAAAATTTGTGAATATAAAGAAGGGGCAATTCCTTTCTCCTGAATCAATGCGTTTCGCCGTGCAAAAGGTACGCGATGCAGGAAATGAGAATGTAGCCATCACTGAGCGTGGTGTAATGTTTGGCTATGGGGATCTGATTGTGGATTACCGTGGAATCCCCGAGATGCAGCAGACTTCCAAATGTCCTGTTATACTTGACATAACGCACTCCTTGCAGCAACCGAACCAGAGTGCTGGAGTAACCGGTGGTAAGCCTGAGTTAATCGAGACAGTTGCAAAGGCGGGTATCGCAGTCGGTGCGGATGGTCTGTTTATCGAAACCCACCAGAATCCGTCAGTGGCAAAGAGCGATGGTGCAAATATGCTACCGCTTGAGAAACTACCTGCCCTGCTCCGCCGTCTTACAAAACTGAAGATGACAGTAAATTCTCTATAAAATTTACGAAGAACAGAAAATCTACCAACAATGGTTATTCTATATCATGTGGGTGGAATTTCTGTTTTTTGCCAAGTCTTGCATAGGCATAGTTAATTTTTTATCTTTGTGACCAAGTTTAATTCATTACAACAAAAACATGAAATCAATCAAAATATCAGTATTTGACATCAAACCAATCTGTAACTTTTTGCTGCTTATAGGTTTAATGACTCTTTTATCATTTTCAATGGTTTCCTGTGGTGATGACGAAAATGATGCTCCCGACGATCCTTACAATGAAATCATAGGCAGTTGGCAACTATCAAATTACAATATCTATCCGTCATTCTACACCATCGAGTTTAAATCAAACCATAAAGCAACAATAGTCTATGAGCCAGGAGAATCTCCTGAAAAAGCTAACGAATGGAGAACGGACGGCAACAAACTCTATATCTATTTTGATACCGACATCAACCATAATGACTATCTTGTTGGAACATATACAATTGAGAACGACAAGATGACATACGATTGTAATTATGAGGATGGAGCCACATTTATACTCACTAAAATCCAATAATAAATTTACTCCTAACAATACAAAGAGGCTGAGTCAAGCGACTCAGCCTCTTTGTATATTTGAAGGTTGTCAATTGTTGGTGGCTGATCAGATAAGAGTTTTGGCATTAACCTTGTATCGTGTGATACTAAGTGCCGCCAGGCACGGATTCGTTTAAATTGGATCTTTATCAGAGAGCGTCACATTCTGCTAACCATAGGGCCGAGGATGCGTCTGATGGCATTCTCCAATCACCTCTTGGTGAAAGGCAGACACTGCCAACTTTTGGCCCATCCGGCAAGCAAGATCTCTTAAATTGCTGATTGAAGAATCTGCGGTAAAATATTTTCATCCACTTCTTTATAGTGTCCTCGCTAAACTCCTGCTTGAATGCATTTCTGGCAAGGAAATACACTTTTGATGGAGAAAATCCGTAGCGCAGCATATAGTAAAGAAAGAAGTCGTGCAGTTCGTAAGGTCCTACAAGATCTTCAGTCTTCTGAGTGATATTGCCTGATGCATCTGCCGGAATAAGCTCAGGGCTTATAGGTGTATCTATAATATCCACAAGGCAGTGGCGGGTTTCTTCGCACGCCATGTTTATAGAGAACCAACGTACCAAATATCTTACTAAGGTTTTCGGTACTGATGCATTCACTCCGTACATGGACATGTGGTCTCCATTATATGTAGCCCATCCCAAAGCAAGTTCAGAGAGGTCTCCAGTGCCAAGCACCATGCCCCCCACTTGATTTGCCACGTCCATGAGAATCTGGGTGCGTTCGCGCGCTTGCGAATTTTCATACGTCACATCGTGCAACTCCATGTCATGTCCAATGTCAGAGAAATGCTGTCGGACAGCTTCAGCTATTCCGATTTCCCGCACAGACGTACCGAGTGTACGCATTAATGTAAGAGCATTGTTATATGTCCGGTCAGTAGTCCCGAATCCGGGCATTGTAATGCTGTGGATTCCCTCTCGTGAATATCCGAGCATATCGAACGTCCTTGCAGCCACGAGCAATGCAAGCGTGGAATCAAGGCCTCCGGAAATGCCTATTACCAGATTGCGGCAATGCGTAGCTTTCATACGTCTGGCAAGTCCCGCACACTGGATATTTATTATCTCCTCAGCACGTTTGTCGATATCCACTTCACTCGACGGCACAAACGGTCTTGGATCTACGTTACGCAAGAGTGTCACATTCTTATCGTCAGCGCATTCAGAGTCAGCGTTTATACGCCTGATGGGCCATTGATGTACCGATGAGCCGAAAGAAGTGCCGGCATGTATTCTATCGCGCATGCACAACTCTATATCAACGTCAGCAATAGCCATGTCCGGCTTGCGTTGCCATCTGGGAATTTCTGACAAACAATGTCCATTCTCATATATCAACGCTTTGCCGTCGAATACAAGATCGGTTGAAGATTCGCCAAAGCCGGCTGAGGAATAAGCATATGCACAATAGCATCTGGCCGACTGCTGTGCCAGTAATGTTTTAAGATAATCATACTTACCGATCACATCATCAGAAGCAGAGAGATTTACGACAAGTTGCGCACCTGCAAGTGTAGCTTCTGTTGATGGCGGAATTGGAACCCAAAGGTCCTCGCATATCTCAGCGAAGATCTTCACTCCCCTGAATTCAATAAGTTGGCGCGATGACATGGGAACGTCTTCAATTCCTGCGATAGTTACACATTCATCTATGCCCTCTCCTGACTGCCACCAACGCTTTTCGTAGAATTCGTTGTAGTTAGGGATATAGGTTTTGGGGAAAGCAGCGACGACTTCACCACCGCATATTGCAACAGCACAATTATACATGGTGTTGCGGGACGAAACAGGAGCTCCTACAAACAACAATATTTGAGGATTATCGGCTGACCACTTCACGATTTTGCGGAGAGCAGAGTCAGCACCATGCAAAAGAGTGGAATTGTGGAACAGATCGGCGCATGTGTATGCTGTGACACACATTTCTGGCATCACGACAACGCAAGCGCCGGCCTGCATGGCTCTGTTAGCCGACTCTATAATAGAATCGGCATTAAAGCCGCAGTCAGCCACATTTACGGCCGGGACTGCGGCTGCCACACGGAAATATCCGTGCATAGCTTAAAGCATTTCGTTTATTTTCTCTACCAAAGCCTCGCGCGTCTGAGATCCAGATAGGCGGCCTACTTTCTGACCTTTATTGTAGAACAGGAAGGTAGGGATAGACATAATGCGGTTTTCGATTGCGAAATCGGTCTGATCTTCGGTGTTGTATTTTCCGATTACCACTTTGCCGTCGAACTCTTCAGCCAGCGAATCCACTACAGGACTCATGGCCATGCACGGGCCGCACCATGTAGCCCAAAAATCAATAACGACCGGCTTACCGGATTCAATAATCTCTTTGACGTTGTCGTCTGTGAATGTAAATGCCATTGTTATAATTCGTTTTGAGTATGTTGTTATTGCTATATAAATATTAAATCAACTTCGCATTACTTCGTAATCTACTTCAAGTTCGTCGAGTGACTGGAGAAATTTCTTGTCAATGCTGATCTTGAACGCTGAGGTCATGGTGATGGCGCGATGAATTTCCGGATCAAAGATACGAAAATTAAGCATACAACCGTCTTTTGTTGTATTTTTAATATTATCAAGAAGTACGGAGCGTAGCAGTTCCTTGTCTTCTCCGGTGTCTGTCTTAATTGTTAAGCCTTTGATCAATGTACCTTTCCTGTCTTCGAGCAAACACATATCTGTGATGTTGAATCGAAGCTCATCGCTATTATATTTCTTTCCCCAGCGGCCTGTGACAAGCACAGGAGTACCGATCACACCGAATTTCGCAAAGTCTATGAATTGTTTGCCAAACAATGCGATTTCTGTGCTTCCCGTATAATCTTCGATTTTCAGCACTCCGAACTTGCCACCGCGTTGGGATGTTTTTTCAGTGTAAGCCACAACCATGCCACCGAAAGTGACTTCTGCTCCTTCCTTAGCCTCGAGTTCGTCCTTATCCTTTATAGTCGTACAGCCATGATTCAACTCTATATAGAATCTGTCGAGAGGATGTGCGGAAAGATACATTCCCACCAACTCGCGTTCTTTCTCGAGTTTGACCACATCAAACCACGCGATTGCCGGTATAACCGCCGGTCTGGCCTCAGTATCTGAGAATGAGTCATCGAAACCGAAAAGAGATGCAGTCCGGTCCTGCTGTGCGTTCTGATATTGTTGCCCATAGCGCAACAGCAGTTCCGAAAAACTTTCGTCTTTTGCATTTTTCTCGAAATAATCTTCCCGCTTGATATCGGAGAAACAATCCAAAGCCCCGGCAAGAGCCAAAGATTCGAGAACCCTGCGGTTAAGTGTACCGGAAGGCACACGTTCCACAAGATCATATACACTCTCAAACTTTCCACCTTTCGCGCGGGCTGCTATTATGCCTTCAACTACATTCTTGCCTACGCCTTTTATCGCGGACAGTCCGAAGCGTATGTCGCCGGCTGCGTTTACAGAGAATTCGCTGAATGATTCGTTAATGTCAGGGCCTTTTACAATAATATGCATTGCCTTGCACTCATCCATATAATTCGACAGCTTGGCAATATCGCTTAGGTTGCGGCTCAGCACGGCTGCCATATATTCGGCAGGATAGTTGGCCTTCAGATATGCTGTCTGGAAGGCAACCCAACTATAGCAAGTGGCATGACTCTTGTTGAATGCATAAGAGGCGAACTTTTCCCAATCTGCCCATATTTTTTCAAGTATGTCGGCCTTGTGTCCATTTGCTTGACCACCTTCGAGGAACAGGCCTTTCAGCTCATTCATCTTTTCGATAAGCTTCTTACCCATAGCCTTTCGCAGAGTATCACTCTGTCCGCGCGTAAAATTGGCCAAAAGACGAGACAAAAGCATGACCTGTTCTTGATAGACGGTAACACCATATGTGTCTTTCAGATAACGCTCCATCTCTGCTATCGGGTATTCGATAGGCTCTTTACCATGCTTTCTGGCAATGAAAGTGGGAATATAATCCATAGGACCTGGTCTGTACAGCGCATTCATGGCTATAAGGTCCTCAAATGTAGTGGGCTGAAGTTCGCGCAGGTATTTCTGCATACCTGCCGATTCAAACTGAAAAGTACCTTTCGTACGGCCTTCGCAATATAGCTTATATGTTTTCGGATCGTCTATCGGAATATTATCTATATCAAGGTCTATACCCTTACTGAGTTTTATGTTGGCTACAGCCTCCTTTATAATGGAGAGAGTCTTGAGCCCGAGGAAGTCCATTTTTATCAGACCGGTTTCCTCGATAACCCTACCCTCATACTGGGTGACGAGTAGCTTTCCTTCGTTTTTGTCTACGGCAGTAGACACGGGAACCCAATCAGTAATATCGTCCCTGCAAATTATCACACCGCAGGCATGGACACCGACATTGCGTACATTACCCTCAAGTTCTTTTGCATAATGCAGGACGCTCTTTACCAATGGATCGCGGCTTTCTACCTCCGGCTTGAATTCAGGAACGTATTCATAGCAATTGCCCAGATTCAACTTTAACTCCTTGCCATTGACCACAGGCATGTGTACTGGGATTAGCTTCACCAAACGATCACTCTCGGGGCGAGGCAACTGCTCGACCCTTGCAACGTCTTTTATGGCCGACTTGGCAGCCATTGTTCCATAGGTTATGATATGAGCTACTTTCTCCTCTCCGTACTTTTCTGTCACATAACGGAGCACGTCGGCGCGTCCGTCATCATCGAAGTCAATGTCGATATCAGGCAGCGAGATTCGATCCGGATTCAGAAAACGTTCGAACAGCAGGTCATACTTTATAGGATCGATCTGGGTTATACCCAGCGAATAGGCTACGGCACTTCCTGCCGCAGAACCTCGTCCTGGACCGACGCTCACGCCAAGTTTCTCCCGGGCTACGTTAATGAAATCCTGTACAATGAGGAAGTATCCCGGGAAACCCATAGTTTTCATTATGTGCAGCTCGAAGTTGATGCGTTCATCTATTTCGGCAGGCAATGGATCTCCATAGCGGCGTTTAGCACCTTCATATGCAAGCTTCTTGAGATAATCAGCTTCGAACTTTATACGATAGAGCTTCTCATATCCGCCTAATTTCTTGATTTTTTCTTCCGCTTTCTCCTGTGATAGAACTACTTCTCCATGTTCATTTCGGGTAAATTCGTCGAACAGATCCTTTTCGGTCAATCTCTGCCTGTATTCCTCCTCAGTGCCAAAATCAGCTGGAATTTCGTAGTTAGGCATGATTGGAGCGTGGTCTATCGTGTATGTCTCAACCTTTTCGAGTATCTCCACCGTTGTGCTCAAAGCTTCCGGTATATCCGCAAAAATATCGTACATCTCGGAAGTCGTTTTCATCCACTCCTGCTTGGTGTACAGCATGCGGTTCTCATCGCTGAGGTATTTGCCGGTAGAAAGACATATCAGTCGGTCATGAGCCTCGGCGTCCTCACGGTTGACAAAATGCACATCATTAGATGCAATGATTTTTATACCATGCTTTCTGGCAAGATCGATCAGCACTGGATTGACTTTCTGTTGCATCTCAAAAGTCTCATGGTTGGCACGGGGGGTATCGGCCTTATGTCGCTGTATCTCGACATAATAATCATCGCCAAACACTTCTTTGTACCAGAGCATCTGCTTCTCGGCTTCCTCTATTTCTCCGCGAATAATAAGGCGTGGAATCTCACCGCCGAGGCATGCCGAGCATACGATCAGCCCCTCGCTATGGGCGGCCAACTGCTTCTTGTCTGTTCGCGGATGCATATAGAATCCTTCGGTCCATGCCTGCGACACTATCTTTATGAGATTCTTGTATCCGGTCTTGTTTTTTGCAAGGACTACAAGATGCCGGCCAGTGTCTCTCTTGTCTATATGTTCATGCAAATCAGATGCGGCAACATACATTTCGCAGCCGAAAATGGGTTTGAACGGTGTCTCGAGTTTACTATTCTTTTTCTTTACATAGTTAAAAAACTCCTTGACACCGAACATATTGCCATGATCGGTAATAGCAATGCCAGGCATACCGTCGGCTATAGCCTTGTCGACAAGTGCGGGAATTGAGGCCTGTCCGTCGAGCAACGAGTATTGCGTATGGACATGGAGATGTACAAAAGAAGACATATATATGTTTTTAAAGAGAGAGTAAGCAGTGGTTATCAGTCAAACATAATGCGAAAGGCTTCCATTGCATCATCTATGTAATGGAAATTGAGGCCTGAACGATATATCTCATTGATCTCGCCCTCGACATCCTTTCTGTTGGCACTGGAAAGCACAATATCTGTAACGCCTGCACGCTTTGCCGCAAGGATCTTTTCCTTAATACCTCCAACTGGAAGTACCTTACCGCGCAGCGTTATCTCGCCGGTCATCGCCATATTGGGATGTACAGCCTTTCCGGTGTAGGCCGACACCATAGACGTTGCCATTGTAATGCCTGCAGATGGTCCGTCCTTAGGGATAGCGCCTTCTGGAACATGTACGTGAAGCTGATATTTATCTAATTTTTCAGGTTCTATACCAAGTTCTGAGGCATGGGACCGGATATATTGTTTGGCAATGATTGCCGACTCCTTCATCACGTTTCCAAGATTGCCTGTAAGTGTCAGTTTATCGTCAGATCCTTTAGATACTGAAGACTCTATAAACAGGATCTCTCCTCCGACCGAAGTCCATGCCAGACCGGTGACTACGCCTACTGCCTCATTGCCTTCGCACTTATCCCTACGGTATATCTCTACTCCAAGGTATTCGTTCAGGTCCTTAGTGGCAACTAATGTAGCATATTCCTGGCCGCTCATCTTCTTCAGTATGACCTTACGCATTACTGCTGCAAGTTTCTTTTCGAGTTGTCGTACTCCACTCTCAGAGGTATATTTTACAACTATAGCTTCAATAGTATCGTCCGGAAGGATTATGTCATCTTCCGACAGATTAAGCTCTTTCATGAGCTTTGGTATGATATGACGCTTTGCAATCTCAACCTTTTCCTCTACAAGATATCCGGAGATGTCTATTATCTCCATTCTGTCGAGCAGAGGCTGAGACAGCGTCTGCAATGTATTTGCAGTCGCGATAAACAAGACTTTCGACAAATCATAGTCAACGTCGATGAAGTTATCATGGAAACGACAGTTCTGCTCAGGATCAAGTACCTCAAGCAATGCTGCTGAAGGATCACCTTTAAAATCAGCCCCGATTTTATCTACCTCATCGAGCAATAGCACCGGATTTACTGTCTTTGCCTTGCGCATGGCGTCTATTATACGTCCGGGCATAGCTCCGATATATGTGCGTCTATGTCCGCGTATCTCGGCTTCATCGTGTAGTCCTCCAAGCGAAACACGCTGGTATTTGCGTCCCAAGGCATGTGCGACTGACTGGCCCAGTGAGGTCTTCCCTACCCCCGGAGGGCCTACAAGGCACAGGATCGGTGCATTACCTTCCTTATTATTCATCAATACGGCAATCTGCTCAAGAATACGATCCTTTACCTTATCAAGTCCGTAATGGTCACGGTTTAGTGTGTCCTGCGCTTCCTTGAAGTCGGTGACGTCAGGAGTCGATGTATGCCAGGGAAGGTCGAGGATTGTCTCCACATAGTTCAGCCCTACATTGTAGTCAGGTACTTGCGGATTCATTCTTTTTAGCTTCTCGATCTCCTTCATTACCGAAGTATGCACGGCTTCAGGTAGGCCAAGTTCATTGGCTCGCTTTTCAAGATTGGTAGGCTCATCATTATCGCCGTACAATTCCTCGCGTAAAGCTTCGAGTTGTTGCTGCAAAAAAGCTGTACGCTGGTTTTCATCCATATTCTTACGTGTCCTTGCAAGAATATCACGTGTGAGGTCGACTTGCTGTTCCTGCTGCTGAAGTGCTCCGAGCAATTCAAACGCACGTGTTTTAAGTGTGTGTTTGGCAAGAAGTGCTTGCTTCACCTCAGCCTGTAGCGGCATATGTGACGAAAGGAAATTTACAAGAAATTCCAATCCCTCAATCTCCTCGATGTTGTTTGCCATCTCATCGGGAGCATCGGGGCTTTTTCTGATTATATTGATCGAAAGCTGACGAATTTGGCTTGCTGCGACGTCAAGTTCCTTATCCGGTTTGGATGGAACTCTATCCCGGATCTGCTTAACCTGTGCATACAATATGCCATTATTTTGAGCGTTTGTGCTGGACGCCTCGCCAAGCAACTTGATCTTACCGCGGCCAATTACAACTGCAGTCTGTGTTCCATCGGGAAGTTCGAATACTTTGGCGACCTCAGCCCACACTCCATATCGGCAAAGATCCGATAAGGAGGGATTGTCGATGGATGGATCTTTCTGGCATACGATTCCAATAGGAATATGCCGTTCGGCGGCCATTTTTGCCAACATGAGGGAACTTTCCCTTACTAATGTAAGTGGAATTGTGACCCCGGGGAAAAGGACCAGATTACGGGTTGGCAAAATAGGCAGGGAGTCGGCATCTATATCTCGCGTCTGGCGTGTCATGTCAATATCGATATGGCCGACTGAAACTACCGATGTGCCCTGCTGCGGACGTGAATATTTAGGTCTATTGGAACTCATTTATAATGAATAATGGCTTTTATTTACGATCTTTGGAAATTTAAATAATTTCTCAGTGCATAGGGCATAAATCACCAAGCCCTAACACACTGCAAAAATACAAAATATCCATAACAAGACAAAGCAAAATCGGAGACAAGCACGATTGGCACAGATTGAATATGTCTGTTCCAATCGTTTTTAGTCCTTGAATCGGAATGCATATGCTTAAATTGCAAGAAATCCGGACTGAAGCAGTCCGGATTTCTAATCCACTATTGTTATAATCTATCATATTATTCATCTGCGTGCTTCTCTGCATACTCCTTGAGTAATTTTTCCTGAACATCCGACGGGCACAATTCGTATGAGGCGAATTTCATCGTAAATGATGAGCGTCCACCTGTAATCGAACTTAAAGCGGTAGAATAACTTGACATTTCTTTCAATGGCACTTTTGCCGAAATCTTCTCGAAGCCATTCTCGCTCGACATACCCATTATTATCGCCCTGCGTCCCTGCAGATCGCTCATTACGTCGCCCATTACATCGGCCGGAACAAATACCTCGACATCATATACGGGCTCAAGAATCTTGGGATTGGCATTTCGGAACGCTTCACTGAATGCATTTCGTCCGGCCAGGCGGAAGGATATTTCATTTGAATCGACCGGGTGCATCTTTCCATCATAGATGCACACACGCACGTCGCGGGCATATGATCCTGTGAGCGGTCCTTGTTCGATGCGGTCCATAAGGCCCTTTACGATTGCCGGAATAAAACGGGCATCAATCGCTCCGCCGACAATACAGTTGCAAACAACAAGCTTACCACCCCATTCGAGAGGAATTTCCTGAGTGTCGCGCACATTCATCTTGAACTCCTGATTGCCGAATTTATAGCTGTCGGGAGCGGGCATACCCTCATAATATGGCTCGATTATAAGATGAACCTCACCAAACTGTCCGGCGCCACCGGATTGTTTCTTGTGCCGGTAATCAGCACGAGCAGCTTTAGTTATCGTCTCGCGATATGGAATTTTAGGTTCTTCAAATACGATAGGCAACTTATCGTTGTTCTCGACACGCCATTTAAGCGTACGTAAATGGAATTCTCCCTGACCGGAAAGTATTGTCTGCTTCAACTCTTTCGATTGCACTACTTCCCATGTGGGATCTTCTTCATGCATTCTGGTGAGGATAGCTGAAAGTTTTTCGGAATCACTTTCAGTCACAGGACGTATGGCACGTTGGTATTTAGGCGCAGGGTATTTAATGAAGTCAAAAGCTATGCTGCATCCTTTTTCGTCCAGAGTGTTACCTGTTCGTGCATCTTTCAGCTTGACAGTCGCACCTATATCACCGGCTTTGAGTTCGTCTACCTGGGTCTTGATCTGTCCGCAGACGCAGAACAGCTGGGCAAAGCGTTCTTTCGAACCACGTGTAATATTATCAAGATCCGCACCTGCTTTCAATGTTCCACTCATTACCTTGAAGTAGCTTACCTCACCAATATGCGGTTCGACTGTGGTCTTGAACATATACACGCTCAATGGTCCTGCGGAGTCCGGCTTCACTTCATTTCCATCTGTGTCGACAGGGGCTGGCATGTCGCTGACGAACGGGACAACATTTCCGAGGAATTCCATCATGCGGCGGACACCCATATCACGAAGTGCGCTTACGCAGAATACCGGGAATATGGAGCGGTCGATAAGTCCCTTGCGTATGCCTTCTCGCATTTCGTCTTCGCTGAGATGACCCTGGTCGAAGAATTTCTCCATCAGAGTCTCGTCATTCTCCGCGGCTGCCTCAACCAAAGCCTGATGCAGTTCCTGTGCGCGCTCGCGTTCTTCTTCGGGGATATCTTCAATCACGGGAACTCCGCCGTCGGGTCCCCATGAATATTTCTTCATAAGCAGAACATCTATCATGGCGTTGAAGCCCGGACCTGCATTCAAGGGATATTGAACAGTGACTACCTTGGAGCCGAATATCTCTTTTACTTGCTCGATTACATTCTCATAATCTACTTTTTCTCCATCAAGTTGATTGAGGGCAAAAATCACCGGCTTTTTCAGTGATGAACATGTCCTGAATATATTTTGTGTACCCACCTCAACTCCGTACTGCGAATCAATGACGATCACGCCACAGTCAGTAACGTTAAGGGCTGTGATTGCACTGCCGACAAAGTCGTCAGCTCCCGGGCAATCGATCACATTAAGTTTTTTATTTAGGAACTCTGCGTAGAATACTGTTGAGAATACAGAGTATCCATATTCTTTTTCTACAGGGAAATAGTCGCTTACAGTGTTTTTCGCTTCCACTGTACCTCTGCGTTTTATTACACCACACTCGTAAAGCATGGCTTCCGCGAGTGTGGTCTTACCTGAGCCTTTGCTACCGAGCAAGGCTATGTTTTTGATTTCGTTGGTCTGGTAAACTTTCATGTTATCAAAGATTTATAAAGTAAGAAGTGGAATCTGATGTCACCTCTGTGCATCAAAGCGCCTGCAATTTAAACAAAAAAATCCATTGTTGCAATAGGTTCTTATTTTTATGAGGCAAAATTTCTGTAGAAATTAAATAGGTTTAAAACCTGAGCTATGCCTCGTTACTAATTCAATGGCTACATATAAGACCTTAATATATTCCCTAATAGAAAGTCTCCAAGGAATGTTTAGCATTGGCGAGAGCATGAAACTATTCAATATATGAATGTGTTATAAAAAT
>OFGR01000927.1_pt1 | contig 26451 bp, 25 predicted proteins | sample 1521811 | NCBI WGS metagenome assembly OFGR01 (sample SAMEA3504098, study PRJEB24116) | mouse gut metagenome | biome: mouse gut; feature: mouse-associated habitat; material: faeces | place: Denmark | collected 2011
TGTCTTATTAGCTTGTGCTGATTGACAAAAAATATTTTTCCAAGTCTTAGTCATGGCAGATCGAGACGTTTCATGTTTACATATCCGGTAATACATTTTTGAAGAAAAAGGTATATGCCTGGGCTGCTTTATTATATATCACAATATGAACTTTTGGTCTTTGGTCCGCATCTGAACTATGTCTGAGGACGGATAGCTGCAGCAGATTTATGAAAGAACCCCTCTATGCATAGACGCGGCAGTCCGTTCCGGCACATGCACATTTGGGCAAAAATGGCAGCGCTAATAAGACATTTACATTTTATCATATGCAGACAAAAAATGATAGGGACTTTTTTCAGGTAAATATTTGGATCTATTTGTGCGTGAGGAGAGCCCCCTGAATGAAAAAATGAACCAAAACGAAAAAACGAAGCAGAAATCAAAGATTTTTGTGTACTTCATGTCAAACATTTGCTATAATGAGAACGATTGGGAGGTATCCGTATGAAAAAACGCGCAATTACGGTGCTCGTGCCGATTGTTCTCATTTGCATTGTGATAGCAGTCGCACTTGGAGCCCAGATAATAGAACGGTATTCTTATTCGAAGAACAGGGCAGATCTAAATGAATATTTCAACATCGCGCAGGCGGACGAGGTGGCGATGGTGGTCCAGGACGCGATCGTCGATGAGAAGGCGAAGTTTCGGGATAACATCATCTATTTCGCGCTCTCCACGGTCGAGACGTACTTCACGGACCGCTTTTATGTAAACAGCGGGGAGCAGGTGCTGCTGTTCACGACGGACACGGATGTGATACAGATCAACATCGGCGACGGCAGCAATGTGATGTATGTGTCCGGTGCCGGACAGGAACTCGGCTACAAGGCTGCCTTTTACGAGGGGGACACGCTCTATATCGCGGCAGATTATGTGAAGCGGTACGCGAATTTTGAGTACCAGCTGTACGATGATCCCCTGCACATGCAGGTGTATACACAGTGGGACAGCTACACGGCGGCGAAGATCTCCAGGAAGACGGCAGTCCGCTATCAGGGCGGCATCAAGAGCGATATACTGGTGGATCTTGCAGCCGGAGACACGGTGACTGTGCTCGAGAAGCTCGAGAACTGGTCGAAGGTCAAGACGCAGGACGCCTATATTGGCTATGTGGAAAATAAGTTCCTGACTGGGGAGATGCAGGCGGAGCGCCTGTGCAATACCGGCTTTCAGGAGTTCGTGTACAATAACGTCAAAAAAGACGGAAAGATCAACCTCGTGTTCCACCAGGTGTTCGAGGAAGTCGGGGGCGACTACCTTGCAAGCGCGCTCGCCCCGGCAAAAGGGGTCAACGTCGTGGCTCCGACATGGCTGCGTCTGACCAGCAACAGCGGTGATATCGCGAGTCTCGCAAACGCGTCCTATGTGGCGAAGGCGCACGAGCTGGGCATCGAGGTGTGGGCGCTGGTGACGGATGTGGACAGCGCGGATCTGTACGGTGTGGAGATCGATTTTGTGGAGCTGCTGTCATCGTCAGCAAACCGCAGACATCTGATCGAGGGGCTTATGGCGCAGGTGGACAGCTACGGGCTGGACGGCATCAACATCGACTTTGAGAAGGTGAGGAGCGACTCGGGCATTCACTTTGTGCAGTTTGTGCGGGAACTCTCGATCGAGACCAGAAAGCGCGGTGTCGTCCTCTCGGTGGACAACTATGTCCCGTCGGAGTACACGGCGCACTACAACCGCAGGGAGCAGGGCATTGTGGCGGACTACATCATCATCATGGGGTACGACGAGCATTATGTCGGCGGCGGGGCGGCGGGTTCCAACGCGTCGATCGGTTTCGTGGAGGGGGGGATCACCGACACGAAGGCGGTCGTTCCGGCGGAGAAGATCATCAACGCGATCCCGTTCTACACGCGCGTGTGGGAATCAGGTCCGGAGGGGCTGAGGGCTTCGACGCTGACGATGGCTGCCCAGGCGGACTGGATCTCCAGAAACGGGGTGGCGCCGGTATGGGTTGACGAAGTATGCCAGAATTATGCGGAATACCAGGTGAATGATACCCTGTATCAGTGCTGGCTCGAAGACGCGGACTCGATCAGGGTGAAACTGCAGGTGATGCAGAGCCAGGGCATCAAGGGGGTTGCGAGCTGGAAGCTTGGGCTCGAGGTGCCGGCAGTGTGGGATGTGATCGCGGAGTATATGGCACAGTGAGCGGGGACGTGACGTCCCACGCCGATACAATATAGCCGGAAGGATATTGCGGGAAGAGCCTGTAACTGTGGAAAAGGCAGTTGCGGGCTTTTTGTGTGCCCAGATTTTTCTTGACATTGCGGCGGCAGATGTATATAATTGAAAAATGCAAATGAGTTGCAATTTTGTGTCATATACTGTAATACAGCTTATGAATGGCAGGGCATATCCGTTCCTGTTATTCGGGAAAGGTATATAGGACTGATGAGAGAAACGATAAAAACGGCAGTGCTGGCAGTGGCTGCCGCGCTGTGGCTGACGGCTGGCTGTGCCCGGAACAGCCCCCCTTTGGCGGATGATGGGCGTCTGCAGATCGTCTGCACGACATTTCCGCAGTACGACTGGACGCGCAGCCTGATCCAGGGCAATGAGGAAAATGTCTCGGTGACACTGCTCATGGACAAAGGCGGCGACCTGCACAATTTCCAGCCTTCGGCGATGGATATCGCGCGCGTCTCGGCGTGCGACCTGTTCATCTATGTGGGTGGGGAGTCTGACGGCTGGGTTGACGATGCGCTGGCGGAGGCTGTCAATCCTGCCATGCGCGTTGTCAATATGATGGAGGCGGTCGGCGAAAGGCTCGTCGAGGAGGAGCATGTCGAGGCGGGCAGCGGGCATGACGGCGATGACCACGAGGCGCACGATGAGCGTGAGTATGACGAGCATGTGTGGCTTTCGATCAGAAATGCGGAGCTGATCGTGGAGGATATCGCGGCGGAACTGGCAGCGCTGGACAGCGAGCATGCAGATTTGTACAGAAAGAACTGTGACAGGTACATCGCAGCGCTGGACGCACTCGACATACAGTATGCGGAGACGGTCAGAAAGTGCGGCGGCGGTACACTGCTCTTTGCAGACCGTTTTCCGTTCCGGTATTTGGTGGAGGACTACGGGATTGATTACTATGCGGCTTTCAACGGGTGCAGTGCGGAGACGGAGGCAAGTTTCAACACCGTGGCATTTCTGGTCGGCAGGCTGGATGCGCTTGGGCTGGAAGCTGTCATCGTGCTTGACGGGTCGGACGACAGGCTGGCGCAGGTCGTGATCGAGAACACAGCGACAGGGCATCAGCAGATCCTTGTCCTGGACTCGATGCAGTCCGTCTCGCAGAAAGATATCGAGGCGGGGCTCAGTTATCTGAATGCGATGGAAGCAAATCTGAAGACGCTGCGGCAGGCGCTGCAGGCAAAATAGGAGGCTGAATGTATGTCCTACATTATTTGTGAAGATCTGATCCTGGGCTACGAGGGGACTTTGGTGGCGGAGCACATCAGTTTTTCGGTTGAGAGCGGCGACTACCTGTGTATCGTGGGGGAGAACGGCGCGGGAAAAAGTACGCTGATGAAGACGCTGCTGGGACTTACGCCGCTGCTGGGAGGAAAGATCCAATACGGCGACGGACTGGCGGCGTACGAGATCGGTTATCTGCCGCAGCAGACGTTCGTGCAGAAGGATTTTCCGGCGTCCGTGTGGGAGATCGTGTTGTCCGGCACGCTGTCAAAATGCGGGTGGAGGCCCTTTTTTGACAGGGCGCAGCGGCAGCTTGCACAAGAAAATATGAAGCGCATGGATATCTGGAATCTGAAAAAGGAGTGCTACCGCGATCTCTCGGGAGGGCAGCAGCAGCGTGTGCTTCTGGCGAGAGCGCTGTGCGCCTCGTCAAAGCTTCTGGTGCTCGACGAGCCGGTGACAGGCCTGGATCCCAGGGTGACAGCAGAGTTCTACCAGCTGATCAGGGAGCTGAACAGGGAGGGGCTGACTATCATCATGGTATCTCACGATATACACGCCGCGGTGAAATATGCGAGCCATATATTGCATGTGGAAAAAGAAAAGTCGTTCATCGGGACAACGCACAGCTATGTCAGGAGCGATTTCTGGAGAGAACTTGGAGCGATAGAGGGGCAGCAGTAGAGGGGGGACTTGGCATGTTACAGACATTACAATTTTATTTATCTTATCCGTTTGTGCGGTATGCGCTGATCGTCGGGACTCTGATCGCACTTTGCTCGTCGCTGCTCGGCGTGACTTTGGTGCTGAAACGGTTTTCCTACATCGGCGACGGGCTTTCGCATGTGGCGTTTGGCGCGCTGGCGGTCGCCACGCTTTTTGATCTTGGCAATACATCGGTCGTGGTGATGCCAGTGACGGTCATCGCGGCGATACTGATACTCAGAACCGGGCAGAACCCCAGGATCCACGGAGATGCCGCGATCGCCATGCTCTCTGTCGGTTCGCTCGCAGTCGGGTATCTTGTGATGAACCTGTTCTCTACGTCGGCGAACATCTCGGGCGATGTGTGCAGCACACTCTTTGGTTCGACCTCGATCCTGACGCTCACGAGAGCGGAGGTGTGGCTGTGCGTGGTCATGTCCGTGATCGTGGCGGCAGTGTTTATCTTTCTGTATAACCGCATCTTTGCAGTCACGTTTGACGAGAATTTTGCGAGGGCGACAGGGCTTCGGGCAGGTGTGTACAACAATCTGATCGCCGTCATCACGGCGGTGATCATCGTGCTCGCGATGAATCTGGTCGGTTCCCTGCTGATCTCGGCGCTTGTGATCTTCCCCGCGCTGTCCGCGATGCGCGTGATACAGAATTTCAAGGGCGTGGTGATCTGCGCGGGGGTGATCTCGGTGGTCTGCGCGCTCGCGGGGATCATACTGTCGATCCTCTTTTCCACACCTGTCGGCTCAACGATCGTAGCGGCGGATATCGTGATGTTTTTGATCTGCTGTCTGGTTGGGAGGATTGTGAGGAAATGACAAGGTTGATCTGCCACCGGGATAGGAAGATAACGGATCCGAGCGGATGCGAGTATGTGGCGGAGGGGGATCAGTATATTTATAACGGTGAGATAGCGATAACTGAGAGCGGAGCGTATTTTCCGTACATTGCCAATCTCTCTGACGAGACAATCGTTGTCCAGGATCTGAGGATCTGTGTAGTTTCTGAATAAGATTGCAGGAAAATATATAGTACAGGGGGGCTGTTTTCTGACAGCCCCCTGTCTTTCGCAATACGGGTGATTTTGGGCAGTCAGGAATTATTTTTTCTTTTTCTTGATCGCCTGATAAATAGCAAGACCCGCCACTACGACGAACGCGATGGTGACGATCAGTTCTACGGTTTCGTACATACATCCACACCTCCAATCTGTTATCATTCGATATAATTCTATCATATCTGCGCTGTAAATACAATATTTTGAGAGAATATGTCGTGATCTATCATCAAATGTTGTTACTGTTCACTCGTCAATAAAAGTAGTGAAAAACGTGCGCCAAAATGCTTGCACTTTAGCATTTTGTGTGCAAATGGGTTGCTGTTTACGCCTTCATTACATAAAGTTGTGTCAGAATTAGTTGGGGCGTGAACAGTAACCAGATGTTTATGTCTGTGGCAGCGCGAATATTGAAGTCATGGAAAAATCTTTTTTGACATAGTATTTATTAAAATACAGATATGTGGGTAGAATGTATGGATGCAAAATATGGAAATATCGCGACAAAAATATTGACCGTGCTGCTGGTGCTTGCGATGATCTTCCTGGCAAGAGAGTCGGTGCAGTTTGTGAGCACTTTGGAGGAGGGCACTAGAAAGGCATTCCAGAAAAACGGCGATGAGATCACAATCGTGGTGGACGCCGGGCATGGGGGGATGGATCCCGGCAAGATCGGCATCAACAATGCACTGGAGAAGGATATCAACCTCGCGGTCGCCCTAAAACTCGAGCGCAATCTCAGGGAGAACGGCATCAATGTCGTCATGACCAGAACGGACGACAGCGGACTGTACAAGGAGACAGACTCCAACAAGAAAGTCCGCGACATGAAAAACCGTCTCGCCATCATCGAGGAGGCAAAGCCTGCGCTCGCAGTCAGCATTCATCAGAACAGCTATCCCGATTCGTCCGTCAGCGGCGTGCAGGTGTTTTATTACAAGGATTCCGTCAAGAGCAAGGAGGCGGCGGAGATCATGCAGACGCAGATGATCCGGACGCTCAAGCCCAGGAAGGAGCGCGTGGCGAAGGACAACAGCAGCTATTATCTGCTCAAGAAGACGTCGGTCCCGATCGTGATCGTCGAGTGCGCCTTCATGAGCAACCCGACAGAGGCGCAGCTTTTGACGCAGGACGATTATCAGGAAAAAGTGGCGTGGGCGATCTACATGGGCATCATGCAGGTGATCAACAACGAGTAATGGAACCAATATGTTGTAACAGTTCAGCCTTCGGCTTCCTGTTACAAACATCAAGCCATGCAAAAACCGCTTCGCGGCAGGCTTGATGCATCTCAACCACGATGATTTCTTACGGACTTCGCAGCGTGGTGCGAAGTCCTGGGCTGAACTGTAACCAATATGTTACAACTTTTTTAAGGAAACGCTTTATTAAATTTTAATATTGTGCTAAAATAAATGGGAATTCAACATGGAAAGATAGAAAACGGGGGAATAAAAATAAGGGATGGCAGAGATGGAGACAAAGATCCTCACCATAGGAAAGTCTGATCCGCCGGAATGTGTCGCAGAGAAGCTTGCATGTGCGGGCAGCATCATCAGACAGGGCGGTCTGGTTGCGTTTCCTACGGAAACCGTGTATGGCCTCGGCGGGGACGCGCTGAATCCGCAGTCCTCCAGAAAAATATATGCGGCAAAGGGAAGACCCGGCGACAATCCGCTGATCGTACACATTGCAGACATGGCGCACCTGGGGCGGATCGTGCGCGCGATACCCGAAAGGGCGCAAAAGCTCGCGGACGCGTTCTGGCCGGGACCGCTCACGATGATTCTGGAGAAATCGGTGCTGGTACCAAAGGAGACGACGGGAGGACTTGAAACGGTGGCGGTGCGTATGCCGGGTCATTTGCTCGCGCGGCGATTTATACAGGAGGCAGGCGGCTATGTGGCGGCTCCGAGCGCAAACCTTTCGGGAAAACCGAGTCCCACGCTCGCGAAATACGTGATACAGGATATGGCTGGCAGGATTGACATGATCATCGATGCGGAGGGGGTGGAGATCGGTCTGGAGTCCACGATCGTCGATGTGACGTGCGAGGTTCCGATGATCCTGAGACCGGGATTTATCACACAGCAGATGCTGTCCGGCGTGGTCGGCGATACGGACATGGATGTCACGGTATATGACAGCGGCTCCGCGCAGGCGCCGAGGGCGCCCGGCATGAAATACCGCCACTACGCGCCCAGAGGAGAGCTGGTGATCGTGGACGGTGAGCCGAACGGGGTCGTCCGATACATCAATGAGCAGGCGGCGCTGCACGAGGCACAGGGAATGCGTACCGGGGTCATAGGAACCGAGGGGCGGCTGGCGCAGTACCGCGCTTCCAGCGTCAAAAATGCGGGGGACGGGAACGATTTCAGGACGGTCGCAGGGCAGCTCTACACATTCCTGCGCGAGTTTGACGACGAGGAGATTTCCTATATATATGCGGAGTCCTTTGCGGAGGCTTTCGAGGACAGGGGATTTGGACAGGCAGTTATGAACAGGCTGTTAAAGGCGGCAGGACACAGGGTGATCCATGTATAGCATGGCGACAGGCACGAGGTCAGGCGGCAGTGAGAAACGGTATAAGACAGTAAAGGAAAAGATTGTTTGAGGAGGAAAAAGATATGATAGCGATAGGGTGTGATCACGGTGGATATGAGCTGAAACAGGATGTTATAAACTATTTCGTGGAAAATCACATAGAGTACAAGGATTTTGGCTGTTACGGAAAGGGCTCGTGTGATTATCCCGAGTTTGGACAGGCAGTCGCGAAGGCGGTTGCGTCCGGGGAATTTGACAGGGGGATCGTGATCTGCACGACGGGGATCGGCATCTCGATCACTGCGAACAAAGTGAAGGGGATCCGCTGTGCGCTGTGCGCGGACACGGTATCGGCGCGGCTGACAAGGGAGCACAACAATGCGAATATCCTCGCGCTCGGCGCGGGGATCGTGGGACCAAACCTCGCGCTCAGCATCGTGGAAACATTCCTGAACACGGAATTTCCCGGGGAGGAAAAACACTGCCGGCGCGTCGCCGCGATCCAGGCACTGGAGGAAGAGACCATGAAATGATGCGGAGTCTTTTCGGGGCAAAAGACGGCAGGGTGCAAAAGAAAAACGGGGGAAGACACTATGGCAAAAGTAGTGGTGATGGATCATCCGCTGATTCAGCACAAGATAGGAGTAATCAGAAGAACCGAGACAGGGACGAAGGATTTCAGACAGACGATCGGAGAGATCGCAAACCTGATCTGCTATGAGGCGACGCGCGATCTTAAGCTTGCGGACGTGGAGATCGAGACGCCGATCTGCAGGACGACAGTGAAGGAGCTGGCTGGCAAGAAACTTGCCGTGGTGCCGATACTGCGCGCCGGCCTGGGCATGGTGGACGGCATGCTGCAGCTGATCCCTGCCGCGAAGGTAGGACATATCGGATTGTACAGGGATCCCGATACGATGGAGCCGGTGGAGTACTACTGCAAGCTTCCGGAGGACTGCAGCCAGCGCGAAGTGTTTGTGGTGGATCCGATGCTTGCCACAGGGGGCTCCTCTTCCACGGCGATCCAGATGCTCAAGGACAGGGGCTGCAAAAATATCCATTTTATGTGTATCATCGCTGCACCCGAGGGGGTGGAGCGCATGAAGAACGACCATCCGGACGTGGACATCTATATCGGTGCGCTGGATGAGGGATTGAATGAGCATGGATATATTGTTCCGGGGCTTGGGGATGCAGGGGACAGGATATTCGGCACAAAATAGCATGAAGGGAAAGAGAAATTCATGAAAGTGTCATATAAACGGTCGGCGGCAGCGCTGCTTGCCGCAGTGATGGCTGTGGTGGCTGCCGGAAGCGTGTCAGGAACTGTCTGCGCAGAGACGACACTGGAACGACTGCAAAAGGCAAAAGCGGAGAAAGAAAAGACGGAGGACGCCAAGGAAGATACGGAGGACAGAAAAGAGTCCCTTGAGATCACAAAGAACTCCCTGTTGGGACAGCTCAGCACGCTCAACGACGAGCTGGCGCAGGTCAGCACGAATCTGGAAGGGATCGAGGCAGATATCGAGACGAAGGAGTCGGAGATCGAGCAGACGGAGGCAGAACTTGCGGAGGCAATCCGCATACAGGATGAGCAGTATGTGAACATGAAGCAGCGCATCAAGGCGATGTATGAGCAGGGCGGGACAAACAGCTATCTCGGGATCTTATTTTCGTCGGACAGTTTCTCGGAGTTTTTGAATAAAAGCGACTATATCGACCGCATCCATGCATATGACCGCAAGATGCTGCAGCAGTTTCAGGATACGCGCAAGTACGTGGAGGAGACAAAGGTGCGGCTGAGCGAGGAGCTGGTGGCACTAAATGAGCTCAAGGAGCGGGCTGAGGAGGAGAAGAACCGGGTTGCCGGTCTTGTCAACCAGACCTCGGCGAACGTGTCAAGCTACACAAACCAGATCGCGGACGCGGAAGCTACCATCGATGCGCTCGAGTCGATGATCGGCGAGCAGGAGGAGGATATCGCGGCGCTCCAGAAGAAGTACGAGGAGGAGCTGGCAAAGTCGCGCCTGGCGTCGAAGTCGAAATGGCGAGATATCTCGGAGGTCAGCTTCGAGGAGGGAGACCGCAAGCTGATGGCAAATATCATATACTGTGAGGCGGGAGCAGAGCCTTACGCGGGACAGGTCGCGGTGGGCGCCGTCGTCATCAACAGGGTGCTCAGCTCCGTTTATCCCGATACGGTGGTGGGTGTGATCTATCAGAACAGGCAGTTTTCACCGGTGGCGAGCGGGCGGCTGGCGCTGGCGCTGGCGAACGACTCCGCGACGGAGAGCTGCTACAGGGCGGCGGACGAGGCGATGAGCGGTGTGACGAACGTGGGGCAGTGCGTGTATTTCAGGACACCGATACCGGGGCTTGAAGGGACCAGGATCGGCGGGCACATCTTTTACTGACATATTGTGGATGCAGCGGTTATAACGGTGGACAATAGCAGGCAGTGAATACTACATTGGAATATTACAATAGAAGGGCGTTGATAGCATGTACAAAATAGCGATACTGGATAAGGATGAGGCATACCTTGAGCGGCTGGTCTCTTTTCTGCAGGAGCACCACAGGGAAAGCTTTGAGATCAGTGCAGCCAACAGTCTGGATGAACTTGATATGGATGTTACCCAATGCAATGCGCTGTTTTTTGGCGATGATGTGGTGGTGGATGCCGCCCTTTTTCCGAAGGATATCACGATCGGGTATCTCACGGAGAAAAGTGAGGCGAGCGCGCAGCATGTCAACAAGTATCAGAGTATGGAACAGATATACCTGCGGATGGTGAAACTGTGTGAGCGAGAAGAAGATCCGGCGGCTGACGGGAACGGCGAGGTGCAGAAGCAGGAGGTGCCAGCGGCACAGTGCGGCTGGAAGGCAAAGACGGTGACAACGAACGGCGAGACCTACCGGCTCTATCCGATCGAGGAGGAGCGTGTGGACAGGCTCGCGCTCCGGATGCTGACCGGAAACCACATCAAGGGATTGCTCCAGACGGAATATCAGAACGGAGGTATGCGCATACGCGTCACCGGGATGAAAAGCCTGTACGAATACGCGCAGAAGAACCATTCACCCAAGGGAAAGGAGCAGCTGCTGAAATTTTTTGCGGATATGCTCGCGGCTGCCTGCAGCCTCGAAGAGTATATGCTCTCTGCGGACCGGCTGGTACTGGATCCGAGGGAGATCTATGTGAACGGTGCGGAAGATCAGGTGCTGATCCCGTATATTCCGGTAAAGGACGGGGAGCCGCAGGACAGCAGGCAGTGTCTTGAGCGGATCCGGGATCTGTGCGGCACGCTGATCGACGGGATCGACGAGGAGAGGACCCGCGCCCCGGAGACAAAGACGGAGCCCTGCGCGGAGGAGCATGGCAGCACGGAGGCGTTTGACAGCCTTCAGAAAAACGCGAAGGACAGTCTGAAACTCAAGGAGAAGACCAAACCGCTCAAAAAGGGGGCAGCGCCGTATATTGTGAGGAAGCGCACGGGGGAGAAGATCCTGATCAACCGGAATCTCTTCAAACTCGGCAAGGATGCCTCGTACGTGGACTACTGCATCAAGGATAACCCTGCTGTCAGCAGGAACCACGCGGATATTGTGCGGAAACCGGATGGCTTCTATCTGGTGGACAAGGGATCTCTGAACCACACTTTTGTAAATGGGAAAAAGCTTGCCGCGGACGAGTACAGGAAACTCGAGAACGGGTGCCTGATGCAGCTTGCGGATGAAGTGTTTGAATTCAGAAACAGTAAATAGCGCACGACGGTTGCCGGACAAAGGTTATTTCTGAAAATATTTTTAGGGGAAAACAGGAGAGGGGAATATGAGATGGCATTATACGGTGGCAGCGCATTCTGACGTGGGAACGACCAAAGCTGTCAATCAGGACAGCCTGACGGTGAAGGTTGCCAACACGATGAACGGCGAGGCGGCTTTCGCTGTGATCTGCGACGGCATGGGAGGGCTGGAGCAGGGCGAGGTGGCGAGCACGGCTGTGGTGCGCGCATACGAACAGTGGTTTTTGAGGGAGCTGCCCCAGCTGCTGGCGAGAGGTTTCTCGGAAAAGCAGCTGGAGCAGGTGTGGATGCGGCTCGCAAACGACTGCAATGTCAGGATCGCGGACTACAGCAGAGAGCAGAAAGCACCGATGGGGACAACGCTCACGGCAATGCTTCTGCTGGAAGGGCGCTACTACATTTCCCATGTAGGGGACTGCAGGGTCTATGTGATGGGAAATGGAATGGAGCAGCTGACGGCGGATCAGACCTATGTGGCAAGGGAAGTGGCGCTCGGGCACATGACGCCGGAGCAGGCGCAGACGGATGCGCGCAGAAACGTCCTGCTGCAGAGTATCGGCACGGTAAACTGTGTGAAACCGGATTTTCTGATGGGGGATTTCTACGACGACGACACTTTTCTGGTGTGCTCGGACGGGTTCCGTCACAAGCTGACGGACGTGGAGCTGTATGACTACTGCCACACCTCGCTCGAGGGGATGGAGTGGTTCGTGGAAAACAGGCTGAACAACTCCCATTTCATGAACGGCAGGCTCCGCTATCTGGTCGAAAATATCAAGGCGCGCGGCGAGCGCGACAACATATCTGCCGTTCTGATCAAGGCGACAAACGCAGTGGAATAAATCAAAAAATAGGACAGGAAAATATGCTACAGATAGGATCCGTCATTGACGGAAAATATAAAATATTGAACGAAATCGGCCATGGCGGTATGAGTACCGTGTATCTTGCCATCAACGAGAAGGCAAATAAGCCATGGGCGGTCAAGGAGGTGCGGAAATCCCTGAACAGGGATTTCAACCTGCTGAGGCAGAGCCTTATCATGGAGACGGATCTGCTCAAAAAACTCAAACATCCAAATCTTCCAAGTATCATAGATGTCATCGATTCTGATGAAAATTTCCTTATTGTCATGGATTATATAGAGGGAAACACGCTGGAGCGGCTTCTGGCGGAGGAGGGCGCACAGCCGCAGGACAAAGTGGTGCGCTGGGCGCTGCAGCTGTGCGATGTGCTGGATTATCTGCACACAAGACCGATGCCGGTCATCTATCGGGATATGAAGCCTTCCAACATCATGGTCAAGTCGGATGGAAATGTGGTGCTGATCGATTTCGGCACGGCGCGGGAATTTAAGGAGCACAATGTGCAGGACACCTGCTGTCTCGGGACAAACGGTTACGCGGCGCCGGAGCAGTTCGGCGGCATGGGGCAGACGGACGCGAGGACGGATATCTATTGTCTGGGAACGACGCTGTACCATCTGGTGACAGGACACAATCCGTCCGAACCGCCCTACGAGATCTACCCGATCACAAAATGGGATCCGGGATTGTCCACAGGACTGGAGCGCATCATACAAAAGTGCACACAGAAAAATCCGCAGGACCGGTATCAGACGGCCGCACAGCTGCGGTTTGACCTGGAGCATTATACGGATCTGGAGCTGCAGGCGCAGCGCAGGTATCGCGGCAGGCTGAGGCTGTTTGGCGCAGCTGTGGGGGCTTCCCTGGTATGCGCAGTCACCGGGTTTGGATTTACCGCGGCAGCGGGCAGGAAACAGGGCAGTGAGTACCAGCAGCTTATGCATATGGCGGAGATCTCGTCCGACGCGCTGGAGGCGTGCAGGCTGTACCTGGACGCGGCTGCCGTCGACGAGGGCAGGCTGGATGCGTACCGCGGATTTTACAGGAGGATGTTGGAGGACGGCGTGTTCAGCGACGAGGAGGAAGCGCTTTTCCTGAAGCTGGGCATCAGCACACAGCGGTATCTGCAGAATTTCCAGAAAAAGAATCCGGGCGGGTACGCTGATTTCTGCTACGATATGGGAAACGCCTACTGGTATTATTATGAGCATGAGGAGAACCGCCAGTCCAGGGCGGCAAGCTGGTTCCAGATCGCGATGGACTGCTATGAGGATGACGCTTCCAGGGCGTCGGAGTACAAGCGGTGCAGGCTGTATGTGGAACTTGGCGATTTCTACAAAAATGTGATAGCCTCGCAGATCGATGGCACGGACGCCGGGATGTACGGGGCATACTGGCAAAGCCTGACGAAACTCAAGGCGCTCAATGACGCCGAACCTGACAGGGAGATCATCACGCTGCGCATCTACAGGGAGATCGCGACGCGTGCTGTCGAGTATGCGAAGTACTTTATGGAGGATGGCGTGCAAAGCGGAGAGATCCTGCAAATGCTGCAGGAGATCGAGGCGGATATGCAGCGGATGGAGCAGGGGGCAACAAGCGCTGTGCAGCAGGAGATCGACGCCATCCGATGGATCACTGAGGGGGCATACAAGATGGTGCGGTCAACCTACAACATCAGGGAACCGCAGGGAGACAGTCCGGTCGGTGCACCGTAGCGCGCAGAGGGAGGAAGAGGATGAGTGTTGAGAGTATGACGGAGCTGTCCTGGGTGATGTACGGGATCTCAGGCGCATTTGCGGTGGCGGCGGTCGTGTTGTTCTTTGTGCTGGACATCGCTAAGTGCTGGCGCATGGTGTCGGGGAGACGCGCTGTACGCAGGGCGGAACGGCGCCAGACAGGAAGGGCAGTCCCGGGCGGCGGCGCGGTGACAATAAAATTGGGGTGTGTCCCCATGGAAATCGGCGCGGAGCCGGAAGCGTTCGTGGGAGGCGCGGAGCGGACCCGGGCGATGGATGTGCTGGCGGTCGGGCAACCGGGGACAGAGGGACTGGCTGTCGGAGACCTGGAGACGCAAGAACTGGATATAGGAGATTGGGAGACCGAAAGACTGGATCTGGAGGAACCGAAGACAAGGAATCTGTATATAGAAAAATCGGATATCGGTGAACCGGGGGTGGAGAACCTGTATAAAGAGGAACCGGATCAAGGAGGCATGGAGACGCAAGCTCTGCATAAAGAAGACACAGGGACAGAAAGACTTGTGATAGAGGGCCTGCGAACCAAAAAACAGACAGGGGAACAGTGCACATTTGAATGGGTGACAGAAAAGCTGTCGGCATTCGGGAGCGGTGAGCCGGATCGGGAAAACGCACTGCCGGACCGCGCAAAAGACCATGCACAGGAAGGGGCGCAAACAGCAAACTTCGAGATCATACAGGATATCGTGTATGTGCAGGAGACGGCGCCCGCCATTTAATTCTTACCAGAATATAACTTTTGTAAAAAAAGAATTAATTAGCTGGAAAAAGAATTGACCAATAGTCATTTTGTGATATACTGGCCTTATCAGATCGAAAACGGAAGGATTCATCGGGAAAGGAGAAAACAAATGGCAAACAAAAATCATGTAAAATTGGGGGTTGCGGCAGCGGCGGCAGTCGCAGCGGGCGCAACAGCAGTCGTGGCAAAAAACAAGAAGACGGCGCATAAAAAGGAGGTTGCCGAGAAGGTAAACAACTTTCGCAACACGGAGCGCGGGCGGTACGAGAGAAACAGCAAGGGAATATACTACAGTAATGGTAACTATGAAGCCTTTGCCCGCCCTCTGAAGCCCGAGGGTGTCGACGGCAAATCCGCATACATCGTGGGCAGCGGACTCGGAGCGCTCGCGGCAGCCTGCTTCCTCGTGAGGGATGGACAGATGGAGGGCGGACACATTCATGTATTGGAGGCGATGGATCTGCCTGGCGGCGCATGCGACGGGATCTACGATCCGTCGAGAGGCTATGTGATGCGCGGCGGACGTGAGATGGAGAATCATTTCGAGTGTCTGTGGGATCTGTTCCGGAGCATCCCGTCCATAGAGACACCGGGTGTATCTGTTCTGGACGAATACTACTGGCTGAACAAGAAAGATCCAAATTATTCCCTCTGCCGCGCCACGGTGAAACAGGGCATGGACGCGCACACAGACGGCAAGTTCAACCTGAGCCAGAAGGGTTGTATGGAGATCATGAAACTTTTCATGACAAGGGACGAGGATCTGTACGACAAGACCATCGAGGATGTGTTTGACGATGAAGTGTTCGGCTCCACCTTCTGGCTGTACTGGAGAACGATGTTCGCGTTTGAGAACTGGCACAGCGCGCTCGAGATGAAACTCTATTTCCAGAGGTTCATCCATCATATCGGCGGTCTTCCCGATTTCAGCGCGCTGAAATTCACGAAGTACAACCAGTACGAGTCGCTGATCCTGCCGATGATCAAGTACCTCGAGGCGGCAGGCGTCACCTTCCAGTACAAGACAGAGGTCACGAATGTCCTGTTCGAAATGACAGACGACGGCAGAAAGATCGCAAGGGCGATTGAGTGTAAAGTGGACGGCGAGGAGACGACGATCACACTCACGGAGAATGACCTTGTATTTGTCACAAACGGAAGCTGTACGGAGGGAACCATTTACGGAGACCACACGCATGCGCCGGTAGGAGACGCGGAAGTCCGCACAAGTGGCTGCTGGAGCCTGTGGAAAAATATCGCGGCACAGGACGAATCTTTTGGGCATCCGGAGAAATTCTGCTCGGATATCGAGAAGACAAACTGGGAGTCCGCGACCGTGACGACATCGAATCCGCAGATCATCGACCAGATCCAGAAGATCTGCAAGCGCGATCCGCGCACGGGCAACGTTGTCACTGGCGGCATCGTGAGCTGTATGGATTCCAGGTGGCTGCTGAGCTGGACGATCAACAGGCAGGGACAGTTCAGGGAGCAGAAGAAGGACGAGGTCTGCATCTGGGTGTACAGTCTCTTCACGGATGTGGAGGGCGACTATGTGAAGAAGCCCATGAAAGAGTGCACCGGGGAGGAGATCACGCAGGAGTGGCTGTATCACCTGGGGATCCCTGTGGAGGATATCCCTGCGCTCGCGCGGGATGAGGTGGTGACAGTGCCGACCATGATGCCGTACATCACAGCGTTCTTCATGCCGAGAAGAAAGGGCGACAGACCGGACGTCATCCCCGACGGATGCGTGAACTTCGCATTTCTCGGACAGTTCGCGGAGACGCCAAGAGACACCATCTTCACGACAGAGTACTCCGTGAGGACCGCCATGGAGGCAGTCTACGGACTCTTAAAAGTAGACCGCGGCGTGCCGGAGGTGTGGGGCAGCGTCTACGATATCCGTGAGCTCCTCGACAGCAGCGTCAAGCTGATGGACGGCAAGTCACCGCTCGACATCGAGCTGCCAGGTCCCTTAAACGCACTGAAAGTGCCGCTTCTGAAAGTGATCAAGGGAACCGTGATCGAGAAACTGCTCGAGGATCATGATATCATCCAGAAAAAGAAGTAACCGGGAGGCTTTTGGCAAGCGCGATCGGAGAAACAGACAGATGCATCGGTCTCAAAGGCTGGTGCATTCGTCCGTTTCTACGGAGACAGCCGGCAGCAGGTAAAAACCTGTTAACCATATCTAACAAAAAGTAGTCGTGCAATTGCTTGAAATGAGCAAAAGCATATGTTATATTAATAAAAGTGGAACCAGAAGCGATCTGGCACATAGAATAGTTTAAATACACTCTTTGCACTGCATACAAATCTACAGTACAAACTGAGCAGGCCGGGGCGCAATACCCTTGGAGCCGGGTCGCAAATGCGACAGTGGATCGGTAACTGTCCGGAGATATATCCGGACGATTCCTATCACATCCGCGGGACAGTAGCTGCTAATACTGATACGTGGGTGTTTTTCTTTTCTCATTTTTACTCTCGCGCAGGGCGGGGCATTCTCCTGCACGATCTGTCAAAATCCCCACAGCAGATAATTTTGTTCCTATAATTTTATCAGTATCGGTATATCCTAACTGCAGATGCCAGAAAGAGAGTACTTGCATCTCTTTGGAAAGGCGGGACATTTTATGAAAAATGAATTTGAAAAAATAGCGATGAACGTTTCGTATGTGAGTATAGCGGCGAATGTGGTCTTGTCGGTATTCAAACTCCTTGCGGGCATAGTTGCCCATTCGGGTGCGATGATCAGCGACGCAGTCCACTCTGCATCCGACGTGTTCAGCACCATTGTCGTCATCATCGGGATCAGGATATCCAGCAAGCAGTCCGACAAAGAACACCCGTACGGGCATGAGCGCATGGAGTGCGTGGCGGCGATCGTGCTCGCGACGATATTGGCAGTCACAGGGTTGGGGATCGGCTACAGCGCAGTGGGCAAGATCCTGTCCGGGGACTACGCAAATCTCGAAGTCCCCGGAGCTATGGCGCTCATTGCGGCGCTCATCTCCATCGCCGTGAAGGAGGCCATGTACTGGTATACCAGATACAATGCGAAAAAGATCGATTCCAGCGCGCTGATGGCTGACGCGTGGCACCACCGTTCGGACGCGCTCTCCTCTGTGGGTGCGCTGGCAGGCATTGCGGGGGCAAGACTTGGCTACCCGATCTGCGATGCCGCCGCGAGCCTGTGCATCTGCTTCTTCATCGCGAAGGCGGCTTACGACATCTTTCGGGACGCAGTCGACAAGATGGTCGACAAGGCGTGCGACGAGGCGACGGAGAACGAACTAAAGAACTGTGCCCTGGCGCAGGAGGGTGTCCTCGGCGTTGACCTGCTCCGCACAAGGGTATTCGGGAACAAGATCTACGTCGACATCGAGATCCGCGCGGACGGGGACGGCTCCCTCCGGGAGGCCCACGGTGTCGCAGAGCGCGTGCACGACTCGATCGAGGGAAACTTTGCCAGGGTGAAGCACATCATGGTGCATGTGAACCCGGCGGAGTGAGGTCGGCGCTGCGCACCACGGCCGCTCTCCTTTCAATGCGGCTTTTGCAGTGCGGCTTTCCAAAAACTTATTGCATAACATGTGCATTTGTGGTACATTGAGAACGTAGTTGGAAATTTTATGCAATTTGGAAAGTATACAGTGATCCGTATCTGTTTTGGGAGTATATTTTTCAACAGGGGGAAAAATGGATACTATAAAAGTGCTTTTGTTTTCGAAAGAACAGAACGTATTTTGCGACTACGCGGAAGCAATACTGAGGAGCTGCTTTGAGAGCGGCGAGTATATATCAGTGCGGGGCAAGGTGGGGGATCCGCTGGATGAAAAGTTGTGCACGTATCATCCGGACTATATCATATCATTTGTATCGCCATGGATCATCCCGGGTACACTTTTGGATTCGGCAAGAACGGCTGCCATCAATTTTCATCCGGGTTCCCCGGAATATCCTGGTATCGGCTGGTTCAATTTTGCGCTGTATGAGAATAACAGCAAGTACGGTGTTACGGCTCACTATATGAAGGAGAAAGTTGATTCCGGTGACATCATTATGACGTCTTATTTTGACATCGCGCCTTTTGAAACGGTAGAGACGCTGAAATTAAAATCAATGAACCATCTGCTGTACTGCTACGAAAAAATATTGTCGTATATTTCACAGGATATCCCGCTGCCGGTATCCAATGAAACATGGAAACGCAAACCGTTTACGCGCAAAGAAATGCTGGGACTGTTTGAGATCGATCCTCAGAAGCATGACGAAGCTGAGATCGAAAGGCGCATCCGGGCTGCTGCCTATCCTGGGAACACAGGAGCTTATGTGACTGTAGCCAATCATAAATTTTATCTGCCGCATGAAGATCGGAGATCGATTGTGGACTGATGAGGAAAAGGGCAACGAAAAATGAAGAGGATTTATGTGACACTGGATACTGAGATGGATAATGATGCGCACTGGGGGAAACACTACCCGCCGGAATACACTTCTGTGACAGAGGGGATCCCTAAGATGCTAAGACCGATCTGGAACCGCTACCAGGTGCATCCAATCTATTTCGTCTCTCCGGAAGTGCTGTATGATGAGCGCTGTGTTGCCGTTTTGAAAAACGAAATACAAAAGGGTGCAAAGATTGGAGCGCATCTGCACCCGGAATACATCGAACCGGATAGCATTTGGGGAAAAGGGATCGAGAAAGAGACCGCAAAATTCCCGTGTTCGGATTATCCGGATAACATCGAGAGGGAAAAACTCAAAAACCTTACAGAACTGATCCGGGAAAAACTGGGTGTAGTTCCCGTCTGGTATCGTGCCGCACGTTTTGGCGCTGACATCGAAACGATCAAAACATTAAGCGAGCTGGGGTATCGGTATGACAGTTCGGTGACACCCAATATTGACTGGTCAAAAAAAGGCGGTCCGAACCATGCCAATGCACGTTTGAAAAGTTATAGAATATCAAAAGATGGATTATATCAGTCAGCCGGAGAGGAGGACTACAGCGGCATTGTAGAGAAGCCCGTCACCATATTTGGGAAACGATGGGGACTGCTCGGCAGGCTGCTTCCCGACAACTGGCTTTTTTATCGTTGGCTTCGCCCTACACACATGACGTATATGGAGCTCAGAGGGGTGGTCAGGGAAATGGCGAAGAGCAATATGGCAGAGGGTGTCATGATGATGCACACTATGGAAATCATGATAAACAAGACGCCGTATGTCAGAAATACGTGGATGCAGAAATATTATCTGTGGAGACTGGCAATGAGTTTATCGTATATGAAAAAGCAAGGGTACAGATTGTAACGGCGAAGGATCCACATTCTTGATGTGGCTGATGGTGATGGTATGCGAAAAGTTTTGTTTGTGATCGCTTCACTGCATTACGGCGGTGCGGAGAGGGCTTTATCCAACATAATGACACACTTTCCCGATCATTGGGAAATAGATATCCTGATCAATAATGAAACGATGGTTGAGTTTCCATACAAGGGGAACCTGTTATCATTGTCTTTGCCTGTTTTTGGAGACAGGAAGACTCCGATATATTTTCTTCGAGAGACGATCAAAAGAGCAAGAGTACTAAAAAAGATGAAACGCGTGAAAGATTATGACGCCTGCATCAGTTTTTTGGACAGTGCAAACATATCCAATGTATTATCTGGGAATAAATATTGTAAGACGATCATATCGATGCGGCTGAACATGACATCAGAGAAGTCGGGACTGTTATACCGTGTCAGCGCGCTGCCGCTGATGAAACTGCTCTATAACCATGCGGATAAGATCGTGGCGGTCTCCAGGGAGATCGAGCAGGATGCGAAGGCGCGTTTCCATATTCCGGACGAAAAGATCACGACGATCGTAAATGGCTATGACGTGGCAAAGATCGCGGAACAGGCGCAGAGAAAGCCGGAGAATGCGATGCCTTTTGAGGGAAAGCGCCTGGTGGTGACAGTCGGCAGACTCGATAGCCAGAAGGGACAGTGGCACTTGATCAGAGCGTTTTCGGAGGTGGCAGCGCGGGAGCCGGATGCCCTGCTATGTGTGGTCGGAACCGGGGATTGCGAGCCGTATCTAAAAAGGCTGATCCAGCTGTATCACCTCGAAAAACAGGTACTTTTAGCAGGATTCAGCGACAATCCGTTCTGGTATGATGCGCAGGCGGAAGTGTTTGTCCTCCCCTCGATGTACGAGGGGTTTCCGAACGCGCTGGCGGAGGCGGTCTGCTGCGGGGCGCCCTGTATTGCGACCGACTTCCATTCGGGTGCGCGGGAGATCTTAGCGCCGGATATGGATGTCATGGGGTCACAGGTCACAGAGATCACGGAGACGGCATATGGGATCCTGACACCTCTGTGCAGTGGCACGATGTACAAGGGAACAGAGCCCCTGGAGGCAGCGGAGCGGCAATTGGCGGAGGCGATCCTGCTTCTGTTGCAGGATAAAGAGAAAAACCAGTATTATCGGGATCAGAGTCTGAAAAGAAGAGATATGCTGGGAATCCAGGCGGTTGTGCAGGATTGGATCCGGGTGATGGAAGAGTAAGGGATATGTATGTGCGGAATATGCGGGAAAACAGGGGATTTTTCACGCGGAAAAGATCCACGAATTTATACACTGTCTTGAAAAATCTGACAAATCGCTGTATAATTCAGTATTATGGGTATTTTATGTATTTCAGATGTGGTATCAGGAGTATATAGAGGATTTGTGGCAATGATGAAAGGTAATGGCTGGGGATGGCAGAGAAAAAAAGAATCGCACTGTTTATCAATTCGCTGAGCGGCGGCGGGGCGGAACGGGTCGTGTCGAGGATTGCCAGGGAACTGGACAAGGAGTATGGGCTGTACATTTTTCTGGTCGAAGGAAAAAAAAGGTTTTACGAGTGTGCCGGAACGATCGTGGATCTGGGGAGCGGCAAAGAACGGTATATCGTGAATGCAGTGCATGCGGTGTGTAATATCAACAAAGCGGTCAGGAAATATAAGATCGATTGTGTCATGAGCTTTCTGGATGTGCCAAATCTCATCAACTGTCTATTCTGCCACAAGGTGAAAAAGATAGCGAATATCAGGAACTATACGGATGCAGAGTCCTGCAGAACATGGAAAGAGAAAGTGAAGTTTATCATCCTCAGGGACAATCTGAAGCGCGCGGACAAAGTGATTTTTGCCTCGCAGGAACTGCGCATGGAGATGGTAAAGGCGTCAGATATCGAGCCGGCAAAAGCAGTTGCGATCGAAAATCCGTATGACGCAGAGGAGATCGATCATCTTTCCCATGCCGGGATCGAGCCGGATATTGAACGGTTTATCCGGGAGCATAGGACAGCGGTCGCGGTCGGGCGGCTGGATGAACAAAAAGGGTATGACGAGCTCTTGGACATCTTTGCGCAAGTATGTAAAAAAGACTGCCGCGCAGCACTGGTCATATTAGGCGAAGGTGCGCTGAAAAAGGATATGGAGGAATGGATCCGGGACAGACAGCTTGAAAAGCGTGTGATGCTGCTCGGGCTGCGTGAAAATCCGTTCGCATATATGGGCAGGTGCTGCCTGTATGTCTCCTGTTCCCTGCATGAGGGATTTCCCAATGCATTGGTGGAAGCTATGGCATGCGGACTTCCGGCAATACACACAGACTGCAGGACCGGGCCGCGGGAGATCATTACAGGAGGATCGGCAGAGTTAAATATAAGGCAGGCGCTCTATTCAACATACGGGATATTGATACCTTCGCACACAAGAGCGCTGGTCTCAAGAGATATGACAAAAAAAGAATTTGCGGATGCGTGGGTACAACTGCTCTCTTCTGATGAGACATGCGAGAAGTACAGGGAAGTATCAAGAGTGCGCGCGGTACACTTTGGCATGGCTGAGTGCCTGCAAAAGTATCAGGCGGCTATCGATAGCGTACTCCAAAGTTGATTGGGGATTGATTATGAAGAAAAAAGGCTACTATATTCATTTAGAGCTGCATAGAACACAGGCGGGTGTCAGACAGAAGATCGATGGGCAGATCGCGGTTTTGCGACGGCATTTCGACGTCACAGAGATCGATGTGAAAAAGCAAAAGATCAATGTCATCCAGGGGATCATCAGCAGGCTGCCGTTCGGATCGTACGCCATGGATTACGACGCGGCTTTTGCGCAGATCGACGAACCTGATTTTGTGTATATGCGCCATACTTCTGTTGATTTGAGATATTATAACTTTTTGAAAAGAATACGGAACACATATCCAAATGCAAAAATCCTGGTGGAGATCCCAACTTATCCCTATGTAGGTGAACTGCTGGTGAGCAAGACAATGTGGCCCTTTTATTTTAAGGATATATACAGAAGAAACAGGCTGAAACGCGTTGTGGATAAAATTGTGACGTTTACAAAGGATGATGCCATATTTGGTATACCGACCATCAGGACGCAAAATGGTATTGTGGTTGATAATATCATCCCGGTAAAAAATCAGAACGAAAATCGGGCGGAGATTCATTTGATCGCCGTTTCGGTATGCATGCCTTCGCACGGATATGAGAGATGTATTCGGGGACTGGCAGATTACTATAGAAAGCAGGACACGCATTGCAAAACTGTACTGTTGCATATGGTGGGTGATGGAGACGAGCTAGGGCGGTATAAGAGGCTTGTGAAAAGGAATGGATTAGAGAGATATGTACGGTTTTACGGAAAGAAGACAGGGAAAGAGCTGGATGCGATTTACGATAAAGCAGATGTGGCATTGGGCGTTTTTGGTCTTTATAAAGTAAAAGTAAATGTGTGCAGCCCTTTGAAAACAAAGGAGTATTTATCGAAGGGACTGCCTGTGATATCGGGATTTCATGAGGACTCGTTTGAGGGGGGGAATGTCGATTTTTATCTGGAATTTGCAAATGATGATTCCAATGTAGAGATTGGGAAGATCGTTGAGTTTTATGATGGACTTCTTGAAAAATATCATTCCAAGAAAGCACTTAGGGATGAGATCCGCACTTTTGCGAAAGAAAATGTGGATATGTCTATTGCCATGGAACCAGTGATTCATTATATAGATGATACAAATCAATAGTTAAGAAAGCGTTTTGCGAGAGGGAGGACAGGATGTGCGGAATAGCAGGTTTTTATAGTTTTCAGGGCAATATCAATCGGGAACGTTTTGAAACTATGGTAGATATCATTGAGTATCGTGGACCGGATGACAGGGGTGTTTTTTATTATAATAATTTGGCATTAGGACATAGAAGGTTGTCCATCATAGATTTGAGTGAGGACGGACATCAGCCGTTTGGCTATAAAGATCGATATGTCGTAGTATATAATGGAGAAATATATAATTATGAGGATTTAAAGAAAAAGTTGATTTTAGAAAAAAAGGTTAAAACGTTTCGCGGACATTCAGATACAGAGGTATTATTAGAGTTTATTTCAGTGTATGGAGTTGAGGAAGCTTTAAAAGCTTCTATAGGAATGTTTGCAGTTGGAATATATGACAGAAAAACTAGGAAGTTATATATAGGAAGAGACCGTATTGGTGAAAAACCATTATATTATGGATTTATAGATAATTGTTTTGTTTTCGCTTCTGATTTGGGATGTATTTCTGAGATCGCGAAAGAGAAAATTCAAATTAATCATAATGCTCTTACTCTTTATTTCAAATTTGGTTATATTCCGGCGCCATATACGATTTATAAAGAAATTCAGAAGTTGGAGGCAGGCAGTGTTATTGAAATAGTATATCCTTTTGAAGAAATAAAAAAATATAAATATTGGGATATTATGAATGCGGCGAAATATGGAGAAGACCATCTGTTTGAAGGAACAGAAAAAGAAGCAGTGTATAATTTGGAAAAATTATTAAAGCAAGCTATAAAGCGACAAATGACAGCTGATGTACCGGTAGGCGCCTTTTTATCAGGAGGTATTGATAGTACAACAGTTGTTGCAATTATGCAATCATTATCGAAGAATAAGGTAAAAACTTTTTCAATAGGTTTTGAAGAGACTGATTATGATGAGGCGATTTTTGCAAAACAGTCTGCAAAGTTTTTGGGTACTGACCATACAGAATTATATGTTTCATCAAAGGATATAGTAGATTTGATTCCGATGATGCCATACATTTATAGTGAGCCTTTTGCGGATTCTTCACAGCTTCCCACTTATTTAGTTAGTAAACTTGCAAAAGAAAAGGTAACTGTCAGTTTAAGTGGGGACGGAGGCGATGAGTTATTTTGTGGATATTGGAGTTATGATTCTCTTGAAAAGCTATGGAGGAAAATACATAAAATACCTAAGGGGTTGAGGAAAGTTGGGAAAAAGGCAATTGAAAAATTGGGACCAATAGAAGGATCAAAACTTTCAAAAATAGGGACCTATATAGGTGCAGATAGTATGAATGAATTGTATGATTTACAATATTCACATGATTTTTTTAATCAAATAATTTTGGAGGGTGTAATACCACCATATAAATATACAGAATATCCAAATGGGTTTCTAAAAAGAACTGATATAGAAAATGTTATGTTAATGGATATGTTAATGTATCATCCGGATGACATATTAGTAAAAGTGGATCGTTCAGCTATGGCCGTGTCACTTGAAACTAGAGTTCCTATGTTGGATAAAGATGTTGTCGAGTTTGCTTTTTCGTTACCGCATGAATACAAAGCAGATGAATACACCAGAAAGAAAATCCTAAAAGAAGTGTTATATCATTATGTTCCCTCTCAGATTGTTAATAGACCTAAAAAAGGGTTTTCTATACCGGTAATGAAATGGGTAAGAGATGGTGAACTAACTGAATGGGCGGAGGATATGCTAAGTGATAGCAGAATAAGAAGACAAAGGATATTAAATCCGACTATAGTGAAGAAATTGTGGAATGAGTGTAAGGAATTTGGTAAATGGGAAAATTATGTTTGGTATTTGCTTATGTTTGAAGAGTGGATAGAGAAATATGGAATAATATAGTGATTTGTCAATGTATTAAAAAAGCATATATTATTAGTTTAGTCGGAGAATGCAGATTCATAAAATTAAAGGAGAGATATATTGCAAAAAAAAGAGATTGAGGATGAAAAATTTACATTTGTTACATGTACATATAATCATGAAAAATTTATTGTGCTCCATTTGGAAAGTATTAAATTTCAAGTACAACATTATTTTAAAGGAATAAAGACATATTTGATTATTTCGGATGATGGTTCATCAGATAGTACTTTACAGCTTTGTAAAAAATGGGTAGATAAAAATAGGGATTACTTTTACGAAGTTCTGGTTCTTGGAGATGGAATGAACCGAGGAACTTGTAAGAATTATCTTAGGGCAGTAAAATTTGTGAAATCAAATAAATTTTTTTTCCTTGCCGGAGATGATTTATATGGATATAGAAACTTAGATCGGAAGAGCACACGTCTGAACTCCAGTCACACTTGAATATCGTATGCCGTCTTCTGCTTGAAAAA
>OFGR01000933.1_pt1 | contig 26348 bp, 24 predicted proteins | sample 1521811 | NCBI WGS metagenome assembly OFGR01 (sample SAMEA3504098, study PRJEB24116) | mouse gut metagenome | biome: mouse gut; feature: mouse-associated habitat; material: faeces | place: Denmark | collected 2011
AAAATCGGCGGCACATACTATGAAGTGTCTGCCTCCTGCGGCGGCTCAGAACGGCTCTGCGACAAGATGATACGGCTCATAAAATCGGAAACCGTCAAACCGCCTAATGACAAACAGGGATATCGCGTGTGTGGCATTGTGAGAGGAAGGGGGCAGATATTATGACAAAAGAAAGCTTTACAAAGTGGGTACACAATTTTGGGATGGGTTCCAGCGCAATCTTACTGATACTAATGAGCTCTTTCCCGATTGTAATAAGTATGGTTTACGGTGTATGGCCTGACTTCAAGATGATTATTCCGGGTATTATCACATTGACGCTTATACTTGCGCCATGGTGGCCTGCAGAATATTTTGGATATATGACAACAATGGGACCGGAAGCGCTGTATATGTCATATACAACCGGAAATGTAACGAATCTTCGTATGCCCGCCACAGTAGGAACAATGAATGCCCTGGAACTTGAGCCAAATACAGACGAGTGCCATACGATGGCAATCATAGCCTGCGGCGCGTCGAATATAACGACGATCGTACTTTTGTGTCTGGGAATGTTGTTTTCCGTTCCATTAAAGCCCATTCTACAGAATGAATCCCTGCAGCCCGCATTTAATTTTGCTATACCGGCACTTTTTGGAGGGCTTGTTGCACAGAGTATTATAAAAAGCAAAAAACAGATAGGCCTGTATCTGATACCTTTGGCTGTCTGTCTGGCATTCTGCTATCTTACAAAAGTGGAGGCGGCTTATTATATGTTGGTCACGGTTGCGCTCGGTGCACTGGTATTTTATCTGTTTGATTACAAGATACAGAATAAAAATAAGGAGTAAAATGAAATGGGGCTGTCGGGAAATAGATAGTCCATAGCAGGGAGCGATGTGATTCATACGAGTTACATCGCTCCTGAATATTTTTCACAAAAAAGAAAAAAAGCAATAGATGCACAGAGAAAATAGTGATGGATTCCAGTATAATATATGTTATACTGATTTTATGATGCAAGAGGAAATAGATATTAGCGTCAAAGTCATCGAAGAAAGGGTGGAGATGAGATTATGGACAAAGTAAGATTGGGAAGAACAGGGATTACAGTCAATAAGAACGGATTCGGGGCATTGCCGATTCAGAGAGCCGGAAAAGAGGAGGCGGCCAGGATACTCAGAAAAGCGTATGATAACGGAATCCGCCTGTTTGACACGGCGAGGGCATATTCTGACAGCGAGGAAAAGATTCATTACGCTCTTTCAGACGTGAGGGAGGACATTTTCATAACAACAAAGACAATGGCGGAAACTGCGGAGGGTTTCTGGAAGGATCTGGAAGTCTCGCTGGAGAAACTGGGAACGGATTACATAGACGTATACCAGTTTCACAATCCGCCGTTCTGCCCGAAACCAGGCGGCGAAGACGGATTATATGATGCTGCGCTTGAGGCGAAAAGACAGGGGAAGATTCGCCATATCGGAATTACCAACCACCGTCTGGCAGTGGCTCGTGAGGCGGTTGAAAGCGGGTTATATGATACGTTACAGTTTCCTTTCAGCTATCTGAGCTCGGAGAGTGAGAAAGAGCTGGCGGAGCAGTGCAGGGAAAAGGATATGGGGTTCCTGGCGATGAAGGCGCTGGCAGGAGGGCTTATCAACCATTCGGAGATGGCTTACGCATTTATGAATGAATATGACAACGTGCTGCCTATCTGGGGAATCCAGCGGGAGAGCGAGCTTGACGAATTCCTTTCCTATCAGGAGAACCCGCCGAAGATGGAAGGCGGCATAGCAGAAAGGATAGCGGAGGATATCAAAGAGTTTAAGGGTGACTTCTGCAGGGGATGCGGATACTGCATGCCATGTCCGGCGGGAATAGAGATTAATAATTGTGCCAGGATGTCTCTTCTTATCCGCAGGGCGGTAACAGCCAATTTCTTGAATAAGGAGACTCAGGAGAAGATGAAAAAAATAGAAGGCTGCCTGGAATGTGGGAAGTGCAGGTCAAAATGTCCATATGGCCTTGACACGCCGGAGCTTTTGAAAAAGAACTATAAAGACTACAAGGAGATTCTGGCTGGGAAAAGCCTGTGATGCGCTGAGGAGGGAAAAGCATGGGACATCTGACGACAAAGGACGCATATAAAAATCTGGAGGACAGGATCAACTGGTTTACGCAGGGCGCGCCTGCGTCCGATACATTATATAAGATTCTTCAGGTTCTATACACAGAAAAAGAGGCAAAATGGGTTGCGCTTCTGCCGGTTCGCCCTTTTACGCTGAAAAAGGCTGCAAGGATCTGGGGAACAACAGAGGCAAAAGCGGAGAAACTATTAGACCGCCTCTGCGAGAAAGCTCTTTTGGTGGATTCTGATTACCGTGGGGAGAGGCAGTTTGTGATGCCGCCCCCGATGGCAGGATTTATCGAATTCGCCTTGATGCGAACAAGGGGAGACATAGACCAGAAATATCTGAGTGAGCTTTATTATCAATATATGAACGTGGAGGAGGATTTTGTAAAAGATTTATTCTTTGCCACAGAGACACGCCTTGGACGGGTATATGTCCAGGAGCCTGTCCTTACCAACGACAAAACGAACCACATCCTTGACTATGAACGGGCGACCCATATTGTGGAGGAAGCGAAGTACATTGGCCTTGGAATCTGCTATTGCAGGCATAAGATGTATCATGCGGGGCATCCGTGTGAGATAAACGCGCCGTGGGATGTGTGCCTGACATTTGATAATGTAGCCCGCTCCCTGGCAGAGCATGGGGATTATGCAAGGCTCATTTCCAAGGAGGAGGCGAAAGAAGTCTTAGAGCGTTCCTATGAGAGCAATCTGGTGCAGATCGGTGAAAATGTCAGGGAACACCCGGCGTTTATCTGTAATTGCTGCGGATGCTGCTGCGAAGCTTTGCAGGCTGCGAGGAGATTCAGCCCCATGCAGCCCGTCGCCACCACTAACTATATGCCGAAGGTATCCGCCAAAACATGCATCGGATGCGGAAAATGCGCGAAAGTCTGCCCCATACTGGCAATTTCCATGAAAGAAGGCCGCCCCGCGATTGACGGGGAAATCTGCCTTGGATGCGGCGTATGTGCAAGAAACTGCCCGACAAAAGCAATTTCCCTGGAGCGAAGGCCGATACAGGTCATTACGCCGGTGAACAGCACCCACCGGTTTGTATTGCAGGCAATCGAAAAAGGAACGCTGCAAAATCTGATATTTGACAATCAGGCATTTGCGAACCACCGCGCAATGGCGGCGGTGTTCGGAACGATACTAAAGCTGCCGCCGCTTAAGCAGGCGCTGGCAAGCAAGCAGTTCAAGTCGGTATATCTGGACAGGCTACTGTCAAAGTATCAGAAAGAGGAGTGAAAATCCCGTAGGCTTTTGAATCTTCGAATACCATGCATTCTTCCGGGTCTGGCGTTGCCCTGGAGACAGAATTTCCATCAACAACAGCGTCGAAGTACCGGGAGAGTCCTATTTTTTCTAAAATAAGGGGGCGTTTTTGCTGGAGGAGCCGATTGCTGTGCGGATGCCCGTCCGCTGGGTGATATGGCGGTTCGTTATGCTGGCCACCACGCTCCTGTCATGAAGGTCTATGGTGGTACAGATGTAGCGCATATCCCCATTTTTTAGGAACAGATATGTGAAATCTGTGCACCATTTCTGGTTCGGCTTGTCCAAATTGATTCTTATCTGACCGTGCGTTTTTTTGTTCACTGAGGGTAGCCACTCCCGTTACAACTTTAGTATGGCACTTCAATTCTTACATAGCGCGCGGTAAAAATAAACCCTTGAGGACATTTACATGAAATATCTCTCAAGGGTTTTTGCATGTCAGGGTTAATCGAGGAATTTTTTGAGCACTGATATAAAGATATCCATGTCAAGCGGTTTTGCAATATGTCCGTTCATGCCGCTTTTAATGGCAGCCTCTTTATCTTCCTCCAGCGCATTGGCAGTCATGGCAATGATTGGAAGGTCTTTAACGTCTTTTCTTGAGAGGCTGCGGATTGCCCTGGTAGCCTCGTAACCGTTCATAATCGGCATCTGCACATCCATGAGGATTGCATCGTAATAATTTTCTTCCGCTTTTTCCACCATGGACACAGCGTCCGTTCCGTCCGGAGCGCTTTCTACCAGAAAGCCGGATTCCGTTAGGATAACATCTGCAATTTCCCGGTTCAGCTCGATGTCCTCAACAAGGAGGATGCGTTTTCCGCTGAAGTCGGCCAAAGTCCATGCCGCCGTTTCCTCTTCTTTTTCAATCAGGTTGTTGGCAGCGAGAAGAGCAGACTTTAAGTCAGACATAAAGAGCGGTTTTGCACAGAAAGCAGTTACGCCTGCATCTTTTGCCTCTTCTTCAATATCTGACCAGTCGTATGCGGTCAGTATGATAATCGGCGCGTCATTCCCCACGACACTGCGGATTTTCCGCGCGGTTTCCAGGCCGCTCATTTCAGGCATCTGCCAGTCAACAATATAGGTGTGATAGGAGTCGCCTTCCTCGGATGCCATCTTTGCACGGTATACGGCCTCCCTGCCGGATGTGGTCCATTCGGCGCGCATGCCGATTTGTTTCAGCATCTTGCTTACGCTGCCGCAGACATTGAAGTCGTCGTCAATAACCATTGCCCTCAGGCCATGCAGCTCTTCGAGCTGTTTTGCGTTTTTCTCTATATCCTGCAGCTTGAGGGTAAGCTCTACCGTAAAGGTGCTTCCCTTGCCAAGTTCACTGTCAACGGTAATGACACCGTTCATCATCTCGACAATATTTTTTGTGATGGCCATGCCAAGCCCTGTTCCTTGGATGCCTGACTGGGTTGCGGTAACTTCACGCTCAAATGGCTCAAAGACATGCTCGGCAAATTCTTTTGACATGCCGATTCCGCTGTCTTTAACAATGAAAATATAATCTCCGTACCCATGGCGGAATGTGGTTTTCTGCATGATTCGGAAAGAGATGGTTCCGCCTGCGGGAGTATATTTTACCGCATTGCTCAGGAGATTGATAAATACCTGGTTAATTTTTAAAGCGTCTGCGATAACATCTTCGTTAGCTACCTCAAAAGTGTCAATGAACAGTTCAAGCTGCTTTGCCTTTACCTGAGGCTGGATGATATTTACAAGGTTATGCATAAGTTCTGATATATTGCATTCCTGCTCTTTTATCTGAACTTTTCCGCTTTCGATTCTGCTCATGTCGAGAATGTCATTGATCAGGCTGAGCAGATGGTTGCTTGAGGAGAGAACCTTTTGCAGGCAGTCTTTTACCTGATCCCGGTTGTCAATGTGGCTGACCGCGATAGTGGCAAATCCGATGATGGCATTCATCGGGGTGCGGATATCGTGGGACATGTTGGAAAGGAATGTGGTTTTTGCGCGGTTTGCATGCTGCGCCTGCATAAGCGCATCCTGAAGAGCCTGGGTCTGCGCTCTCTGCTTTTTGACTTGCTCCGTTATTTCTTTTGACACGACCATGACTATAATGTCATTCGTGTCATTATCCTGCGTCATGATAAATGACTGGCGGATGCACATCTGCTCATCAGATCCTGCATGAGCCCAATAATCAACAACCGTTTCCGCATTGCCCTGTTCAAAACGTTCTTTCAGGTAAGCGATATTTACCATGGATGAATACTCTTCAGCGGATTCTTCCAGAATGTATTTTTTCCATCGCTCAAGGCATTCAGAGGCTTTGCAAGGCGCTTTGAGACCTACTTCTTCGAGCAGAGATATGCGCCGGCCATCTATGATGCGGAAAATGTCGTGTTCTATAAGATCCCTTGTCAGGTTGAACTCAAAGGTGCAGAAAGAGTTGGAGGTAATTGCTATGCGGTACTGCCGCTCTTTTCGGTTGGCAAGAGCCATTTCCGCATGGATGCGAAGCTCGTTCTCTTTAATTTCTGTAATATTCTGACGGGTGAATAATACTTTTGAGGCTTTGCCGTCCTTTCTTTCCAGGCAGATGATGTTCATATGTTCCCATTCGGAGCAGCCGTTTCGCGATATGTTGCATTCATAGCGGACATCATTCTGGGAGGACAGGGCTTCTATAATAGCGTTTTGCTCCATGAAACGTGCAAGATCCTGACGGTCTTTTTCATTCAGCATGATAGAGCTTAGGTGTCTTGCCAGTTCGCTGTAATCTCCGTGAACAGGGATCTTGTCATCTTCCGGCTTTGTTTCGGCAAGATACTGGTAAGTTCCGGTCTCAAAATCAGCCAGGGCGAACCGTGAGAACAGGGTATTCATGCCGCTTATGATATAGGACATTTCCCTGTTGTCATGTTCGAGCGTCTTCTTTTCGCGCCTGGACTGGATAAGGAGGGCGATGATGTATGCGGCAAAAAGGAGGAGAAGCATGATTTCAAGGCGTATCCCCACGGCATTTTCATCCCGGATCATACTTTGGGTTACGCTTTTGGGAAATGCCTGCACTAGCACATAATTATTTTCCGGAAGATGCATGACGCATATATTATCGGTCTGGCTTTCGGGAGTACAGACAAAAGCAGCCTCTCCGCCGTTTTTGAATATGCTGTTTGCCTTAGCTGCTGTATCCCGGTCAATTATATCAGAGTCTGTTAAAGTATCGATCAGGCTTTTTTCATAGGGTTTGCCATCAGAGCTTGCAATTACCGTGCCGTCCGGCATACATAAAAATACATCGGCTTTTTCGCCGAAATAAGTTGTGGTGAGCATGCTCTGAAGATATTCTTCTGCCAGATATGCACCTCTGAGCACTCCTATTATGTTTCCTTCATAATGAACGGGGGCATAAAAACATGCCATCGTCTCGCTGTGGAAACTGGGGTTTGAGATGATGGAAATACCGCTGTTGCCCTTCATGCCTTCGGAAAAGAAATCACGCTTTGATACATCTGCAACCTGACCGTTAGAGGTAAAGTCTGTTCCGTCTGAAGCGGCAAATGTAAAAATATCGAACATGGAATTTTTTTCTATCTTTTTAAGCATCTGTTCAGAAACTTGCGGTTTTGTTATGCTTTCTTCTATAAAATATGTACACGTATCAATCAGGTTTAAGGCATCGTTCAGTTCTTCATCTATCTGCAGAGCCATCAGCCTGGCGGAATCTTTGGCATAATTCTTGTTCCGCTCAATCATGCGTGCGGTATTCTGGCCAGTATACCATCGAAATAAGATGATGATGGCGGTTAAAAAGAGAATGATATAAATAATTCTCTGTAATGATTTTTTCTTTTTCATAGTCTTATCCTCCGCTGATATTATACAATAAAAAGGTTTTGAATACAAGGAGAGAAAGGGGTTATGACTGTATCGGAATACGAAATTTTATGAAATTTTAATTCCATTTTTCTGCCGTATCATTTATAATTTAATGCGTATGAAGCAATACTATCAATGAAATGGAGGTTTTGAACCATGAAAAAATATGTATGTGAGCCATGTGGGTATGTATATGACCCGGAGGTAGGCGATCCTGATGGCGGTATCGCACCGGGAACTGCATTTGAAGATATCCCGGATGATTGGGTATGCCCGGTTTGCGGAATGGGAAAAGACGTATTTGCAGAAGAATAGGCATAGCCTATTCTTCTCTTTTTCTTGGCCTGGGTTTTCGGATGCGCCGTATTTTTAAGATGTGCCGGAACAGGACTGGCAAAAATTCATACAAAAGCAGAAGGCGGTCCAGAGTAAAGCAAAATGGGCTGGTAATCTGCAGATAGAAAAACAACAGCACCCTGTTTTTGAACAGTATCCATCTGTGATATCCGCTGCGCCGGAGGAAAGGCTGGCCTGTGCGGGGAACTGAAAATGTAAATGCGGCAGATGTGTCATTGGCATAGATGTCAGATGGGAGGTAACCGGCCTTTTCAAGCCCGGTTATAAAAGCACGGCACATTTCCGGGTCAGGGAATGTGATGGTAACTTTCATTTCCAGATTTTCAGGCGCGGCGTACTGTCCGACATGGAAGGACGTCAGCCACCAGTGCTTGCGGCATAGGTAGCAGGTCCGCAGCCCGTTCTTAAAAAGCATTACGGAGAATACAGGCCTCTGTTCTTTCGGCACGTCAAGAAAGAGAGCATTTCTGCGCTGTGCCTCAGGAACGATCCCCTCTGCCCTGTAGATTCCGATTTCGCAGCCGGCGGTGATGCCGTACTGCCCTTTCCACAGTTCGACCATCCAGGTTGCGCCGCCGTAATCAAAATAGATTGGCTCGCAGTCAAAGATCATATGGAAAAGAGGTGCGGTGCGGTCGTACAGGCCGCAATAACCGCAGTCTTTCTGCCATGCGTCAATCTTTGAGGTGAAAAGATCCTGGGAAAGGATGTATTCGAATCCCAGAGGAAAGGAGACCTGGTTTATGCGTTCAAGCTTTTCCGAGACGGACATGGCCTTGATCTTGCGGACGGCATACAGCTTGCGAATATAAAGATACAGAAAAGAAATAAGAAAAAGTAAAAGCAATAATGCGAAAATATTCCATCGGTTCATGGTTAAAATCCTTTTCGTTAAAATGATTATGTTAATGTAGTTTATGCTGGATAAAAAGAGCTGTGAAAAAGGAGGAAGGCTAGTAATGATGCTAGAACAAAAGACAGTAGAATTCCTTGAGGCGTTATCCTCAGGAGCCCCGGTTCCCGGCGGCGGCGGGGCATCGGCGGCGGTAGGGGCATTTTCCTGCGCTCTTGGGATGATGGTGACAAATCTGACAGCAGGCAAAAAAAAGTATGCGGCTGTTGAGGATGAGATCATAAAAGTCCGCAGTCAATTGGATATACTGAAAAAAGAATTGGTGTCACTTGTGGACAAGGATGCGGAGGCCTTCGCGCCGCTTGCAAAAGCTTACTCAATGCCCAAAGGCACAAGGGAAGAGATGGAAGAAAAGGAAAAGGTCATGGAGGCTGCGCTGTATGATGCCAGTATCGTTCCGCTGGAGATTATGGAGAAGGTGCTTCTCGCATTGGGACATCTGCGTGTATTGGAGGAAAAGGGGAGCAGGCTTGCAGTCAGTGACGTGGGAGCGGCGGTGCTCTTCGGAAGAGCGGCACTGGAAGGGGCGTCGCTCAATGTCTATATTAATACGAAAATGATGAAAGACCGTGAAAGGGCAGAATGCCTTAACGGCAGGGCAGACAGCATGATTGTGCAGGCGCGCAGGCTTGAGGAGGAAATTTATGCAGGCGTGCTGGAGAAGATTCGGTAGGAGGCAGGATATGGGAGTTTTGATGAAAGGAATTGACGTTGCAAATGTGATGAAAGAAAAGCTGATTTGTGAGGCTGAGATGTTAAAGGAGGATGGCATCTCTCCCTGCCTTGCCATTGTGAGGGTGGGAGAGCGCCCGGATGACCTGTCCTATGAGCGGGGGGCAAGAAAACGGATGGCGATGGTAGGCATAGACTGTAAGGTTACGGAGCTTCCCGGAGATATCGGACAAGAGGAGTTTGAGGAGATGTTCCGGAAAGTGAACGATGACCCGAAGGTACATGGCGTCCTTTTGCTCCGCCCGCTGCCTGTCCAGCTTGACGAGGAGCCTGTAAAGAGGATGATTCATCCGGAAAAGGATGTGGACTGCATGAGCCCCGTCAATGCGGCGAAGATATTTGCCGGAGATAAGACAGGGTACGGCCCCTGCACGGCAGAGGCAGTCATGGAGATGCTTAAATTCTACGGCGTTGGGCTTAAAGGCAGGAATGTGACAGTGGTGGGAAGAAGCATGGTAGTGGGGAAACCGTTGTCCATGATGCTTTTGAATGAGCATGCTACAGTGACTGTCTGCCATACGAGGACGGTAAATTTGCCTCAGGTCTGCCGAAATGCGGATATTTTGATTGCGGCTGCCGGAAAGGCGAAGATGATCACGGCAGACATGGTAGGAGACGGAGCCGTAGTGGCAGATGTTGGGATCAATGTGGACGAGGACGGGAATCTGTGCGGTGATGTGGACTTTGCGGCGGCGGAAGAGAAAGCGTCTTATATAAGCCCGGTACCTCGTGGGGTTGGGAGCATCACTACATCTGTGTTGGCAGGACATGTGTTACGTGCGGCCGGCGCAGCAGGCAGCAGGACGAAAATCGGAATTGGGAGATAAAAAAGAAATAGTGAAATAAATAAGCAACCACAGCACAGGGCATGTGGTTGCTTGTATATTCATAGATATGCCTAAATTACATCATACCGTTTCACATAGTGCGGATCCCCGTCAGGAGCGACGATCTCTTTTACCTTGGTAAGCTTTGCATTCCGGTCGATGACAAGATTTTCCGCATGGATTCCGGAGCCGATGGACACGTCGGAGAGTATCACGCAGTTCTTGACTACGGCCCCCTCCTTGATGGTGCAGCCTCGTCCGATGACACAGTTATCAACAGTGCCTTCAATAAGGCATCCGTTAGATACAACAGAATTCTTTGCAGTGCCATCCTCTGAATAGTGGGTCGGGCTTGAATCATTGGTTCTTGTATAAATCGGCCAGTTCGGGTCAAACAGAGAGTTGGCGGCATTGTAATCTGTCAGCTCTATGTTAGCATTGTAATAGCCCTTAAAGTCCGTAATAGCCGCGAAGTAACCGCGGTGGGAAACGCCGCGCACGTCTAAAGTACCGTGTTCGCCGCATTCGCTGCTGATAATATCGGAAAGGGTGTAAAGAGAGGAAGTCTTTTTAGCCTTTTTGATGAGGTCAATGAAAAGCTCTTTCTTCATTACATATGTATCCATGAAAATGTTACGGTTCTTTGCGTTGCCACGGTTCTTTTCAATCGTGAGGACCCCTTTCTGCTTATTGAGGTTCAGGATGTCGCAGTTTACATATGCGTCCTTTGCATTGTCAACAGAATGGTACAACAGAGTAACGTCTGCTCCGGACTCAATATGTGTGTTAAGGAGAGCGTTAAAATCCTGGGTATATACCATGTAGCTTGGAGCCACGATAACATATGGCTCTTTAGCATGTGCAATGCTCTCCAGATTTTCCATATATGCCGCAATGTCGTTGTTATACATATCGTGGTCGATCATGCTGTCGGCAAACAGCATATGCAGCTTGCCGCGCTTGGAGTTGATGTTGTAATGGCGGCCGGAGCCGAGGTGTTCAATCAGCGAGCGGGGTTTTGCATTTAAGTATACCTGGATGTGATCCATTCCGCTGTTGCTCATATTGGAGATCGGGAAGTCTACGACGCGGTATCTTCCAAGGAATGAAAACGCTGCGACCGGACGGTAATTATGAAGTCCCTCTACCCAGATATGATTTCCGGCAAAATTTACAATTCCTAATGCATCACACATATTACTCTACCCCCTTTACACGTTTTGCCACAAGCTCAATGTGTTCGCTGCCTGCGCTTCCGACTTTGGCGCCTTTGCCGATCTTGATGTCATTCGCTACGAGGGCGCGCGTTACAACGGCACCTTCGTCCACTTCAACGCCCGGCATGAGCACGCTGTCAATAATCTTGGCGCCTTTGCCGACTTTTGCTCCGGTAAACAGGACAGAATTTTTCACTTCGCCGTCCACAACGCAGCCCTGAGTAATGAACGCACGCCTGATATCGGCATTCGGCCCAAGATACTGCGGCAATGTGGTGGAATCTTCTGTATAGATCTTCCAGGTTGGATCGCTTAAGTCAAGGTCATTGTTAGAATCCAGAAGATCCATATTTGCTTCCCAGAGGGAATCAATCGTTCCCACATCTTTCCAGTAGCCTTTGAATTTGTAAGCCACAAGCTTGCGGTTGTCAGCGAGAAGCGAAGGGATGATGTCCTTGCCAAAATCATGGCTTGATTCAGCATTTTTCATATCCGCGATCAGCATCTTGCGAAGAATCTTCCAGCTGAATATGTAAATGCCCATAGAGGCAAGATTGCTCTTCGGATGCTCCGGCTTTTCCTCAAATTCTATGATATTTCCATTTTCGTCCGTATTCATGATGCCGAAACGGCTTGCCTCTTTTTTCGGCACTTCAATAACGGCGATAGTAGCGTCTGCGCCGCATTCATTGTGATGGGCGAGCATTTTTGCATAGTTCATCTTATAGATGTGGTCCCCCGAAAGAACAAGAAGATAATCCGGTGAGTAAGAGTCAATAAAGTCAATGTTCTGGGAAATGGCATCTGCTGTACCGCGGTAAACATCCAGGTTGGCATCTGCTTTTTCCCGGGGAGGCAGTACGAATACGCCGCTGTCCCTGGCATCAAGCCCCCAGCGGCCGCCCGCTGCGACGTAACTGTTGAGTAAAACAGATTCGTATTGTGTAAGAACGCCTACAACATCAATACCGCTGTTGGCGCAGTTACTGAGCGGAAAATCTACAATGCGGTATTTTCCGCCATATGAAACAGCTGGTTTTGCAACTTTATTAGTCAAATCATGAAGGCGGCTGCCGCGGCCACCGGCCAAAATCATGGCTAACATATTGTTTTGTTTCATAGTGAGTCCTCTCTTTCATAGTGTTGATTTATATTATACAACTAATTCCGTATACTTTCCATATTTATGTACAAAAAAACTAAAATGTTTGTAAAAATGTCATGTAATAATTACAAAAAATAATGCTTATATTGATAAAAATTCAACAATATTGATTTATTTTGTTATAATTAAATATTTTATGGTGATTTTGGAGGTTTCCCTATCAAACATTTATGTAGTATAATAATTAATAAGAAGTAAAGTTTGCCGATACGACAGAAGGAGGGAATGCTATGACAACACATAAGATTATTACAATTGGCCGCCAATTCGGAAGCGGAGGGCATGAGATTGGAAATCTGCTGGCAACACGCCTCGATATACCGCTTTATGATAACAATCTGGTACGCATGGTTGCGAAAAAGCTTGACATACGTGAAGAGACGGCTCAGGCGGTGGATGAGACGATGATTAACAATTTTTTGTCGGGATATATTCTTGCCCCTATGGAGGAATCTTCCAAACTGCCGGATGCTGATGTAATCCAACCGCTTAACGAGCAGGTTCATGAGATGCAGACGGAGATTATCCGTAAATTTGCAGACAGAGGTTCCTGCGTGATCGTGGGAAGGTGTGCCGACTATGTGCTTAAAGACTATAATTGCATAAACGTGTTCATATGTGCAGACAGGCAGGAGCGGATTAACCGGATTGCAAAAAGGTATGGCATGTCAGAGCGCAAGGCGGCGGATAAGATCAGAAAGATTGACCGTGAGCGCAAATACTATTATGAGTCCCATACAGGGCGGGAATGGGGGAGTACAGACACCTACCCGATAGTCCTGAACGCCAGCAGGCTAGGCATTGAAAAGACGGTAGATGTGCTGGAGATGATTTACAAAGCGTAATAGTCACAAAAAAGAAAATACCAAAACAGCGGAGTTATTGTATATTTTTGCAGTCATGCCGGTGACGGAGGTTAAATGCATCGGCAATTTCATCGGTTTTTGGGCGCAGAAACAGTGTTTTTAGGGCATAATAATGGGATTTTTCCAGATAATTGCAATTTTTTCAGGATGTGGTATAATGTCCACGAAGGCAAAGAGTGTTTGTTAAACTAGGAGGATTTGTTATGGCCACAAAAAAGGTAGCTAAAAAAACTGAAACTGTAAAGAATACAGCGGTGAAGACCGAACCGGAGAAAACATCGGCAGTAAAACCGGCAGCAGCGGCTGTTACTGCGGATGATAAAGTAACTACTGAGAAAAAAGCGGCTACTGAGAAGAAAGCGGCTGCGGAGAAGAAACCGGCGGCAAAAAAGGCTGTGAAGTCCCCGGCAGCTAAGAAAGAGATGAAAGTAAAGACAGTTGTCGAGTATTCCGGACGTCAGGTAGAGGAAAAAGATATTATTGCAAGCGTGAAAAAAGCATGGACGAAGTCCGGCGGGAAAGTTGGAGACATCAAGTCTGTAGACCTGTACATAAAGCCGGAAGAGTCGGCAGTTTATTATGTCATCAATAAAACGGAGACAGGCTCAGTTGCATTTTAATCAGGGAAAGCGTAAGGAACTCTTTCAATGAAAAGAGTTCCTTATTTTTTTGTTGTTTTCCTGTTAAATGTGATATAATATGAAATAGGGGAACTTTTAGACGAAGGAGAAGGAAGTATGAATAACGTATTGGATAAGTTACCAGACACATCAATAATAGGGGGTGCAGACGGTCCGGCCGCGATATTCTTTGCAGGGAAACTAAATGGAGGAACAGCGGCGGCAGCCATTGCAATCGGTCTTCTGCTCTGTGTATTAGGGCTTAAGCTGATAAAGATAATTTCGGCTTTTATGGGATTTGCAGTAGGTGCCGGTGTAGGGATAGGGATTAACAGTGCCGCCGGAATTTCCGGTTTTACGGGTATTATTATAATCTTTGCCTTAGCGCTGGTTTTGGCAGCTCTGGCATTTTTCCTGTACAGGATAGGAGTGTTTTTTATGACTGCATCCTTTGCGGGATCGGCTGTCCTTGCATTAACAGGCACAGGGTCGAACACACAGCTCATGATAGCGGCAGGTGCGGCGCTGATTCTGGGCATATTAGCGGCGGTGTTCGTGGAGCCGGGAACGATCATCATAACTTCCGTGTCAGGAGGCATCTCTGCGGGGATGAATATTGCATCTCTTGCGGGGCTTTCGGATAACCGGCTTGCGGGGCTTGGCATCGCGGCAGTCTTAGCGGCCGCCGGCATGTTCGTGCAGTTTTTCCTGCATTCAAGGAAGGCGGGGAAGAAGGAGAAGATTCATTCCCGAAAAACAAAGGGAAGAGATTCTATGGAATCTGAGGTTGAAAAGGCAAGGCTGCTTTTGGATGATGACGATGATGATGATTTGGATGAATAAGGAGGTCTGCTGATGAAACTTGATATGCACTGCCATGTGAAGGAAGGGTCGATTGACAGCAAAGTCAGTCTTGACGAGTATATTAAAAAATTAAAAGAGCATGGATTTGACGGCATGCTTATTACAGATCATGATACCTATAAAGGATACAGGCACTGGAAGTATACGATGAAGGGGAAGGTTCATGAAGATTTTGTGGTTTTAAAAGGAATTGAGTATGATACCCGGGATGCAGGGCATATTCTGTGCATCATGCCGGAGGGAGTGAAGATGCGTCTTCTGGAACTCAGGGGGATGTCTGTATCTGCCCTTATTGATTTTGTGCATCGGCACGGAGGGATTTTGGGTCCGGCGCATCCGTGCGGGGAAAAGTATATGAGTTTTGCACAGACGAAAAGGTACTATGTTGCCCCGGAGACTGTTAAGCGTTTTGACTTTGTAGAGACATTTAATGCCTGCGAGCCTGAGGATTCTAATGAGGGAGCCTTGAAACTGGCAGAAAGGTATAAGAAACCGGGAATCGGCGGCAGCGATTCCCATAAACTGGACTGCGTGGGAAAGGGATATACCATTTTACCGGAGTTTGTGACGTGCGAGACAGAGCTGATCTCGCTGATTCGCAGGAAAGTGCCGATTGAGACAGGGGGAACGCTCTACACCAGGACAACAAGGGAGCGGATAGGAAAAGCGAGAAAGATTCTGCCGTATTCATTTTGGTTTTACAATAAAGGCGGAGCACTTTTAAAAGGCAGGAAACGCAAGATAAAGAGTGAGGAAGAGAATCCGATCGACCCGATCGATCCGATTGAGTTCGAATATCTGAACGGAAAGATACATGGGTAGAAGAAAGCATATGAAAGGTGTGGGCAGATCGTGCCCACACCTTTTTGGAAGTTAAAATGACTTTAAGATAAAAGCAGCCCTGCGTGGTAAGCGATAAAGCTCATAAGCCAGGCGACTGACAGCTGATACAGGATGATTAAGGCAGTCTTTCCGGAACTTCCAAGCTCCCGTTTCATGACGGCGATGGAAGCAGCACATGGCACGTACAGAAGGCAGAAGACCATCAGGGCATAAGCGTTGGCCGCGCCGAATCCAATGGCGCCTAAGGCAGATACCATGGAGGACATGCCGGAAGACGAAGTAATGTTCTGAATGCCGAAAAGAACGCTGCAGCTTGATACTACGACTTCTTTTGCCGCGATGCCGGCGATAAGGGCGACCACGATCTGCCAGTATCCGAGCCCGACAGGCTCGAATAGCGGAGAGACAACTTTCCCGATGAGAGAGCCGAAACTCTGGCTTATGTCTGTCACATACCCGGAAGGACCGAAATTCAGGATGCCCCACATGATGACGGATGCGATAAAGATCACCGTTCCGGCTTTGCTTAAGTAGTCCTTTACTTTTTCCCAGACATAGATAGCGATGGTATGGACATTTGGTGATTTGTACTCTGGCAGTTCAATAAGCAGCGCATGCTCGGCTTTGCTGCCGTCAATTTTGCACAGGACATATGCCGTTGCAATGGCGATAATGATTCCTGACAGATAGAGGGAATAACATACTAGCATTGCATTTTTCCCGAAAAACATGGAGGAGAACAGTACGTAGACCGGCAGCCTGGCGCTGCAGGACATAAACGGCGTGATCAGGATGGTCTTAAAACGGTCTTTTGGATTCTCTAAAGCGCGTGATGCCATAATTGCGGGAACCGTGCAGCCAAATCCCAGAAGAAGGGGGAGGAACGCCCTCCCGGAAAGCCCCAGGCGGCTCATGATGCCATCCATGATGAAAGCCACTCTTGCCATATATCCGCTGTCTTCCAATACCGCCAGCGCAAGGAACAGGATAAAAATATTGGGCAGAAAGGTGAGGATTCCGCCCACTCCGGCAATAATCCCGTCAAGGATGAGAGACGAGAGCATGGGGTCTGCGTGTATGGAGGAAAGACATCCAGCAGCAAAATCGGTAAAATGCACAAGGCAAATCTCAAAATATCCTTTCATCCAGTCTCCCACCGTGAAAGTGAGAAAAAACACAAATGCCATGATCAGGAGGAAGATGGGAAGGCCAAGGTAGCGGCTGGTAAGATAGCTGTCAATCTTATCGGTAGACGCTGCCTTTTCAGACTTGTTTACAAGGACTTCCGAGACAATCTCCTCCAGAAAATCATATTTTTGGTTGATGATGTCTTTTTCATAGCTGCGTTCCGCAATATTTTCTATGCTTAGCGGATAGCGCGACATAACGTCGGTATCAAATTCCAGGTATTTGATGGCATGCCAGCGCTTGACCGGGAGTTCTGGATATTTTTCTTCCAGCGCTTTTATGACGCTGTCAATCTTGTCCTCGATGTAATCTTCGTACACCATGGTGAACTCATCATGGTGATTGTGGACATGAAATGAGTGCTTGCCCGGGTGGTGATGGATAAGAGGGCTTTGGCGGAGCTCAGTCTTGTGGTGCGCGACTGTATGCATAAGGATGGAAAGTCCTGTTTTTTTCCGCGCGGATACGGGAACCGCAGGGATTCCAAGCATTTCGGGGAGGCGGTGGAAATCAATCTCCATGCCTCTTTCTTCCACTACATCCATCATATTAAGGGCAAGGATGACAGGCTTCCCAAGCTCAATGAGCTGCAGGGTGAGATAAAGGTTGCGCTCCAGGCAAGATGCGTCCACGACATTGACGATAACGTCTATCTCATCGCTCATGATACACTGCCTGGAAACGGTTTCTTCCATGGTGTATGAGCTGAGGCTGTATATGCCCGGCAGGTCGATAAGCTTGAAAGTCTCATTTTCATAGGTGGTGTGCCCTTCTTTTTTTTCTACGGTGACGCCCGGCCAGTTTGCCACTTTCAGGTTGGCTCCTGTGTAGGCGTTGAAAAGAGTTGTCTTTCCGCAGTTCGGATTGCCGATGAATCCTACGTTGATGGTACTGTTCATGATTGCGGCACCTCCCTTACTTCGATGTGGTCAGCAATTCTCCGGCCGAAAGCAAAGCGTGTTCCTCGAAACCTTGCAGTGAGGGAGTTTTTCCTGTCATTATTTAGAATTGTGATCAGTGTTCCTTCCGTGAGCCCAAGGGCTTCCAGGCGGCGTTCCAGCCTCAGCTCAATATTTATGGAAACCACCTGATATGTATGGGCATTTATTCCCTGCTTTAGTGTCATAAAATTGTTCCTCTTTTGATAATAATTATTATTATCTATCATATCACTTATTCATGGCGATGAGAAGATTAATTTTTTCCAGAACACTATTGACAAAATCGGAATATCTATTTATGATAAATACACTCGTCATGAGAAATTCTATTTTTGAATGATCTTTTCATTTCTATCACGAGGTTTTCCTCAAATGGGAGCGTCATCCCAAATTTCAAAAACGAGAAATCTATTACAGGGAGGAGGTATGTGACAGCTGTTATTTTTTGTTGCACGTTTATAGTATTTTAACTAAGAGAAAAGGAGATTTTGCATGAATAAGAAAAACTTAATAAAGAAAGCAGCTGCGGTAGCCGTACTGACGGCTATGGTGTTTTATCTGACGCCTTTTTTGGGTTTCCCGGAGGTAATGGCGGCATCCCATAAGATTACAGAGAGTGATGTCGGGTATTATGACCAGTACCACAACGGAGAGCATCAGATGAAATATAAAGCAAAGATGCACAAGGTTGACGGAGAGATAGCCTACTGCGTTCACATGGAAAAGACATCGGACGCCGGGGCGGCGAAAGAGGTAAGCATTAAGAAGTTCCTTCCGGGAGATGAGCTTGTAATGGCATGTCTGGCCCAAAAACATATTTTTGACATGGAAGGGTATGATGCCTCGGAGAAATATATGCTGACGCAGTGCATGGTGTGGTATATACAGAGAGACCATATTGGCGATGGAGGATGGAGGCAGTATGTCAGCGGAATTGATATGTCGGTAAAAGAGCAGAAGGCGTTTTTTGCGGAGCTTGAAAAGAAGATCAAAGGGGAGGCCCCATCCTATGAAGGCCATGGCACGGCATGGGAAAATATCGACATTGCAGGTATGCAGGAAGTGGCGGTGCTTATGGCTCCCACCCTTAAAGTAGGGGATGTGGCAATAAAGAAGGTACCGGCATCGCCGGAACTGGTAAAGGGAAACAAGCTCTACAGCCTGGAAGGAGCGCAGTACGGCATCTATTCAGACGCGGCATGCACGGAGCTTATCCATACGGTGACCACTGACAGAGACGGTAATGCGGAGAAAGTGACATTGGAGATCGGAACGTATTATGTGAAGGAAATAAAAGCATCTCCTGGATACGAGCTTGACGAGGAAATCTATACGGCAGAGGTGAAATTCGGGGATGATAGAATATTGACCCTGAAAGAAAAACCGTCCTTCGCGCCCTTAAACCTTGCATTGCATAAAATTGATAAAGAATCCGGACAGCCATCGCCGCAGGGAGCCGCGTCGCTGGCAGGGGCAGAATTCACGGTCTGCTATTACGACGGGTTTTTCACCAAGGAGAAGTTGCCGGATTATGGAACCTATCCTTCGGAAGCGAAGAGAAAATGGGTTGTAAAGACGGTAGAGAAGGAGGAAGGCGGGAAGAAGACCTACTGTGCGGACATGGGAGACATCAGCTGTAAAGCAGGGGGAGACGGATATTTCATGGAAAATGGCGCGGCGGCGCTCCCTCTGGGAACCATTTCCATCGAGGAGACAAAAGCTCCGAAAGGATATCTTTTGGAGGGCGCTTTGCTGAAAAATGTGAAAACGGGTGAAACGGCAGGAGACGGGATATATGTAACGCAGATCACACAGAATGGCAACGGAGCCGGGGAGATTGCGGGAGGAAACAGATATGAGGCGCATGACCGGGTAGCCCGGGGAGATTTATCCCTCCGCAAGATTGACGCGGAAAATGAAAAAGCAATGGCAGGGGTTTCTTTTAAGCTAACATCAAAGACAACGGGTGAATCGCATATTTTTACTACAGACGAAAATGGAGAGTACGACACCTCATCATCGTTTATCCGGCATACGGAACGTACAAATGGCGAGAAGAGCGGAGACGGCATCTGGTTTGGAACCATGCCGGACAAGACGATGGTGCCGGCTGACAATGCAGTCGGGGCGCTTCCCTTTGACACCTATGAGCTGGAAGAGATAAAGGGAGAGAATAATTCGGACAAGACCATGTATAAAGACACGGTTGTAATCAGCCGGGAAAAAGCTGTAATCCGGCTGAATAATATCGAAAACAGCGGAATCGGAATCCAGACAATCGCAAGAGATGAAAAGACGGGAACCCATTATTCCTCACCGGAAAAGGAAGTTACGGTCATTGATGCCGTGTCATATAACAATCTGAAAAAGAAACAGCCGTACAGGCTGGTGGGATGCATTATGGACAGGGAAACAGGGGAAGCCGTTGAAAGGGAAGAAGGTGTTCCGGTTACATCTGAAAAGGTATTCGTTCCGGAGGTGCGAAACGGCACGGCAGAGATTGCCTTTCAGTTTGACGCAACGGAGCTTAAAGACAGGGAGATTGTCATATATGAGGAATTATATGAGCTGGAAGAAAAGGATGATTCAGAAGAGCCGGGAACGCTGGTAGCGGAGCATAAAGATCTTGAGGCTGCAGAACAGACAATCAGCTTTGGGGAACCGGAAGAAGAGATTCCGAAAGAGGATGTTCCGGTAGAAGAAAAGTCGCGTCCGGAGGAGCCATCTGACATCCTGGAACCCTCCGGAGGGCCGGAAATCGTTAAGACCGGAGATAACAATTCCTTGATGCATCTTGTGATATTGATGATTCTTTCTTGCGCCGTGATGATTACCTGTGTTAGAATAGCACGTAAAGATTAAGAAACAAAGGGAGGTTGTCGCAATGGGAATGACAATGACGCAGAAGATTCTGGCAGCTCATGCAGGGCTTGAGAGCGTGACGGCGGGCCAGCTGATAGAAGCGAAACTTGACGTGGTCATGGCAAACGATATTACAGGTCCGATGGCCCTGCCAATTTTGAAGGAGATGTCAGATACTGTATTTGATAAGGATAAGGTTGTGTTCGTGCCGGATCATTTCACTCCGAATAAAGACATCAAATCCGCAGAAAATTCTAAAGCAATCCGTGAATTTGCAAAGGAGCAAGGCCTGTCCTGGTATTTTGAGCAGGGCAAATCCGGTGTGGAGCATGCCATCCTGCCCGAGGCAGGAGTCGTGGCAGCAGGCGAGTGCATTATCGGCGCAGATTCGCATACTTGTACATACGGCGCCTTGGGGGCATTTTCTACAGGGGTAGGCACGACGGATATTGCCACCGGCATGGCGACGGGGGAGCTCTGGTTTAAGGTTCCAAGTGCCATGAAGTTTGTGCTGAGCGGGAAACCGGGGCCTTATGTGACGGGCAAAGACATCATCATTCATATCATAGGAAAGATTGGTGTTGACGGCGCGCTTTATAAATCCATGGAATTTACGGGGGATGGCATTGCGAACCTTACGATGGATGACCGGTTCACTATGGCGAACATGGCGATTGAGGCAGGGGCGAAAAACGGAATCTTTCCGGTGGATGGGCTTACGGAAGAATATCTGAAAGAACATACGAAGAAAGAATATAAGATATATGAGGCGGACACGGACGCGGAGTACGACGAGGTTGTGGAAATTCATCTTGACGAGGTGCGGCCGACGGTGGCATTCCCGCATCTTCCGGGCAACGCGAAGACGATTGACGAGATTGAAGCTATGGAGCCTGTAAAGATAGATCAGGTAGTTATCGGTTCCTGTACAAACGGGAGGATTACGGACATGAGAAAAGCAGCGGCTATCTTGAAGGGGCGTACCGTGCATCCGGACGTGCGCGTCATGGTTGTTCCTGCGACACAGAAGATCTATAAGCAGTGTATCGCAGAAGGACTTATTGATATTTTCATAGATGCCGGGTGTGCGGTGAATACACCGAGCTGCGGGCCGTGCATGGGTGGCCATATGGGTGTCATGGCGGCAGGCGAGAGGTGTGTGTCAACGACAAACCGGAACTTTGTGGGAAGAATGGGGCATGTGGATTCCCTGATTTATCTTGCGTCGCCGGAAGTGGCGGCCGCAAGCGCGATTGCAGGCTGTATCGCAAATCCAGAGAAGGCAGGTGACAGATAATGAAAGCTTTAGGACATGTATTTAAGTATGGCGACAATGTAGACACTGACGTTATTATTCCGGCAAGGTATCTGAACTCCTTTGATGCCCAGGAACTTGCCAGCCATGCGATGGTGGATATCGACCCGGATTTTGCAAAGAAGGTACAGCCGGGGGATCTCATTGTGGCAAATAAGAACTTTGGGTGCGGATCTTCCAGGGAACACGCGCCGCTCTGCCTGAAGACGGCGGGGGTAAGCTGTGTGATCGCAGAGACATTCGCGAGAATCTTCTATAGAAATGCGATCAATATAGGGCTGCCTATTATTGAGTGCCCGGAGGCGGCAAAGGGAATCGAGGCAGGAGATCAGGTGGAAGTTGATTTCGATAGCGGAAAAATTTACAATAAGACAAAAGGAACCGAATTTCAGGGGCAGCCGTTCCCGGAATTCATGCAGAAGCTGATTGCGGCAGGCGGCCTTGTGAAATACACGAACAGTAAGAAATAAAAGAAGGGTAAGATTATGGATTTGTATTATAAAAGCACAAGAAATTCTGACTTGAGAGTGACAGCGTCAAAGGCCATCCTTACCGGGCTATCCCCGGACGGAGGGCTGTTTGTGCCGGAGTCCGTTCCTGCGCTTGGCGTGTCTCTGAGTGGGCTTAAGGGAATGAGCTATCAGGAGACGGCGTATACGGTGATGAAACAGTTCCTGACGGACTTCACGGAGGAAGAGCTTAAGGAATGCATAGCGAAAGCATACGATGAAAAGTTTGACACAGAGAGCATAGCGCCTCTTGCGAAAGTGGACAATACATATTATCTGGAGCTTTTTCACGGTGCGACTATTGCATTTAAGGATATGGCATTGTCTATTTTGCCGCATCTTCTTACAGTATCGGCCAAAAAAAATGAAGTGAAAAATGACATTGTAATCCTTACCGCCACTTCAGGAGATACGGGAAAGGCGGCTATGGCTGGATTTGCCGATGTTGCCGGAACGAGGATCATAGTGTTTTACCCAAAGGACGGAGTCAGCAAGGTGCAGGAGCTTCAGATGACGACACAGAAGGGCGGCAATGTGGATGTCGTTGCAATACGCGGCAATTTTGACAATGCCCAGAGCGGAGTGAAAGCAATGTTCGAGGATAAGGAACTGGCAGAGGAGCTGGCAGGGAAAGGTTATCAGTTCTCGTCTGCCAATTCCATTAATATCGGACGCCTTGTTCCGCAGGTGGCCTATTATGTGTATGCTTACGGAATGCTTATGGAAAACGGAGAGATAGAAGAGGGAGAGAAGGTAAATGTAGTAGTTCCCACAGGGAATTTCGGCAATATCCTTGCTGCCTTTTATGCGAAAGAGATGGGAATTCCTATTGGCAGGCTGGTATGTGCGTCCAATGAAAACAAGGTGCTGTTTGACTTTTTTAAGACGGGTGTCTATGATAAAAACAGAGAGTTTGTGCTGACAAGCTCTCCGTCTATGGATATCCTTATATCCAGCAATCTGGAAAGGCTCATCTATGTCATTGCTGGAGAAGATTCAGACAGGACGGCTGGATTGATGGACGCTCTCAAACAGTGCGGCAAATATGAGATATCCGATGATATGCATCGGAAACTTAAAAATATTACCGGCGGATATGCCACAGAAAATCAGACGGCGGAAGAAATCAAGCGGGTATATGAAAAGACTGGATATGTGATAGACACGCATACGGCAGTGGCTTCTTATGTGTGCCGCCAGACATGCGGCAACGAAGAAAAGTGCATTATCGCGTCCACTGCAAGTCCGTATAAGTTCGTAAAGAGCGTAATGACGGCAATTGACGGATCATATGCAGACAAGGATGAATTTGCTTTGCTTGAGACGCTGCGTGATGTGTCAAAGACGGAGATGCCGCAGGCAATCAAAGACATCCTGGAAGCGGAGGTCATCCACAGAACGGAGTGCGGCGCAGAAGAGATGAAAGAAACGGTAAAAAATATACTGGGGATATAAATGAGGTGAAACAATATGTCGGGCTTGGATGGAATATTTGGAATAATTGGCGTGGGATGCGGCCTGTACTGCCTGTATGGGTTCTATATGCTCAGATTTAAAGGCGAGATTGTGCAGTCGCTTTTCCTGCCTAAAGATGTAAATGCAAAAAAATGCAGTGATCTGAAAGGATATTGCAGTGCGGCGCAGGTTCCTGTGCTTGTACTGGGAATTGTCGTCCTGGCTTACGGTGCGGCCGATCTTTGCAACACCTATGTGCGTGAAGTGACAGAAGTGCTGGCGGTGATGATTGTCCTTGTGTTTGTTTCATTGATTTTCTTTGCGCTGCGTATTAAGAAAATAAACAAGATATATTTTGGCTTATAAGATGAAATGACGGCTATGTATAAAAAATCCGGCGGAGCAGGATTATCCTGCATCCGACCGGATTTTTGCTTTTCTTAAATTTTGAAAAATTATCTGCTTATAACTGCGGACCAGCAGCGACTAATGCCTTGCCTGCTTCATTGCCCTCGTATTTTGCAAAGTTCTTAACGAATCTCTGAGCAAGGTCTTTTGCCTTAGCCTCCCACTCGGCAGCGTCAGCATAAGTATCGCGCGGATCAAGGATGCCTGAATCAACGCCCGGAAGCTCTGTCGGAACTTCAAAGTTGAAGTACGGGATCTTCTTTGTCGGAGCGTTTAAGATATCGCCGTTTAAGATTGCGTCAATGATGCCGCGGGTGTCTTTGATGGTGATACGCTTGCCTGTGCCGTTCCATCCGGTGTTTACAAGGTAAGCCTTAGCGCCGTTTGCTTCCATTCTCTTAACAAGCTCTTCGCCGTATTTTGTCGGGTGCAGCTCTAAGAACGCCTGTCCGAAACAAGCAGAGAAAGTCGGTGTCGGCTCTGTGATGCCGCGCTCTGTGCCTGCAAGCTTTGCTGTAAAGCCTGACAGGAAGTAGTACTGTGTCTGCTCCGGGGTGAGGATGGATACCGGAGGAAGCACGCCGAATGCGTCAGCAGATAAGAAGATAACTTCCTTAGCTGCCGGTGCCGCCGATACCGGACGCACGATCTTTTCAATATGGTCGATCGGATAAGATACACGGGTGTTCTCTGTCACGCTCTTATCATTGAAATCAATCTTTCCGTCGGCATCCAGCGTTACGTTCTCAAGAAGAGCGTTGCGCTTGATGGCATTGTAGATATCCGGCTCGGATTCTTTGTCAAGATTGATAACTTTGGCGTAGCATCCGCCCTCGAAGTTGAATACGCCGTTGTCATCCCAGCCATGCTCGTCATCGCCGATAAGGAGACGTTTCGGGTCTGTGGAGAGGGTAGTTTTCCCTGTTCCGGAAAGGCCGAAGAAGATAGCGGTATTCTCGCCGTTCATATCTGTGTTTGCGGAGCAGTGCATAGAAGCGATGCCCTTGAGCGGCAGATAGTAGTTCATCATGGAGAACATACCTTTTTTCATTTCTCCGCCATACCATGTATTCAGGATAACCTGCTCACGGCTTGAGATATTGAATACTGCTGCTGTCTCAGAGTTCAGGCCAAGCTCTTTATAATTTTCTACTTTAGCCTTGGATGCATTGTACACAACAAAGTCAGGCTCGAAGTTTGCCAGTTCTTCCTCTGTCGGCTGGATGAACATATTCTTAACGAAGTGAGCCTGCCATGCAACTTCCATGATGAAACGGATTGCCATACGGGTGTCTGCATTTGTGCCGCAGAAAGCGTCTATAACAAAAAGTCTCTTGCCGGAAAGCTCTTTCAGAGCGAGATCCTTTACGACAGCCCATGATTCCTCGGAAAGAGGATGGTTGTCGTTTTTGTACTCATCAGAAGTCCACCATACGGTGTCCTTTGAATTATCGTCCATTACGATGAACTTATCTTTTGGTGAACGGCCTGTGTAGATGCCAGTCATTACATTGACTGCACCAAGCTCACTTACCTGTCCTTTTTCGAAACCTTCCAGGCCAGGCTTTGTTTCCTCTTCAAATAACATTTCATAAGAAGGATTGCGAACAATCTCTGTGGTTCCGGTAATGCCATACTTGCTTAAATTGATTTCTGCCATTTTCTTATATCCTTTCTTCCTTCAATATTTGTCTCCATATGCAGGATTTATGATTTCATCCTGCAAAGCAGACATGCTAAGTTCCATTATCATATTATACATTATAATGTAATAAAATCAATAAAAAATCTTTAAATTTTTTCTCTTTCAAGAATCATTTTTTGTGGTTGTAAAATTCGAAAAAATGGGTTATAATAATCTCAGCGAGTTACCTGGGATGTTCGGCAACTTCTGTAATTTTGAACCTACAAAACTTTAAACGGGACTCTTATATCTTCGTAATATGTCAGGCCTCCATATACGCAGGGGAAGACAAAAAAGCGAATGCGGACACCCCCCTAGCTGTGGCTA
>OFGR01000934.1_pt1 | contig 26275 bp, 25 predicted proteins | sample 1521811 | NCBI WGS metagenome assembly OFGR01 (sample SAMEA3504098, study PRJEB24116) | mouse gut metagenome | biome: mouse gut; feature: mouse-associated habitat; material: faeces | place: Denmark | collected 2011
ATACAGATGCAGGCGATTATGTAAATGGTGGAGATTGGCAAACAGTTTACACTGATACATTTACAACAGGTGGAACAAAGACTGCAACTCCTTAATCTTATTTTTCAGAATACGTAATAAACGTTTAAGAGTGAAAGATATTTATTTTTTCGCATTATTTTCATATATTCACTAATATAAATATAAGCCATAGGTAAGTGTCCTATGGCTTTTGTTGGTTAATTTAGGAGTTTATTATCATGTTTAAGTTGTTATTAACAACTTTTCTTTTTTCTTGAAAATCTATATAGAATTTTTCAAATTCTTTTATTTCTTCTATTCCATCCTTCAGATATTTGTATAGTTTAGTTAATGCGCTTATTGAAAAAGAACATGTAAGATCAAAACTAGAACTTCCACCTACAGGATTTCTTATCCTTTTTAAATTAAGTCCATTTTCATTAACTGTTAAATCCATTGTTGAATTTAGTGCATGTGTTTCATAAGAAAGCCCTCCATATATACCTTGGTAATATAGTTCATACCCTGTTTCTTTCATTAATTCATAGAAGTTAGATACATCACTACAAACCTCATACCACTGAATATGTACTTTTTTCCATGGCTTATGTTGCTTTCGGTTTAGATTTTCCTTTTGTTGTATCTTTTCTTCTCTGGCTTTATCCACTATTTGAAATATTTCTTTAGAGCTAATTATTCGTTTGAAAGCTTCCTCTTTTTTCTTAAATAGTCCGTAATCATGATCAAACTGTTCAGCCCCTTTATGTTGTAGCATTAATTTTCCAAATTTAGAGTTTTTATTAAAGTACGTTTTCCCTAATTCTATTTCTTGATAGTGATGTTCTAAATAATATGCAGCAGCCCTTTTTTCTGTCTCATCTTTCAAAATAAATTCTAGGCTTACAGTGTTTTCAATTAATGAGCGTAATAAAATTTGCGCTTGATTAAATGAAGAAATAGAAAAAAGCACATTTATAGCATCAAGTTGTTCCATTATTTTTCTAATAAATAAACACATAACTATATCAATAAAATCATCCTGCCTTGAAATGCCATAGGCATTCTCATTCTCTATTTCGCCATATTTAATTATTATAGATGATAATAGATAATTAACCTTTTCAATAGTTGATTTTACGCTTTCATTCTCATCAATGTTAAAAAATAGATCTTTGAAAATTCTTATATAATTAGTATCCATAATTATATCCTCCATATTTTATTATGAGTATATCATATAAAGTAGCTGACTGTGATGATTATGCCTACAATAGCGCCCAACACAAAGAAAAATAAGGCGAACAATGCCTTTTTGATTGATTGCCACAGTGAACGCTTAGGAGTCGGTGGAGCAGGATTGGCACTTATGTTTCCAAGAACTGGATTAGTTATTGGTTTTCCAGAAGCATCAAGTGGCACTCCTGTTCTTGGATCGAATCTCCAATCTTTAGCGGGTTCACTAGATTTTCTGCCACTGGCTAAATCAATAGCTTCATCTTCTATAGTGTCAAAATCTTCTATTTTTGCTTGTTCAAAATATTCGTAAACAGGTTTTGCGCTTGCGGTATCAAATCCTTGTAGCCTGTTACTTGCCCAGAGGTAGGCATCGTCATGGTGGTCTATGTATACCAAAAGCACAGTATTTCCTGATTGTGTGAATATTGCTCTGAAATCCTGAGTTACTCTGGCACTTTTGAAATCAAGTTTTGTATTGAGTTTTTCAACTTTTAAGCTGTCACTCCGTAGGCTTCTTTGCATTAGTCTAATGGTTTCAAGTGATTTTTTCTGCACTTTCTTATCCAGTCTTGAAAATGCGTCTATATATGTATCGGAGCAAACTATGTTTGTTGCCATGTATATGCCTCCTTTAATTTATGACGTTCATCAAAATATCAATCGTGAGTTCTTCCTTAACCTTGTCTGCTATGGTGAGCAAGTAGGCATTATCCTTTTTTTCTAAGGTTATGCCATCTATAGGTGTAGCCAATTCAAAGGTATAATAAGGATTGGATAAGCTGTATTCTCCCCATTTAAACCCATTAAGAACAACTTCTTCTACAGGACTTTCAAAACTAATCATCAATGGAGAATCAATTCTATAAGCAGTAAAACTTCGTTCGTTAGGTATTAAATGTAATTTGAAGGCTGGAGACTTTTTTAAACTTTCTAATTGCTCTTTGTGTTCTTGGATTTCTTGCTTTAAGCGTTTGTTTTCTTCTTGGAGTAATTGGAAAGTAATCATATAGCTTTCTTGGAGTTTCCTTTTTACTTCTTCATATTGTAGAAGCATATCTTCATGGCGCATTTGGGGATTGATGTCTAAGCCTGTGCTTGCTGGAATCCTTCCTTCATATTTTGTCTTTTCCTCAGCAATGGCTTTAGCTTCATTAAATAGCTTTTTGGCTCTTTCGTTTTGGTGTAGATAGCTCTTGCTTAATCTGGAAAGTTTACATACTCGTGAAATGGTAATCTCTTCCTCATTATGTATCATATCTTCTAACACTGTTTTAAGGGTGTTATATTTTTCCTCAGCTATTTTCTTTCTGGCTTCTTGCAAAGGGGAAGTATTTCTCTCATGGTCTTTTGGCATGGCTATAATCCTTCCTGTTCAATTTATACCCCTATTCTACAACAAATCAATACTTCATAAAAGAGATTTCATAGACCAATGTGCAAAATAAAGAGATTTTTATAGGGCTGGACTGATAAGGGAACTGGCTAAATGATAGATGTGTGATTAGATAAAATCCTTCCTAAATACCCTTGAAACGGCTTAGATATAGGAAATTTACGTCAAGTATACGTGGAGTAGATAGTGTGTACATCCCCTTATTTTGGTACGTCAAGCATACAAAAACCGATATATTTTAAATACCAGATATATCGTGGGGGAAGTAAGAGGAAGCGAAGCGATTGACATGCTGCAGGCTTTAAATACAGGGCACGATGGATCACTTAGCACGGGTCATGCGAATTCTTCAAGAGATATGCTTGTGCGTCTGGAAACAATGGTACTGATGGGGATGGATCTTCCGCTTGCGGCAGTACGGCGCCAGATTGCTTCTGGATTAGATATTATAGTACATTTAGGAAGACTTAGGGATAAGTCAAGGCGTGTTCTTGAAATTGTGGAAATTGTAGGCTTTGAAAATGGGGAAATTCTAACGATGCCGCTGTATCAGTTTGAGGAACGAGGAGTGGAAGAAGGAAAGGTGATAGGGGAACTGGTGAAGGTAAGTGGACTCACCCATACAGAGAAACTTGCAGCAGCAGGAATAAAAGAAGAGAAAGGATTGGAGAAGCAGGATTATGAATATCATAAAAAATAAAGGTTCCGTATTGCCAAAGAGAGCATCTAGGGCATACGGGAGCAGACATCCCCCTGAAACAGACTATGCGGAGTATCAATTCAGCAGACGTGAAATAATTATTCACTTTTTGATGGGAGCAGGGTTTGCAGCAGTTACAGCATGGCTTTTTTATGACAGTATTATCGCGTGGATTATTTTGTTGCCTCTTGTGTGTATTTCTTTGAAAGAGCGAGGGAAGATTCTGTGTCAGAAAAGAAAGCGAAGGCTGGAGATGGAATTCAGAGAAGTAATCTTAAGTGTATCTGCCAATCTTCAGGCTGGCTATAGTGTGGAAAATGCATTTCATGAGGCATACAAGGATATTATGCTATTATTTGGCAAAGAGTGTGTGATGGCAAAAGAATTACGTCTAATGATTCGAAAATTGGAAAATAATGAACAGCTCGAAAATGTGCTGTTGAATCTTGCCAAAAGAAGCGGTGTGCAGGATATCAGAGATTTTGCCGATATTTTTCAGATTGCCAAAAGAGGAGGTGGTGATATGCGTGCGATTATAGCAAACACTTCGGACATTATCGGCGGAAAGCAGGAAGTACGACGCGAAATAGAAACGGTGGTGAGCGAAAAGAAATTAGAGCAGCAGATCATGAGAATTATTCCGTTTTTTATTATCTTCTATATTTCAATCACCACAAAAGGGTATTTCGAGAGTCTATATCATAATATATTGGGCTGGATTGTGATGAGTGTATCTCTGGTGGTGTATGGGGCGGCATGCCGCATTTCTGACAGGATATTAAATATTGACTTATAATAGGAGGGGCTGCAATGAGGCTTGCGGAGTGGCTGTATGAGAAATTAGAACACATGAATAAAAAGCCCAATCAGATTTTGTATAACAGTGCTGTTCGGGAGGATTTACAGACATTAGAGCCTGCTGGAAATACACCCAAAAGACAAAAGGAATATGTCATCAGAAAGCTGTCCATATGCATCATGATTGTGCTTGTTGGAGTGACAGTCTCTGTTGCTTTGTGTATCAAGGAAGGGACAGCGACCAAAATCGCAGATAATCAAATCCCTAGGAATCTCTATGGAGATGGGGCAAAAAGCGTGTCTTTGATAGCGGATAACGGCGAAAAGACTTATGAGATTCCACTCAATATAGAAGAAAGAAGTTATACACAGGAAGAACTTATGGCAATGGCAGAACCAATCTTACCGCTTCTTGAGGAAAAAATCCTTGGTGAGAACCAAAGTTTTGAGGAGATAGTGTATGACCTTGCGCTCATAGATGAAATAGAAGGGTATCCGTTTCAAATAGAGTGGCATGTGGATGAGGAGTATATGGATTATAAAGGAATGTTGATAAAGGATACGCTTGATACGCCTCAATTGATTGAAGTGACAGCCGTGCTGTGGTGTGAATCATTTGAAATAGAACATACAATTCCAATGAGAATATACAGTAAAGCAGAACAGCCAAGGGAATTCGTTCGAATAGAAAGCGCACTAAAACAGGAGGAGCAAAATAGCCGTATGGCAGACAAGGTGGTGCTTCCAGAAGAACTGGAGAACAAACGGCTCTATTGGAGCTATAAGAGAAGCTATGCGAGTCTGATAGTATTTGTGGCAATACCTATTTTGGTTGTATTTGTGTATTTTAGCAGTGACAGAGATCTGCACGGGCAGGTAGAAAAAAGAGAAGAACAAATGCGTTTGGACTATCCTGAGATTGTAAGTTCACTTGCGCTGTTGATTGGTGCGGGAATGACTGTGCCAAACGCCTGGAACAAAATTGCCAAAGATTACAAAAACAGAAGGGAAGAATGCGGCCAAAAAAGATTTGCCTACGAAGAAATGCTGCTGACTGTTTACGAGATGGATAGCGGTGTAATACAGACAATGGCGTATGAACGTTTTGGGCGGCGCTGCCGTAATTCGGATTACAATAAACTTTCCACAATGCTGTCGCAAAATATCAGAAAAGGAGCCGCCAATTTGCCGATATTGTTGAAAGAAGAGGCAGCCAATGCTTTTGAGGAAAGAAAGCATGGTGCAAGAAAACAAGGAGAGAAAGCTGGAACAAAGCTGCTGATTCCAATGATGATGCTTTTAGGTATAACCATGATAATTATTATGGTGCCAGCATTTCAAATATATCTATAAAAATAAACGTACAAAAGGAGAAGTGTATGAGAAATTTGAAAAACTTTATCAAAGAAGAAGATGGAATGGGAACTGTAGAAATTGTATTGATTATCGTGGTGCTGATTGCACTGGTAGCAATTTTTAAGGACAGTATCAAGAAGCTGGTGGAAAGTATTCTCAAAAAGATTACAACCAATGCAAACAAAATATAAGGAAACAGCTCCCAGAATGTACAAGCATATGAAAAAAACAGAAAATGCATATCTAACGGTATATCTTTCACTTGTGTTTGGCATTGTCCTGTCGCTGCTTTTTGCCCTCATAGAGGGGGCAGCGATAGGTGCTGTAAGGGCACAGGCGGAATTGGTGGCTGATTTAGGCTTGGATTCTGTTTTTGCAGAATACAACCAGGAAATTCTAAACCAGTATGAACTATTTTTTATTGATTCTTCATATGGTACAAGTACTGGCGGTATTGGTATGGTAGAGCAGCACTTAACAGATTATATGAACCGCAATATGGACCCACAGAAGGATTTGGCAATGATTAGAGGAAAAACGCTGCTGAAGCTAAAAAATCCGTATCTTGAGACAGAGGCAGTATCCTATGCCAGTGATGAAAATGCGATGGTATGGAAGGCACAGGCGGTTTCGTATATGAAGGCGGCATATGGAGGTGATATCATATCACGGGTACAGGAATACATAGATACAGTGCAGGGAAATGAACTGACACAAAGGGACGTGCCTTCTGAAATACTGCAGCAAAAAGAGGAGTTTGAAGAAGCGCTGATGCAAAACAATATTATCGAATATGGGGCTGAGAGCGAAGAAGGCTTCTCATATCAGAAGGTGTCAGGTTTGGTTGATGAATTGATTGGCGGAGGACTGCTTCTGTTGATACTGCCAAATGGAAATCGTGTATCTGGTGCAGTGGCAGAAGGCGGGCCATATTTTTCCAGCCGTATGAAAAACGGAAAAATTAACAAAGGAACAGGGGTTCATGAGGGGACAGACAGGCCGGACGGAGTTGTTGATGAATTGATTTATGGAGAATATCTGATGAAAATGTGCGGATGCTATCGCAAACCCAAGGAAACAGGATTGCTTCAATACCAGATAGAGTATATTCTTTATGGACAAAATAGTGATGCTGCGAATTTTAGAAGTAGTGTAGAGCATTTATATGGGCTTAGGGCAGCAGCAAACTTTACAAGTATTTGTACGGATTCTGCAAAAAAATCAGAAGTAGGGGTGGTGTCAAAGATTATATGTACGCTGTTGGGTGTTCCGCAGCTTAACGAGACACTGACAACGATAATCTTAGGCATCTGGGCACTGGCAGAATCGGTTATAGATGTACGAACCCTTTTGGAGGGCGGAAAGATACCGCTAATGAAAAATGGTAGTGATTGGAGCATTAGTCTCAGTCACTTGTTTCTGGGGGATTTATTAGGCGGCGGCAAAAAGACATCCGGGCTGTCCTATCAGGACTATATGAGAGTTTTTCTGGGAATGATGAACAAAAATGAAAAGGCGGCAAGAAGTCTTGATATTGTGGAAATGGATATTAGACAAACGCCAGGAAATGACAGTTTTCGGATAGACAGATGTATTGATTATTTAAAGGTGAATTTTGGATTTGAAGATGCTGTGGGACATGATTTTGTATTTCGAAAGAGTATGTGCTATGGGCATTAATAGATGGTATCAATGATATTTTATTGTTTGAGAAACGATGTACTCTTGTAATATTAAGCGTAGGAAGAATCTATGAGTACATAACAGGGGAATAGGGGGATGTTCTTTTGCGTGCATGGGAAAATAAATTAAAAAAGAAGGGAGGAGCCTTGCTCTCTGTGAATGTCTTTGGCATTAAGCTGTGGGACAAATTTCTGACACAAAAAAGAATATCCTCCCGTTCCTCTGGAGCAGGCGATACAGGTTATCAGGCCAGCATGACCGTGGAGGCGTGCTTTGTTTTACCATTTTTTCTGTTTGCGTTTTTAAATGTGATATCCATTTTGGAACTCTACAGACTTCAGGGAAATATGAGTGCTGCTATGCATGACACAGCAAAACAAATGGCGGTGTATGGATATGAATATCGGGAGTTGAGAGAAACGCCGGCAGGAGCAGCGGAATCAATAGGGCTTACTTATTTATATGCGGCAAATAAAGTACAAAGAACACTGGGAAGCGCGTATCTGGAGCATTCGCCAATTGCAGGCGGCAGTCAGAATATAAGCTGGATACAGTCTTCTGTTATGAGAGAGGACGACTGCATTGATTTAGTGGCGGAATATAAAATCGCACCGCCGATAGCTGTTGTAGGATATCAGGAGTGTACAATGTATAACAGAATGCGTACACGAGCATGGACTGGCTATGACAATGCAAAACATGGAGTGGGCGATAGTACAGATATGCAAGAAGAACTGGTATATATTACGCCTGATGGAGAAGTATATCATAAATCAAAAAGCTGTACTTATTTGAAATTGTCGATAACGGCAGTGGACAGAAGTTTTTTGGAGAGTATAAGAAACAGTGATGGCGGGAAGTATTATGCCTGCGAAACATGCGGAGATTTGTGCAAAAATACGCTATATATCACAAATTACGGAAACAGATATCATTCTTTGCTTGGATGCAGCAAACTAAAAAGAACCATATTGTCTGTTCCTATTTCGCAGGCGGGACATAGAGGCGCATGCAGCAAGTGTGGTTAAGACAAATATGTGCGCTTGGAATCTCACTTGCACCTGTAAATACGCATGGAACACAGTAAACGGATTTGACATGGGGATTAAAATGGGAAGATTAATATACGATATTTTAATAGTGGTAATTGGCATTTTGCTTTTTGCTGCTGGAATAATAGACATCAAAAAAAGACTGATAAACAGAAGATTTTTATTGTTATTGCTACTGGTGTGCCTTGCGACAGCACCATTAAAAAAGGATTTTGGTATTTGGGATACATTAGGAGGTCTTTCGGTTGGGGTGTGTGCAATTGGGGGCTCTATGATAAGCCGCGGCCAGATAGGCAAAGGGGATGGTTATGTGATAGCAGCTGTTGGGATTGTTTTGGGGTTGCGCAGGTGTTTGGCGGTTGTGAGTATAGCGCTGCTTATGATGTGTATGGTAGCAATGATAATTTTGGCCTTAAAGAAGGGAAACAGGCATACAAAGCTTCCGTTTCTGCCGGCAGTATTTGTGGGGTATATGGTATGTATGATGTGCATTCTTTTATAAAAAAGCGAAAAAATAGCCATGAAGCAGCATATTTCACGGTGGAAGCGTCGTTGTTTCTTCCGATAGTGATGCTTTTAACCACGATGATGATTTTTTTTGCATTTTACAGTTATGACCGCTGTATACTGGGGCATAGTGCATATGAGGCGGCATTGCGCGGCGCGGGCTGCCATATCAAAACAGCATCAGAAGCGCAGGCTTTGGCAGAGAATGCAGCGGGAAACCTTGTAGAGGAAAAACTATTTGCTATAAAGGATTTTTATTACAGTGTGTCGGCAGATGGAGACAGCGTGACGGTTACCTATTATTGTGCGGTTAATATGCCATTTATCACATGGCTTGGCGAGTATGTGTCAGAAATTGATATGACATTCGAAATCAGCCGCAGTGCAAAGAGATACAGACCAGCACGAACAATTCGCGATTGGAGGATACTCAAATCATTATAGAGCAACGATAGAAAGATAAAAGGAGAAAGATTGACATGAGAGAGGGAATGCCAGATATCAGCTTTGAAAGAAGCATGAATCACAATTATATGATATTAAGCAAATGTGATTTTTTTGGAAGAGAAACCGATAAAAGTAATGATTACCGGACAAGAATGCTTTTGGAAAATCACATTCCTGGACTTTTGCCAGTCACACACAGATTAATCAATGGGGAGAGCAGATATTATTATAAAATTAATTCCCTGCAGTCACTAGACAGACTATATGATAAAACAGAAATTCGCTATAATGAATTGAAATGCCTGTTATCAGGATGTGTAAATTTGTTTGAACGACTTGAAGAATACCTGCTTGATGGTACACAGATAATTATGGAACCAGAATTGATTTATATGAATGTGGAAAAAATGGAACCATATTTTGTCTGTTATCCAGAATATGAAGGGGATGTCAGGCTTTCGTTTATGACATTTATTGATGAACTGCTCACAAAAATTGACCATACAGATGAGCGTGCTGTTATGCTGGGCTATCAGGTATATCGCTATACCAGAAATCCTAATTATGTGATGAGCGAAATCAAACATATGATGGAGCATGTCATTGTAAAGATGGCGAATGAGAATGTAGGTTTACAAGAAAACCTTCCTGTATCAAAACAGCATTTTCAACAAGAGGATTTCAGGTCACAGGAGGAAGACAGACGGTCAGAATATTTCGTTAATACATATCGCGAAGAAAGTCTTGAGCATGTCAGTGAAATATCAGACGAAGATATTCCGAATCAAAAACATAAGTCTTCTAAGATAGGGGATTTGATAGGCGGTATCTTTTGTTTTTTGGTTTCATTGAGTGTGGGAGTTGTGATAGCAGCAGCACGGGTTCTCAAAATGTTTTCACTTAGTGCCGATAATGAGCTGTATTTATATGGAGCGATGGCAATGGCGATGATGGCGGCGCTGCTGTTTTTCTCATGTTTTTGGAAAAAAAGAAAACAAGATAAAGAGGCGGCAGATTTATGTGCTCAGGAAAGGGAGGAAGAGGAACCAGACGAGTATCAAAGTCAATTGTACAGCATTGCGCAGATGACAAACAAAACACAAAACAGCAATTATTATGAGAAGGAAGCATATTGTAGCAGCAGGCGATATCAACAAGAAACAACATTAAGAACAGATGAAAAGGATTTCTATGATGGATGGCATGAAAAATGCCAAGAAAATATTCCAAGGAAAAATACAGCACAAAGATCATATGATGAAACAGTATGTTTGGGAGATGGGATCGTAGAAGAACGGATGCTGTATGGCAGAATCAATGGAAGAGAGGTAAATATATCACTCAACAGACTCCCAATGACAATTGGGAAACTTGCAAATGTATCGGATTTTGTTATCAATGATCCAGCTGTCAGCAAAATGCATGCGCGGTTTGAGGAGCATGAGGGCAGAGTATATGTATGTGATTTGAATTCAACAAACGGAACTGTGCGAAATGGTGTACTGCTGGGGGTAAATCAATCAGTAGCATTAGAGCCTGGTGACAAAATAAGATTTGGCAGGACTTGTTTTACATATTGTTAAAAATCAGGCGGCCGTATATATCGGCGCGCCTGATTTAAAAGTACAATTCATTTTTAAGATATCATTGTTTTCCACCAGACAAGCTTTTTGGAACTGATGGTATAGGTAATTTTGCGCTGGCCGCCGTAGTTGGCACCTGTACCACGCAAAATTACAGTTGCTTTGCCTTTTTTGGTGTGATTTGCATAACTGCTTTCCTCAATGATATAATCAGTGCCATAGACAAGCTGTGTGTTATTGAAAGTAAGCTTGATATCTTCGGGCTCCAATTTAACAGGATTCCCATTTTGATAGACTTTAGCAGTTACTTTTAGTTTTGCCTTTGCAATATCTGCAGAGATAATACGATAGGTGGCAGATACAGAAGCATTGCCGTCTCCGATATAAGAACCAATTCCTTTGACGGTAGCGCGAATTACAGTGTTTGCAGGAATAATATCTTCTTTGGCAACAAGATCATTTGCTTTTCTTTGAAACTGCGTTCCATCGGCAGTAGTTACTTGTGTATCGTGTTCATAAGTATAGCAGACATTTTTATCGTAATCTTTGCCAGCAGTAAGTTTTTTTCCATTGGCGTCTGCTATAGAGATTGTAGTTTTGTAACTGTTTGCCTTCTTTTTGAAGGAGACATCTTTTGTAGTCATTGTTAATTTGTTATCAGACATCGCGCCATCTGTTATATTCCAGGTTCCCGAAAAACTTCCTTTGAAGTGCCCTTTTCCAGTGATTGTAATCTTCGGAAGTTTTCTTTCTGCAGTTTCGCTGGTAGTGATAGCAGTGTTGTTTGCATATTTAACGGTGTAGTCTTTGCCTTGTGTCAGTTCTGCGCCATAATAATATAGCTTTATCTGTGGTTTGGTGCTTCCTTTCATATAAGGAGACGTAATCTGAGAAAGACTCGTTATTGGTATGAACACAGTAGGTTTATCTTCCGTAGCATATGCTATTGTAATAGAAGGTTTTGGTGCATTATTGCCATCTGAGATATCATAAGCAGTAATTTTATAAGTCTTTTTTAGCTGACCGCTGTACTCGTTGATTCCTTTAAAAATGACGGTGGCTGTGCCCGGCTTAGAAATATTTGCATACGATACAAGGTAGTCGCCAGTGGCACCTTGATCCTTGCTTTCTGTTAATACAGTATTGTTATATGTTAGTACTGCTTGGTTTTGCCAGACATCGGTTTCGGTTCTGGTAAAAGTTTTGGCCGTAATGCCATCCGCTTTTGCTTTGCTAATACTTTGTCCGACTATTTTGTAGGTAATGCTCTTAGAACCAGTAAAATCACTTCCTTCTACAGCAGTGATGGTAGCAGTTGCTGTACCAACTGCCATATTGTTGCTATAACGAACCGTGTAATCACCTGTTTTGCCGCCATCAGTACTTTCGATTAATGGTTTCTTTTTGTAGGTTACATTCAGTTGACTAGGTATGATTCCTATATTTTGTGCTTTGTCTACCAATTCGTTTTTATAGGTCTGGTTTGGTATTTTTGCAATCGTAACCTTACTAAGAAGCGTTTTCTTGCTGATTGTTTCATATACTGTAAGTGTACCAGTATAATTTTTGATACCTTTTATAATAATTGGATACACACCAGCCCCCTTGTAAGCGCCAGAATCCGCATAAGGATAAGTCAATGTATAATCTGTCTTATTGACAAGCTTTTTGCCGTTGCGGTATACAGCAGGTGCAGACTTTTGAACTTTTCCATTATATGCTACCGTAATATGATTGGCAGTAATATCATGATCCGTAAGTGATTTTGGAATAATATTAAAATGCACATAAGCGGTACCAGAATAATTTCCTTTTCCCTTCACGGTAATGGTTGGTATATTTTTAGCGGAAGTGTTCACATTTTTATTGTTTTTGTAAGAAACCGTATAGTCTTGGTCTTTGACAAGTGCAATTAATTCGGTATTCCCATCAGAAGAAGAAACACTGTCATACACCTGAATGGCAGGTTTGATGGCAGCACCAGTATAGGTTTGATCGCCGACAGGAATAACATAAAATCCCTTGCCTTGTTCTTCAAAATAAGGATATAGGATAAGTTTTTTCTCATACACTTTGGTATTGGTATCGAAACGAGTACCTAGTCCGTCTTTGCTTGTATACCATCCAATAAACAATTTGTTTTCCGTATTTTTGATTTCAGGAAAACTATCCTGCGGCAGAGTTTCACCATATGCAAGGTTATGAACTTCTTTCAAAGGAGTCGTGTAATCTGCGGACATAAAGGTAACAGTACTGCTTTCAACAAAAATTGTATAAGAGGCAGTATAGTTTCCGATTTTTGCAGTGATGACAGTTGTTCCCTTGGAAAGTGCTGTTATTTTTCCATCTGCAACCGTTGCAACGGCTGGCTCTGAGCTTGTCCAGACAATTTTGGTGTCAGAGGTGGTGTCTTTTGGCAAATAGTCAGCAGTGAGCGTGATATTTTGCCCTTTATATAGCGTTGCAGATGAGGAAGGCAAGTCTGATTCGTCATTGAGATTTGCCAAGCTCAAATGGTAAAGGGGAGCCTCTACCTTGACTTTACATTTAGCAGTTTTATTGTTTTTGGACTTCGCTGTGATTGTAACCTCGCCAATTCCTATTGCAGAAACAACAGCTTGCCCGTTAGTTGGTGTTACCGATACAATCTTTGGATTAGAAGAAGTCCAAGTGATGGTTTTATCATCGGTTGTGTCTGCTGGTGTGAAGCTTACAGTAAGCGTTCCTGTAGAAGGCAGGTCTTTTAATCCACCGCTAATAACATCAGGTCTGTATAGGGTAATCTCACTCTTATCAAGCATAATGCTTTGAATTGTTTTCTCACCAGGCATATTTTTGAAAACAGGTATTTTGAAAACAAAGCCAGAGTTGATACTTCCAGCGTTGGCATACATCTTTTTTGTGGAAGCGGATTCACTAGCAGGCGCTTGAATATTTTGCATATATTGATGATTGTACAATCCATGAGGGCTGTTTTTATCAACATTAAATTTTTCAAGATATATGGTATCTTGCCCCTTTAATATATAGTTGTTTCCGATTGTTGCAGCGCCACCCTCAAGCGACTTGTAACGTGTGTTCCAGCCTTTGTTTTTTGCATAGGTAAGCCCCTTGCGGACCTTTTCTGCTGTGGAGGAACCATTTACACCAACATTAAAATAATTATAATAGCCTTCGTACCCGCTATAAGTTCCTGATATCAGTGCAGAAGTTCCATTTCCCTGTTCCTGATAGACACGTGAGGCAAGATGAATCGGACTCAAACGGCGGTTTTTGCCAATTTCATAAAATACTTGTGCATACGTCCTTTTTGACGCATCATCAGGCAGCTTTCCTTTCATAAAGGTATTGTTCAGAAACGTTTGAATAGCAGATACATTATGGTATGCGGCATTAAAGGTAAGCTGTTCAAACTGAAAAATGGATGATTCAGTCAGGAAATTCACTGGATTCATATGGTAAGCGACAGCCGGTTGTGTGGCATAGTACCATCCGCTTTCTGTTGGACATGCGCTGCCAACCCACCCCTTAGCGGTATTGTTTGATGTTTTTTGAATCAGGCTTTTTGCGCCCATTTCATTTGAAACTGCTGTATTGAAATCAAGCCCTGTATTCATAGGAACAAAAGTCCAGGAAGGGTGTTGGTTTTTCAACGCACGCAGACTATCACGATAAATTGCAGGAAAGGCGTCAATGTCAGAGGTGTCAGTCCTGCCTGTGGTATTGGGATAAGCAGTCATTCCATAGGTAGTACTGCCTTCATATATTGCCGCAAGGTATTTTTGTTCCCAGTCAATCCAGTCCTCATCCGAATAAGCGAGATAATATCCTTCTATATAACCGCTTTTTTGTTCGCCGTCTACATAAAAATCTGCCAAATACCAAACTTGATCCGCAAGAATTTCGACCCCACGGATATATAAAGTATGACCGCTTTCCAGAACGGCAATCGTATCATCATAGGAACCGGCTAAGGATTGTATTTGATAACTGTCAGTGTGGTAAAGAAGCGCCATCAAAGTTTTTTCTTCCAAAAGGTTAGAAAATGCATCAGTAGCTTCTTCTATATATTCAATTAATTGCAGCTCATCTTGCTGTATTGTTTCTTCAAGCGTTTCCGTTTCTGTTTCAGTCTCGGTAAGCGCTTCAGAAAGCATGGTTTCAAATTCAGAAATTTCTTCTGTGGAAATGGTTTCTGATTCTTCCAAATCCTCTGTGCTAGAAGAATTGTCTTCAGAAGTTTCTTCTGTGGAAATGGTTTCTGATTCCTCCGCATTTTCTGTGCTAGAGGAAACGGTTTCTGATTCTTCCTCTGTAGGAGTTGTTTCGGAATCAGAAATTTCTTCGGTACTGGAAGGCATTGCTTCCGATTCTTCCTCTGTGGGAGAGGTTTCTGTGCTGCTGTTTTCTTCTGATTCGGAAAATTCCGCAGTACCTTCTTTGGTTTCAGGAACTTCTGTAGATATTGTCTCATTCGTTTCAGAGCGATCAGAATCAGAAAATTCTGTAGAAATTGTTTGTTCGTTTTCTGTTTTAGGCTCAAAGCTGTCGGATGCTGCTATAACATTTACAACAGGACCGCTTGCGCAAAGGGATGCGCAAAGCAATACAGCTAGCCATTTGTATAAAGCTTTGTATAACATAAAATCCTCCAATTTTTATTTATGTACGTTCAGAATCTTTATCACAAAGAAATCCAAACGTTTTGTCTAAAACAATTAAAGTTTAACAGGAGAAAACATAACTGTCAATTTACTTAATTATCCATTGTTTTAAGACCTTAAATAGGATATAATGTACGCAAAGGAAAAATCCCAAAAAGAAAGGAAACAAATAATGCAATGAGGGTTCAAAGGAGGCGCGAACCGTGGAGGAAAAGGATACATTAACCTGGCGCAGCTATTGTATGACCCTGACAATGCTTGCCGCCAATATATTTGGTTTTATTCTATGTACAATGATAGGGGAAATCGTGTATAATGTTGGCAGTATGAATGCAGAAAGAATTCTGGTGGATCGACAGTATTACCGATTGATTTTGTCTATGTTTCTGCATGCAGATATAGAGCATATTGTCAGCAATATGATTTTCTTAGCAGGGCTTGGGAAGATGATTGAACAGGCAGTCGGTCACGTTCGATTTTGCATATTGTATCTGATTTCCGGGTTAGGTGCAGGTGTGTTGTCCATGATCTATTCGGTTCTGACAGGTAACATTTACAATGCAGTTGGCGCGAGTGGTGCGATATTTGGCCTTGTTGGAGCGCTTTTTATACTTGTAATTTCTCACAATGGAAATTTTGGGAGTGTTTCGATTGGCAGGCTTCTTTTTGCAGTTGCGTATATGATTTATTCCGGAACCAATGCTGTAAGAGTTGATAATGCGGCGCATATAGGTGGTTTGATTAGTGGTGTGCTGATAATGGCCATTATGAATATTATAAAAATGGGAGGATACAGAGTGTGAAAATTAACATTTATTATGGTGGAAGAGGTTTGATAGGAGATCCGACATTATATGTGTTAAATAAGATACAGGAGGTTTTGAGAGAACTGAATGTTACGGTGGAACGATATGATTTATATGAATTTAAGAATAATATTGTCACATTGCCGCAGACGCTGAAGGACGCAGACGGGGTGATATTGGCAACTACGGTGGAATGGTATGGTATTGGCGGCTATATGCAGCAGCTTTTGGATGCCTGCTGGCTGTATGGAGATAAAGAGAAAATCTCAAATATGTATATGTGTCCGATTGCGATGTCCACAACTTACGGAGAGCGTGACGCGATGATGAGCCTGACAGAGGCATGGGAAATCCTCGGAGGGCGCCCAGTTACAGGAATCTGCGGGTATTTTGCAGAGGTTTCAGATCTTGAACAGAATGCGGAATATGCCAGAGTTATTGAGAAGCGAACAGAAGATATGTATCGTTCGATCAATCAGAAAACACGAGCATTTCCCAATAGCAACCATGCAGTGAAACAGAAGATATCATTTACACAAAGTCTGAATCTGACGCCCCAGGAAGCAGAACAGCTTTCAGAACTGGCAAGTGATGACTTGTATGTACAAAAACAAAAGGAAGATATTCAAGAGCTGGCAAGTATGTTTAAGGACCTCTTGAATGTGAAGGACCCAGAAGATGATACCTTGCTGCAAAAATTTGAGGACAATTTTCACCCACAGCCTGGTTTTAGCGCAGTATATAAATTTAATATCGCAGAATCCAAAAAGCCATTGATTGTTAAGGTAGATCATACAAACATGGAGTGTTATTATGGAGAATGTGATAAATTTGATGTAGAAATGCAAGTCTCAACAAATGTTATCAATGAAATTGTGGAAGGACGCATGACATTCCAAAGGGCATTTATGTCGGGAGATATGAAAATGAAGGGAGATTTTAAGACGCTTAGAACATTGGATACGCTTTATAATTTTGTATAAAGATTTTTTTAGCTGATAGATACGCAATATGAAAGGTGGAGAGAAAGATGAAAGAGGAAAATTGTATTTTTTGCAAAATAGCAAATGGAGAGATTCCATCGGCAACTTTGTACGAGGATGATGAATTTCGCGTGATACTGGATGTAAATCCTGCTACAAAGGGACATGCACTGATTCTCCCAAAGAATCATTTTAAGAACCTGTATGAGATTGATGATCAGACAGCTTCAAAAGTGCTGCCGCTTGCGAAGAAAATGGCGGCAAACATCACAGAGAAACTTCAATGTGATGGGTTTAATATTATTCAAAATAACAATGAGTTGGCCGGACAGACAGTATTTCATTTTCATGTGCATCTGATACCACGATATCATAATGACAATCAAAATTTTGTGATGATGCAGAATAAAATGACACCAAAACAGCTTGATGCAGTAAGGGATGAGATTGTAGGGGAAACGGTTTCTCAGTGATTTCTTGTACTGACTGCTAGGAAACGCCACTTGTTTTTGATACTTTATGGTATCGCGAAAAGGCAGTATATTGGAGATACAGATATGACGAACAGCGCAAAAAGATATGCGCAGAAATGAGGGAAAGTATGTCAAAAATAACAGAAAGCGGAATGTCACAATCAGAAAGTTTGATTATGGATTATTTGTGGAAGGAGGGAACTGGAAAAACATTTGCACAGATTATGGCGTTTCTGGGAAACAAAGCAGGGAAGGAATGGGCGAAACAGACAGTAAATACCTTTTTAAGACGCCTGATAGACAAGGGGGTGGTAAGAACAGAGTCGATTGGAAGAAAAAAGGTTTATTTTGCGGCACAGACAGTAGCAGAGTATGAAAAACAACGGACAAAGAAGCTGCTTGACGATTTGTATGAAGGGTCTATCATGGTATTTTTGTCGGCACTCACTGGAGGAAAGCAAATTGATGAGGCGATGGCTGATAATTTGCGCTCACTGATAAATGAAGGAGAAGAGCAGGCAGAAAACGACGCTGCGAACCAATAAAATAAAAGTGCAGGTCAAAGCCAAACTTCCATCATGCGAAGCTGGTTGTTATTAGAAGGCAGGTGGAACTTACAAAGGAGGAACAGATATGCTTCTGATTCATACAATGAGCTGTGCAGGAAGTATTGCCGTCCTGTTTTATATGATGTCATATGTGTTCACAAGACATCATCTGTCAATCGTATGGCATAAGATCTATCTGACGATAACGATATTTTTGTTTCTCATTCCATTTCAGCGATTCAGCATGAATTATGGTGCAAAGCTTAGGACGCTGATTGGAGTAGAGAAATTAGACAGGAAGAATATTGAGTTTACAAACAATAGCCATTATTCCATTCTTGTTTACAATGACAGTGTTTATGTACACAATAAATGGCTGTATATTCTTTTGGGTTTGTGCATTATTGTGAATGTAAGTCTGATATTATGTTTGGCAATCAAATATATAAAAATGCATAAATTGATACATACACAGGCAGTCCCAAATGAAACTGCTACTGAACGAATGAAGATGCTTGGCTACCCATCGTGGGTGAGAGTTTATCAGTGCGAAGGATTAGGAACGCCCGTTACAGCAGGATTGTTACGTGAAAAAATCGTATTGCCAGGCAGACCGTTTGATCCAGAGAGGCTTAAAGATGTACTAAAACATGAATTTACCCATATCAAAGTTAAGGATAATCTTGTCAAACTGGTTCTGCTGGTGGTGATTATGTTGAATTTTTATAATCCAATCGTATATTATTTGTGGTATCGCTGGAATTTGACGGCTGAAATGTATTGCGACAGTAAGGTTCTAGAAGGGAAAAGCGAACAGGATATAAGAGATTATGCCAATATGGTTGTGGACTTTGCAATGGGAAAATACAAAGAGAAATTGCCTGTTATGGGGCTAGTAAAAAATACAAATGAGAAACAGTTACGGGAAAGGATAACGAATATGAAGAAACCAAAGAAAATATATGGAACAGTTAGTAAAGTAATGGGAACCGTGCTTATTGCAGCGGCAGTTTTTGCCTCTTCATTGACAGCGGCCGCTTATCAGCCAAGAGTAGTTGAACATATGGGGGATGATTATTATAAAAGTGAGGTATCATCTTACTTTTTTGTGGAAGAAGAGGAATTATATCTGGATGAACTAGATACGCAGTTTAAAGAGTTAGAGCAGTATATTGTTGAAGCAGGAAATACGTTTTTTGTAGATGAAGAAGGTACTGTCTATTATCTGGATAATGAGGCTGATTCCAAGTCGCGTTCCACCTGTAAACATGACTATGTAAATGGAACTTCAGTAAAACACTATAAATATCCAGATGGAAGCTGTAAAACGGATTATTATTCTGGTCAAATGTGCAGCAAATGCGGCGATACGATTCTTGGGGATTATTTAAAGTCTATTTTATATCCCGCGTGCCCTCACTAAAACTAAAAGCGGTGTGGTACGAATGAAAGAAATAAGACAGCAGTATGAATACTATGATATGACACAGTTCTAGTAATTCTTTATAAAAAATGTGTGTATGGTCGTTTGATTCAGATTGTAGATAGGTGGTTTGGGGAATGTAAATTCCCTGAACCTTTTTTATGCACACGGGCGTCCAAGGGAAAAATGTCAGCAGAAGCTGACGGACGCCTGGCGTGCGAGTAGGGGAAGGAAGCTTCCCTGCTCGATTATAATAGGAAATTGCGTGATAGTAAATCATTGAAACAAAAAGCGAGAATAAAGATTATTCAAACAAATAAGGAAAGTAACCTTCTATATTCAATTTGTCGTTTGGCGCATGTAAGGTTTATAAAAAGCATCAAGCATCCGATATAGATTATAAATTAACATTTCAAAGATGTTATAGTAAAAGTTCTAAATATGGCAAATGGAACTAAGCTGTAAAGAGACTGCGAGAATACATAGAACAGGGGAGTGGATGCAATGCAGATAAATACAAATAATGGCGTATTTAATAGTCATTTTGCAAAAAATAGTATTGGTGGAATCAGACTGCCAAATTTTAATGGTGACTATAATTACACCAAAACAAAAACGCAAAAAAAGGATTCTGAGTATGAAAAAGAGATCCGAGATCAGGCGTACAAGGATTATAAAAACGGGAAATTTCAGAATGCCTCATCAGATTTTGTCAAGTTAATGAAACAGTATGTATCAGAGGTTTCGCCAGATAGAAGGGCAATTATTACCAATGGACTCAAAGTGGTGGAGCAGAATAAAAAAGTACCGAATAAGCCAATCAATGAAGTGGAAATCATTCTGAATGGAAAAATAGAATATCAAAAATTGCCATCGGGTCAGACTGATTATATGGAATTTTATGATGAAAATGGTGAAATGGTAGCAACATATAGCCAAAATGGGTGGACCATAAATACAACCAATGCAGAGACCGCCAGACAGATTAGAATGTGTAATATTTATAATAGCGCATGGAAAGCGGCATCTAAAAATGAGGCCGTTAGCGGCGAGGTGAAAACCAATGCATCAAATATGGCGTATCCAATTGAAGATATTGGAATAAAAAATACACAAAAGAGCCCTTATCAAAAGTATGGATGGCGGACAGATAATATCTCAATAAGTGATACATCAGCAGAACTCCAAAATCTGGGGAAATTAAAAGCCAAGGCAATAAATGAATTTGCACAGTTTCCTTATATGGGAGAGGTTAAGGAAATTCCCGCGGAGTATATATGTGAGGATTTGTTTCAGTTGGACTTTAAGGCGTCCTCTGTTTTTGGCGGCGAAAATTTGTTTCAAAGCTGCCCGGAAGAACAATTTCAGGTGTTTGATAAATGGATAGAAGAAAAAAATTTGCCAGAGGATATTGCTGAGAAAATTCGGGTAGGAGTTAGAAATGCTACGAAGGAAATTGATTTGCTCAACAGCCAGGAAGGATATCGCGGAACTTCTGTTGAATCTGTTGCATTGTTGAGTGCAAGTATATCAGCGCTTGAAACGCTTAATGATACGGTGGTGCCGAAAGAAATGCAGGCAGATTTTAGCAAATTTATTGATGAGTATGCTAAATTTAATGAAGAGTCCCGCAACCGCATTATGGAAAAAATGACACCAGACTTTGTAGTTGTGGAATTTGGAGAAACAACAAAGTATCAGTATCGGGACGAAATCCTATCTAAGCAGTATGATTTTTATAATCAGGAGAAATCTGAAATTGAGGGGATTTTAAAAAATTATCGCCAGGGAAATTACAGCAGGGAGAACGCTTCTGCTGCAATGCAGAATTTTATGCAGGGAATTGGTACAACATATTCATTTAAGATGGATATGAAGGGCTTGCTGCAGAAAATGTTTGCTTTGTTATAGACAAAGACGGGTAGGGGAGCGCTTCAAAGATACATTGCTCACAATAAACTGCTCTGACATGGGGGATTAGAATGAGGCAAAACAGAACGGTAATAATTGCAATCTTGTCATTTTTAATTGTATTAGGGATTGCAGGTTCACTTGTGATTTATAACTGGAAAATAAAACGAAAAGAAACGCCGGATAATACAATAAGAACAGAAAATGAAAGTTCGGCGCAACAGGAGACCGACTTACAAGAGACGGATTTGACAGTACAGTTGGCAGATACGATTGAGGACGTGGCGCCAAAAGGGAATACGGACTGTTTTACCTATGAGGAACTGCCAGATGGCACGCTGCGGATTACGGGCTATAGTGAGGAGAAAAATATACAGAATCCTTATCAGGTTGTTATTCCGTCCACAATTGATGGCAAACAGGTATCTACGCTTGGAAGGGAATGTCTGGGGATGCCTTATGCTGGAAGCCTGCTGGAACTGACGGTTTCTGAGGGTATTACCACAATAGAAGAAAATATTATAGAATATGCCTATGATATTTCGCTGATAAAATTGCCGGACAGTGCAACTTCCATAGATGAAAAGGCTTTTTGGAGAAATGACACTCGCTGGTCAGTTGCAATTGCCTGCAGTGATACATCTTATGCCTATCAATATGCAAAAGAAAATGGATATGCCACGCAGGTTCGAAAACCAGCTTTGCCAGAGAATCGTTTCCTAAGTGCATATCAGAATGGAACAACAACCCAAATTCCGTATTTTGCCCATATCAGAACAGAAGGACAAAAATACGATTTTGTCACAATAGAATATCGCGATAATGAAATTCAAAAAAGGATGGATGGAGAGATGATTTATCAATCTTCAAATGAATTTCTGGTACTGGTTTTGGACAAAGCGCAGGGTGATATTCTGCAATGCATAGACTCCTCTTGTCTGAAGGAAGATAATGTGGCATTCTGCGGGCTGCAAAATGTTTACTGCGAAAATTTTTTGTCATTGGCAGATTGGAATTTTGACAAGGAGGAGGATATCTGCTGCTATCAGGGGGTATTTGGCACAGGAGCGGCGTCCTTTTCTTCCCTGTTTCTATATGATTCAGACAGCGGAAGCTATAAGAATGTCCCAGCATTTTCACAGATTGATTCGCCATATCTAAGGACAGATAAACAGTGTATCTATGGATTTTCGAGAGGGGGCGCTGCTGCACACTATATTGACCGGTATGAATATATAGAGGGGCACCTTACGAATGTTGCCAAACTGAGCCAGACAGTAACAGATAAAAATGAAGTGGAGATAGTGGACAGGCGTTTGGTGAATGGTGCGTGGCAAATCTATCATCAGCAGACTTTTTATCCACAGGATTCATCAGCAGAAGATGCTTGGAGCGATGCCTATGAGCAGTCAGAAATTCTGTATATAGAGGATGGGTATTGGGATTTGTAGAAAGATGAAAAATATTCAAGTGTTTGAAAAAGCAGTGTAAAATATCAGCAGCGGTCAGAATTGTTTGATCGCTGCTGATTTATAATGCACAGACCCATGTAGAGGAAGTAGCCTTCCCTACTCGATATATTTTGCATTTTATAATGTTTTTTATTTGCTGTTTTTATGATTCACAGTCTCGTCTATCAGTGCTGCAATCGTATCAATAGAGTTTTTGAAGTTGCTGTTTTGCATGGCGTCAATATAGGATTGTCTTGTAAAATACAGCTCATGAATTTTTTCGGTCAATATTACCGCAGTGAGGTAATCTTCATCAGCAACCATGGAAAAACCCTGCGACTCAAAGCTTTTCGCATTCAGAATCTGATCTCCGCGGCTTGCATTCGCAGGAAGCGGTATTAAAAGACTGGGTTTTTTCAGTGCCAGAAGTTCACATATAGCATTTGCACCGGCACGCGACACGACAATATCTGCCATTGCAAACAAATCTTTTAAATCTTCTTTTACATATTCAAACTGCTTATACCCCTTGGTATTGAGCAGCAGATTATCAATTTTTTCTTTGCCACAGACATGAACAATCTGAAAATCTTCTAAAAGTTTTGGGAGCGCTTCGCGAATTAGTTTATTGATTCCAGCAGCGCCAAGGCTTCCGCCGATGACCATAATGACCGGTTTAGAAGCGTGAAAGCCACAAAGTTCAAGTCCTCGTTCCTTACTGCCCTTTCCAAGTTCTGCCCGAATAGGCGATCCGGTGAGCACGGCTTTTTCGGCAGGAAGGCTCTGTATCGTTTCAGGGAAATTGCAGCAGACCTTCTTGGCAATAGGTATGCACAAACTGTTAGCCAAACCTGGCGTCATATCAGATTCATGGATAATGCAGGGGATTTTCAGGGCAGCGGCAGCGCGTACAACAGGCACGCTCACAAAACCTCCCTTGCTGAACAATACATCAGGCTTCAGAGTCTTTAAAATTTTTTTCGCTTCGAGATATCCCTTTATCACGCGGAATGGATCGCTGAAATTTTTGAGATCGAAATATCTTCTGAACTTTCCGGTTGCAATTCCATAATAGGGGATGCGATAATCTTCAATTAGTCTTTTCTCAATGCCCTCATAGGAGCCAATATAGTGAATATCATAGCCCATATTTTTCAACTTGGGAAAAAGGGCAATGTTTGGTGTCACATGTCCGGCGGTACCGCCGCCGGTAAAGACAATGCGTTTCATAATTTTGAAGCCTCCGATTCCATTATATTATCTGCAAAATATTAATTTATTGCATTTGCCTTATACTGTTCTAAGGCGTGGGCTAACTGATCAGGACAGGAGGTATTTTTTAATCCGCATTTGATGCCTTTGAGTTTTGAAATTGCGTCATCAACTTTCATCCCAGAGACTAATGCAGAGATTCCTTTTAGGTTTCCATTACAGCCTCCGGTAAAGGATACCGACTGAATGATATTGTTTTCCACTTCGAATTGAATAAGCTGCGAACAGGTTCCGCTTGTTTTGTATTGCATATTTGACACCTAACCTTTCTTATATTAATGCCATCAGGCCATAATTTTGCTGCTAAAAGCTGTTTGTCCACAAATACAGCAAACCAACTGATATTATTTTATCAGTCTAAAGAAGTGAAGTCAACAAAACTTTTGTCATTTCCTTCCAGACTAATTGGGGCGTGTAATAGAAACCTGCAGGCAGGCATACAATGAAGCAACAGGATATAAGGCAGGTATTCTAAGAATGATGAATTATATTTGGGGTGGTATGCTGATTATTGGGATTGTCTATGGTGTACTGACAGGAAATATGCAGGAGGTGACAGATGCTGTGCTGCAGTCTTCCAAAGAGGCTGTGACGCTTGGGATTTCCATGCTTGGAATCGTCGCATTTTGGACAGGATTGATGGAAGTGGCGGGAGAAGCTGGAGTCATTACAGGGCTCACAAAGCTGCTCTCGCCATTTATGCGTTTTCTGTTTCCCAAGATACCCAAGGGGCACCGGGCTCTGGACTCATTGTCCGCAAATTTTGTAGCAAATATATTGGGACTTGGATGGGCTGCGACGCCGGCGGGGCTTTGAGTTATAATAGTGACAGGTTGAAGAAATCATTGAAAAATTAAGGGTTTCCACCGATTTAGTCCTAATGAAAAAATGCAGTTTTGCATCAAAGCATTTCTGATTTTTCATTTGGACGGCGCCGATTCAAAAGAAAATAGGAAGAAATGTCAGTAGTGTAACTCAAAGTGCCTAAAAGCGATGAGTTACTGGTTTTAGTATAGCATAAGGAGGGTAGAAGGTAAACAATTACATATTGGTTATTTAGTTAGGACTAAATTAGTGAATGGCAGAAGTGCTGTTATTACTAACTTAGTCCTATTTCTTTATCAAAGATTGAAAACGAGATATGAAAGGAGTCGGATTATGACAAATAACACAGCGTTAAGTGCAAAAATTGGACAGGCTCAGTCCTCAGAACAGATTGCAGAAAATGTAACTTTTAGAGATGAAGAACACAAAAGATTCTTTCTTCCATATCTGACAAAGTGTAGATATAGAGATGTCTATCATGCAGCATTGGTGTTATGGCAAAGAATTGCTTTGCAATTCTTGGAGATTGATGCAGAAACAAGGAAAAATATTAAGGCATTTTATGACTTTAAATCAGGACGTGTCAAAATGGAATTCCTTATATGACGGTTGGATTACGAGCGGAAGTGCAGAGGTAGTCCGTATGGCGTTCAATTTTTACAACAATGGTACGCCGAGTGTGTACGATTATGATGATGTAGAAGAACAGTTGACGGAGTGCAGGCAGTATACGGTGGAGGACTTATTCTGCTGTGGGTATGCAAATCCAACAAGTTGGATTGATACTTCTGGCAGGCAGTAAAAGTCCATTATCCGGAATATTGCTAAAGAAGCAGGCGGGAGGGTGCAATGTTAAAAATTAGACTAATGGGAACTAAGAACGATATTAAGTGGTTCAGCAGGATTCTCAAAAGAAATAAGAAAGTTAATGTCTTGCAAATCTCCGAGCCTTACGCCAATAAAGGAACAAACAGATATTACAGAGTGTATGCAGAGGTAGAAAGAACAACACAAAAAGTTCAGTAAATCAGGAGGATAAAAGTTATGTGTAAAGCAATCAGGGATTGCGATTATTTTACACATGATTGGTTCTCCTTTTCTTCTACTGGTTTTCTTTTACGTTGCTTTTCCTGACTTCCACATAAGTCCTGTAATATTTCTTTG
>OFGR01000935.1_pt1 | contig 26260 bp, 26 predicted proteins | sample 1521811 | NCBI WGS metagenome assembly OFGR01 (sample SAMEA3504098, study PRJEB24116) | mouse gut metagenome | biome: mouse gut; feature: mouse-associated habitat; material: faeces | place: Denmark | collected 2011
GCTGCTCTGCAGCGCTACAAATTTGATGCCACGTTGCTTGCAGCGGGGTCTTTGACTCTCGCTAACCGTAACTATTCATATCTCTCGTCGATCACGCGTTTGGATTTCTTCTCACTGCGCGGAAGAAGCCCTAATTCTACGACCTTGACAAGCGGCGTGAATCCGATTCGGCTCTTGACCGTACCTGTGATGCGCCTTGCCAGGTCAAGGAAATCAACACTTCCATTGGTCTCCACATAGAGACGCATCGTGTCACGTCCGTCCAGATGTGAGATGCGGATCTGATATTCGCTGGACACTTCCGGGAATTCCTTCAGGATCTCTTCGATCTGGCTTGGGAATACATTGACGCCTTTGATCTTCATCATATCATCGGTTCTTCCCATAATGATATCCAGACGCGGAAATGGACTATTACAGGGACAGGTACCTGGAATGATGCGGGATAGGTCATGGGTCCGGTAACGGATCAGAGGCGCGCCTTCTTTCACGAGGGTCGTGATCACGATCTCACCCAGTTCCCCGTCTGGTACAGGCTTTAGCGTGACAGGATCTATGATCTCAATATAGAGATAATCATCCCAGTAGTGCATCCCTGTCTCGTACGGACAGTTGATCCCGATCCCGGGACCGTAGACTTCGGTAAGTCCGTAGATATCATAGAGTTCAATACCCAATTCCTTCTGGATCCTCTGGCGCATCTTCTCGCCCCAGCGTTCGGATCCGATGACTCCCTTTTTGAGATGGATCTTATCTTTGATCCCGCGTTTCTCGATCTCTTCCGCAAGAAGCAGGGCGTAAGAAGAGGTTGCACAGATCACGGTACTCTTCATATCCATCATCATCTGGAGCTGCTTATCGGTGTTGCCGGGACCCATGGGAACGACCATGGCGCCCAGCTTCTCTGCGCCCGCCTGGAATCCGATGCCTGCGGTCCAGAGACCGTATCCCGGGGTGATCTGGATCCGATCCATGTTGGTGATGCCTGCCGTCTCGTAACAGCGGGCAAACATGACTGCCCAGTCTTCGACATCCTTGGTGGTGTATGGGATGATCACCGGGAGTCCTGTGGTGCCGGAAGAGGAATGGATCCTTACGATGTCTTCTTCCGGAGCAGTCATAAGCCCCAGGGGATATGCCTCTCTTAAATCATTTTTCTCGGAAAAGGGAAGCTTCTCGAAGTCTTCCGGGGATGAGATCCGGAAGATGCCGGCTTCTTCTAACTTTTTGCCGTAGAAGCTTCCTGCTTTTACAAGCGCCTGAATCTGTCTGTTTACCTGGCTGATCTGTAATTCTGATATCTGCATGATATATTATCCTTTCTATTATGAATGTTCCCGCACGTAGGCAAGGGCGCGGAAGTTCAGTTCATGGAATCGTTCCGGAAGCCTTTCGCGGAGCGCTTCCTTGATCTCGTCTTCCTCAAGCCCAAGAGCGCCGCTGTGGATGGCGGCGCCGAGAAGCAGGATGTTGATAGCTTTGGCGGAACCAATTTCCCGGCATGCCTGCTCGGTATCTACCACAAGGAGCTTTGAAATATGCTTCCTGAGATAGCCGATCATCTGACCGCCGTCATAAGGCGTATCCGTAAGAGAGGCGGTGACAGGCATAATGGCACGCTGGCTTACGATGATCTGTCCGTTTTCCTTCAGATACGGAAGCATGCGGACTGTTTCTCCCGGTTCGAAGCCGATGATGATGTCTGCCGTGCCTTTTGCGATCATGGGGGAATATAAGCCCTCCCCCATGCGGATATGGCTGAACACACTGCCGCCCCGCTGTGCCATGCCGATGGTCTCGGCGCTCATGACGGGGATGTTCTTTTTCATTGCGGCTGCGGCGATTAATTTGGATGCAAGGACGGTTCCCTGACCGCCGACTCCGCATAGTACGATATTCTTATTCATGGCTTGCACCTCCTTTTGAAGCCTCCGGGCTGCGGGAAGGAACGATGGCGTTGGCAGGACAGAGTTGGCTGCACAGTGTACATCCGGTACAGAGAGAGCCGTCGATACGGATGCTGCCGCCGGTTGCCGTCAGTGCCGGGCATCCAAGTTCACGGATGCATTTCTTACAGCGGATGCAGGTTCGGGAGTCGACGGTCATAGTGCCGGATGGTTTTGTGACTGCGATACAAGGAGACCTGAAGATGATCGCTTTCACGCCGGGTTCGTCTGCCGTACGGCGAACGCAGTCGACGGACGCCGGATGATCCAACGGGTCTGCGGTCTTGATCGTCTTTATGCCGATGCCTCTAAGAACCGCTTCGATGTCAATCTTATCCACCACATTTCCCATCATGGTACGCCCGGTGCCCGGGTGAGGCTGATGTCCGGTCATTGCGGTGGTGGAGTTATCCAGTATGATCAGTGTCATATCCGCCTGATTGTATACGGCGTTGACGACACCGGGGATAGCGGATGCAAAGAAGGTGGAATCCCCCACGAATGCAAAGCAGGTAGTGTCCGGTTCCATATGGCGGACGCCCTGGGCGATTCCAAGCCCCGCGCCCATACAGAGGCAGGTATCTACCATGTTAAGCGGCATGGCGTTCCCAAGGGTATAACAGCCGATATCCCCGCAGAATATGGTCTTCCTTCCTTTCATAGCCGTCTTGACCGCATAGAAGGAAGCACGGTGAGGGCATCCTGCGCAGAGTACCGGCGGACGGACCGGAAGAGCCGGCGGTGCGTCTGCCTTCTGACATTCGGAGCCGGCGGAAGCCTCGGACGGCTGTTCTTGAGCCTGGTATCCGAGAAACTTGGCGATGTTCTGCCGTACGCTGTCCTGTGTATTTTCTCCGGCGTTGGGCATATGGTGCGTCAGCTTCCCATAGATCTTCACCGGGAGATGATGTTTCCCGCAGAGATAGGTAAGCTCCCGTTCAATGACAGGGTCGAGCTCTTCGATACAGAGCACCTCTTCTAGCCCGTCGAGGAATTCAAGGGCGAGTTTCTCCGGGAAGGGATGCGGCGTGGCGACTTTAAGAAGGCGGAGCTTCTCTGTCTGCTCCAGAGCCTCCATGGCATAGGTAAAGCTGATGCCGCCCGCGGCAATTCCCTGCTTTTTTTGAATTCCCTGGCTGACATTGAAAATGCGGTTCCGTTCATATGCAGAGAAATCATCTGCCAATCTGACGTTCCTTTCTTCGATCCGTATATGATTTTGATAAGAAAGCCTTGGGAAGATCACCCACCGGGAACTGTCTTTGATAAAGCCTTCGGGGGAATGCTGCGTATATTCGGAAGGATCCTTTATCATGACGGAAGCATATCCGTGGCAGACTCTGGTGGTTGGACGGAAGAAAACGGGCGTGCCGTATTTTTCCGAATATGTAAATGCCTCCTGTATCATCTCATATGCTTCCTGGGCGGAAGTCGGATCAAAGCAGGGGAGCTTGGAGAATGCGGCGTAATGTCTGGTATCCTGCTCTGTCTGGGAAGAGATCGGTCCGGGATCATCCGCGACAAGGACCACCATTCCTCCTTTGACGCCTATATATGCAAGGCTCATCAGTGGGTCGGAAGCTACGTTAAGCCCGACCTGTTTCATGGTTACGAGACTGCGCGCGCCTGTATAGGCTGCCCCTGCGGCAACCTCCAGGGCAGCTTTCTCATTGACGGACCATTCGATGTAGGTCTGCCCGGTCCGGCGCCGCGCTGCCGTTTCCAGAACCTCGGAAGAAGGGGTTCCCGGATAACCGGATACCAGGTTCACTCCTGAGGCGACCGCGCCCATGGCGATCGCTTCGTTGCCCATTAAGTATTCTTTGTGCATAATGTCACCTCTTTATGTTATGTGTTACTATAAGATATAATAAAGTTGGATATTAACAAGTTTCTTCACGTAATAGTAACACAGCATTTTTATGAGGTCAATGTAAACGTCGGAAATGCTCTTGACTATACCGAAGCGACCATCAGTCCCGGAACCATGTATGGGACATTTTCGGATCATTACGGATTATGAGAAAGAAGAACTTTGAGGAATAATAGTGTAACATTTTTGATGTAAATACGTTAATACTATAGATTCCGGGGGTTCATTAGGAAGGAAAAGGGGGCGGCAGAGTGGAGAAGGATATCTTGGAACAGCTATACCGCAGGCATATGAAAGCAGTCTATCTGTATCTCTATTCCCTTTGCCGCGACCATGGCATTGCGGAAGATCTGATGCAGGAAACATTCCTTCGGGCGTTCTGTTCTCTGGACAATGCAGGGAGAGAATTGCTGCCATGGCTGCTTACGGTTGCGAGGAATCTGTATGTGGATACCTGGCGGAGGGAGAAGCGGTTCGACCGGCAGGACAGAGATGAGAGGTGGGAGAAGGAAGCCGATGGCGGAGCGGGGATTCTTGATCTGTTGATCCGCAAGGAACAGAATCAGAGACTGTACCAGGCGATACAGATGCTGAAAAATATGGAGAAGGAAGTGATCGTCTTGTACTATTTTACCGGGATCTCACAGGAGGAGATCGGCAGGATCCTGAACCTTTCTTATGCGAATACAAGGGTGATCTTGTACCGGGCGAAGAAGAACCTGAAGAGGCTGTTGGATGGAGAGGAGATGATGGATATATGAAGAGAGCGGGCGAAGCGAAAGGGCGATTCCAGGAAAGAGAAGGATATGAAAGCAGGTTTGAGAGGTATCTGAGAGGAGAAGCTGAGAGTGGGGAAGCAAGAGAGATTCGGGCGGATATTGAGAAATTCCAGGTTCTGCTCTGCCATCTGGATCAGACTCTAGATCAGGAGTTGTATGAGAAGGAAGATATAGACGGAAGAAATGAAGAGACGATAGAAAGAGAAGTATCTGAGGAAGAAGCAGAGGTTGGCAGGAAGATCTCCAAAGCGATCGGCAGAAAGTTCAGGAAGTATATGATCGGGGCAGTTGCGGCTGCAGTCTGTATCGTGCCGATACTTTTGGCAGGCATATCACCGCTTCTTGATTGGATATATTACAATCCGGATCAGTCGGAGGAATACGCAGATGAGGAAAGTGATTCGGTTATCGTTATGAATCCTTTTGTGACGGATATGTCCGTCTACATGGAGCTGTTCTGCGGGGACAAAGGATTTGTGGGAATCAGCCTGTGGCGGGAGGGCTATGGGCGTTATACCATTGATGTGCGGACGCAGATCGACGGAGAAGAGACGTCTCATATGCTGGAACTTGTGAGGGATCATCTGTATCGGAATGATCTGAACTGGAATTGTTCGGATTTTCCAAGTAACGCGTTTACTTATTACCAGGACAGGGGGAAAAGCTGCAGCATGGGAACGGAGGACGCCGTACGAAAGCTAGAAGAGATTCCGGAAGCAATGAAGATACGGGCGGCGGTATCTTTTGACGGGTTAAAGAGTATGGAAGAGCTTGTAGATTTTATGGAGCAGTATGACACGCAGTACCTTTATTGTCCGGTGGCGGCAGAGGGCGTCAGGTATTGGGGATTCTCGCCTGTAAGAAGAGGATATGACTATGTACAGACTTACGATCCGGAGGAATATCCCTATCTGGATCTTTCGCAGTATAAGGAATCAGAAGGAGAATTCACGCTGGCAGAAGTCTATGAGAAACATGTGGAATCTATGATCCGGTATCTTATGGATCAGGAAGATTTCCTTAAAATATTCGAGGGAGGAGCGCCGGGAGGTAAGAATTACCTTCTTACCGGCGAATATGCAGAGACGCTTGCTTATATCAGGGAGCATGGGGTGAAGAGTTATGGAACCGTGGTCTATGCAACGAAGCAGGAGCTGCTGAAGATATTAGGAGATCCGGCGGTAGAGGGCGTGTATATGCTGGACGGGAAATGGAATCTAAAATATTTGGATGATCAGGGAAGTATTGGGGACTGATCCGATTATTTTCACACAATCACCATATTTTTCTGTTATACTATAGAAGAACATACTCCAGACAGTCTGCCGGAGGGACGAAAGCTGTATGATAATAAGTTTGAATAGACGGAGGTTGCGGAAGTGGACAGGATTAAAGTATTAGTGGTTGATGATGAGAGCCGGATGCGTAAGCTGGTCCGGGATTTCCTTGAGCGGGAGGGATTCCGGGTGTTGGAGGCGAAAGACGGCGTGGAGGCAATGGAGTTCTTCTATTCGGATAAAGAGATCGCGCTGTTGATCCTGGATGTGATGATGCCGAATATGGACGGATGGCAGGTGTGCAGAGAAGTGCGTCAGACTTCTGATGTGCCGATCATTATGCTGACGGCGCGTTCGGATGAGCGGGATGAACTGCAGGGCTTCGAGTTGGGAGTAGACGAATATATCTCGAAGCCGTTCAGCCCGAAGATTCTTGTGGCGAGGGTTACGGCGATCCTGAGGCGCTCTAACGCATTGGATGCGGGACAGGCAGTTGACGCGGGCGGGATCAGTATCGACAGATCCGCGCATCAGGTGAAGATAGACGGCAGAGAGATAGAGCTTAGTTATAAGGAATTTGAGCTTCTGTCGTATTTTGTTGAGAATCAGGGGATTGCGCTGTCCAGGGAGAAGATCCTTAACAATGTATGGAACTATGATTATTTCGGAGACGCCAGGACGATTGATACGCATGTGAAGAAACTGCGGAGCAAACTGGGCGAGAAGGGGAACTATATCAGGACGATCTGGGGAATGGGCTATAAGTTCGAGGTGGAAGAAAGATGAGACATTCGGTCAAACGGCAGATGATCACCGTATTCCTTGGGCTGATCGTGTCTCTTGTGGCAACGCTTTTCGTGATCAACGTCCGGTTTCTGGAACCCTATTATATCGGGAATAAGAAGACGCAGTTTATTGAGATATATAGTGTACTGAACCAGGCGGTTGCAAGCGGAGCGCTGAGGAATACGGAGCTTTCGGTAGAACTGCTCTATCTGTCGGAAAAGAGTAATATTTCCTTCCTGGTTCAGGATAGTTCGGGCGTGATCTATACCAATGTGCATGATCAGGAGCAATTGAGGAATCAGCTTAAGGGGTACAGGCTTAATCAGGCGCAGAAGACGGGAAAAGTGTTGGACAGTACGGACGATTACCAGATCACGCAGTCCTGGAGCCCGTGGAATCAGACAGACTATGTGGAGATGTGGGGAAGCCTTGACGACGGAAGCCAGTTTCTGTTAAGAAGCCCTCTTGAGAGCATCAAAGAGAGCGCCAAGATATCGAACAGGTTCCTGCTTTCTATCGGGAGTGTTCTGATCCTGGTCGGAATCTTGTCGGTCTGGTATTTTTCGAAGCGTCTTACGGATCCGATCCTGGAGCTTGCCCTTCTTTCGGAGCGTATGGCGGATCTGGATTTCGAGGCTAAGTATACCAGCGGCGGCAGTGATGAGATCGGCGAGCTTGGGGCGAATTTCAACCGGATGTCCGAGAAGCTTGAGAGTACGGTCTCTGAACTGAAAAGTGCGAATAACCGATTGAAGGAAGATATCGAGCAGAAAGAGCAGCTGGAGAGAATGCGGAATGAATTTCTTGGAAATGTCTCCCATGAGCTGAAGACGCCGCTCGCGTTGATCCAGGGATATGCGGAAGGACTGAAGGAGGGGGTCAGCGACGACCCGGAGAGCCGGGAATTCTATTGTGACGTTATCATAGATGAAGCGGCGAAGATGAATCAGATGGTGAAGAATCTGCTGACGCTGAATCAACTGGAATTTGGAGATGAGGATATCGTATTCGAACGGTTTAACTTAACGGAACTTGTAAAAGGGGTCTTACAGAGTATGGAGATCCTTGCGGAGCAGGAAGGGATCCGGGTGATCTATCAGCAGGTGGAGAACGTCTATGTGTGGGCGGATGAATTCAAGGTAGAGCAGGTGGTGCGCAATTATGTGAGCAATGCGTTCCATCATGTGGATAAGGAGAAGGTCGTAGAGGTAAAGATACAGACGAAAGAAAGTAAAGCAAGAGTGACGGTATTCAACACGGGAATGCCGATCGCCGACGAGGATATCAGGCACATCTGGGAGAAATTCTATAAAGCGGACAAAGCGCATACCCGCGAGTACGGCGGGAATGGGATTGGTCTGTCCATCGTGAAGGCGATCATGGAATCCTTCCATCAGAAGTACGGGGTAAATAATTACGATAACGGTGTTGAATTCTGGTTTGAACTTGATGTACAATGATTCTGTAGGAGAACCTGCATAAGATAAGAGGAGGGGATACGGGAGTGATAGCGATACTTGATTATGATGCCGGCAATATAAAGAGTGTGGAGAAGGCGCTTAAGCTTTTGGGGCAGGAGGTAACGGTCACGAGAGAACGGGAAGCTATTCTTAAGGCGGACAAGGTGATACTTCCGGGCGTCGGTGCGTTCGGCGATGCCATGGAGAAGATCCGCCGGTATGGGCTCTATGAAGTGATCCATGAGGTGACGGGACGGGGAACGCCGTTTCTTGGAATCTGCCTGGGGCTTCAGCTTCTGTTCGAGAGAAGCGAAGAGTCGCCCGGCGCAGAAGGGCTTGGGATCTTGAAGGGAGAGATCTTGCGGATACCCGACAAGCCGGGGCTTAAGGTGCCGCATATGGGATGGAATTCTCTGGAATTCAGGGAGAACGGACGGTTGTTTGAAGGCTTGCAGAAGGAGCCTTATGTATATTTCGTGCATTCTTATTATCTCAAAGCGGCAGATGAAGGGATCGTGACGGCGGTTACAGAATATGGGACGCAGATCCATGCGTCGGTAGAGAGCGGCAATGTATTTGCGTGCCAGTTCCATCCGGAGAAGAGCAGCGATGTGGGAATCCGGATACTTAAGAATTTCCTGTCTATATAATGCACAAGTAGATGATTGTTTAGAAAGGACGGAGAAGCAGAATGCATACAAAGAGAATTATACCGTGCCTGGATGTGAACCACGGACGTGTGGTCAAGGGAGTGAATTTCGTAGATCTGAAGGATGCGGGCGATCCGGTGGAGATCGGCAGGGCATATGATAAAGCCGGAGCGGATGAACTGGTATTCCTGGATATTACGGCGTCTTCCGATGCGAGAGGGACGGTCGTGGATATGGTCCGCAAGGTGGCGGAGACGGTATTTATCCCGTTTACAGTGGGCGGAGGCATCCGGACGGTTGATGATTTCAAGGTATTGCTAAGAGAAGGAGCGGATAAGATCTCCATCAATTCCTCGGCGATCAATACGCCGGAACTGATCAGTGACGCCGCGGATAAGTTCGGAAGCCAGTGTGTGGTAGTGGCGATCGATGCAAAGCGCAGGAGCGACGGGAGCGGTTGGAATATCTATAAGAACGGCGGCAGGATCGATGTGGGCATTGACGCGCTTGCGTGGGCAAAAAGAGTGGAGAAGCTGGGCGCGGGAGAGATCCTGCTTACGAGTATGGATTGCGACGGTACGAAGGCAGGGTATGATCTTGCGCTTACCAGAGCCGTGGCGGATGCGGTATCGATCCCGGTCATTGCGTCAGGAGGCGCGGGGACGTGCCGGCATTTTTACGAGGCTTTGACGGATGGGGGTGCGGACGCGGCGTTGGCTGCATCGCTCTTTCATTATAAAGAATTGGAGATCAGGGAAGTGAAGGATTATCTGCGAGGAGAAGGAATACCGGTGCGTATCTGACGATGCAAAGGATGACAGAAGGGTGAAGGAGGGCAGGCTCATATAGCGGGAAGGAGGGAGGCTGTATGAAGGAATTGCTTTTCGGCGGGCTGAAGATGGGATATCTGCGGGAGCTGAATCTTGTTTCCATTCTTTTCAGGATCTTTCTGTCCGTTATGATCGGCGGGTTCTTGGGGATGGAGCGCGGGAAGAAGAACCGTCCGGCGGGACTTAGGACGTATATTCTGGTGTGTCTTGGATCGGCGCTCGTAATGATGACGAACCAGTATGTGTATCTTACATATCAGACCGGCGACCCGATGCGTCTGGGAGCCCAGGTGATCAGCGGCGTCGGTTTCCTTGGCGCCGGGACGATCATACTGACCGGAAGGAATAAGATCATGGGGATCACCACTGCCGCCGGCTTGTGGACGGCAGCCTGCGGCGGATTGGCGATCGGTGTCGGTTTTTATGAGGGCGCTGTCCTGGGAGGGATCGTGATCGCGTTCACGGTATCCGGTATGCTGAGATTTGACATCTGGCTTCGGAAGAAGTCAAAGTATCTGGAACTGTATGTGGAATATAATGCGGAAAAGGGCGCGTTCAGCGGGTTCTTACAGTATGCCAGAGAGCATCAGTTTGAGGTGAAGAATATTCAGATCAGCAAAGGGTATATGTGGCAGAGCTCCGAGGGAAGGCAGAGAACGCTCAGTTATATCGTGACTGTTTCCAGTCAGGTCCACCGTACACATTCGGAGATGATCGAGGTGCTGGCACATGAGAAAGGCGTTCAGTTTATTGAGGAATTATAAATAGATTTTGAGAATACAAAGACAGGATGCGGGAGGAAATTAAGAGATGAAAAAGAGCAATCCAATAGCATTGGCGCCGATCGGCGTGTTTCTGGTGCTGTATCTGGGACTGGGAGTTTTATTTGAATATGTATTAAAGATTCCGATGGGATTCTATAATATTCCGATCGTGGTCGCTTTTCTTGCGGCGATCTTAGTTGCATGTACGCAGAATAAAGAGAAAAGCTTTGATGAAAAATTAGGGATCATGGCGCAGGGACTGGCGGATAAGAATATTATAACCATGCTGCTGATCTTTTTGATGGCGGGAACGTTTGTGGGGGTTGTCGGCAGGAGCAGCGCGGAGAGTGTTGCGTATTTTATGCTTTCTCTGATACCGGCAAAGTTTTCGATCGCCGTTCTTTTTGTGGTTGCGTGTTTTGTGTCTACGGCAATGGGAACTTCCGTAGGAACGATCACGCTGATCACGCCCATTGCGGTGACAGTGGCTAAGGCGTCCGGCTTCAGCCTTCCGCTTTGTATCGGTTCTGTTATGGGCGGGGCAATGTTCGGAGACAATCTGTCCTTTATCTCCGATACAACGATCGCAGCATGTAACGGGCAGGGATGTGCCATGAAGGATAAGTTCAGAGAGAATTTTAAGATAGCATTTCCGGCGGCGCTCGTTACGCTGGGGATCATTCTGGGCTTGTCTCTTCGGATGGATCTAAGCGGATCACTGGGACAGGAGTATCACCTGGTGCAGGTAGTGCCGTATGTTCTTGTGCTGCTTGGCGGGATCATGGGAATCAATGTATTCCTGGTCTTGTTGGTAGGGATCGTATCTGGTTCGGTGATCATGCTTGCCACAGGGCAGACGGCTCCGACAGACCTGCTTGCCAACATGGGCTCCGGTGTATCGGGAATGTTTGAGACTTGTATGGTTGCGATCCTGGTTGCGGCAATGTGCGCGCTGATCCGGGAACACGGCGGGTTCGAGGCGCTGTTATCCGGGATACGGCGTGTATTCAAAGGAAATAAAGGCGGACAGGTAGGGATGGGGCTGCTTGTCTGTGCCATGGATATCGCGACGGCGAATAATACGGTGGCGATCGTTATGGCGAATCCGATCGCAGGCGAGATGGCGCGGGAGTATGGCGTTACACCGAAGAAGACGGCGTCTTTGCTGGATACTTTTTCCTGTATTTCGCAAGGGGCGATCCCTTATGGCGCGCAGATGCTGGTGGCAATCTCGGCGGCAAATGAACTGGGCTTTGAGGTGACGGCGTTCGATATCCTGCCCTGCTTGTTTTATCCAGGATTATTGTTGCTCAGTTCGCTTATATTTATCTTCCTCGTTCCGCAGAAAAGCGCAGAAGAATCTTCGGAGAGAAGGGGGTAAAGAGATATGGCAGCGATCAATAATGACTGGTTGGAAGCGCTGAAAGAGGAGTTTCGTAAGCCTTATTACAAGAAATTATTTGAAACGGTAAACCAGGAGTATAAGACGAGACTGGTGTTCCCGCCTGCGGATGATATATTCAATGCATTTCATCTGACTCCGTTACATAAGGTCAAGGTGGTGATCCTTGGACAGGATCCTTATCATAATCACGGACAGGCACATGGATTATGCTTCTCCGTGAAGAAGGGTGTGGAGGTTCCGCCCTCCCTGGTCAATATCTATCAGGAGCTGCATGACGACCTGGGGTGTCGGATCCCGGATCATGGGTGTCTTACAAAGTGGGCGCAGCAGGGGGTTCTGATGCTGAATACGGTACTTACGGTGAGGGCGCACCAGGCGAATTCTCATCGGGGGATCGGATGGGAAGAGTTCACGGATGCGGCGATCACGGCGTGTAACGGACAGGACCGTCCGATCGTATTCATCCTGTGGGGATCGCCGGCGCAGCGCAAGACGAAGATGCTGACGAATCCGAAGCATCTGATCTTGAAGGCGCCGCATCCAAGCCCTCTGTCAGCCTACAGAGGTTTCTTTGGGAGCAAGCCGTTCAGCCAGACGAATGAATTCCTTAAGGAGCAGGGAATAGAGCCGGTGGACTGGCAGATTGATTAAATGGAGGAATGTTATGGGGAAGCAGTATGATCTTATTATCATTGGCGCCGGTCCGGGCGGATACGTGGCGGCGAAGAAAGCGGCAGGATTGGGGATGTCGGTTGTCCTGATCGACAAAGGAGATGTGGGCGGAACCTGTATCAACCGCGGGTGCATCCCGACAAAGGCGCTGATCCACACGGCGACGCTGTATCATGATATGGTGGAGTGCGGGAAATTCGGGTTATTCGCGGAGAAGGTAGGATTCGACCTGCAGAAGATCTATGAGTATAAGGATCTGTCCGCGGCAAGGATGCGCTTGGAGCTTGAGCGGGAATTTGACGAGCTGGGGATCGTGTCTGTGCGGGGAACGGCAACGATCCAGAGTGACAAAAGGGTGCGTGTTGCACTGGCGGACGGCAAGACGGAATACTTTGAGGGAAGGTATATACTCATTGCGACGGGGGCGAAGGCACGGATGGTTGATATTCCGGGGATGGATCTGCCGGGCGTGATGACCAGTGAGGAATTGCTTACGTCAAATGAGAGCAGGTACCGAAGCCTTTTGATCCTTGGGGGCGGTGTGATCGGAATTGAGCTTGCGACTGTATTCAACGCCCTTGGCGGGAAGGTGACCATTGTTGAAGTATCTGACCGGCTGCTTCCTAATATGGACAGGGAATTTTCGGATACATTGGAAGAGATCCTTACAGATCGCGGCATTGAGATACATAAAGAAAGTATTCTGGAGGAAGTGAAGAGAAGGGACAATGGCTTATGCTGCCGGTATGTATGCCACGGAAAGAATCAGGAGACGGAAGTGGACGCTGTGCTGGTATCCGTAGGAAGGACGGCGAATACGGAAGGGCTGTTCGATCCGGATGTGCCGATCCGGATGGAGAACGGCAGGATCGTGGTGGATGATTTCTTCGAGACGAGTATCCACGGGATCTATGCAGTCGGTGATGTGGTGGGACAGGTTCAGCTTGCCCATGTTGCCTCTGCGCAGGCGACTTATGTGGTGGAGAGGATGAACGACGTTCCGGCTTCCGTCATCGTTGAGATGGTGCCGAGCTGTCTGTTCGTACCTATATCCATCGTACCGAGCTGTCTGTATACGGACCCGGAGATTGCTTCCGTGGGCATTACGGAAGAAGAGGCGAGGAAGAAAGGAGTTCAGATCCGCTGCGGCAGATATGTGATGGACGGGAATGGGCAGTCGATCATATCGAAGGAAGAGCGGGGCGTGATCAAGGTCTTATTTGCGGCGGACAGTGACGTGATCCTGGGCGCGCAGCTGATGTGTCCGCGGGCGACGGATATGATCGGAGAATTGGCGACGGCGATCGCCAACGGCCTGACGTCGGCGCAGCTGATGTATGCGATGCGGGCGCATCCGACTTATAATGAGGCGATCTCCTGTGCGGTGGAGAACAGCAGGAAGAAGAGAGCATAGCAGGATGGAGGAAGAGATGGAAGAGCGTAGGATGGACAGGCAATTTGACTTCTTCAGAGAGATTGACAAGGAGAAATTCATCGAAAGGCAGACGTATCTGACCGATGCGGCGCGCAAGGAGAATGATGCCGAACATGCGTGGCATATGGCGGTCATGGCTATTCTTCTGAGCGAGTATTCCAACGAGAAGATAGACGTGCTTAAGACAGTGACGATGCTTCTGATCCATGATCTGGTGGAGATAGACGCCGGGGACACGTATGCGTATGATGAGGAAGGCAAGAAAACCAAACGGGTGCGGGAAGAAGCGGCGGCTGACCGGATCTTCGGGCTTCTGCCAGACGATCAGGGGGAGCAATTCAGGGAGCTGTGGGAGGAATTCGAGTCGGGAGAGACTGCGGAAGCGAAATTTGCCCATGCGATGGATCATATCCAGCCGCTTATGCTGAATGCGGCGACGGATGGCAAGAGCTGGAAAGAGCACGGGATCCGGCTTAGCCAGGTTCTGGGACGTAACCGGAATACGGCAGAAGGCTCCGGGCAGTTGTGGGAATATGCGTATCAGAAGTTTATTGCTCCGAATGTGGAGAAGGGGAGACTTGCGAAGGATACAGGAACACAAAAGGAGTGAAGATGCGATGCTTGCGATAGCGATCTGCGACGACGAAAAATATTACAGGGACAGGATTTATATTCTGCTCCGGGAATATCTGGACGGGCATGGCATTACTGCCTCTGTGGAGCATTTTTCCTCCGGGAAGGAATTTCTCTTGAAGAGGGAGAATCTTGTGAAATATGATATCGTATTTCTTGATATTAATATGGAAGATGTGGATGGAATCCGGACGGCACAGATGATCCGTGATTATCAGTCAAAGACCTGTATTGTACTTGTAACGGCATTCATGAGTTATGTGTTGGAAGGGTACAAGGTGGGAGCCGTGCGCTACGTTATGAAGGATCGTATGGAGGATCAGATGCCGGAGTGCATGGACGCGATTCTTAAGAAGATGCAGCTTAGGGAAGCTGCATTTTCTTTTGTAGAGGGTGAAAAGACTTTATATACGGACAATATTCTTTATGTGGAGAGCAGGAAGCATAAGTGTATCTTTTACTATATGGAGAAGGAGATGGAGACATACCAGATCTATGAGAAGCTGGACCGAATGGAAGAGAAGTTGTCGGAGTATGGATTTCTCAGGATACACAAAAGTTTTCTTGTGAATATGAAGCATGTCAGATGGATCCGGAATTACCTGGCTGTGCTTGACTGCGGGGAAGAACTGCCGGTGCCGAGGCTTCGGTTTACGAAGGTGAAGGAGGCGTTTACGGCGTATAAGGGGGAGATATAGATGGGAGTGATCGTCAATCTGATATTCAGCCTGATGGCAGGAATGAGCTGTAACGCCTTCTTCGGAGCGGTACTGTCCCGGAAGCGGAGGCTAAAGGATCTGCCGTTTCCGGATATCGTAACAGAAGGGATGCAGTTTCTTGCGTTCGTGGTGGTGTTCCTGGTGATCGCGTATACAGAAGCGCCGGGGTATCTGCTTCAGCCTTTGCGAGTGATCGTATTCCTCAGTGTTATTATTCTGCTCTTCTTCCGGGCAAGAGTCAGGGAAACGCTTCTTCTTGCACTGCTTTGGTGTGCGTTATACTGGGTGTTGAACCTGCTGGCGGTGTCCGCAGCTTACATTCTGCCAGGACGGCATGCGGGGATACAAGAGCTTTCGGATCTGTTGTGCGTCGGAGTGATGCTGGGGCTGTCATTGGTATTCCGCTATAAATACGACGGCTTGCGGGAGGGTTTTGAGAGGGCTGACCGGGGTCTCTTGGCATGGTCTGCGACAGGGAATATTCTGCTTGCCGTGGTGGTGACAGTATGGATCTGGAATGGAGATTCCGGGAACAAAGGTGAGATTTTTGCCATAGCCGCCGGGTATGCGGGGATGAATGTACTGATCTTATATTTTATCGGACATATCATGAAAAAGGAGTCAGAGATACAGAAGGCGTATCTTATGCAGGAAAAATTGCAGAATCAGTTGGAACTCTATCAGAATATGCAGGAAAATGACATGCGGCGCCGCCGGTATCTTCATGATTACAAGAATCAGTTAGGGTGTATCCAGGGTATGTTAGAAGCCGGGCGGATGCAGGAAGCGCTTGTCTATATAAAAGAATTGAATGGAAGTATCCGTAAGGGAGAGGACCATGTCGATACGAAGCATCTGGTGGTGAACACGGTGCTGAATCAGAAATATCTGTATGCACAGGAGAGAGGGATCACGATGGTGATGGCAGTCAATGATCTGTCTTCGCTTTCTATGAGCCGGGAGGATATCGTCACGCTCCTTGTGAATCTTCTGGATAATGCAATTGAGGCATGTGAGAAGTTGGATGAGAATAAAATAATACGCTTCAAGATGATATTAGAAGAAGGCGGCTTGACGGTCTCGGTACGCAATCCGGTGAGAGAACCCGTTGTAGTAAAAGGGAAGGTGATCGCCACTACGAAAGGAGAGAAGGATCGGCATGGGCTCGGGTTCTTGAACATCCAATCGGTGATCGAAAAGAACCAAGGAACAAGTGTCATGGAATGCAGGGACGGATGGTTTTGCTTTTCCGCCATGATCTCAGGAGTATAGGCGCCTTTTTATGTTGTCTGACCGTCGATTCATGCTTTGCGGGTTGCTATGTCTGTTATGAAGCAATAAGATATAGTTACAGAACGCAGAAAATGGAGGGCGAGACAGATGAAGATATGTAAAAAAGGGATTTCGGTATCACTGGCGGTAATAGTGCTTCTTACAGCCTGTGCAGGAAGAATGAAAAGCGCTGAGACAGATACCCCTGAGAAGATGGCGGAGCAGGTGATGAGATCGGTCAAAGAACTGGACCTGGAGACCTTCAATGCATATACGGATAATTATGAAGGGAGCCGCCGGGGACTGTTCGGATTGTTGGGAGATCGGGAGTATAAAGTCTTCCAGGATATTCTGCAGCCTCATATTTTCGAGAGCAGACGGTATAAAGAGAAGCGTAGGTTTGCAGAAAAAGTCGTTGAGGAGTTGGAATGGGATCTCGGAGAGGTCCGGGAAGAAGATGGCGGCGAGAAGGCAAGGATCAAGATGACGGTAACGAACAGAGACATGGCAAAAGCGTTGGAACTCTACATCATGTGGATCATGGAGGATATCATGGAAGATACAGAGATGGGAGCCCTTTCTCTGATCAAAGATATTCCTGCTGCGGTAAATGGATGTAACGAAGACCTGATCCGGTTTATTGATGAAACCAGAGATACTTGGACAGAGGATGTGACGGTCACGGCGTATAAAGAAGACGGTGTGTGGAAGCTGCATCTTACGGATGAATTCATCAATGCACTTATGGGAAATATGGATCTGGATGAATATGAAGATGAATGGGACAGATCCATAGATGGATCCGCGGAAGAGACAGAATCAGAGTATACCCGGCAGAACGCATGGTAATGCGTGCCCTGCCGGGCTTTTTCGTATTTTCTATGCTGCATATGTTACAGGCTGTAGGGTCCGGACAAGACCTCGCGCGCCACATAAAGGGAGCGGTCCGGGCGGGTGGCGAGAGTCCATTTGACCAGAGAGATCCTAAGATTGCGGATCTCGATGCACGTGACGCACCTTGGATGCACGCAGCTTCCTGTGTTGCAGTAGGAGACGGATCCGTCGAGCATGGGACGGTGTGTATGTCCTGTGATTAGCACGCACGAATTCCGGTCTGCCCAGTCGGACAGAATGCGTTCCACCTTCTTCTTCTTGGTATTATTCTTCGCGGCGCTGGTAGGATCAAGGAAACCGGCGGATTCCAGCGGTTTCCAGACATACCTGACCAGAAACCGGGAGGTGCGCCACAGGACGCTGTTGAAGAAATCCGCCTGATGGCCGTGGGTCAGATAGATCTCCCGGCGGGATGCGGCGTCGGTATTTGGAATTGTCTGCTTTGTACCGCAGCGATCCGCCGGATCAGCTGCAGTGCAGGCGGTTCCCGGTGGATCGGCGTGCCAGTTATTAGATATATTTTTTAGGATCACTCCGGGATAGAAGACGATACCGGGGAATAATTCCTCTTCTTTACTGGCGCTGCAGGGGTAGGAAGAACAGGCTTTTGTGATGAACCGGGGGTTTCTCTTAACGATGTCGTGGTTTCCGTACAGCAGGACGAGCCGTCCTTCCTTGTGGAACTGCGAGAGCAGCCAGAAGGTATTATTGTGGATGGACTTGATCGTGTCAAAAGAGCGGTTCTCCCACAATTCATCGCCGTCGCCCAGTTCGATATAGGTATATCCATGAGTATAGTAATGCTGTAATGCGGCAAAGTACAGGTTTTGGTTCTTAAGGAAGTTATCGTTGTTCGTGCCGCAGCCGCGGTGGCAGTCACTGAAGAGGATGTACCGAGAGGAAGGCGTAAGGGGCAGCACCGGGGCATGGGCGAACGCCGCATTAAGCCTCTTGTCAGCGGACATGCCGAAACTTTCTCCTGCCTTTTCGTTTGCTCTTCTTATGCCGGATGTGCATCATATGACGGAAAGCAAACGGCATGTACTCATAGAGATACAATAACTTATCCATAGTAAAGCAGAGATCCTTCGTGACATGACGGTAGATCCGCAGGAACATGCGGTTCTTCCACTGGGCGAACGCCGCCCGGATGCGGCGGGTGCATCGGGGCTGCTGCGTGTGCGGCGAAGCAAATTCGAAGGAAACACGCTGCCGGCATACCTCGATATCCGAAGAGGAGTATCCGCATTCATGCATGCCCCGGACAAATGCATGCAGCATTTCGAAGGACGGGAAGGTGATCTGGATCTTCAGGGTAAGCTGATCCGGCGCCGCGTAGTGCCCCATGCGAAATCCCGTCAGCCACCAGTGCCTTTGCGCCACCCGGTAGAGAGAAGCGCTCCGGTCGTGCAGGGTGAATTCGAAGAAAGGCAGGTCGTCGTCCGGCACCGTATGGAAGAGTGTAGATTTCCTCTGGTTTCTGGAGACAAGGGAGTCCGCTTTGTAGATCCCGATCTCGGCGCCGGTATTGATGCCGTACTGTCCTTTCCACAGTTCGATCATCCAGGTACAGCCCTTATGATCAAAGTAAACAGGTTCGCAGTCAAAGACCATGTTGAACAGATCCGCGCTCTTGTCGTAGAGCCAGCAGTAGCCAAAATCCCTCTGCCATGCGTCTTTTAGAGAGGTGAAGATGTCCTGGGACAGAAGGTATTCGAAACCGAACGGCCGGATCAGTTCATTTAGCCGGCAGAGCTTTTCCTTGACCGGCATGCAGCAGAGTTTCCTTATGATCGCCTTCTTGCGCCAGAACATCAGCAGAGCGCAGATGATCAGCAGCAACAGGATAAATGGGAAAATGATATACATAATATAGATCCTTTCATCATAATAATAGTAGTTACTGCATTGTATGCCGGAAAATGTCAGGTGTGCCAGAGTGTGTTTGAAATTGGGAATTGTAAACAATCCGGTTTCCGAGTATAATATAGGAAAATATATGTCAAAATAAGGAAGGAAAGAGGAACAGAAGAATGGGAAGTATATTCGACATCTTAGGGCCTGTCATGGTAGGTCCGTCCAGTTCTCACACGGCGGGCGCAGCCCGGATCGGAATGGTCGCCAGACAGTTGTTCGGCAGACAGCCCGAGAAGGCTGCGGTGTATCTCCATGGTTCATTTGCAGCAACGGGAAAGGGACATGGGACGGACCGGGCGCTTATTGCAGGGCTCCTGGGAATGAAGCCCGATGATATGCGGATTCCGGACAGTTTCGAGATCGCGGCAGAAGAAGGGATGACATTTACCATTGCGCCGAAAGAGATCAGAGAGGCGCATCCGAACACAGCGCAGGTCATCATGGAGGCGGAGGGCGTAGCTCCGATGAAGATCCAGGCATACTCGGTCGGCGGCGGAAGGATCAGGGTCTGCGAGATTGACGGGATAGATGTGAATTTCAGCGGTGAGAGCAATACGCTGATCATCCGTAATATAGACGAACCGGGAAGGATCAAAGAAGTTGCGGTGGCGCTTAGTAATGCCGCGATCAACATTGCCACGATGCAGGTATTCCGCGACAAGCGCGGAGGACATGCCATTATGGTGGTGGAGACGGACCAGATCGTGCCGCAGGAGGCGATGGACGATCTTGCGAACAAGGATGGGATCATAAGGGTGAAGTTTTTATTGGCAAATTGACGAGAAAGGATAGTAAGAAGATATGTCTTATCAATCAATGGAAGAGGCACGGATAAGGTGCGAGAAGGAGGGAATCCCGTTCTGGAAAGCGGTTCAGTCAGAGGATGCGAATGAGCGCCAGATCACGGAGGAAGATTCCTGGAATGTGATGAAGCAGATGTGGCGGACGATGTTGGACAGCCTGGACGCATATGACCCGGAGCTGATGAGCAGGAGCCGGATGGTAGGGAGGGAAGGCGGCATGATGGACGCCTACCGGGAAACCGGAGATACGTTATGCGGAGACTTTATGGCGAAGGTCATGAGCAATGCCCTGAAGATGGGGTGTAACAATGCCTGTATGAAGCGGATCGTAGCGGCGCCGACGGCGGGAGCCTGCGGGGTGATGCCGGCGGTACTCGTGACGTACTACAGGGAATATGACGTTCCGGAGGAGAAGATGATCGAGGCGCTGTATGTGGCGGCGGGGATCGGCCAGATCATTGCCAACCGGGCGTATCTTGCCGGAGCGTCCGGAGGATGCCAGGCAGAGGTGGGATCCGGGTCTGGTATGGCGGCGTCCGCGATCTGCCATGTGAAGGGCGGCAGTACGGATCAGATCGGACATGCCTGCGCTATGGCGCTTAAGAACCTGATGGGCCTGGTATGCGATCCGGTTGGCGGCCTGGTGGAGGTCCCTTGTGTGAAGAGAAATGTAGGCGGCGCGTTTAACGCGATCGCGGCGGCGGATATGGCGCTGGCGGGGATTGAGAGCCAGATTCCTGTGGATCAGGTTATTGATGCGATGAAGGAAGTCGGGGACAAGATGGACGTAAGCCTGCGGGAGACAGGTTTTGGCGGAGTGGCAGGAAGCATGAAGGCGGCGGAGATCGTCGAGAGAATGAATATGTAGTAGTGAGAAATGGATGGCAAGAGTATCAGATTCAGCCTGCGCAGAGGTGTTTTACGGGTGCGCGGGCTGATTGCATATGGAAGGAGAAGTAAGAGAATGACTTTAGAAGAGATCCGTGCAGAGATCGATCTTATTGATAATGCAATAAAACCGCTGTTTGTCAGAAGAATGGAGTGTGCAAAGCATGTTGCCGAAGTCAAGGCAGACGCAGGAGGCGACGTATATGTGCCGGAGAGGGAACTGGCAGTTATCGAACGGCGTTCTTCCGATATGGAAGCAGATATCAAGGAGGAATACATCGCATTCCTCAGACATCTCATGAGTGTCTGCAGAAGATATGAATATGGGTTATTGGAGGGAATGCAGGCGAAGGTTCTGGAGGAAGCGCTTCATGCCGCAGGTTTGCCGGCAGACATGGAGCATGAGAGGGTAGAGATCGGATTTGGCTGCAGCTATGAGGCGAGTTGTCTGAACACCTTTGTGAATATGGCGAAGCTGAACCGGATCGGGATCATCCGGATGCAGGCAGAGCTTCAGGAAGGGCGGCAGCAGGTGACGATGACGCTTGCGGGAAATGTGAAAGACGAGGGAATGAGGTGTCTGCTGTGTCAGATCGGGAAGGAATCAGATGGGTTCAGGATATTGGGGCTTAAATAGAGCGATGCTGACAGACTGCACGTTATGTCCGAGGGAATGTCATGTCAACCGCATGGAAGGAAAGAGGGGATACTGCAAGGAGACAGCAACACTTGCAGTTGCAAGAGCGGCGCTGCATATGTGGGAGGAGACCTGCATCTCCGGAGAGAGTGGATCCGGCACGGTATTCTTCTGTGGGTGTAATATGGGCTGTATCTTTTGCCAGAATCATAACATCTCACGCGCAAAAGCCGGAAAGGAGATCACGGTAGACCGTCTGGCACAGATCTTTCTGGAATTACAGGAACAAGGGGCGTGCAATATCAATCTGGTGACGCCGACACATTACGTCCCGCAGATCGCAGAGGCGTTAGACCTTTCGAGGAAGCGGGGGGTAGCGCTCCCGGTCGTGTATAATACCAGCGGTTATGAGAAGGCGGAAACCCTGCGGATGCTGAGGGGATCTGTCGATATCTACCTGCCGGATTTTAAATATATGGATGAAGAGCTTGCAAAAGAGTGTTCTGACGCGCCGGATTATCCGGCATATGCAAAGCAGGCGTTGGCGGAGATGTATAGGCAGACGGGAGGATTCAAGATTGACGGACAGACCGGCATGATGCGAAGCGGAGTCATCGTCCGGCATCTGGTGCTTCCGGGACACGTGAAGGATTCCCGGGAGGTGATCCGTTATCTTTACGAGACATACAAAGACCAGATCCTGATCAGTATTATGAATCAGTATACGCCCATGCCCCGGGTATCCGGACATCCGTTGCTGGGACGTAAGGTTACGAGAAGAGAATACGAGAAGGTAGTAGACTATGCGTTGGAGATCGGCGTGGAGTGTGGATATATCCAGGAAGGCGAGGCAGCCCTGGAGAGCTTTATACCGGAATTCGACGGCATGGGAGTGTAGCTGAAAGAAACAGTGTGAGGAGAGGCAGGAATAAGATGGAAAAGATTACATATGAGTGGGTTCGCTCCCGCCGTAAGACGATGGCGCTCCAGATCAAGGAAGACGGACGGGTGATCGTGCGTACGCCGTATTCCGTATCCCGCGCAAAGGTGGAACAATTTCTGGAAGAGAGGATGAAGTGGATACTCAAGAATCGGCAGGAGATTCTGGACGCATGCAAGAAGAAGGCAGTGATCACGGAGGAAATGCGTAAGGCAGGTGTGAAGAAGGCGCTGCAGGTATTTCCGGAACGTGTGGAGTATTATGCCCGGCAGATGGGCGTCTCTTACGGCAGGATCACCATACGGGAACAGAAGACCAGATGGGGGAGCTGCAGCGGCAAAGGGAATCTGAATTTCAACTGGAAGCTGACGCTGATGCCGCCGGAAGTGCTGGATTATGTTGTGGTGCATGAACTGGCGCACAGAAGGGAGATGAACCATTCCCGTGATTTCTGGAAGATCGTGGAACAAGTGCTGCCGGATTACCAGGAGCGCAGGAAGAGGTTGAAGGAATTGTCGGTTTCTCTTTAGATGCGTGTCTCGGCGCCAAATGGAAGGCTTATGTAAGATTAAGAAAGGATGGGACGGTAATTCTATGAAGAAACCATATTTCCCGCTGTTTACAGATATATCCGATAAGAAGATCGTGGTGGTCGGAGGCGGAAAGATTGCGACGAGAAGAGTAGATACGCTTCTGGAATTTGCAGATGATATCAGCGTTGCGGCGCCAGAGGCTTCAAAGCGGATCAGGAAGCTTGCGAAGGAGGGATATATCGTCTGGAAGGAGTGCGCCTATCAGGAGGAGCTTCTTACGGGAGCGGACCTGGTGTTGGCGGCTACAGATGACGCCGCATGCAATGAGAAGATCGTGGAAGACTGCAGAGCGCGGGGGATCCTTGTGAACACGGCGCATAAGAAGGAATTGTGTGATTTCTATTTCCCTGGGATCTTGCGGCAGGAGGAGCTGGTGATCGGCTTTGGCTCCAACGGAATGAGCCACAAGAAGGTGAGAGAGATAAGGGAGAAGATGGAGCGGATGCTGCGGGAATGATAGTGAAATATCAAACGAAGATGTCAGAAAGTTAACACAATTTGGGAGCGGAATTTGTAGATTTTTGAAAATTTATATGGTAGAATGAAATTTAACGGATATGTTTTTTAACGTTACCAGAATAAAATAATCAAGGGAGGTAGAATACGAATGCTTTCTAACAAATCTACGGTACCGTTCAACGGAACCAAAGAGCAGGAGAAAGAACTGCTGGCAGTGATCCATGAATTGAAGGATGAGAAGGGCGCTTTGATGCCGATCATGCAGAAAGCGCAGGATATCTATGGATATCTGCCTTATGAGGTTCAGAAGATCATTTCTGACGAGACAGGAATACCGTTGGAGAAGATCTATGGAGTCGCGACATTCTATTCACAGTTCAACTTAAGCCCCAAGGGGCGTTACCGTATCTCCGTATGTCTTGGAACGGCGTGTTATGTCAAGGGTTCCGGAGATATCTACAACAAGCTGATGGAGAAGCTTGGGATCGTCGGCGGAGAGTGTACTCCGGACGGGAAGTTTTCTCTGGATGCCTGCCGGTGCGTCGGCGCCTGCGGCCTTGCGCCGGTCATGCTGATCAACGATGAAGTATACGGCAGACTGACAGTGGACGATATCGACGACATTCTGGCGAAATACGAATAAGAAAGGGAGGTATGAAGATAGCATGAAATCTCTGGAAGAATTAAAAGCGATAAGAGAAAAAAATCAAGGGGATATAAGCTTGCGTTCCGGACATGAAGAAAAGGCAGAATCCAAGTACCGCCTGCATGTTCTGGTGTGCGGCGGAACAGGATGTACTTCCTCCGGCAGCCAGAAGATCAGAGAGAAACTGGAAGAAGAGATCAAAAGAAACGGGCTTGAAGAAGAGGTTGCCGTAGTAAAGACCGGGTGCTTTGGGCTGTGTGCGCTTGGCCCGATCATGATCGTATACCCGGAGGGCGCTTTCTACGCTATGGTGAAGGAAGAGGATATCCCGGAGATCGTGTCCGAGCATTTATTGAAAGGCAATGTGGTTGAGCGTCTGCTGTATGACGAGACAGTGAAGGGGAATAATGAGATCTTGCCTCTGCAGGAGACTCAGTTCTATAAGAAGCAGCACAGAGTCGCACTGCGTAACTGCGGCGCCATCAACCCGGAGAATATCGAAGAGTATATCGGGACCCGCGGATATGAAGCGCTGGGTACGGTGCTGACGACGAAGAAGCCGGAAGAGGTCATCCGGACGATCCTGGACAGCGGACTTCGCGGACGCGGCGGCGCAGGGTTCCCGACCGGTCTTAAGTGGAAATTTGCGGCGGCGAATCAGGCGGATCAGAAGTATGTCTGCTGTAATGCCGACGAGGGGGATCCGGGCGCATTCATGGACCGTTCCGTGTTGGAAGGCGACCCCCATGTAGTATTAGAGGCTATGGCGATCGCCGGTTATGCCATCGGCGCATCACAAGGTTATATCTATGTCCGCGCGGAATACCCGATCGCGGTGGAGAGGCTGAATATCGCCATAAAGCAGGCGAGGGAATACGGCCTTCTCGGCGAGGACATCTTTGGCACAGGTTTTCGGTTTGATATTGAGCTGCGCTTAGGAGCAGGAGCATTTGTCTGCGGTGAAGAGACGGCGCTTATGACGTCCATCGAAGGGCACCGGGGCGAGCCTCGCCCGCGTCCGCCGTTCCCTGCTCTTAAGGGTCTGTTCCAGAAGCCGACCATCCTGAATAACGTAGAGACATTGGCGAATATTCCGCAGATCATTCTGAACGGCGCGGAATGGTTCGCGGATATGGGAACCGAGAAGTCCAAGGGAACGAAGGTATTCGCCCTTGGCGGAAAAGTTAAGAATACAGGACTTGTGGAGATCCCTATGGGAACCACGCTCCGCGAGATCGTAGAGGAGATCGGCGGCGGTATCCCGAACGGGAAGAAGTTTAAGGCGGCTCAGACCGGCGGTCCGTCCGGCGGATGTATCCCGGCAGAGCATTTTGACGTGCCGATCGATTATGACAATCTGATCGCCATCGGGTCCATGATGGGCTCCGGCGGATTGATCGTTATGGATGAAGACACCTGTATGGTTGATATTGCGAAGTTCTTCCTGGAATTCACGGTAGATGAATCCTGCGGCAAGTGTACGCCGTGCCGGATCGGAACCAGGCGTATGCTGGAGATCTTAGAGAAGATCACCAACGGTCAGGGAACCATGGAAGACTTAGATAAGCTGGAGGATCTGGCGGCACATCTGAAGTCCAATTCCCTGTGCGCGCTCGGACAGACTGCTCCGAACCCGGTGCTTTCCACCTTACGTTACTTTAAGGACGAATACATAGCGCATATCGTTGACAAGAAGTGTCCGGCGGGAGTGTGTAAGGCGCTTCTTTCCTACAAGATCGACGCAGACAAGTGTAAGGGTTGTACCTTATGTGCAAGGACTTGTCCGAATGACGCGATCTCAGGCTCCGTAAGAGAACCGCATGTGATCAATCAGGATAAGTGCGTGAAATGCGGCGCTTGTATGGAAAAATGCCGTTTCGGTGCAATTTACAAAGAGTAATGGAGGATGGAGAATATGGAAAATATTAATCTTAAAATCAACGGTCTTGATGTATCCGCTCCTGCAGGCTCTACGATCCTTG
>OFGR01000940.1_pt1 | contig 26134 bp, 19 predicted proteins | sample 1521811 | NCBI WGS metagenome assembly OFGR01 (sample SAMEA3504098, study PRJEB24116) | mouse gut metagenome | biome: mouse gut; feature: mouse-associated habitat; material: faeces | place: Denmark | collected 2011
TATTCCTGAAATACTCCCAGGAACTGCGGGACTTCTGCGGGTTTGATGTTGTCCCTGACGCTTCTAAATTCACCCGCTTCAAACAGGATTTCCTGCCGGACTTACAATCCATGTTCAGCCGCCTTGTTGAACTGACCGAACCAATCTGCCAGAAAATCGACAAGGAAAAAGCATCCATGGTTCTCTTTGACACTTCTGGTATTGAGGCATGGGTGACGGAAAACAATCCCAAATACGCCAACCGTATCATAAGACAGCTGAAAGCCTTTAAAAAGTCCAAAGGTCTCGATGATTCCTATGACCCTTATAAAGCTGCTTATGGCTCCATGCCTTCCCATGCAGCCGCTAACCCGGCTATCCAGCAAATGTACATTAATGGACATTTCTGTTATGCCTATAAATTTGGCATCATCACAAACGGGCTTGGCATTGTCAGGGACATCACCTTTTATAATAAAGACTTTCTTCAAGCACACCCTGACATTGTGGCTGAAAAGAAATCCGACTCCCCGGACGAGGATAAAAGCCTTGCGGATTCCAAAGCACTAATACCTGTATTAAAAGATTTCCTTCAAAAACATCCGCTTATTAATCCGAAAATTTTTCTCGGGGATGCCGCTTTCGATTGCATCGAAATTTATAAATACCTGCTTCAGGAAACATCCATTGAGAAAGCATATATTCCACTTAATGGAAGAATTTCTCTTCCGGAAGCTGACTGTCCCTTAAATGAGAATGGCATTCCCTGCTGTCCAAAGAACCATTCCCTTCAGATGAAACGGGAAGGGAGTAAATCCCATCTGCGCTGCGGTCTCCCTACCATGAAGTTCGTATGCCCAAAAATGAAATGGAAATGGGACAAACTTACAAAGAAATCAAAACGTGTATGCCATTGTGAAGACCCTTGTACGGAATCTTCCTGCGGCAGGATGTTCTATCTTTATCCGGAGAAAGACCTGCGTGCTTATCCCGGGACGCTGCGTGGCACACAGGAATGGGATGCCACCTACAAGATCCGTGTGAACGTGGAAAAATCAATCAACCATTTCAAAGACAGCTTTTGTGTTGCCGGACGCAAGACCCAGAATGAAAAAACTTTACACGCTGATCTGCTGCTTGCCGGGATTGCACAACTTGTCACCGTAATGGTTGCTGACAAGATCCATAAACACCAATATATCCGCAGTCTAAAACCTCTGATTGCATAACCTCACATATCACATACCATTCCGCAGGCAGATATCCCTATCTGCTTTGTTTTCATATCTTAAAATCCGGTTACCCACATCCACCTCCTGAAAATCCGGCATGACCGGATTTTTTCCCTGTTGGAATCAAGATTGCGAACTTGTTTCGCAATTACCTATCTTAGCAGTAACGGATAAAAATAATCAGCATGGAGACGGCAACAACGATAATGGTTGCCGGAGCAGCAGATTTGCAGTATCTGCCCCAGCCGATAATATAGCCGTTTTTGGCGGCTACGGATATGCCTACGACATTCGCGGAAGCGCCAATCGGGGTTGCGCTTCCGCCGATATCGGTACCCATGGACAGCGCCCATGCCAGTGTTTCCAGGCTGACGCCCTGTGCAGCGGCAAGGCTTTTGATAACCGGTATCATCGTTGCGGCAAACGGGATATTATCCACGAATGCGCTTGCAATGGCAGATACCCAGATAATAATGGCAATCATAAGCTTTAAGTTGCCTTTGCTGGCTTCTCCGATATATCCGGCAATAATCTCCAGAATGCCGGTCTGCTCCAGCCCGCCGACAACCATAAATAAGCCGATAAAGAAAAGCAGTGTTTTATAATCTACTTTGGATAACAGCTCCCGGATATATTTTGCAAAAACAAGCAGTGTCAGGATGGAAATAAAAGCCCCGATAAAGGCAACCGTAAGGCCCGTCTGTGCATGCGTCACAAGCATGACGACCGCGCATGCAAAAATAACGCAGCTTAAGGTAAAATCGGTTTTGTTTTGGATGGCTTCTTTCGGGTCTGGCATGGTACTCGGGTCTGACAGGTTTTTTTCGGATTCTTCCAGCTCTTTGTGAAATACAAGGAAGAAATACACGATAACAAGAACCAGGCTGACAGCTGCCATAAGCCCTGTATTTGTCAGAAAGTCACTGAACGAATAGCCTAACGAGGTTCCGATAATAATGTTTGGCGGGTCGCCGCACATCGTTGCCGAGCCGCCCAGGTTCGCACAGAAAATCTCGGACAGAATCATCGGGACAGGATTGAATTTCAGCAGCTTTGCAAGCTCCACCGTAACCGCAGCCAGAAAGAGGATTACGGTAATGCTGTCGATAAACATCGCAAGGATGGACGACATAATCATAAATGCGACAAACAGCGGAACCGGCTTATAGTTGACCATTTTTGCCAGCATCATGCACAGCCAGCGGAAAAATCCGGCTTTTGCCATGCCTTCCACCATAATCATCATCCCGGCGATAAAAATAATGGTCGCCCAGTTAATGCCGCTGGATGATTCGGAGGACTCCCCGGCTGCATACCAGAAATCCAGCGTAAAAATGCTCTGAAGGTTCAGCGTTTCGGATATCGCGGCAGGGCTGCGCATCACGATGCCGAAAACAAGCACGAGCGTCAGCAGGCCGCAGCCGATGGTCACATACTGCCGCTCAATTTTATCGATGACAATCAGAATAAACATAATGGCAAAAATAGCTGTGGCTAAAATTTGTGCGAGTGACATGTTACTTGCCTCCTTATGTAATAAATATAAAGTATTGATAAAAAGGATGAAATATCTGTAAACCAAATATCAAAGCAAGTTTATCACGATTGCCGGAAAAGTCAAGCTGTTGTACAGGCATGAATTTGATGAAAAAAATAAGAATTTGGGTGTACAAATTGTAAAAAATGTACTAAAATAGAATATATAGCCAATCGTGGCAGTACAAAGGAACAGACAGGGGGAAATGTGAAATGGTAAATCCGGATGCAACACTGCGCATGTATCTGCAGTACTATGAAAAAGAAATCAATCTTACAAGGCTTGTAGAAAAGGCATACAACGAAGGAACCGTACAGTGTACGGAGCCGGTGCGTGAGATAGAGGTATATGTAAAACCGGAGGATGGCAGGGCATATTATGTAGCAAACAGCGAGGTTCAGTCTTATGTAAATCTGTGGGATTCCAAACGGGATACATACGAAAGCAAGCCGCTGAGCGGTGAAATCAGCTGGAACAGTGAAGTAAAGCACCGGCTTATTTTTGAATACCGTGGAAAGCAGTGTGACTGTGACAGTATTATTGAACGTGTTGTGGAAAAATACAAGAGCATTTATGCAGGGGAAAGGCTGCGGGAAATGGAAATTTATATACGCCAGGAGCACGAAGCAGCTTATTATGTCATTGACGGGCGCCACACAGGCTCTGTATCAATGTTTGCATAGCCTGCAGGGCGAAAGCAGCTCCGGCGCTGGATTTTTGGAATGAAAACTTAAAACTTGATAGAATGGAGATTTTAAGACATGGCTTGGTATGACAGTGCGGTTTTTTACCATATTCATCCGCTCAGCCTGTGCGGATGCGAGCATGAAAGCAGGGATGCAGAAGGCTCTCATTTTGATAAACTGGCAGAATGGGCGGGGCATGCGAAGAAAATGGGCTGCAATGCCATTTACATTGGCCCGGTTTTTCAGGCGGAGACACAGGGATACGGCATAACAGACTATTATAAAATTGACAGCAGGCTTGGGACAAACGAGGAATTCAGGCAATGGGTGGCGCTGTGCCATGATATGGGAATGCGGGTAATCGTAGATGCGGTATTCAATCATGTCGGCCGCAGCTTTTTTGCATTTCAGCATCTGAGGAAACACGGAAAAAAATCTGCATATAAGGAATGGTTTTCGAATCTTAACTTTTCCGGGGACAATGCATATGGCGACGGATTCCGGTATGAGAACTGGGGCGGCTATATGCGCCTGGTGAAGCTGAATATTCTAAGCCCGTGGCTGCACGATTATCATTTTGATACGGTAAAATACTGGATTCATGAATTTGACATTGACGGGCTCCGTATCGATGCCATTGATGAGCTGGATTATGATTTCATTAAGGAGCTGAGAAAGGTGACAGACAGCGCCAAGCCGGATTTCTGGCTGATGGGCGAAATAGACGGGCAGGATTATGCAAAATGGGTCAATGACCGGATGCTGCATTCGGCGGCTAACAACCTGCTGCAGAAAGGGCTTATCATTGCCTGCAATGACAATGAGCTGCCGGTTGCGGCTTATCTGATGCGCAGGGTGGATGAGCAGTGCCCGTATGTGAAGCTGTACATATTTGTAGACAACCGCGACGTGTCCCATATTTATGAAAAGCTGAACAGGCCGGAGCACCAGTATATGATTACGCTGCTCCAGTATACGGCTTATGGAATCCCGTCCTTATACTGCGGCTCGGAATTTTCCACAAGCCGGATGAAAACAGCAGATGATATGGCCGGCTGCCTGGAACTGGCGGATTATAAATATTCCTATATATGGGATGAAATTACATGCCTGCACTGCCTGCTTGGCAGGGCAAACCAGCAGTTTCCGGAGCTGTCGTTCGGATTTTACCAGCAGCTGCTGTTAACCCAGCAGCAGTTTGCGTTTGGCAGGGTACTGCGCAAGTCGGCGCTCATTACAGCTGTCAACCGTGAGGATGAGCCGGTAAAGCTGGAAATACCGCTTCCGATAGCTGCAAGCCATGCGGTGAATGTGCTGGATGCAAGGATTGAATGGGAAAAGGAACCTGCAAAAAGCCTTGATTTGTCCGGGTGTAAGGAGCTGGAAATCCGCGAAAATATGCTGGCTGTGGAAATACCGGCAGGCCGGGGCTGCCTGTTCCGGGTCACAGTCTGAGCAGGGGATTTAGCAGGAAAAGCTGTTCGTCCGGGCAAGGACTTCAAAGGAAGAACAGATTTTATCTGCCAGGCATACGATAGCGGCAGCGCGGCATCTTGGAATGTGGAACAGGGTAAGCGGCCACATGTGGCTTTCAATAATGTTGCTTTCGCACGGTGTGAGGGAATAACGCATGGAAGCATTTTTTAATGCGGCAGCCGGATGATGCAGCCCGTGCAGGCGTCCGGCATAGCCGTTTTTGTGCCAGTCATACAAATAAAAGTCATGCAGGAATGCACCGCGCACCAGCTCTCTGTCGCAGGCGCCAAGGTGCAGCCTGTGGTTGATAAGAAGGCTCAGGCGGGCAACACTGATGACATGGTCGTAGGTGGAAACCCTGCCGTGCTGGATATACTGTTTCATGCGGGCAGCTTCCGGCGTGTCCGCCAGTCCGTGCAGGTGCTTTTGAATCAGCTGGTTTTCAAGGGGTGTCAGTTTCATGGGCGTCTCCTTTCTGCTTTTTCCGGTTCCGGTTAAAAGAAAGCGCATGTTTTACGCGCCTGCCAAGCTCGCTGTAGGCGGTACGCGGAAAGGTAACCGACGAGCGCAGCACGCGTATCTGTGCCCAGTTCATGGTGGAAATGGTTTTCTTTACTTCTTCCGTTATACGGTGTTCCCGGAATTCTTCAAGGGAAATCCGGTCTTTGAGGCTGTGAATGCCTTCTGAAAGATTTTGCTTTGTATTCTCAATCCATGCATTGTATTTTTCCGATATCTGCGCATCGATAGCCTGTACGGCAGCTTCCAGCCTGGCATTAATCTGGGCCAGGGAATCCGCAGTCAGGGCGCAGTCAGCTGCAAACACCGCCATAAGCAGCAGGGAAGCCAGTTCTATGGCATTGTGCGGCAGCGGGGCAGTCAGGCGCGAGACGTATGGATGAAGCCCGTATAAGACAAGCAGCCCGGCAAACCCGAAGCCAATGGAACAAAACAGGCAGATGCGTCCGTGCAGATTCAGGGGCAGGCTGCTGTAATCCCACCAGATGGCATGGAACAGGCGCTCTGTCACATATGAGGTCGTGTATTCCAAAACGGCAGACCCGGCCATGCATGCAAAAAATACGGCCCATGCGCTGGGCAGCCTGCTGCATATCAGCACGTCCAGCACGGCCCCGGCCCCGTAAATCGGGCAGTACGGGCCAATCAGCATGCCGCGGCTGTCCCATTCCAGCTTCGTAATGCTGCAGTATATGGTTTCATAAATCCAGCCGGCGATGCTGTACAGGATAAACCAGATAAAGAGTGTGCATATCGAATACATGAATACCTCCCATAATGCGGACAGGGTGTCTGAAAATTATATTCGATTATACACGAGACAGGGCGGGAAATCAATGCTGCATTTTGAGAAGTGGAATGTTATGGTAACAGTTCAGCCCGGGATTTTGTATCGGATGCAGCACCTGTGTTAAATATTTAACAAAATTTGCAAATGCACTCTTTCTTTTTCTGCCAGAATAAGGTAATATAAATACAGAAGCGCAGGCACATGCCAGTACGTGATTGAAAAATTATTTTCGCAATTTGTGAAGCACATCTTAAGAAAAGCATTTTTCAAACATGTTTTGGGGTGCGGCAGAAAGCGCCAGGAAATCAGAATATCAGAATATCAGGATAAAGGAGGAATCCAGCATGAAAATAGGATTTATCGGATGCGGAAATATGGCAGCAGCGATGCTAAACGGCATTTTGAAGGCAGGAATACTGAAACCGGAAGAACTGACGGCCTCAGCAGTCAGCAGCGCGACCAGGGATAAAATCAGGCAGGAACTGAAAATCAGGCTGGCTGCTTCGAATCAGGATGTGGCTGCATTTTCGGATATTATTTTTCTGGCGGTCAAGCCGCAGTATTATGCGCAGGTGATTGCAGAAATCAGGGAACAGGTGCGCGGGGGACAGATTTACGTGTCGATTGCTCCGGGCAAATCGCTGGAGTGGCTGGAAAGCCAGTTTGGCAGGCCGGTCGGGCTTGTGCGTGCGATGCCGAATACCCCGGCTATGGCGGGCGAAGGCATGACAGCATACTGCGTGAATGCGCAGGTAACGGCAGAGGAAAAAAGGCGCATTGCGCAGATTTGCGGATATTTCGGAAGGGCAGAGGAAATCAGCGAATCGCTGATGGATGTTGTAACGGCAGTCAGCGGCAGCTCGCCGGCCTATGTTTTTCTGTTTCTGGAAGCCATGGCAGATGCGGCCGTATTGGGCGGAATGCCGAGGGAAAAAGCGTATACGTTCGCAGCGCAGGCGGTGCTTGGCAGTGCAAAAATGGTGCTGGAAACCGGCATGCACCCGGGCGTGCTCAAGGATATGGTCTGTTCCCCGGGCGGCACGACCATCGAGGCCGTGCGCGTGCTGGAGCAAAAAGGGCTGCGCAGCTGTGTGATAGAGGCGATGAAAGCATGTATGGAGAAGGCGGGGGAAATGTGAACCTGCCCCTTTTCAAATAGAAGAAAATCAGGTATAATCTTATAGATATAGAAGCTGAAGCAGCAGGAAGGCATCGGAGCTTTTGCATGCTGCATGTAATTTTTGGAGGAATCGGACATGTTTGACTATAAGCAGTATCAGAGAAATTATTTTATGCCGCCGCAGGAATGCCTTGCGTGGGCCAGAAAGGAATATGTGGACAAAGCGCCCGTGTGGTGCAGCGTAGACCTGCGGGACGGCAACCAGGCGCTGATTGAGCCTATGAGCCTGCAGGAAAAGCTGGAATTTTTCAATCTGTTAATTGAACTGGGATTTAAGGAAATTGAGGTCGGTTTTCCGGCTGCATCGGAGACAGAATACCAGCTGGTACGCACGCTGATTGACCAGAAGATGATTCCGCAGGATGTGAAAATCCAGGTGCTGACACAGGCAAGGGAGCACATTATCCGTAAGACGTTTGAAGCCGTGGAAGGCGCTCCGAATGTAATTGTGCATGTATACAATTCGACCTCGCTGGCACAGCGGGAACAGGTATTCCATAAAAACCAGGAAGAAATCATGCAGATTGCCGTGGAAGGCGCGAAGCTGTTAAAAGAGCTGGCTGCCGAAGCAAAGGGGAATATTTCCTTTGAATACAGTCCGGAGAGTTTTACCGGGACCGAAGTGGAATATGCGGTTGATGTATGCAATGCGGTGATTGATATCTGGGAGCCTTCGCCGGAGCATCCGGTCTATATTAATATTCCGTCTACGGTGGAAATGTCCATGCCGCATGTGTTCGCAAGCCAGATTGAGTACGTCAGCAGGAACCTGCACAGCAGGGACGCGGTTATTTTGTCGCTGCATCCGCATAATGACAGGGGATGCGGCATCAGTGCTGCGGAAATGGGGCTGTTAGCCGGGGCAGACCGTATAGAGGGCACGCTGTTTGGAAACGGCGAGCGTACCGGAAATGTAGATATTGTCGTGCTTGCGATGAATATGTATGCGCAGGGGGTTGACCCACGGCTGGATTTATCCGATATGCCGCATATTGCACAGGTGTATGAAAAGCTGACACAGATGGATATCCATGTGCGTCATCCATACTGCGGAAAGCTTGTTTTTGCGGCTTTTTCCGGCTCGCATCAGGATGCGATTGCAAAGGGCATGAAATACCGCGAGGAACACGGCATGGACCGCTGGACGGTGCCGTACCTGCCGATTAACCCGGAAGACGTCGGGCGCACATACGACAGCGATGTCATCCGCATTAACAGCCAGTCCGGCAAGGGCGGCGTGGCATACGTGCTCGAACAAAATTACGGGCTGAAAATTCCATATAAAATGCGCGAAGACCTGGGCTATGCAGTGAAGGATGTTTCGGATAAAGAGCATGCAGAGCTGTCTCCGCAGGAAATTTATGATATCTTTACAAAACGCTATCAGGATTACACGCCGGTATTTGAGGTGAAGGGGTGCCATTTCCGCCAGGAAAACGGCATTACGGCGACTGTCAATATTGTAACGGGCGGCAAAAAGAATCTGGTGGAAGCAGTCGGCAACGGGCGGCTGAATGCGGTCAGCAATACGTTTGCGGAATTTTTTGAAAAGCCGTGTGAAATTATCTGTTATGAGGAGCATGCGCTGGAGCATGGCTCGGATTCGAATGCGATTGCCTATGTAGGCATTCAGGCGCAGGATGGCAAGATGTATTTCGGCATCGGGATTGATCCGGATATTCTGCGGGCTTCGATTGATGCGCTTGTGACAGCAATGAACAGGAGCCTGGAATAAGCGGGCGGCACGGAACAGCTGAAAGGATGCTCTGTGCATGCCGGATTCTGTAAGCAGTTATTTGCGGCAGGGATTGGAGGGACAAGGCAGAGGGATGAAGAATATTTATCGGTTTATGGCATTCTGCTTTCTGCTGGCAGTATTGCTGTGCAGCGGGCAGCCGGCGCAGGTACAGGCTGCCGTGGGGCTGAACCATACAAGCGCAGTGATATGCATTGGCGGCAGGGTGGAGTTAAAGTTAAACGGGACGGATGAACCTGTCACATGGACGACCAGCAATAAAAAAATTGCAACGGTAGGCTCGGCGGGCGTTGTTACCGGAGTCAACAAAGGAAAAGCTTCCATTACAGCGCAGGCTGGCGGGAAAAAATACAGCTGTCTTGTTACGGTCAATGAAACATACGGGGCAAGCGTGTCGTCTGTGACCATCAAACGGCAGGAGACCGTTATGCTGACGTTTACAAAGGATGCGGTTGTTTCTTATAAAATAAAAGATACCGATATATGCAGCGCCAGCTGGGGCAGCTGGGACGGAAATGAGATTCCGCTTTTGATTACGCCGAAAAAAGTCGGGACGACATATATTACCTGCTCGAACGGGGCGAACAATGAGACCGTGCGCATCCGGGTAAAGGTAAAAAAGGTGCCGGTCAATGTAACGGATATTCAGGCGGTGACCAGTGACAGCGGGGATTTTGTCTGCGGTGAAAATACGCTCCAGATAAGCTTTAAGCAGGACCGCACTTCGAGGAATACGGTGCTGTACATCATCGGCAGAAACGGGGAGACGGTCAGCACAATGAAGCTGGGCGTTGTCCCGGCACGCAGGACCTATTATACGTTCTGGGACGGGAAAAATGACCTTGGCGTGAATTTTGAAGGGGAATTCCGTATTAAAATTGTCGCAGACGGCTATACGGTGCGCAAATGGCATTATTACGAAAGCTATGCGAGCAGCCCGTTTGCAGGAGGCGACGGGACAAAGGAGAGGCCGTACCAGGTTGCCACGGCCGGGCATCTGCTGAAAATGCCGGATTTTAACGGCAGGCATTTTATTCAGGTCAGGGATATTGACCTGCGTTCGGAGATTATCGGCAGCCTGTTCAGTGCTGAGGAGCCATTCCGCGGCAGCTATAATGCAAAGCCGCACGAGATTAATTACCGGATTTTGTATTTTAACAGCAATACATCGCTGTTTGGAACCATCGGGGCAGAAGGAGAGCTTGACAATGTCATCATTATGGATGCGCGTGTCACGGGAACCGGGCAGGAGCGTGCCGCAGTGCTGGCAGAGGTCAATCTCGGGACGGTGACGGGCTGTATGATTGAGCAGGCAGTTATCTATTCTGCATCTTCTACGGATGCTGCGCTGCTTGCCGTGGAAAACAGCGGCGTGATTGACCGCTGCAAGGCGCATGGCACGGTTTATACCTATGGCAGCATGTCCGGCGGGGTCGTATACAATCACCAGCGGATGACGCAGACGGATGTGGAAGCCGGGCTGAATCTGTCCGCTGCCGGCGGCATTACCAGTGCACAGGAGCTGTTTATCGGCGGTGTTGCGGCAGTCAACGGCCAGCTGGCTTTTATCGATGCCTGTGCGAGCAGCTGCAGCATCCAGGCCTCCGGCACGCTGAAAACGCCGGCAAAGCTGTATATGGGCGGCATTGCCGGAAAAAACCTGGGACAGGTGCGGGACGGCAGTGCCCTGGGGGATTTTCCGCTGGAAAATACAAACAACCTGATTGGCGAATCGCATGGCGGCGTCATTGCCGGGGAAAACGAAGGCATGATAACAGGCGTCATTTATTATGAAACGGTCGGACGCAAGAGCAGCGCGACGGGGAACGGCCGTGAAAGCAGCCTGAATCCGTTAAAAAATCAAGATGAGGAGGCGTAAGCTTATGAATTGTTTGTCACCATCCATATTATCAGCAGATTTTACAAGGCTGGGAGAGCAGGTAGCGGCTGTGGAGCAGGCAGGGGCGCAGTATCTGCATTTTGATGTTATGGACGGCAGTTTTGTTCCGAATATTTCGTTCGGAATGCCGGTACTGAGCTCAATCAGGGAAAAAACGGGCCTGATGCTGGATGTGCACCTGATGATTCGCGAGCCTGCGCGTTATATCGGACAAATCGCAGACTGCGGGGCCGATATTATTACGGTGCATGCAGAGGCCTGTACAAATCTGAACTATACCATTGATCTGATAAAAGAACGGGAGCTTCTGGCAGGCGTTGCGCTGAATCCGGCTACGCCGCTTGCCGGGCTGCAGTATATCCTGAAGCGCATAGACATGGTGCTGATTATGACCGTAAATCCGGGCATGGGCGGGCAGAAGCTGATTCCGTATACGCTGGATAAGGTGCGCGATATTAAGAAGTTCATTGACAAAAACGGGCTGAAAACGGATATTGAAGTGGACGGCGGCGTAAACTTTGAGACAATGGAAAGCGTCCTCAATGCCGGGGCCAATATTATTGTGGCCGGAAGTGCGGTATTCGAGGGGGATATTGAGGAAAATACGAAACGGATGCTGGAGATTATGAAATAAGCATACAGACAGAAAGAAAGGGGCTGTCGCATGAAGGAAAATAATACAAGGTATCGCTGGTTTGAAGCGTTCTTCTATACGATATCTTGTATATGTTTTGCTTCGTGCGGCAGCCTTTTTTTATGTTACAGAAAATGGCGTCTATAACATAAAAGCCTTCAGGAGATGCGCAGCTTTGTGCGCAGAACAAAAGCAGCGTAAGATGAATATTAAATAATTTAAGAAAGGACTCGTATCATGTTTCAGTTTATTTCAGATATCGACATTCAGGTTCTGCTGTTTATCCAGCAGCATGTCAGGACGCCGTTTCTGACTCCTGCAGTTACCCTGGTCACAAGCCTTGGAAATGCCGGAATGATATGGATTCTGGTTTCCCTTCTGCTGCTTGTGCCACGGAAAACGAGAAAAGCCGGCTGCATGAGCCTTCTGGCGCTGGTTTTCTCGCTGCTGGCCAATAACCTGCTGCTGAAAAACCTTGTACACCGGATGCGGCCGTATGATTATACAGCCGCCCTGCTGCCGCTTGTGCCAAAGCCTGTGGACTTTTCGTTTCCGTCAGGCCATACAGGAAGCTCCTTTGCATCGGCTTTTGCACTGTATCACGGGCTGCCGCGCAGGGCCGGGGTGCTGTTTTTCATCCTGGCTGCGCTTATCGGGCTGTCCAGGCTGTATGTGGGCGTGCATTATCCGACGGACGTGCTGGCAGGAACCGTGACGGGAATCCTGTCTGGCTGGGCATCCGTGCAGGTGTTCCGGCGCATGGGCAGGGACGGATATATCCCGTCATATTGACGAATATGGAGTGGTTTTGTGTGTGTTTTTCGTGTATTAATAAAAAATAAGATTGCAACCTGCGGCATTTCGTTGTAAAATATAGATACACTGAAATAATGAAACAAAATGCAAAATATTTAGGAGGAAACGAAAATGAAAGATTTTAAGTACGTGATTACAGATGACCAGGGAATTCATGCAAGGCCGGCAGGCATTCTTGTCAAGGAAGTAAAAAAACATGCGTCGAAGGTCACAATCAGTGCCGGGGAGAAAAGTTCGGATGCGTCCAAACTGATGGCAATTATGAGCATGGGCATTAAGAAAGGGACAGAAGTAACCGTTTCCGCAGAAGGCCCGGACGAAGATGCAGCGATTCAGGAGCTGGAGCAGTTTTTTAAGGAGAATTTATAAGCCTAAAATTGTCAGGAAAGTGGAAGGTAAAAAAGAACATGATGGAATTTACAGGGAAATCAGTGTATAAGGGCATTACGATTGGAAAGGTTCTCGTATTCAAGAAACGGGATTCCCAGATTAAAAGAACAAAAATCGAAGATGCCCAGGCTGAAATACAGAGGGTGGAAACGGCGTGCGGCCAGGCAAAGGCACAGCTGCAGGCATTATATGATAAAGCAGTAAAGGAAGTAGGGGAAGCCAGTGCTGCTATTTTTGAAGTACACCAGATGATGCTGGAAGATGACGATTATCTGGATTCTATAAATAATATGATTCAAACAGAAATGGTCAATGCAGAATATGCGGTTGCCATTACCGGGGACAACTTTGCAGAGATGTTTGCCAATATGGATGACGATTATATGAAGGCACGCTCTGCGGATGTCAAGGACATTTCCGAGCGCCTTGTACGCAATCTTTCAGGCGAGGGAGATGCGGATTTAAGCTCGATGGAGCCTTCGGTTATTGTTGCGGATGATTTAAGCCCGAGTGAAACGGTACAGATGGATAAGGAAAAAATACTCGGCTTTGTTACGGTGCATGGCTCGACCAATTCGCATACGGCGATTTTGGCGCGCATGATGAATATTCCGGCGCTTATCGGAGTTCCGCTGGATTTAAATGAGATACATAATGGTATGGAAGCCGTGGTAGACGGTTTTGAGAGCCGTGTTATTTTCGAGCCGGATGAAGAAGTACGCAGCAGGACCCAGGGCAGGATTCAGGAAGAACAGGAAAAGGCCCATATGCTGCAGACCTTAAAGGGCAAGGAAAATGTCACGCTGGACGGGCGGAAGGTTAATATTTATGCCAATATCGGCAGTGTCGGGGACGTAGGCTACGTTCTGGAAAATGATGCAGGCGGCATCGGCCTGTTCCGGAGCGAATTCCTGTATCTTGGAAAATCGGATTTTCCGACCGAAGAAGAACAGTTCCAGGCTTACCGCCAGGTTTTGCAGACAATGGCTGGCAAAAAGGTTATTATCCGCACGCTGGATATCGGCGCCGACAAGCAGGTGGATTATTTTAACCTCGGCAATGAAGATAACCCGGCGCTTGGGTACCGCGCTATCCGCATCTGCTTAAAACAGCCGGATATTTTCAAGACACAGGTACGTGCGCTGCTTCGTGCTGCGGTATTTGGCAATCTTTCGGTTATGTACCCGATGATTATTTCAGTGGATGAAGTAAAAAAAGTTTATGAAATCGTAGAAGAAGTGCGCCAGGAGCTGGAAGCAAAGGGCATTCCTTACAAGATGCCGGAACAGGGCATTATGATAGAAACGCCTGCAGCAGTGATGGTCAGCGATGAACTGGCACAGATTGTTGATTTCTTCAGTATCGGCACCAATGACCTGACCCAGTATACACTGGCGATTGACAGGCAGAATGCAAAGCTGGATGACTTTTACAATCCGCATCATCCGGCAGTCCTTCGGATGATAAAGATGGTTACCGACAATGCCCACAAGCATGGAAAATGGGCTGGCATCTGCGGCGAGCTGGGTGCAGACCCTGAGCTGACAGAAGAATTTATGAGAATGGGGCTGGATGAGCTTTCGGTTGCACCGTCCATGATTCTGAAATTAAGAAAAGCAGTCCGCGAAATGGACCTTTCCAGGGACGCATAAATTTAGAATATTAAGGAGAGCTTTATGCTTTTAAAAAATAAGACAGCAGTTGTGACAGGCGGCAGCCGCGGCATCGGCTATGCCATTGTGGAAGGCTTTCTGGCAGAAGGGGCGTCTGTTGTGCTGTGTGCCAGCCGCCAGGAAACGGCTGATAAGGCAGTGGCAAAGCTGAAGGAAGCATATCCGGATGCAGCGGTGGAAGGCATCTGGCCGGATTTGTCAGATTACGCCGCAGTAAAGGAAGCATTTGCCGTCATAGCTGAAAAATACGGTACGATTGACATTCTGGTTAACAATGCCGGGGTTTCGGAAAGCACGCCGTTTTCCAAGTACACCGAAGAACTGATGGATAAGGTGCTGGATTTGAACATCAAGGGAGTTTACAGCTGTTCCAGGGCGGCAGCAGAATATATGGAAGCGCAGGGCAGCGGTGTCATTATCAATACATCGTCAATGGTCAGCATTTACGGCCAGCCTGCCGGAATTGCTTATCCGACATCCAAATTTGCCGTAAACGGATTTACGCTTTCCCTTGCAAGGGAGCTTGGCCCGAAGGGCATCCGCGTCAACGCGGTAGCGCCGGGCATTACAAATACAGATATGATGCAGGCAGTTCCAAAGGAAGTCATTGAGCCAATGATTGCACAGATTCCGCTGCGGCGCATGGGCGAACCGGAAGACATTGCAAATGCAGTGGTCTTTCTGGCGTCGGAGAAGGCGTCTTATATTACAGGCGTTGTACTCAGCGTAGACGGACTGGCAAGATGCTGAGTCCTGTAGAAGCGGGTTTTTGATATCTGATACAGTGTTTTTGGATTTCCCGGGATGGGGATTCCGGAAGCACTGTATTTTTTATAATCCCATTTTACCAAGTATGCCATCCGGGGTTACGCCTGGATGCGTCAGGTAGAGGCGGCATATCTGTGCAGCCAGTTCTTCGCGGATGCGGCATTTTGCCGCAATGCGTTCCACGGGTGTTCCCCGGTCGGTTTCCCGCATGACTTTTTTTACAATCTGCTTCATTTCTGATAATGGCGGCATGCCGGTGCTGCTGTCCTGCCAGGCTGGTTTTCCTGTTTCCTGGAAGGTGATTTTTTCTATCTGAAAGCCCGGAGTTTTTATCGTACTGCCTGAAACCGGCTCCGGGACAGCGGCGTCTATCGTCAGGACAGCCATGGTCACAGGGAGCGCAAAGCGTTTTTTGCCGCAGCTGCCAGGATTGAGCCATGTCTGGCCGTTTTTGCTCAGATGTTCGTATTTGTGGGAATGGCCGTAAATGATAAGGTCTCTGTCCCGGATACTTTCCGGTATCATTTTTTTGTCGTGTATCAGAAAGATTCTGATTCCAAATAATTCCATCGACAGGAAGGCCGGCAGGGCAGCTGCCCATTCCCGGTCTGTGTTGCCGCGTACTGCATAGACCGGGGCTATGGACTGCAGCTGCCCCAATATGTGCGGCGAGCTGATGTCGCCGGCGTGCAGGATGGCGTCACAGGAAGCGAGCATGTCTGTGACCGGGGTTCTGAGCAGGTTGTGGGTGTCTGAGATAATGCCGATTTTGTGCATGGCGTTTTCCTCCTTTGGGGTGCCGGGGGCTGGATAGAGTTTCTGGGTCTGTGGATGGGGTTATTATGGGTGTAATAGTGTTACTGTGGGTGTATCGGGGTGTGTTTGAAAAGGGGATTATGTAATGGAACGGAATGGGGCTTTGGGATTTTATTATAAAGGATATTGGGGCTGGTGTCTATATGGGAGAGGGAAAAGGTGCTGGGGGTGAAGGGTATGATATCAGGGAAAATTGTACGGTACAGGGTGATGGTGAACCAAATATGAGCAGAATGTATATTCACCAATAACTTCCAGCTTCCGTTAGCAGAGCTAATCCAGAATAATATAATTGAGTGTGAGGTAAGTACCACTATAAATATCTGTGCTCCTGCTGCGAGGGAATCGGTTTTTTGCAAGAGAACTGGATAAGCAGCCGACAGTTCTTTTTGTCTGAAAACAAAAACTTCCATCGATTCTTTTTGCCTGAAAATAAAAGCTGGCAGTTATCAATTTTTAACAGAAAATATAATTTGAAATATATAATTTTTGAAAATAAAATCTAATATTGAAAAATATTCACACATAACATTTTATAACAGATTGTTATCTGAAAATATTCTATACCAGTTCCTGTTTTTTTGCAACATATTCCCAAAAATCGTTTCTATTACCAATATTTATACATAAAATTTGTATTTTCAGCATTCGTTTTGGTTTATTTATACAAATGATTCGTATTATCATACTACATAGCAAATACAATAAAATACAACACGAAGGCATGCTGTGCAGAAATCTGCACAGATAATTATTATGCATCTGCACATGCAAACCCGCATAAATAAAGCATTTCCGGGACTCCGGCAGCCAGTCAGCTGCATAACAGTCTGTTATAAAATGTTATGCAAAACAGGAGTAGCCTGCATGCGATAGATACCGCATTCTGCCAGCTGCAGGCTGTCCATGTTTTGCATTCTGGAAAAGGGGATGGAAGATGAGGATTTTATTTATCGGCTGTGTGGAAAGCTCTTACCGCCTGCTGAAAAAGCTGATTGAGGAAAAGGTATCGGTTGCCGGAGTCATTACAAAAGAAGCATCCGGTTTTCATGCTGATTTTTGTGACCTGCGTCCTTTGTGCGTGGAACATGGAATTCCATGTTTTTATGCGCACAATGTGAATGATTTGGACAGCATGGAGTTTATCCGCAGCCTGGCACCGGATGCGGGCTTTTGCTTTGGCTGGTCGCAGCTTTTAAAACAGGAGCTGCTGGATTTGTTTCCGCAGGGAGTAGCAGGATTTCATCCGGCGGCCCTGCCGCACAACCGTGGCAGGCATCCGGTTATATGGGCGCTGGCGCTTGGGCTGGAAGAAACGGCGTCAGCCTTTTTTATGATAAATGCCGGGGCGGATGAGGGAGACATTATTTCCCTGCGTCCGGTTTCTATCTGCTATGAGGATGATGCCAGGATGCTTTATGATAAAATCATGGATGCGGCCCTGCAGCAGGAGATGGAGATTGTGGCGGGCATGGAGCAGGGCACGCTGCGGCGCATTCCACAGCGTGCATCCGAAGGAAATACATGGAGAAAGCGCGGAAAGAAGGACGGCGAAATTGACTGGCGGATGTCTGGCAGGAATATTTATAATCTTGTCCGCAGCCTTGCAAGGCCATATCCGGGAGCGCATTTTGTATTTGGCGGCACAGAGTATAAGGTCTGGAAAGTACAGGAAACAGATACTGCCGGATTTGAAAATCTGGAGCCTGGAAAGGTGCTGGCAGTAAATCCGGACGGCACCATGGATGTGAAAGCAGGGTCTGGCGGCATCCGGCTGGTGGAATTTGATGCCGTCGCAGTAAAAGAGGGGGATTATCTGTTATGAAAATACTTGTTGTTTCCCCGCACCCGGATGATGAGACGCTGGGAGCAGGCGGGACGCTCATAAAAATGAAAAAAGAGGGACACCGGATATACTGGCTGAATGTTACCGATATGCGTGTGGAATATGGATGGGATGAAAAGCTGGTGGCACACAGGCAGGAACAGATACGTGCAGTCCGGGATTTTTATGGATTCGATGGCTTTTACAATCTTTCGCTTGCTCCGGCAGGGCTTTCCGGCATGGACGAGGGGGAATTGATTGGCGCGCTTCGGCGTGTGTTTGGGGAAATCATGCCGGAATGGATTATAATTCCGGGGCAGTATGATGCCCATTCTGACCACCATGCGGTATATAACTGCTGCATGGCCTGTGCGAAAACGTTCCGTGCGCCGTATATCCGGCGGGTAACAACGATGGAAATCATTTCCGAAACGGATTATGGGTTTCAAAAAGAGAAGTTTGAACCGAATTTATTTGTTGATATCACAAATGAAATGGAAGACAAGCTGCGGGCCATGAAGCTGTACGATACGGAAATCGAATCTGTGCCGTTTCCAAGAAGCCTGGAAAATATAAGAGCGCTTGCAGCAGTACGCGGTGCATCCGCTGTCAGCAGGTATGCAGAAGCATTCTGTATTGTCAAGCAGATTGAAGCATAATGATTCTGGCAGGCAGACTCTGGATTCAGTAACATGCTTTCATGCAGGACAGTGCAGTGTTTCCAAGATAATTCTTGCCATATAAATAGAATTATCCTATAATTAATAATCAAAAGGCTGAAAGAATATGCAAATGCAGATTCGAATCAGCCGTTAGCAGGAATGGAAACAGGGAACAGGAAGGGTGAGGGCAATGAGAAAAGAAATGCTGCCTGTGTGCAGGAAGCTCGCGTTAAAAAAGCTGCTGCAAAACAAAGGGCAGGCGGTCTGCATGATGGTGTCGGTAATTCTGACGACGGTTTTATTTACAACAGCATTTTCCGCGGTATTTTATTTTCAGGACAGTCTCAGGAAGGCGGCGCTGGAACGTGCATCCTGGACTGCCCACGGAGCGGTTGCGGAAGTGACGGACGCTCAGTATCAGGCCATGCAGCAAAGCAGCATGATTTCGGATATCAGCTGTTACGGGCATCTGGGATTTCTGAGAGAAGAAGTCCAGGATGAGGTAGTGGAAATCCAGTACAGCGAAGATACGATTGCGCAGTGGATGAATTTCGGCCTGTCCTGGGGAAGGATGCCGCGGGATAAACAGGAAGCAGTGCTTTCGCGGGAGTTTCTGGACAGCAAGGGGATTCCATCGGATGCTTCCGGGCAGGGGACACCGGTTTTGCTGCGGTACGAAGTCAATGGAACAATCCGGGAAAGCAGCTTTACCATAAGCGGCGCTTATGAACAAAAGCCTGCATCCAGCGAAGTGATGTTTGTGTCACAGGAATTTTTTGAGGAAGCGTTAGCCAGCGTGGCCGGTGAAGAAAACCGGGATTCCATGCTTGGGAAAAGGGTCGTGGAGGTGGTGTTTCCAGATACGGCTCACCTGCAGGGGAAGATGGAGCAGTTTGTGGAGCAGGCAGGAGCCGCAGGCAATACGTGGTTTTTAAACCCGGCGTATGCCGAAGACATGCAGATAGAACCGGGTATTGCGGCTGCCGTGGCCTTTGTACTGCTTTTGATTATGTGCTGTGCGTATTTTATTATCAGCAATATCTGTTCTATTTCGGTGATGCAGGACACCCGGTTTTACGGCTCCCTTGCAGTGCTGGGATTTGAAAAGAAAGAAATACGGCGGATTGTGCGTATCAGATCCAATGTGCTGTGTGTGGTTTCGATTCCGCCGGGGCTGGTGCTCGGGCTTTTGCTGGTACGGGGATTCCTTCCCAAAATCATGCAGCCGTTTTTTGCGATAGACATACAGGACATTCCAGGCCCGATGATGTTTGTCTCTGCTGCGGTATTTGCTTTTCTGACGGTACGCATCAGCAGCCGCAGGCCTGAGCGCATGGCTTCGGAAATGCAGCCGGTGAAGGCAGAACGGTATGTGCCGGTCAGGGCCGGGAAGAAAAAAATATCCAGAAACGGACACAAAATCTGGGTAATGGCATGGAAAAATGTGACAAGGGAACGCGGGAAAAGTATTTTGATTGCCTGTTCCATTATGGCCTGTATTGTGCTGGCATCTTTTTTCTATACCGTGTCCAGAGGGCTTGACATGGATATTTATTTGGAGAATTCCATCCGCAATGATTTTATTACAGGGGGAAGCAGTTATTTTAACCGCATGGAGCCGTATGCGTCCGCAATGGATGCCGGCCTGCTGCAGACGCTCAAAAAAGAAGACGGTATCGAGCAGTCTGGCGGGGCCTGCATCCGGGAACTGGATATTCCGCTGGATGGCAGGGCTTATGAGAAGCTTTGTGAGATTGCCGGGGAAGATTATTTTTATGAAGACGGCGTAATGCACAATACGCTTGTTTACGGGCTGGATGATTATATTTTGAGCCAGATATCGGTTATAAAGGGCACCCTGGATTTGGAAAAATTTCAGACGGGGAATTATATTGTGGCCAGCAGCTTTTTCCAGAGTCCGGAGCAGGAAGGCTGCTATGAGCCTGGTGACAGGGTAAAGCTGGCTGTGGATGGCAGGACCACAGAATATACGGTTATGGCCGTCGGCGTGCTGCCAAATGATTATACCGTCCGTTACCGCTATGCGGACAGCGTCGAGCTGTATCTGCCTTCCGCAGTATGGATGGAACAGATGCAGGCGGAGGATTATTTTATGTATGCCTTTGACGTAGAGGAAGACTGCCGCCCGCACTGGGAGAAGCTGCTGTCTGAGATGGCAGGAAGCGGCCGTGCGTTTGCATATCAGTCCAAACAGACCTTCCGAAAGCAGTTTGAAGGATTTTCCGAAGGCTTTGTGATGCTTGGCACGTCTGTCAGCGTGATTCTTGGAATTATCGGGCTTATGAATTTTGTCAATGTGGTATACAGCAGCATTTATAACAGGCGCCGCGAGCTGGCTGTTATGCAGGGCATGGGAATGGGCATCCGCCAGGTGTATGCGATGTTAATGGAAGAAGGCAGTTATTATATGCTGGCAGCATGGCTGGGGAGCCTTGTGTTCAGCCTTCCGGCCGGATGCTTTCTGATGGCTTCCCTTGCGGATATCCGGTATTTCCAGTACCATTTTTATCCGCAGCCGTTTCTGGCATTAGGACTTGCCGGATGCCTGGCGGCCGCCTGCGTGCCATGCATGATATTTTATGCGCTGGATAAAAAGGAAGACCTGATTTGCCGCCTGCGGCTTGACCTGAGGTGAGGGAGAGGGAGTTTGGCATGGGCGTTTACCTGGACAGTAAAAAACCTTTTTCCATATATGGGAGTGAAAAAAAGCAGCCTTATTTTGTGGATAAAACAAGGCTGCTGTCAGAGCTGCTGCCGCTGGTGGAAGCCGGGGGCAATTATGTATGCATTACAAGGCCGCGGCGGTTTGGAAAAACAGTTATGGCAAATATGATTGCCGCTTATTTTGAAAAAGGGCAGGATGGGAGCAGTCTGTTTGAAGGGCTGGAAATTTCCAGGCTGGAACCGGAAGGAAGGCACCAGAACCAGCACCATGTGATATTTATTTCCTGCAATGAGGTTCCGAGAAAATGCAGCAGTTATGCGCCATATATTGACCGGATGGAAAGCCGGCTGAAAAAAGACCTGCAGCATGCGTTTCCGGACATTGAAATGGACGCTGAGGCTGCACTGTGGGATATCCTGGATGAAATATATGAAACCTTTGAGGAAACATTTATCTTTATTCTGGATGAATGGGATTATATTTTTCATCAGGATTTTGCGAAGGAAGATGACAGAAAATCCTATATCCGGTTTTTGAGCAGCCTGCTCAAAGATAAGCCGTATGTGGCATTTGCATATATGACAGGAATTCTGCCGATTGCAAAATATTCCAGCGGTTCGGAGCTGAATATGTTTCTGGAATATACGATGGCAACAAAGGAACGCTACTGCGGCTATTTCGGCTTTGATGATTCGGAAGTGGATGAGCTGTACCAGCGCTATGTGTCCCGGACGGATGAAGTAAAAATACGCCGGGAAGACCTGCGGGCCTGGTATGATGGATATCATACGATGTCTGGCGTCCGGTTATACAATCCGCGTTCGGTTACGGCTGCTTTAACAGATAACCAGCTGGGCAATTACTGGACCAGCTGCGGCCCGTATGACGAAATTTTTTATTATATCGAAAAGAACACAGCAGCCGTGCGGGATGCGCTTGTGCTGATGGTTTCTGGAATTCCGGCTGACGCAAGGGTGCAGGAATATGCAGCTGCTTCCATGAATCTTCGTACAAAAGACGAAATTTTTTCGGCAATGGCTGTTTACGGGTTTTTGAGCTATGAAAACGGCAAAGTATCGATTCCCAATAAAGAACTGATGGACCGGTTTGCAGACATGCTGCGCAAAGAGCCTTCGCTGGGCTATGTTTACCGTCTTGCCAGAAAATCGGAACAGATGCTGCGGGCAACGTTAAGCGGAAATACCGATGAAATGGCGGAAATACTGGAATATGCACATAATACGGAAATTCCGCTGCTGCATTACAATCATGAAACAGAGCTGGCGGCAGTCGTGAATCTGGTGTATCTGGCGGCCAGGGATTTTTACCGGATAGAACGGGAAGATAAGGCGGGCATCGGATATGCAGATTTTATTTTTTATCCGGAAACAGACCGGACGGCAGACTGCCTGATTCTGGAGTTAAAAATAGGCCATACGCCCGAAGAAGCCATACGCCAGATTAAGAAACGCAAATATGCACTGCGTTTTGAAGGAAAGCTGGGTGAAAAACCACTGTATTCCGGGCGTATTCTGGCAGTAGGGATTGCATATGACAGGAAAACGAAGAAGCATTGCTGCCGGACTGAGGTTTTGGAACGGAATGCATAAAAATTCTGCTTGACAAGATGCCTGGCCTGTTATAAGATAAGACACAGATTAAAATTAAAGGAGATTTTTATGTTAATTGTGAATGTAATGGAGAAAAACGCAAACTAAATACTGCGTGGACAGATTTGGCACTGGGCCTGGCATTTGGAATGTTTCCGTTATCTGGAACTGGAATTCCCGTGCAGGCTGGACAGGGCCTGGAGTCTGCCCATTTATCAGCAGCGCAGCATGCTGCTGATGTTTTCGCCTTACATTTGCTTATTAAGATGGTATAGATTCCCTGGCTGCCAAAAGGCAGCGGGGGCAGACAGCATGACGGTATGGGCATGCTGTTTTTTGCCGTTTTGGGAACTAAAATTACATTCAGGAGTGCGCCTGCTTTTGGCAGGCAGTGTTCCTGTGACTGGAAAAGGGCTGTCGCACGAAGCAAAATATATACAGGATATGTTAGTAAGAATGATTCGAACTGCTATATCTTGTATCGTTTTTCTTAATGCACAGCCCCTTTTTGTCTTTTATATAGAAAGCCCGCACGGCGTGCCTGGAAACAGGTAAGGCGGAACGGAAATTTTGCAGAGAGATTTTTACAGAGAAATTAGGAATGAGAGATTATGAATGAGAGATTAGGAAAGAAGGGGAATCCAAAATGAATACAGACCAGATTTTAGAATTTGACCAGGTCAGGCAGAAGTGGAAAGCGCTGGCACTGACCAGGGCGGCTGTGGAAAAAATAGACAGACTGGATTTTTATTTAGATGAAAGCAGGCTGCGCAAAAATCTGAGGGAAACAGACGATGCCCGCCGTTTTCTGGAAGACTGCGGGACACCGCCGCTGGCATCCACGGACGAAGCAAAGGAACTGGCTGCCCGGGCGGTAAAGGAAGGCTGCCTGATGCCGGAGCAGCTGGAACGGATTGAAAAAATGCTGGCGGCGGTCAGCAGGCTGAAAGCGTATTTAAACAGGGGAAAGCAGCAGGAAAATGCACTGGCTTATTATGAACAGAACCTGGATGCACTGCCGGATTTGCGGGAACAGATTGCATCACAGATTCGGGGCGGGCAGGTGGATGATTACGCATCCAGGCAGCTGTTATCGCTGCGCAGCAGGATGTCTGCGCTGCGTGATAAAATGAAGCAGAAAGCAGAACAGGCGGTACGTTCCCACAAAGAATATATGGCAGACAGCTACTGCACAGTGCGGGACGGCCATATCTGCGTCCCGGTGAAAAAAGAATACCGGCATAAAATAGCAGGCATGACAATCGGGCAGTCGTCCAGCGGAAGCACGTATTTTATTGAGCCGGCTGCGGTATCAAAGCTGCAGGAAGAATTCCAGGAGCTGCAAATCGGAGAAGAAAACGAAGTACGGCGCATTCTGTATACACTGACAGCCCTGGTGGCAGATTCTGCCGGGCCGATGGAAGAAAATATCCGGTATATGGAAAAGCTGGACTATATTTTTTCCAAAGGAAAGCTGAGCATGGAGCTGGATGCCGTTACGCCGCAGATAAATACGGACAGGCGGATTCGCTTAAAAGACGCAAGGCATCCGCTGATGGAAAAAGAACGGTGCGTGCCGCTGCAGTTTGAGCTTGGAAACGGCACAAACGGCATCGTGATTACCGGGCCGAATACGGGCGGCAAGACCGTGGCAATAAAAACGGTGGCCCTAAACTGCCTGATGGCCCAGTGCGGGCTGCATGTGACCTGCGGGGAAGCCGATATCTGCATGAACAGCTCGTTTTTGTGTGATATCGGGGACGGGCAGAATCTTACCGAAAATCTGTCTACATTTTCAGCCCATATCAAAAATGTGCTGGAAATTATGGAACGGTTAAATTCCGACAGCCTGGTGGTTATGGATGAGCTTGGCTCCGGTACAGACCCGGCGGAAGGCATGGGCATCGCAGTGGCGATACTGGAAGAATTAAAAAACAGCGGCTGCCTGTTTCTGGTAACCACGCATTATCCGCAGGTAAAAGAATATGCGGCCCGTGCACAGACGGTGCAGAATGCGAGGATGGAATTTGACCGCAGCACGTTAGAGCCGCTGTACCGGATGGTGATTGGGGAAGCCGGGGAAAGCTGTGCATTTTATATCGCAAAAAGGCTCGGCATGCCCGCACGGATGCTGCAAAACGCGGCGTGTGCGGCATACGGAGCAGATGCGGCAGGGATGAGGAAACAGGCATGGAACCCGTTTGGGGAAGATATGGAACAGGCATATGGAGCAGATGCACAAAAAGAGGATGGACATCCCCGAATCCGCAAAGCCAGGGCACCAGATGGAAAGACCAAAGCCGCAGGCATATCCGGTCTTTTGGATAAATTTCAGATTGGGGACAGCGTGATGGTGCTGCCGGATAAAAAAATCGGGATTGTCTGTGAGCCGGTAAACGAAAAAGGCGTGCTGCGGGTGCAGCTGCCGGGGAAGAAAATCTGGATTAACCATAAACGGGTCCGGCTGCATGTAAAGGCGGCAGAAATGTACCCGGATGACTATGATTTTTCGATTGTGTTTGACTCGGCAGAAAACCGGAAGAAGCGGCATGAGATGGAGCGCAGGTATACAGAACAGATGATTGTCAGCTCAGATTGGTGTTGCTGAAAGCGGATTTGCGAAACCATTCGTTAAAATATTTAAAGCGGGCAGTCAGCCGCCAGTGGATGACTGCCCAATCAACTGGAAGTTGTATTACTTGTGACGTTCATTTCAAATAGATGATACCACCGCATAGCTGACGGCAATTAAGACAAGCGCCCCAAAAGCCACATACATCCATATCCAATCAGTAGCGATATAGACTGCATACGCCAAGAAAATGAATCCGATTAATATAAATGTAAAGCCGGATTGGCAATAGTAAGGAGGAACGGGACTCATTTACACCAGCTCTGCAAATCCCGATTGAACAAAATCGCTGCGCGATGGCCTGCCAGGGCTGTGGCGCAGTTTTTACGTTCCTCTAAATAAAAGCAGTGGAAAAATCTTCCGCAATACGGTATTGTTAAGTTACCACACAAAACAATCAAATACGGAGACCTCCACTGCCTATGAATACAATAACATTTTTTGGTGTCTTCCGCAACCGGAATTATGATGCCAATGCACCTCCCTGGTAAGTAGACGTCACTTTAAACACTCAATACTACTTATCATGGAGGTTTTTTATGTACGAAGATATTTTTGAATCCATCC
>OFGR01000942.1_pt1 | contig 26056 bp, 26 predicted proteins | sample 1521811 | NCBI WGS metagenome assembly OFGR01 (sample SAMEA3504098, study PRJEB24116) | mouse gut metagenome | biome: mouse gut; feature: mouse-associated habitat; material: faeces | place: Denmark | collected 2011
AAAGGAAAAATCCATCGGGCAGTGGTAAAACAGGCAGAACTGAACTATGTGGGAAGTATCACAGTTGATCCTGAGCTTCTTAAGGCGGCCGGAATTCTGGAATATGAAAATGTACAGATTGTGGACATTGAGAACGGAAACCGTTTTGAGACCTATACCATTATGGGAGAGCCGGGCAGCGGTATGATCTGCCTGAACGGGGCCGCAGCCAGACAGGTACAGACCGGGGACCATATTATCATCATGGCCTATGCCCAGATGACGCCGGAGGAAGCAAAGGAATTCCGGCCGCAGGTGGTGTTTGTGGATGAAGAGAATAAAATTTCCAGAATTACCACATACGAAAAACACGGACAGATTTCCTGACAGTAAAAAAGAGAAAGGACATCCAATATGTTAAAAGGAAAAACCGTATTGCTGGGGGTGACAGGGGGGATAGCGGCATACAAAATGCCAAACGTGGCCAGAATGCTGAAAAAGCTCCACTGCAATGTCCATGTACTGATGACAGAGAATGCTGCCAACTTTATCACCGCCACCACATTTGAGACTCTGACCGGTAACAAATGTCTGACTGACACCTTTGACCGGAATTTTGAATTTTCCGTGGAACATGTGGCGCTGGCCAAACAGGCGGATCTGGTTCTGGTGGCTCCGGCCACGGCAAACGTAATCGGAAAGATCGCAAACGGCATTGCAGACGACATGCTGACCACAACGGTAATGGCCTGCACCTGTAAAATTCTGGTGGCTCCGGCCATGAACCATAACATGTACCGCAATCCCATCGTTCAGGATAATCTGAAAAAACTGGAACGGTTCGGTTACGAAATCATTCCTCCTGATACAGGTATGCTGGCAAACGGCGATATCGGAGAGGGGAAACTGCCTTCTGAGGAAGTGCTGGTGGAGTATGTTCTGAAAGAACTGGCTTATCCAAAGGACCTGGCCGGACAGAAAGTGCTGGTCACCGCCGGAGCTACACAGGAGGCCATTGACCCGGTGCGTTATATCACCAATCATTCCACTGGAAAAATGGGATATGCTCTGGCCAGGACAGCCATGTTAAGAGGAGCCAGGGTAACGCTGGTAACCGGGGCCGCGGGACTGGAGCCCCCCATGTTCGTGGAGACAGTTCATGTGGTATCTGCAGAGGAAATGTATCAGGAAGTAATCAGCCGGGCGCCTCAGATGGATGTGGTTATCAAGGCGGCAGCAGTGGCAGATTACCGGCCCGCAGAAGTGGCAGAAGACAAGATTAAGAAATCAGAAGGCACATCATCCATTATCCTGGAGCGGACAGCAGACATCCTGGCGGAGCTGGGAAGGATGAAACAGGAGGGGGATTTCCGCGGCATACTGTGCGGATTTTCCATGGAAACCAGAGATCTGGAGGAAAATTCCAGAGCAAAGCTGGAGCGGAAACATCTTGACCTGATTGCTGCCAATAACCTGAAAGTGGAGGGAGCAGGATTTGGAACAGATACCAATGTCCTTACCCTGATTACCGGAACAGATACCATCCGGCTGGAGCGAATGAGCAAAGAGGAGGCATCCGGCGAGATTTTAAACCTGATCCGGAATATGCTGCCTGAATAAATTTTTCCGGATTATATGTCGGAAGAACCTGTGAATATTGGATAATTTTGCCAAAAAAAGTTTACAAAATATACATTTTTTGTTAATGCTGTCTATAGATTTGTTGGTTATACTATAAAAAAGACAGAAATGTTGTAAAACAGCAACAAAGGCGGAAAATGTATGGGTAAACAGATAAAAAGAACTTTCATTTTAAAATACAGTATATTATTATATCTGACGGCGGCTGCATGGTATCTCCTGACAGCAGGAGAGGGACTTCATGCGGCCGTTTCTTTTTTCAAAAATCTGGAAACAGTGCAGACCTCAGAATTCCCTGCCGGTATGCAGTTTCGGTATGAGAAAGAATTTCAGGATACCCTGAACCGTTACGGTATGTTCCGCTCCCTGTACCAGGCAGAATATTCCACTCCGGTGCCGGGACTGGAATCCACGGATATTCTGGGAGAAAGCTGTAATCAGATGGTTCCCCAGGGAATCTGTGTGGCCGGAGATTATATGCTGGTGACAGCCTATGACAATGGAACCTTCATAGGGAATAAATCAGAAAACAGGCGCAAAGTCAACCCTTCCGTATTATATGTGCTGTCTGACCGGAATCCGCAGCAGCGGGAACTTCTGACCACGATTGTTCTTCCGGATATCAACCATGTGGGAGGCGTGGCCTTTGACGGAGAAAACATCTGGATTGCAAAAAGTACCGACCGGCAGTGCAGTATAATTTCCTATGATACCATCCGGCGGGCGGCAGAGTCCGGAAAGAGCAGCTACGAACTTACAGAATACGACCAGAATGTCTCCTGCGGCGCAGTGGCCTCCTTTGTGACCTGGCATGAAAACAGACTGTGGGTGGGGACTTATGCAAACCGTATCAGCGGCACGGGAATGCTCAGAAGCTATACAGTGAACAGGCAGCTTACAGAAGAAGGACAGCGGTTCACACTGGAAAAGCAGGAAGAAATTATAATTCCGGGATTTGCCAACGGAGTTGCTTTTATGGAACAGGGCAATGAAACCTGTATGGCAGTTTCCACCTCCAGAGGAAGGTATTTTAACTCTGACATGTATTTTTATCAGGTAGTGAAAGACCCCTTCACCGGGAGAAATCTTTATCATTGTTATAATTCCTGCGATTTTCCTCCCATGGCAGAAGAGCTGGTGTGTGACGGAGAGAACACATATCTGCTGTTTGAATCCTCCGCCACCTGTTATAGCACCCCGAAATATCTGAAATGCATGTACCCTGTGGACCGAATCTGTGCCTTTTCCAGCAGCAGACTGTTCTGGCAGAACCAGAGAGGAATTTTAAAAGGGACAGATGGGAGAGCAGAGCAGATCTGTCTCAGACTTGCCTCAGACCAGCCATATCAGGAGCGGAAATACTGGCAGCAGTATATGGGGCAGGCAGAAGCATGAAAATCTGTACCGGGAGCCATAGATAATGTGGCAGTCTGCCGGTACTGTTTATTGGAAACAACAGGAAAGGAATCTGTGAATGAAAAAATATGCGGTAATTACAGGAGCAAGTTCCGGCATTGGAGCGGAATTTGCAAAAATACTGGCACAGGAGGGATACAGCCTGATACTGGCTGCCCGTAGACAGGAACGCCTGGAGTGTCTGAAAAAGCGTTTAAAAACAGAGTGTGAGATTGTCACAGCCGACCTTGGAAAAAAAGAAGACTGTTACCGGCTGTTTCAGACGGTGAAAGACAAACCGGTGGAAATCTGGATTAATAATGCGGGATTTGGGAATTTCGGCACTTTTAAAACCAGCAGCCTGCAGAAAGAACTGGATATGCTGGATGTAAACGTAAGAGCCCTTCATATTCTGACAAAGCTGGCCCTGGGGAAAATGGTGAAGCAGAACAGCGGATATATTTTAAACGTGGCTTCCTGTGCGGGACTGATGCCTGCGGGACCTTATATGGCTGCCTACTATGCTTCCAAATCCTATGTGACAAGTCTGACAAGAGCGATTGCAGAGGAACTGCGCAGTGAGAAAAGCCCTGTTTATGCAGGCTGCCTCTGTCCGGGCCCTGTCAACACGGAATTCAATGATGTGGCAAATGTGGAATTTGCTCTGCCTGGAATCAGTGCTGCCAGCTGTGCACGTTATGGCTATGAGCAGATGAAACGGAGAAAAACGGTGATTGTTCCCAAATGTTCCGTGCGGCTGGCCATGACCCTGGGCCGATTTCTGCCCCAGGAGCTGTACATCCGGATAGCGGCCCGTCAGCAGAAAAAGAAAAAATACGGAAGCCGGAAAAAGGCAGGATGTAAACTGTCCTGACAGGAACTCTTGAATGTAATATCAGCCGGGCCGGAGGCTGTCAGAAAAAGGCTGTCATACCGGCGAATGTTTAACGGTTCTGACAGCCTTTTGCATTGTACAACAATAAATACTGTTTAAGAATCAGGGATATTAAACAGGAAGTCCCAGTTTCTGGAACAGAACATTCATGGAAGCATATTCCAGAATTAATATCATGCTGCCCTTAATCTGTGTGCCGGAGATACAGAAACTCTCGTCGATAAACAGCACTTTTTTGCCAAGGGAGCTAAAATTGTGGGAAGGGATGGACAGAATATTGCCCACAGTATCAATATGATCTTGAGGCGGAGTGATATTGATGAAAATATTTGTCATTTTGGCAATGGAATTTACATAAGCGGCAGTGGTGATATTGCCCATTTCCCGCACTACGGATAAATCCATTTCGCTGATATCGTCCAGAGAGGCAATCTCTTTCTCATAAAAAGTATTAATCAGTTTTGCTGCAAATTCTTTCTGTATGATTTGCAGCATCATTCCCTGGATATCCCCCTCTAACATAACGGTCAGTCCCAGTGCGTAATTATCCGGGCCGCCCAGATACTGAGAAACGTCGTCAAAATCAAGCAAATGGATGTTGGGAATTTCTATATCTACAAAGGTATTCAGTAAAGTTGCCAGAGCCGTTGCGGCATTGCCGGAACCAATGTTTCCAATTTCAGTCAGTACACTTAACTGCATGTCATCTAATTTGGTAATGTCTGTTACGCCCATAAGAATCTCTCCTTAAATAATTTTTTTCCATTATATCATAAAGTGAGCAAAAAGGAAAAGTTTATATGAAAAAATAGTACGGGATTTCAGGCGGAAAATTCAGCTGTGGAACGTTGTTTTGCAGTTATTTTTCGTGTATAATGAGAGAAAGAAGAGGAAACAAAAGGGGACGAATATTTCAAAATAAATAAAAATTTGTGAAACAGTTACAGGAAAGAAAGGATAAGTGGTATGGCAATCGAGAACCTGATAGAAAATGTTGACAGTCAGATAGTAAATATCAGAACCAGAAGCCTGGATGTGTCTTTTAATGAATTGTATGATATGTATCTGAATAAAGAACTGATTATATCTCCGGATTATCAGCGTATGTTTCGCTGGGAGCCGGAAAAACAATCCCGGTTTATAGAATCACTGATTCTGGAAATGCCGGTTCCGCCGATATTTGTAATCGAAATAAAAGATGGGGAGTATGAGCTGATTGATGGTTTACAGAGGATATCCAGTTATCTGCGTTTCAGAGGAGAAAAGCTGGAAGATGAGAGCCAGAAGCCTCTGGTTTTGTGTGGATGCGATATCGTTCCTGAGCTGAATGGTCTGACATTTGAGCTTATACCAAAAGCATTGCAGATAAAAATTAAGAGGAGTTTTGTAAGAATGGAAGTAATCCGGAAGGAAAGCGAACCTTCTCTTAAATATCATATGTTTAAACGGTTAAATACAGGAGGCGAATTGCTGTCTGCACAGGAAATCAGAAATTGTACTGTGAGAATATTGGGTTCTAAAGGAATAGATTTTCTGGAGAAGTGCAGTGAAAATAATGATTTTCGAACAATCGTATCTCGAATCGGAAGCGAAAGAGAACGACTGCAATACAGGCAGGAACTGGTATTGCGCTATCTTGCCATGAAAAACGACCTGGAGAGTTATAAATATCCTGTAACAGAGTATCTTACAGACTATCTGGAGGATATTACTACCGGTAAACGGGAATTTAACTGTGACAGAGAGTGGGATATTTTCTGTAAAACTTCCAGATTTTTTGCTGAAAAATTTGGGGAAGATGCTTTTTCCGGAAAGACGAAAAACGAAATATACAAAAAAGAGTTTGTATTATATTATTTTGACGGAATGTTTGTCTCAGTTGCAAAAATGATTGATGCGTTAATAGAATGCGGGAATTTACCGAAATTAGTTGATAAACTGAATGAGATTAAATTCGGGGAGGAACTGAAATTTTATAATACAGGAAGTGTGAATGGTGTAAAAACAAGGATAAGGATATTTACGGAAGGAGTGCAGGAGATACTTGACAGCTGATGAATTCAGAGCAAATTTAGAAAGCGAGCTTGCCTGGAGACAGGAGGAAATTGCTTTTTTTAAAAATCAGTTAAATTATATTTCAGAGAATGATAAGAGCAGATATCGCAAATCATTGGTATTGATTTTGTATTCTCATCTGGAAGGATACATCAAGCTGAGTTTACAGATGTATGTGCAGTATATCAATTCCTTATCTTTAACCAGGGAAGTGGTAAAAGTTGGTTTAAAGGCTGCTTCCATGAATAAAGAATTTAATGCATATGATAATCTGGACAGAAAATGTGAAATTTTCAGAAGAGAACTTCCGGATGATTCAGGTTTGCACAGGTTTTTCAGACGTGTGGATTTTATGTCTCAATACGAGGAATTCATGGGAGAAAATCTGGAGATAGATGACAGTATTATCAACACAGAGTCAAATTTATGGTATGTGGTATTACAGAAAAATCTGTATAAACTGGGACTCCCGGTAGATTTGTTTCAGGAGTATGAGACAGATATTGACGCCCTTGTAAATCGTAGAAATTCTATTGCGCATGGGAATTTTCGTTCCGGTGTTTCAGCAGAAGAGTTTCAGAAATGGGAAAACGGAACAATGGGTGTTTTATCCGGTGTCACAAGATTATTGTATGATTATGCCTGCAATGAAAGGTATAAAAAAGCAGAATAGTATATTGGTTTTAAATAATATGTACTTTATTGTCAGATAAGCAAAGGACAGAAGGGAGGCTGCCATGGAAAAAGATACGCGTCTTGTGAATATTTACATTAAAATACATAATAAACATACCCTGACAGTGGAAGATTTGAAATATCTTGCAAAATATGATCCGGAATGTTTTGAGAAGACATGCAAGAATCTTGTATACCGGCTGCCGGAAACCAGAGAAAATCTGCAGCCTGAGAAAGAAGAACAGCAGCAGGTTCCGGAACCGGTGCCTGTCTTTGAAAAGGCGCCGCCGGACAAACAGCAGATAGAAGCAGTTCTGGCTAATCTGCGGCAGATGGAACTGAAAGAGCTTCCCATTGAAAAGGTAGATTCGGAACAGGTGAAAGAACTGCTGGGCAGCCTCTATATGGAGATGCTGTTTCCCCATAACGATATTGAGAAATTTTTCAATATGGCAGATTATGAAGAATTCTCCGTATTTAACAAAAAAGCGTGAAATATTTAGTTTAAAAATAAACGTCCTTGACATTTCTGACGATTTACAATTAGAATATGAATGAATAATTCTTGTTTATTAGATTAAAAAACAGAGTCGAATAATGTGAAGTATGATAAAGAAAATAGAGGATATAAAATGAGTAACATTTATGAGCAACTTTTATATACCACATTGAGAATTGAATGTTTCAATGAAAACAATAGTTTATTTTCGATAGGAACAGGATTTTTATTACAGAGACCTGTCGGAAATGATATACATAAAATGTACCTGGTTTCGAATAAGCATGTTTTATGTGAAGCAGAATCTATCGCTATTTCATTTACAAAATTAAAAAATAATAATCCTGATACAGGAAATATAATACGTTTTCCTATCAATAATATTAAAGAAAACATTGTATCTCATCCAGATCCTGATATAGATATAGCTATCTTAGAATGCACAGGGCTTTTTATAATGCTACCTAATCAGTTATATTTTAAGTATGTTTCATATGATATGTTAGCAACATTTAATGAACCTGAATTAAATGTTGCAGAAAATGTATATTTTATTGGGTATCCAGATAATAGATATGATGAAAAAAATAATCTTCCTTTAGTGCGTATGGGCTTGATAGCCAGCCATCCAAAATATGATTATAACGGAAATGCTGTTTTTATTATTGATGCACAAGTGTTTCCAGGATCAAGCGGAAGTCCGGTTTATATTGATTTGTCATACGAAAATTTTAAAAATGGTCAAATAGATTTAACAAGAAAAAACATAAAATTATTAGGTATTGTATCAGCTACTATGATACGAAATAATCAATTAAAGTCCATTCAAACGGGAACTCAATTACTTACAGAAGAAGTTTTGGGCTTAGGTATAGTTTATAAAGCAACGGTCATCAAAGAATTAGTTGATAGTATGCCTACTGATAATTAGTTTTAAAGATGTAAAAGTTCAATCCAGTATATAGTAGTAGTCTAATGTTTAATTTATTGCGCAAAGATATCATAGAGATCGTATCTTGAAAATGATTTTTAGAAGAAAATAGATTTTATTTATCAATAGAGGGTAAATAGCAAAAGAAAGCGAAACTGTCAACAGTCAGAATGAACGGGCTATGCCCGCTGTTGACAGTTTCGCTTTCTTTTGCTTATCTACAGACAAGGAGCGATAGCATAAAATGTTGCCGCTCCCTAAATTATATTTCATCTGTTTCTATTTTTCCATATTCTCTCTCTATTTGTTCCAAATGCTGGATTAATACATATTCAATATAATTAGTCATGGAACGACGCTCCTTTGTAGCCAGAATACCTATTTTATCAAATACCTCATCTGACAGACGTAAGGTAAATACTTTCTTATTGGTTGCCATATTCCTGTCCTCCAGTTTTAGTATAGATAAATGGTAATCTACTTTTTAAAAATAGTATACTGCCACTTGACAGTTAAGTGATAGCACTTTATAGTATAAGAGTAGAAAAAAACAGGTGAATATGTGAAAAGAAAGATGTAGGAGACAGAGAAATGCGAAAAAAAATAAAAGATAAGAGGGATAAGTTTTGGACAGGAAGGGAATCTGATGATTTGAAGGGACATTTGAGCCAGACGGATAAGCATTTTCTCCTGTATGGCTATTTTGTTGTCAATACTCTTACAGTTGTATTGGTGTTATTGATTCTTGGAATCAGTAACCTGTGGGCAGCCCGGCGGAATGCCGCAGATATGGAAAAAATTATGAATGCTATGAAATCCTATGTGGGGTCTGCCACGGAGGATGAATACGACAGGATTGCTCGGACAATACGGAATGATTTTATTCTTAGTGATTATAATGAGGATGTGGAACAATATATTCAGTATATCCCAAATTCATCAGAAAAATGTCCTGCCTGTATGGGAAACTGTCCGGCACAGGCAGTTCTTGTCAGTTTAAATACTGGTGAATGGTATGTGTTGGATCTGTTTGAACAGGGGGAAGGGCCGGGGGATAATCTGGGCAGCGTAAAGGTAGCATTCGGTTACGATGAGGTCAGCCAGACCCGTATCCGTATGTTAAAAAGTCCGGGAAGAAAAGAAGGTTCTGCAAAAATAGAGCAAGGAAAAGGCATTATCAGCATCCATAAAATGAAAGAACAGTTTTGTGATGAATGCGTCAAAGAGATTCTGAAGGCAGTGGAAGGTCAGGAATTGGAAGAACTTGTGCTTCTTGATATGGAAAAGCATGTTTTTTATCCGTTGGAAGATAAAAGCAGGGTACAGATTGGAGAATATATCCTGAAAACAGAATGGAAAGACAGTGTTTGTGAAATAAAAATTAGGGCTGCCAGTGCAGCGGAAGGAACGATGGAGTGAAGAAAGGAGGTACAAAAATGAAACCGAATAATATACAATTACCATCACTGCCGTCAGATATGCCCTTGGAATCCCTGGAACTGATCTGGCTGTATGCGCAGATGTCGGAAAAGGACCAGGGAATGTTTCGTGAGTTTATCCAGGAAAGCCTTAAAAGGGACGGTCTGCATCCGGATGAAACAGAAGTTTCTCAGGTTCTGCGTAATTCCGGTACAGAGGTAAGCACGAATCTTTTGGAGTATACAGACCTTATGGGAAAGCTGGTAGGGACTTTGATTGCACAGGCATGTGAGCTGGCGGCAATTGTTTACCGGTATTACTGCATTGACAAGAAATCAGTAAAAGAAATTTCCAAAGCACTTCATGTACCAGAAGATTCTGTCAGTCTCATAGCACGATATTATGAAAGAAAAAGGAAGTAACGCTGCATCAGCGGCAGTCCACAAAAGTGGTGAATCCATGGAAACAGGATTTACTGCTTTTTTCATTTCTGTAAAAACAGGTAGACGAAATGGTACGGAATTTATAAGAGCAAGTTTCGCCAGAGTAACTCAAAACCTACTTTGTAGTTTTTTCTTGCCTGGCAACCTTGATGGAGATTCTGCTCCCCATACCCTCAGCCCCTACATATTTTTCAAATATGCAAGTTGGTTCCTGTTAAAAATAGTCACAGCGTGATTGTCTTACATTACGGAAAATCAAAAAACTTCAAAAAATAATCCTATTTTCCTTCCCACTAGCGATTCCCAATCGGCTTATATAGTAGGAAGCAAAAAAGGCTTCCCTTGATCAGGCATGATGTTATGGATACATTTTCACAAAGGAATCACAGAATGGCAAGAAAAAAGCCAGACAGAAAAAGGAGGGATTCATGCGATTTACAAAAAGTGAACTGGAGATGATTTACAAATATGAAGCCACAACAAAAGAGGAAACAGTCAGGGCTTTAAGGAACGGACAGTCAGTAGCCAGAGATGATCTGACACGGATCATCATAAGGAATGCTGCCGACAAATTGGAGAAGTTTCCAGAACCGGAATGTAGTCAATTCATAGCGGAGAATAAGGCGCATTTCATAGGACATGGCAGGAGTTCTGTTTTGTGGAGACTGAATAAAGCAAAGGAATGGTTAAAACAGCCGGTATTACAGGGGTATGACATGTTGGGAAGGGAACGGTTTCAGCAGGATACGAAACATATGGTAATCTTTGATGTGCTGAATAATGACAGCCCTGTAGGATTTAGAGGGGAAAGATACCGTTTCTTCCTTTCAGACGAGAGATACCGCAATGCTGTAGAAAGTGAAAAGCGTGGGGAAATTAAAATCCGTAGCCATGCGGCGGTGCTTTCAGGAAAGTTGTATACAGACAAAAAAGCGGAACATGACAGATAACACTTCCATGATAAAAAAGGCAAAAATATGGAAGAAAACACAACAGGGGAATGGAGAACCCGAAAGAAATGTTGAAGAAGGAAGGGAATCTATGCAGAGAAAGAAAAATGTAAGAAAGGAAAGGCCAATCCGGTATGTGGTAGAACATGTATATTCCTGCACGGAGAGTATGGAGGGATTATTAACGGTTGTAAGCGAAGAAGATGTCCGTAAAAATGTGGAGGAAAAATTAAAGAATGACAATATGAGGACGGAGAAGAAAGCTGTCTAAGAAGATAAATTGACGGTTGATACCAGAGGCGGAAAAGGCTATAATGAAGTCAGCGTATTTCTGTCTCTGGATATTGAGTGAATATAGGAGGTCAATATCCAGAATACAGAGAATAAAGAAATATGGACAGCACTTTATGCGAGATTGTCAATGGACGATGGAAATGTTGGCGAGAGCATGAGTATTGGGAGTCAGAAAGCGATCCTTAAACGGAAAGCAAAAGAAATAGGTATCCATTGCTACAAGTTCTATGTGGATGACGGATATTCAGGCACCAACTTCAATAGACCATCGTTTCAACAAATGATTGCGGATATCGAAGCTGGGCACGTGGATTGCGTCATAACGGAAGACCTGTCCAGACTTGGCAGAAATTATCTAGAAAGCGGGGCATATATTGAGGTATTTTTCCCGAACCATCATGTCCGTTATATTGCTGTCAATGATGGTGTAGATTCAGCGAATAGCGGCGAGATGGACATCACTACATTCAAGAACATCTTAAATGAATTTTATTCGCGGGATATTTCCAAAAAAGTAAAATCTGGCAAGTATATCCGTGCCTGCCAAGGCGAATTTATGGGAGTCCATGCTCCCTTCGGTTGCAAAAAAGACCCGGCAGACAAGAACCATCTGATTACGGATGAAGAGACAGCGTCGACAGTCCGTTATATTTTCCAGCTTGCTTTGAAAGGCTATGGGAATAATAAAATCGGGAAAGTCCTTTATCAAGAGAAAATTCCGAAATCAGCCTATTATAAGCAGGAGTATTTTGGGAAATTTTTGATTGCAGATGATGACGCTTATAACTGGAAACAGGAAACGGTTTTCCGTATTCTCCGCAATCCGCTGTATAAAGGTTATTTTTGGGTACAGAGGTATGATAAGAAGCATTTTAAACAGCAGACAAGAGGTTATATCCCGATTAAGGAACGTATAGTTATACCCAGCAACCATGAAGCCATTGTGGACGAGCATACATGGAATACCGTGCAGGAAATCTTTGACAGGCATACAAAAGTGAAGCCTTGTACTTCTGGTTATGACAACAAGTTCCGAGGGATTTTAAAATGCGCCGATTGTGGAAATAACCTGATTATCCATACGGACGGAAGGAACCCGAACAGACCTTTGCTTGAAAAGACGTATTACCAGTGCCGCATCTATCGTGTAAGAGGGACGAAGTTCTGCAGCCAGCACCGCATCAGCGCGGGGGCGCTGGAAGAATTGGTTTTTTCCGATATCCAGTTCCATGCAGGAAAAGTCATTAAAAACCGGGAGAAATTCATGAGGAAAGTGCTTGGCCAGATGGATATGTCATCGGCAAACAGGAGGACAAATATTGATAAAAAAGTGACTGTCTTAGAGAAAAAGTTAAAAGAATCTGATAAACAATTCATTAAGCTGTATAGTGACTGGTCGAAGCAGATGATATCGGAGCAACAGTTCCGGTTGCTGTCTGCGCATTTTGAGCAGGAAAAGAAAGACTATACAGAGCAAATCGAAAAGTTAAGAGCGATGGCAGAAAATTTGGAGGACAGCGTAGATAAAGCGGAACGCCTTGCCGATGAAATGGCGGAATGTGCCGAGATTAAGGAGTTGACCACAGAGATCGTCAATCGCCTGATCGAAAAGATTGAGGTTTCGGAACCTCAGACCATCAATGGAGAGAAAGTCCAGAATATTAGGATTTTCTATAAGTTTGTTGGGGAAATCAATTAAAAATCCATTTATGTATCTGCAATACTGGGGGCAGTGATTAAACTGGTATAGTGTCCGGTGACAGCATGGGAATTCTGCTTCACCCAGTCATTTTTTTCTCCATACCACTGTTCAATCCCCTGCATCAGCCCGGAGTAATTCCATGCCAGATTCTCAGCCCAGCTCTGCTGGTTATTTCTGCGGATACTGAAACAGGTCAGCCCGTTTGGACGGGTATGGCTTTCATTTACGGTACTTTCCGCCGCCCTGAGCTGTGCAATCCATTCCAGATCAGAGGACCATTTCATGGGCACATAGTCTGCCATGGTGAGTTTTCGCCCGTTGGAAGGATTGGGATAGCCTTTTTCGCAGGCCTCTTTGCGGATGGCGTTGATTCTGTTGAGGATGGCAGATTTGTCTTTCTGCTCAAAGGTGCCGGAAACACCCACAAGGATATTGCCGTTCCCCGCTTTGCTCCTGTCCGAGGGGCGGGAGGGGGCTGCCTGAACGATGCCGGACATCTGAAACAGCGACAGCGTGAAAATCAGTAAAAACGTGATCAGTTTTGACAGGCAATGTTTTCTTTCTGATGAAACGGGAAGGACAGTATGTTGGGGTTTGGTCATTGTATTCTCCTTTCAGATAAAAATATGGCAGGGTATGGGTGCTCCATACTCTGCCACAGATGCTTTTATTATGTCAGTTTCTAGCCTTTTACACCACCGGATGCAAGACCGCTGACCAGATTCTTTTCGATAATTGCAAACAGAATAACCACCGGAGCGATTGCAAACAGAGAAGCAGAGAACAGATACTGCCATTCAATCATGTTGTAACCGTTAAAGATGTTGATACCTACTGTCAGAGGCTTGTTCAGGTCATCTGAAATCAGTGTCAGCGCCACGGTATACTCGTTCCAGGCGTTGATAAATACAAAAATCAGAGTAGTTACAATACCAGGGGCCGCTACCGGAAGCAGGATTTTTATCATGGCTTCCAGACGGTTGCAGCCGTCTATTTTGGCAGCCTGTTCCATCTCAGAAGAAATACTCATGAAAGTACCCCGCAGCAGCCAGATGGTAAATGCCTGATTAAAAGCGGCATTGATAAAGATTAATCCAAGAATGCTGTTAGTCAGGTTTAAGGTCATCATGACTTTGTAAATACCAATCAGAAGAACTACCGGTGCAAACATCTGGGAAACAATAACAAAGCCCAGGAAAATAATATCGCCTTTGAATTTCATACGGGATAAAGCATAAGCTGCAGGAATTCCGCAGAGCAGAGCGATAATTGTGGAACCTCCTGCAATCAGAACAGAATTCAGCATGTATTTTGCCATGGGAGCTCTGTCCCATATATCCGTAAAGTTGGACCACAGAACGTTTTTCGGCAGAATAGTACCCTGTGCGGAGAATATCTCGGAACGATCCTTTAATGAAGTACAGAGCATGGCAAAATACGGGTAAAGAATCAGTGCACATATAATAAATACAACCAGGTACAGGAGAATCTTCAGTGTAAGTTTTTTGCCGTTTACAGGCTTCTTTACGTTTTCATTCATTTTATTCATCTCCCTTCCTTAAGGTCACCACCATGTAGGCAGTTGCACAGACTAACAGAATCAGAAAGCCGATCACAGATACAGCCGCTGCCTCTCCCTGCTTACCATTGTAAAAGGCAAGTTTGTACAGATAGGTAACCAGAGTGTCGGTACGGTTGCCGGGATCTCCTTTTGTCATATTCCAGATAATTGGGAATGAATTAAATACATAAATAATATTTAATACTGTGCTGACGGTCAGAGAAGAGCTTACCAGCGGGATCGTGATCTTAAACAGTTTCTGCCAGTAACTGGCACCGTCTACCGTTGCGGCTTCATAGTAGCTGCCATCGATGGACTGGAGACCGGACAGGACGGTAAAAGTAACAAAGGGAATGGTTACAAAAATACCGCAGGCAATTTCCCAGGCGAACCAGGCGCCGGCAGAAGGAGTCCAGTTTACTGCATGGTCGATAATGCCCAGCTTCATCAGCAGTGTATTCAGCGTACCATAGTCGGTGTCAATGATAAATTTCCAGATACTTGCCTGTACAACCAGTGTGGTTGCCCATGGGAATACCACGATGGCTCTGGCAACTTTGCGGCCTTTAAATGCATTATTTAACAGGAGAGCCAGAATAAATCCGAGCAATGTGGAAAGACCCACTACCGTCACTGTCCATACCAGCGTATTTTTCAAAACCATGGAAAAAGTAGGAGTCGACAGGATTTTCGTAAAATTGGCTAATCCGGTGAATCCTTTAATCAGTCCGGCCCGGCTGACTTTACTCAGTGCCATTCGGAAAACAAATACGATGGGAACCAGAATAAAGACAAGCATAAGCAGGACACTGGGCAAAATCCAGATATAAGGTTCTATTTTTCGAATTATTTTTTTCACAGGTTCACCTCATCATTCTTATAAAATGAGACCGGGCCTGTAACAGCCCGGCCTCATATTTCGCCTTAATCGGGGCTTACGTGTTTACATCATGGGATGCAGGTGATACAAAATGTTACGGAGCAATTTCTGCCTGTAAGCTGTCAAGCAGTTCCTGAACATTTCCGCCTAACAGTGCATTCTGTTCTGCGCTGATAACACCCTGTTTTACGTCTGCCCACTCAGTTTTTGCGGTAGGATAGAATTTACAGCTTCCTACGATCTCAATCCACTGAGCCATGGATTCATCTTTTGCTGCAAGAGCTTCGCCGCCGGTCTTGGTAGCAGGCAGGAAACCTTCCATTTCAACCCATGCAGAGTAGCGTTCGTCTTCAAAGAAATAATCAAAGAAAGTTTTGATTGCTTCCATTTCTTCGTCTGAGTATTCATTGTCAAAGCACATGAAACGGTCCATAACGCCGGCAGATACGGAAGTGCCGTTGTTGTTGGGGATAGGAGCCATGCCGTAGTTTACTTCATTGCCGCCGTCTTTTACATAGGTAGGAAGACTGTTAGGTGCGATCATCATGGCAACTTTACCGGTTCCGAACATATCCTGCAGGTCGTAACGTGTTTCATTGGCAGGATCTGTGTTGGTATAACCATCATTGATAAGTCCTACAGCGTATTCGATAGCTTCTACATTTTCTGCGCTGTTCAGTGTCCAGTTTCCGTCAGCGTCTGTAAAGTCGCCGCCGTTGTTCCAGATATAGTATGCGAAAGCTGCCTGGCCTTCATCTGTTGTCATATCAATACCCCATGGGTAAACATCCGGATATTTTTCCTTGATTTTCTTGCAGGCTTCTGTCAGTTCATCCCATGTAGCGGGAGGAGCTTCCACGCCGGCGCCTTCCAGGATGTCTTTGTTGTAATACATGGCACGTGCAGAAGCAAGGTCCGGAATAGCCCAGATGGTTCCGTCAACGTTTGACTGCTCCAGGAACGCTTCATACATTTTGTTGTAGGTTTCTTCCGATACATAATCTTTTGCAGGAAGAAGCAGGTCGTCAGCCTGGTAATCTGCAAATACGTCAATGTTCAGAATATCAGGAGCCTGATTGTTGGCAACACGGGTGTTGACTGTGGTGGAAATATCATTCCAGGAAATAACTTCCACGTTCAGGTCAATTCCTTCGTTGTCTTTTTCAAAATCACTTTCAAAGGTTTTCCACCAGTCAGCAGTGTTCTGGCCATACTGAGCTGCGATAACGCTGATTTCTGTTTTGCCGCTGCTGTCTTTTTTTGTTTCTTCGCCGCTGTTCTCCTGTGTGGTCTCCGTTTCCTCTTTTTTAGTATCATTGTTGGATGCGGGAGTGCTGCCGCATGCTGCAAGGGATAATGTCATGGTCAGTGCCAGTAATACTGAAATTACTTTTTTCTTCATCTTTATATCCTCCCGATAATTAGATTTAGTTCACTTTGCCTGTGACAATTTCTGACATATTTCTGTTTGTTGGCAATATGATGGTCAGAATACAGGATTCATTTTTGTCCCGGTGCAGCCGGGAATCCGGCACGCGGCCTGCCGCCGGGCAGGAATTGTACGGGAATCTCCGGTATATATGCAAAATAACAACTGGTTTACATATATGTCATAAAAAACTACTGCAAATAGTACAAAGAAAGAATGGAATATACGCTGACATATGTACAAATTGCCAAAATTTTTGTAAATTAATATTACCATGTTATGACCAATGTGTCAATAAGGAAAATTTGATGACGGATTTACCTCTTAAAAATCTTGAAAAATGGTCTGCAGTGTGGTAAAATCTTTACAATTCAGGCATAAATAAATAATGGGTAAAGGAACAGGAAAAAGAATGCAATGATGCAGTGAACTCTTTTTTTTTTGCCAAAAATCAGACAGAAAGGGCGGTAAATAAATGAAAGCATTTCTAATACTGGAGGATGGAACGGTGTTTGAGGGTACCGGCATTGGCTCCGCCAGGGAAGTAATCAGTGAAATTGTCTTTAATACTTCCATGACGGGATATCTGGAAGTTCTGACAGACCCCTCCTATGCCGGGCAGGCAGTTGCCATGACGTATCCCCTGATTGGAAATTACGGGATTACGCCGGATATGGAATCGGAACGGCCCTGGGCAGAAGGCTATATCGTCCGGGAACTGTCACGGGTTCCCAGTAATTTCCGCTGTCAGGGAACCATTCAGGATTTTCTGACCCAACACGATATTCCGGGAATTGCAGGAATTGATACCAGGGCTCTGACGAAAATTCTCAGGGAAAAGGGCACCATGAACGGTATGATTACCACCAACGGGGAATATCGGACAGAGGAAATCATTCCCAGACTGAAAGCATACCGGACCGGAAATGTGGTGGAAAAGGTCACCTGCAGGGACAGCTTCACATTAAAGGGAAAAGGAAAAAAAGTGGCCCTTCTGGATCTGGGAGCCAAGAAAAATATTGCAAAGTCCCTGCAGGACAGAGGATGCAGTGTTACCGTTTATCCGGCCCATACCGCCGGAGAAGAAATTCTGGATTCCTGTCCGGACGGAATTATGCTGAGCAACGGGCCGGGAGATCCCAAAGACTGCAAAGATATCATAAGAGAGATCCGGAAATTATATGAATCGGGCATTCCGGTTTTTGCCATCTGCCTGGGCCATCAGCTTATGGCTCTGGCCAACGGGGCCGATACCCATAAGATGAAATACGGCCATCGGGGCGGCAACCATCCGGTGAAGGATCTGGAAACAGGAAGGGTATATATTTCTTCCCAGAACCATGGATATGTGGTGGATACGGAACATCTTGACAGATCTGTGGCGGTTCCGTCTTTTATCAATGTAAATGACGGAACAAACGAGGGATTAAAATATATCGGGAAACCAGTATTTACTGTTCAGTTCCATCCGGAAGCATGTCCGGGACCCCAGGACAGCAGTTACCTGTTTGACCGGTTTATCAGTATGATGGGAGGGAACCAGTAATGCCAAAAAATCCGGATATTAAAAAAGTATTAGTTATCGGCTCCGGCCCTATTGTCATTGGGCAGGCGGCGGAATTTGATTATGCGGGCACGCAGGCGTGCCGCTCGCTGAAAGAAGAAGGAGTGGAGGTGGTGCTGGTCAATTCCAACCCGGCCACCATTATGACAGATAAGGAAATTGCAGATCAGGTGTATATTGAGCCCCTGACAGCAGGGGTGCTGGAGCAGATTATTATAAAGGAAAAGCCGGACAGCGTACTGCCCACCCTGGGAGGACAGGCAGGTCTGAATCTGGGCATGGAACTGGCGGAGTCCGGATTTCTGGAAAAACACGGAGTAAAGCTGATTGGAACCACAGCAGATACGATTTTCCGGGCGGAGGACAGGCAGGCCTTTAAAGATACCATGGAGAAAATCGGGGAGCCCTGTGCCCCTTCTCTGGTAGTGCATAATATAGAAGACGGTATTGCGTTTACCAATACCATCGGCTATCCGGTGGTGCTGCGTCCCGCTTATACCCTGGGCGGAAGCGGCGGCGGAATTGCCCGCAATGAAACGGAGTTAATGGAAATCCTTGCCAATGGGCTGCGCTTAAGCCGGGTGGGGGAAGTGCTGGTGGAACGGTGCATTGCAGGCTGGAAGGAAATTGAATATGAAGTAATGAGAGATGGGGCAGGAAACTGTATCACCGTCTGCAATATGGAAAATATAGACCCGGTGGGAGTGCATACCGGGGACAGTATCGTGGTGGCTCCGTCTCAGACACTGGGAGATAAGGAATATCAGATGCTGCGTACATCTGCACTGAATATTATTTCCGAGCTGAATATTACCGGAGGCTGCAACGTCCAGTATGCCCTGCACCCCACCAGTTTTGAATACTGTGTGATTGAAGTGAATCCCCGTGTGAGCCGTTCTTCTGCACTGGCAAGCAAGGCCACGGGTTATCCCATTGCAAAGGTGGCGGCAAAAATTGCTCTGGGCTATACGCTGGATGAAATCAGAAATGCCATTACCGGAAAAACGTATGCCAGTTTTGAACCAATGCTGGATTACTGTGTGGTAAAAATCCCAAGACTTCCTTTTGATAAATTTATTACCGCAAAACGGAGTCTGACCACCCAGATGAAAGCCACCGGAGAGGTGATGAGTATCTGCACTGGTTTCGAGGGCGCTCTCATGAAAGCCATCCGTTCACTGGAACAGCATGTGGACAGTCTGATGAGCTATGATTTTTCCGGGCTTTCCCAGGAAGCACTGAAGGAGCGTCTGGAAAAAGTGGACGACCGGAGAATCTGGGTCATTGCGGAAGCGCTGCGTCAGGGAATTTCCCCTGAGGAAATCTATGAAATTACCAGAATAGACCTCTGGTTTATTGATAAAATATCTATTCTGGTGGAAATGGAAGAACGGCTGAAACAGGAAACCCTGACGCCGGAACTTCTGAAAGAGGCAAAGAGACTGGAATTTCCGGATTCTGTAATTGGGACGCTCACCGGGAAACAGGAACAGGAAATCCGTAATCTGCGTTATGAAAAGGGAATTACAGCGGCATTTAAAATGGTAGATACCTGTGCGGCGGAATTTGCGGCGGAGACGCCTTATTACTATTCCTGTTTCGGCAGTGAAAATGAGGCCTGTGCTGACAGCGGGGCGGAAGTTTCCGGTGAGGAAAACGAAACATCCGGCAGGAAAAAGCGCAAAAAGGTGCTGGTACTGGGTTCCGGGCCCATTCGTATCGGCCAGGGGATTGAGTTTGACTACTGTTCCGTACACTGTACCTGGGCTTTTGCAAAAGAAGGTTATGAGACCATCATTATAAACAATAATCCGGAAACCGTGTCCACAGATTTTGACATTGCCCACAAACTGTATTTTGAACCGCTGACTCCGGAGGATGTGGAGAGTATTGTCCGTCTGGAAAAGCCGGACGGGGCGGTGGTGCAGTTCGGGGGCCAGACAGCCATCAAGCTGACGGAAAGCCTGATGAAAATGGGCGTTCCGATTTTCGGCACCAGGGCAGAAGATGTGGATGCGGCAGAAGATCGGGAACTGTTTGATAAAATTCTGGAACAGACGGAAATTCCGCGGGCGGCAGGCGGTACGGTATTTACCGCCAGGGAGGCGAAAGAAGTAGCCAGCCGACTGGGTTATCCGGTACTGGTGCGCCCCTCCTATGTGCTGGGAGGCCAGGGGATGCAGATTGCGTATACCGATGAAGAAATTGAAGAATTTATGGAAATTATCAACCGGATTGCCCAGGACCATCCTATTCTGGTGGACAAGTATCTGCAGGGAAAAGAAATTGAGGTGGACGCAGTCTGCGATGGCACAGATATTCTGATTCCCGGTATTATGGAGCATATTGAACGAACAGGAGTTCACTCCGGTGACAGTATTTCCGTTTATCCTGCGCCTACCATCAGCCAGGAAGTAAAAAATAAAATTGTAGAATATACCAGGAGGCTGGCGCGGGCCCTTCATGTGGTGGGACTAATCAACATTCAGTTTATTGCCATGGGTGAGGATGTATATGTGATTGAGGTAAATCCCCGTTCTTCCAGAACCGTTCCCTATATCAGCAAAGTAACGGGAATTCCCATTGTGGATCTGGCTGCACGGGTCATTATGGGCAATACCTTAAAAGAAATGGGCTATCCCACAGGCCTTGGGCCGGAAGCGGAGTACGTGGCCATTAAGATGCCGGTATTTTCCTTTGAAAAACTGCGCGGGGCGGAAATCAGCCTTGGGCCGGAAATGAAGTCTACCGGGGAATGTCTGGGAATCGCCCGGACCTTTGACGAGGCCCTGTACAAGGCATTTCTGGGGGCAGGCGTGCAGCTTCCGAAACATAAGCAGATGATTATGACGGTAAAAGATGCGGACAAGCCGGAAGCTGTGGATGTGGCAAGAAGATTCGAAGCACTGGGCTATAAGATTTACGCTACCAGAAGCACCGCAAAATATCTGCAGAATCACGGGATCAGCGCAAGACGTATCAATAAAATATCTCAGGAATCCCCCAATGTGATGGATTTGATTCTGGGACATAAAATCGACCTTGTAATCGACACCCCCACCCAGGGCCGGGATAAGAGCCGGGACGGATTTTTAATCCGCCGGAACGCCATCGAGACCGGGGTATACTGCATTACCGCCATGGATACGGCCAATGCTCTGGCAGAAAGTCTGGAACATGCCGGCGCCAGCGAAAAGCCGGACTTGATTGATATTGCAAAAGTGAAAAATATTTAATGGATGACAGAAATAAAAATGAGAAGAACCATTGATTTTGTTTTGGTATTCCTTTAAAATAGTGTATATGAAGTCAGCCTTCTGGCATCTGAACATTTGCCGGAGCGAGGGAGTTTTTCAGAATCGCCGGTTGATTGTCTGTTTATAGGGATGTAATTGGTACAGGGTATGCCGGAAAAGGAGGCTATTATGAAGTTACAGGATTTTTGCGATATGAAAAAGTTCGAAGAAATCATGAGCAACTGGGCGCACAGCACCGGTCTTGCAACGGTGGCGGTAGGAGACGACGGGGAGTATATCAGTGATTGCTATAATTTTACTGATTTTTGTATTAAACTGACCAGAGGCAGCACAGAGGGACGCAAAAGATGTGAGAAAAATGACAGGGAAGGAGAAGGAGTGTATCCCTGCCATGCAGGACTGGTTGACTTTGGAATACCGATTACATTAGATGACGGAACCGTTCTGGGGAGCGTAATCGGCGGACAGGTACTGCCGGAAAATCCGGATGAGGAAAAGTTCCGCCAGACAGCCAGGGAGCTGGGGATTGATGAGGAGGAGTATATCAGAGCCCTTCATGAGGTAAATGTTAAAACGAAGACAGAAATTGATGCTTCCGCCCGGTTATTGGGGGATGTAATCAATATGTTTGTCAGAGCAAGTTATGCAACCATGCAGAATCAGAAACTTGTGGTTGAAATGAAGGAGGGAATCTGTAAAGCAGCAGAGCAGATTGTGGTTGCCAACGATAATACCAGGCAGATTGAAGGATTCAGCAAACGTCAGAAAATACTTGCATTAAATGCCAGTATAGAAGCGGCCAGAGCAGGAGAGTCAGGAAAAGGCTTTTCCGTGGTTGCAGATGAAGTCCAGAAACTTGCTCAGGGTATGGCGCACACCAGCGTACAGATTAAGCAGGCGTTAGAGGAAGTGACAGATACGATTATGGCGTTAAACAGCGCTGAATAAGCTGCAGATTTTTTCTGCAAATGCTGTGTTTTATATGGAAACATCTGATTTATTCTGAAAGGAGAAAATTTATGGAAGGACAGACAAACGGAGGAATTGGCTTTGGAATAGCCTCAATGGTTCTGGGGATTGTTGCACTGGTAATGTCCTGCTGTTTTTATTTTATTTCTATTCCATGTGCAATCATTGGCATCATACTGGCAGGCATTGCCCTGTCAGGACATAAGGAAGGAAGAGGAATGGCGATTGCCGGGCTGGTATGCTCTGTTATTTCACTGATTCCGGCTGCTATTATTATTATAAGCGGCGTATCTTTTATGAGTTCTCTGGGCGTTTAGTCCGCAGGCGGAGAGGTCATAGAGTAATCAGGAAACCCGGAGAGAATGCACTGTTCAGGCAGTTCTCCGGGCTTTTTCCTCCCATTACTTTTAAGATTACGGTGAAAGGAGCAGAGGAAATGAATTATCGGATTGAAACAAAGGAATCTTTCTGCATTGTGGGGGTTCCGTACCGCTGGAAAAAGAAATTGAGAAAAATTTGCAGTGATTCCCTCCAAATGGCAGGAGATTTCCGAGAATGGAACCCTGCAGAAGCTGGCCGGCAGGATGGACAGAGAGCCCATGGGAGTGCTGGGCGTCAGCTTCTGTAACGATGAAGAACCTGGAGATACTGCATTGCTGTCTCAAACTCAAAAGAGAAGGAAGAATTTGAGGAATACATGGTACCTGCAGCCACCTGGGCAATTTTTCCGGGAGAAGGAATCAGCCAGTCCATTCAGGAACTGGAGCAGCGCATTGTCACAGAATGGCTGCCCGCTTTCGGATATGAATATGCCAACGCCCCGGATGTGGAAGTATATATCAGTCCGGATCCGCAGAATGCCCGGTATGAAGTCTGGATACCCGTGGTGAAAAAAGACGTATAGCAGATTCAGAAAAATTCTTATGGCAGGGGCCGCTCCGGTAAAGAGGAGATGCCTCTGCTCAGCACACTGTTGTGATATCGGTCAGAATAAGTCACATCTTCCCCGAACCATTCCGGAGGAACGAAAGCCTTTGCTTCTTCTTCCGTGTCAAATTCCACCTCCGCCAGAATCAGAGGAGCCAGTTCTCCTTCAAAAATATCCAGTTCTATGGTATGGTGCGGCGGCAGGGGAATCAGATAACGTTTCTTGGTAATCAGAATGCCGTCTGCCTTGGGCCTCAGGTGAAGCCAGGCTTCCCTGGTCAGAGGAAGATTGTATTCCTCCCGGACCATCAGCCCTCTGGACTTATAAGTAAGATAATAGTCCTCATCCTGTCTGCGGATGCGGACTACCGGTTCCGTACAGAGATAGCCCTGTTCAATCTGATGGAAAGGAAAAGAGTCCAGCTGTTCTGGTAATGACCGGATTAAAAATTTACGTTCAATTTCCATAAAAACATCTCCTGAAAAACAGTATTTCAGAGTCCCCTGGTCAGATATGGCAGGAAAGCTGTACCAGGAAGTCTCTGCAGTTACAGAAAGTATATAAAATAAGCCGGAAAAAGTAAAGAATAAAAAGAACAGACTTCTTTTGACATTCTGCTTTGTATGTAAAAAAATACAGCCCTTTCGTTTCGCATGTGATAAAATTTACAGGAAGAAGAGTGTGTGTTTCAGAGAAAGGGATGAAAAATTATGTTTGTAAATCTGAAGGTGCGTACAAAACTGGTTATATTGACGGTGGCGGCGGCATTGTCCATGTGTGCCCTGGGGATACTGAATATGAGCGGTATGGAGAAATCCTACCGGCAGTCAGTTTCCAGTATGAAGGAAGTCCTCTATGCTGACTATGACCAGCAGATTAAGGGACAGGTGGAAAATGTAATTACTCTGCTGGAGAAAATTTATGCGGAGTATATGGACGGAGCGTATACAGAGGAAGAGGCAAAAAAACTGGCGGCAGATCTGGTGAGAGAGCTCCGCTATGGTGAAAGCGGTTATTTTTGGATTGATACCTGTGAAGGGGACAATGTGGTTCTGCTGGGGCAGGAAACGGAAGGCACCAACCGTCTGGAAACAGAAGACAGCAACGGATATCAGATGATAAAGGATATCATTAAGAACGGGCTTCAGGAAGACGGAGGATTTACCGAATATTATTATACCAAAGAAGGCAGTACGGAAACTTACCCAAAACGCGCATACAGCAAGGTATTTGAACCCTGGGAGTGGGTAGTGGGTACCGGGAATTATGTGGATGAACTGGAAGAACTGGCGGTCAAAAATAATGCATCAGTAAAACATATATTTGAAGTCATAAAAGGGATATCCGTTGGGGCCATAACAGTGGCAATTCTGCTGCTTATGGGAATGGCTTTTCTGATTGTGACGGATATTACAAAATCTCTGGGAGCCGTTGTAAAGCAGCTGAACTGTATGGCAGAAGGGGATTATACCAGAGATTTTATGAAGAAATCTGCGCAGCGGAGAGATGATTTCGGCGGTCTGGCCAGAAGCATGGAAGAAATGAAATCAGCCATGGTAACTTTAATCAGCCAGGTACAGAAGGAATCTGAGAACATCAGTTTTGCAGCAGGCTCTGTCAATGAGTGTGTGGCGAAGCTGAACGACGATATAGCAGGCGTATCTGCGGCAACGCAGGAATTGTCTGCAGGTATGGAGGAAACAGCTGCCACCACCACAATGGCAGATGAATCAGCAGGAGAAATTCATGCGGCAGTGCAGCAGATTGCCCGGCGTTCCCAGGACGGCGCACAGGGAGCCGCTGAAATTAAAGGAAGGGCAGAGAAAACCAACTTAAGAATTAAGGGCGCTCAGGAAAAAGCGGCCCTGCTGAAAAAAGAAATTCAGCAGGATTTAGAGACTGCCCTGGAAAATGCAAAGGTAATCGACCAGATATATGAGCTGTCGGGCGTGATTATGAATGTGGTTTCCCAGACCAATCTCCTTTCATTGAATGCTTCTATTGAAGCGGCAAGGGCAGGAGAGGCAGGCAGAGGCTTTGCAGTGGTTGCAGGAGAAATCGGAGCCCTTGCAGAACAGTCCAGACAGACCGTAATCAAGATACAGGAAGTGACCCAGGAAGTAACCCAGGCGGTGGACAATCTTTCCGCCAATGCCAGAAAACTGCTGGATTTCGTGGTAAAAGACGTAACCTCAGATTATGAAGGATTTCTTACCATTGGGGAACAGTATGACCAGGATGGGGCCTCTGTGGATGAGCTGATGAGTGAATTCAGTACCATTGCACTGGAGCTGTCAGGCAACATGGAAGGAATCAAAAACTCCATGAGTGATATTTCCAGAGCGGCAGAGGAAGGGGCAGAGGGCACCACAGAGATTGCACAGCGGGCGTCTGTGATTGCGGAAGAGTCTGCAGAGGTGCTGGAACAGGTGACCAGGACGAGAAAGAGCGCGGAAACCCTGCGGGAGGAAATCGGAAAATTCCATGTGAACACTGCCGGAGATGTTCAGGAGGAAGCATAAAGGGAATACAAAAGAGGGGCTGTCGGGAAATAACGATTTTTGCCCCTGATATGTAAGAAGGAAACAGT
>OFGR01000947.1_pt1 | contig 25924 bp, 15 predicted proteins | sample 1521811 | NCBI WGS metagenome assembly OFGR01 (sample SAMEA3504098, study PRJEB24116) | mouse gut metagenome | biome: mouse gut; feature: mouse-associated habitat; material: faeces | place: Denmark | collected 2011
GGCCGCTGACGGCGTGTATGTCGAGTTTGCGGGATATGTTCTTGCGGTGGGTAAGGACGGTGTTTACGCTGATGAACAGTCTGGCTGATATTTCTTTGTTGGAGAGTCCGCGCACGATGCATGCGAGGACTTCTTTCTCGCGGTCGGAGAGCGCTGCTGCCGGTGCGGTTGCTGTTGTTTCGGGTGTGCCGTCTTCCTGCATGATATTTTCTTCGAGTCGGCGTACGGCCGGAACGAAGAGCATATCTTCTACCTGGCAATGGCTGCGGAGGTCGGCTTCGCAGGCGTATATGTCGAAAAGGACGTTGTTGAGCATGTCGCATCCTTCGCCTGCACGGGGGGTGTAGTATTTGATTATGATGTTTTTGAGTTCCTGTAGCTTTCGGTCGATGCCTACGTGGCTGCGTGCGAACTGGGAGATCTCGAATGAGGCGTCGGGGCGCCGGCGTTGCATGAGTGATTCCACGTATGTGAATATGCGCCGGTTTTCGTGCTGCATATGGCGGCGTACTTCGCCGGTGTATTCGTCGTAGAATTTGAGTATCATGTAGGCGACTTCGTTGTCGCGTGAGCAGTCGACTGCTTCGAGCAGTTTCCTGCGTATCATCGGTAGCTGGAAGTCGAGGAAGTATTCGTGAGCTCGCTTGAGGTATTCGATGAGGGATTCGACTTTGAGCCGGGGGACATAGTATTCGGCTGCGTCGCGGGGCATGCGTGCGAAATTGGCTACGGCCAGGAATGTGGTGGAGTCTACCGAGTGTGTGGAGCAATATTCGGACACTGTCTGGTCTCCTACGCCCAGCGGCATTCCGAAACGCGACATCACCAGAAGTACACCGGGCTGATCTGCTATCAGATCAGCCATCTTCTGAGATTCTTTGTACAACATAGCTTAGTTTTTTTGTTTTTCCTCCTGCAAATTTATGGATTGTGTCGGTGTGGTCAAATACCCAAGGGTGGGTATTTTGAGTGTCAGGGTATGAGGTAGGGGTATTCCACTTTGTGAAGAAAGAGTGCGTGGGCCGGCATGGATGTGCCGGCGGCTCCGCGATCGCGCCGGTCGATGATCGCGGCTACGGCCTCGGGAGGCAGTTTACCGCGGCCTACGTCGACGAGCGTGCCCACAACGGCGCGTACCATATTGCGCAGAAAGCGGTCGGCGGTGATCTCAAAGGCCATAACGCCGTTATCCCAGGGAATCCAACGGGCACTGCGGACGTCGCAGATGTTGGTCTTGACGTCGGTATGCAGTTTGGAGAATGATGTGAAGTCGCGGATACCCACAATCAGTGATGCGGCGTGGTTCATGGCGTCGAAGTCGAGCCTCGGCGGGGCTGCCCAGGTGAATGCGCGTGTGAATGGCGAGCGGCGGGTGGATGCGTAGTAATGGTAGGTTCGCGCTGTGGCGTCGAAGCGTGCGTGTGCTTCGGGGTGCATCTGGCGTATGCCGTAGACGGCTATTGACGGTCCGGTGATTGCATTGATGCGGCGGGGGAACTGCTGTATGTCGGGCAGGATGGTTTCGGAGTCGAAGTGGGCTATCATCATGGATGCGTTGACTCCGGCGTCGGTCCGGCCTGCGCCAGTGATCCTGATGGGTTGGCGAAGCAGTTTTGACAGGGCGTCCTCGAGTGCCGACTGCACGGTGGGGACGCCTCCGGGTTGCTCCTGCCATCCGTGGTATGGCGCTCCGTCGTATGCGAGCCTGATGAAGTAGCGCGGCATGCGTCAGTCTTTTTCGAGGTAGGTGTAGCCGTAGAGTCCGGAGCAGTAGTTGCTGAGGAATTCGCGGCCTTCTTCGGGTGATATTTTTCCGGCTTTCATGGATGCGGTGGCCCATGTCTCGACGTTGCGCACGAGTTTCTTGGGGTTGAACTGGACGTAGTCGAGGACTTCGGCTACGGTCTCTCCTTCGATCACCTGGTCTATCTCGTAGCGGTCGGGGTATACGCTGATATGGACAGCGTTGGTGTCGCCGAATAGGTTGTGCATGTCGCCGAGTATCTCCTGGTAAGCTCCTACGAGGAAGACTGCGATGTAGTATTTCTCGCCCTGGCGGACGGGGTGGACGGGAAGTTGCGGCGATGTGCCGTGGGAGGTGATGAAGTTGGCGATCTTGCCGTCGGAGTCGCAGGTTATGTCCTGTATGGTGCAGACGCGGGTGGGTTTTTCGTCGAGGCGGGATATGGGCATTATGGGGAACAACTGGTCGATGGCCCAGAGGTCGGGAAGCGACTGGAAAAGCGAGAAGTTGCAGAAGTATTTGTCGGGGACCATCTTGGCTACCTTGCGGAGTTCTTCGGGGGCGTGGCGGAGGCTGTTGGCCATTTCGCCTACTTCGCGGGCTATGCTCCAGAACAGTTTTTCGATCTGTGCGCGTGTGCGAAGGTCGAGGAGACCAAGGTTGAAGCGGTCGAGTGCTTCCTCGCGTATCTGGAGTGCGTCGTGCCAGCTTTCGAGCAGTCTGGGGGTGTCGAGGAGGTTCCAGATGTCGTAGAGTTCGCGAGCCAGCTCGTGGTCGTCGGGCGATGTCTCCTCGTTGTCTTTCCACAGTGGTAGCGATGTGGTCTCCAGTACCTCGAATATGAGGATCGAGTGGTGGGCCGTTAGCGAGCGTCCGGATTCATTGATGATGTCGGGCTGGGGGAGGTTGTTTTTAAGGCAGGCATCGGCAAGAGCGGACACGGCATCGTTGGCGTATTCCTGGATCGAGTAGTTCATCGACGATTCGCCTGATCCTGAGCGTGTGCCGTCGTAGTCTACCCCGAGGCCTCCGCCTATGTCGACCATCTCGATGTTGAATCCCATCTTTGACAGCTGGACGTAGAACTGTGTGGCTTCGCGCAGGGCATTCTTGATGCGGCGTATTTTTGTGACCTGGCTGCCGATGTGGAAGTGTATGAGCTTGAGGCAGCTTTTCATGCCTTTGCGGTCGAGCAGGTCGAGGGCCTGCAGCAACTCGGATGAGTTGAGTCCGAATTTGGACTGGTCGCCTCCGGATTCTTCCCATTTGCCTGAGCCGGAGGATGAGAGCTTGATGCGCATGCCGATGTTCGGCTCGATCTTGAGCCGGCGTGCGATGTCGGCGATGAGGTGGAGTTCGTTGAGCTTCTCGACGACAATATATATCCGCCGTCCCATCTTCTGGGCGAGGAGTGCGAGCTCGATGTATTTCTGATCCTTGTAGCCGTTGCAGATTATGAGTGCGTTGTCGGCGATGTTGGTGGCGAGTACGGCGTGTAGCTCGGGCTTGGAGCCGGCTTCGAGTCCGATGTTGAACTTCTGCCCGTAGGAGACGATTTCTTCAACGACGGGTTTCATCTGGTTTACCTTTATGGGGTATACCATGTAGCAGTGTCCGGCGTATTCGTATTCCTGGCAGGCGCGCTTGAAGCAGTTGGTTATTTTCTCGATCCTGTTGTCGAGGATGTCGGGGAAGCGCAGGAGCACGGGCGAACACATGTCGCGCATAAGCAGCTCGTCCATCACCTCTTTCAGATCTACGGGGCAGTCGCCTTCGCGTGGAGTCACCACTACGTGGCCTTTATCGTTGATGGAGAAATAGTTGCGGCCCCAGCCGTTGATGTTGTACAGCTCAGCGCTGTCGTCGACACGCCATCTTCTCATTTGCGGATAATTCGGTGTTTCTTTATGGTTTCAGTAATTGTTATTTTCCCGCAAAAATACGCATTAATCGCGATATATCAAAATGTGGGTCATCCGCCAGAACGCGGTGGGATTTTTCAGAACGTGAGGTTGAAGCCTACGCGGAGTCCTTGGTCGGGGAGTCCGGCCTGATGGCGGTAGCTCAGACGCCATACGTATTCGATCTCGAAGAAGTGGAAGATGTTTTCGACTCCGGCCGATATCTCCATGTAGGGGCCTTGGCCGTTCATTCGTGTGGCTATGGCTTCGGCAGGGAAGCGGAAAAGGTCGGGATTGCTTCTTGGGTCGTTTTTTGAACTGAGGCGTCCCCAAAGGCCACGGAACTTGATGACCTCGCGCCATCCGAGGCGTTTGATCAGGGGTATATAGTTGAACAATGCACCGTGGGCGCGGTAGTACCAGTGCCATTCGACTGAACTGTCGAACAGGAATTCCATTGGGTTGAGCAGCGAGAAGCTTTCGCGCATCACCATATAGGATGTGTTGGCTACGGGGGTGAGTAGCCCGGGGTAGGGGGTGCGACTCCACAGATGAGCGCCTTTGACGAGGAGGTCGAAGTGTCCCCATGCCGAGAGCCATATGCGCTGACGGTAGCTGAGTTCGGTGCGGTTGAGGGCGAACATATTGTTGGCGAATCCGGCGGGCGAGATCGTATGGCGGAGGACTACTTCGGGAGCGTCCTGATTGACCGGAATGCGTTCGTCTTTGGTCTGGATGTAGCGTTCGCCGGTGGCAATGCGTAGCTGGAGGTCGAAAAGGGTCTGTGTGTAATGGCTGTATGCCTTGCCGTGTCCGTCGACGAAGGGGACGTAGCGTGTGGCTTCCTGTCTTTCGAGTTCAGCGCCGGCCGAGAATGAGATGTGATTGTCCCACTCGTACATGAATTCAGCACGGCTGGACGCTTTGTAGTTGATCAGGTTGTCGTCGATGCGGTTCCATATGAGGAACAGGTTGTCGGCGTTGCTGAATATGAAGTTCTGTCCGAGGTGGTTGGTGTCGTATTTGTGGGAGATCCGTATGCTTCTGACCGGAAATTCGCGGGCGTGTCGTTTCTTGTCGATGAATGAGTATTCTGCCTCGGCGTTGTATTTCCATTTGTGGTCTTTTGTGCCGTAGGCGAGGAATCCGCGCCCGAACCATCTCTTGCTGAGGTTCGCTGTGGTGACTGCACCTACACGGAATCGCCATCCTTCCACTGAGTTCTTGCTTACGAGCGACAGTATAGGTCCAAGGTCGACTTTGCTTTTGCCTGCTGCGGCTGTGGGTGCGTATCCGTCCGATACGGCCATGAATACTTTCTCGGTCCAGAAGAAGAACGGCTTCTTGCGCAGCTCCTTCATGAGCTTGCTGACGGATGCTTCGCCTTTGGGAAGCTCGACCATGCGTGCTTTCTCCCAATAAAGGGAGTCGCGTGTGTCGGCATCGTCGGCGATGATGATGCTTCCGTGCGACCTGAATACTTCGGGGCGTGTCGACGGATTGAAGTTGTGGTCGTCGTATACGGTGTTGCGGCGCATGTAGAGTCCTTGCGATCCCATGAATTTCATCTCCACGACGAGGTCGTCGCGGGTCTTCAGACGGGATCCGTCGGGTGCGCGCTCGAATTCCTGGGAGAGGTAGAGTTTGTCTACGAAGTTGAGGTTGATTTTCTCGGGCACGCGCATCGACACTTTCTTTATAAACATTGTAGTGTCGGCCTCCGGGACATATACTTGTCCGACGAATCCCATTGTCTCGGATACGCGGGGCACGAAGGTGAGCACTATGCAGCGTTCGTCGCCAACCATGACCGTGTCGGTGAGGTAGAATTTATAGAATTCGGGGGCTATGTTGGAGAGCGGGCTTACGAAGCGGTTGCGCATCAGCGGGATAGCATTCTGGTAGAGGTCTATCTCGCGTAGCAGGTCGTTGGTGACGCCTTCGAGCATCTGTGGGTCGATCAGTTCGTCGATGCCTTCGGAGCGGGTTGCTGTGACGTATTCCCGCTCGCCACGGTCGCTGCTGTAGTGGTATTCGGCTGTTTTTTCTTTAACAGAGAACGACAGTACGGGTTTGCCGCTGACCTCAGATGTGTCGACATGCTTGCGCACGAATTCTTCGTTGAAGAACTTGGTGGAATCTTTGTCGGGCTTGAAATTGCTTATGCCCATTGTCATGCGCTCGTACTTGCGGTAGTTGTAGTCGTCGTGCAGCTTCTTGGGGTCGGTCATGTAGGCCGAATTCCTTATCTTGTTGACGAAATCGACAGCAGGGTTGTTCTTTTTTGAGTAGTGTTCTTTCTTTTTGGTGACTACGAGTTCTTTCAGGGTGTAGTCCGATGGCTGGAGATGGACAGATACGAGGTTTATGGAGTTCTGTTTCAGCGGAATGACTTTCTTGTCGTAGCCTAATGATGTCACGCTTAGTGAGCTGCACCCTTTGGGGATGCGTATTGTGAATGTGCCGTCGTCGCGCGACAGGACTCCTGTGGATGACCCTTCGGCGAGAACAGAGGCCCATCCGATAGGCTCGAGTGTCACGGAATCGCGCACGATGCCCCTCAGTACCCATGATGCAGAGGCCGGAGCAGCCTGGGCAATTATAGCAAACAGAAGACCGAATATCAGAGTGATGTATGTTCTCATATCAAGCAGGGGATGTACCTATAGAAAAGTCGTGTGGAATCGTTATCTTTGCAAACGTCAATACCTGTGGAATATTATATTAAGAAAGTTATATATGGCTAAAGAAATAGAACATAAGTATCTTGTGAGAGACAATAGCTACGAGCGGGCGGCGACTTCGTCGGTGCGTATGATCCAAGGGTATCTGAGCCGGCGCAAGGAGGCGACTGTGCGTGTGCGTGTGGCTGGCGATGAGGCCTTTCTCACGGTCAAGGGCATTACTGCGGGGGCTGTGCGCGACGAATGGGAATATCCCGTGCCGAGGGAGGATGCCATGCAGATGCTTGGTTGCTGTACGGGCGGAATCATCGACAAGACACGGTATATCGTCCCGTTCGGGGGACTGCGGTGGGAGGTGGACCGTTTTCATGGTCCTCTCGAGGGGCTTGTAGTGGCGGAGGTTGAATTGCCGACGGCGGATACCGTGTATGAGAAGCCTGCGTTTGTGGGCGAGGATGTGACGGGTGATGCGCGATACTATAATTCCGCTCTGGTCTCGGCTACAACTCCTCCGAGGGCTGATCGCGCAGAGTGAGCCTTACGACGTTCTCCACATGTTGTGTGTGGGGGAACATGTCGACGGGCTGTACGGCGTCGACGCGGTAGGCGCTGTCGAGCAATGCCAGATCGCGTGCCTGTGTGGCCGGGTTGCAGCTTACGTATACTATGCGCCTCGGGCGTGCATTGAGGATGACCTGCACCACATCGCCATGCATGCCTGCGCGCGGTGGATCCACGATCATCACGTCGGGGCGTCCGTGGATTGCGATGAAGTCGTCGGTAAGCACGTCTTTCATGTCGCCGGCGAAGAATTCCGTGTTGCTGATGCCGTTGACCTGTGAATTTACTTTTGCATCCTCTATTGCATCGGCTACGTATTCGATGCCTATGACTTTGCGTGCGCGACGGCTTACGAAGTTGGCGATAGTGCCTGTGCCGGTGTATAGGTCGTAGACGAGTTCGTCGCCTTTGAGGCCGGCGAAGTCGCGGGCCACTTTATAGAGTTCGTATGCCTGGCGCGAATTGGTCTGGTAGAACGACTTAGGTCCTACACGGAATCTGAGGCCTTCCATCTCCTCCTCTATGTAAGGCTTGCCGCTATGGAGGATCACATCCTGGTCGGCTATTGTGTCGTTGACCTTGAGGTTGACAACATACATCAGCGATGTGAGTTCGGGAAATTCGCGGCGCACGGCGTCGAGAGTGGCGCTTATAGCCTGCTGATCGTCTTGTCCGAACACTACCACTGCCATTGTCTCGCCTGTGGAGGCTATGCGTATCATCAGTGTGCGCAGCAGGCCGTGATTCTCGCGGAGGTCGTAAAAACTCAGTCCGTTGTCGATGGCGAATTTTTTTACCATCAGACGCAGACGGTTGCCCAGGTCGTCCTGAAGATGGCAGCGCTCGATGTCAAGCACTTTGTCGAAGGCTCCGGAGATGTGGAATCCTGCGCCGTCGCGGTCGGTGAACTCTTCTCCGCTCTCAAGCTGCTGGCGTGTGAGCCAACGGCGGTTGGAGAATGTGTACTCCATCTTGTTGCGGTATTCCCATATGGATTCCGAACCGAGGATGGGCGACACAGGAGGAAGCTCCACTTTGGCTATGCGCTCAAGGGCGTCTGTGACCTGCTCCTGCTTGCATTGCAGTTGGAAATCGTAGGGAAGGTGCTGCCAGCGGCATCCGCCGCAGACTGTGAAGTGGCTGCAACGGGGTTCGACCCTGATGGGCGAGGGTTTTTCGATGCGCTCGATCCTGCCCTCCGCATAGCTTTTTTTCTTGCGTGTGAGTTTGAGGGTGACTACGTCGCCGGGTGCACCGAAGGGGATGAACGTGGCCATTCCGTCGATGCGGGCAATGCTGTTGCCTTCGGCGGCCACACCTGTGATCTCGATACCTTCGAGGGTGGGGAGTTCCTTGCGTTTGCGTGACATCTGTTTTATAATGGGTTGATGTATATCTGTGTGGTGGGTTGTACTATTTGTCCAGTGCCTCAAGGTTGCGTTCGATCTCCTGATCGCTGATGGAATAGTTGGCCAGGTTGCCTGAATTATATTGGTCGTAGGAGGCCATGTCGATAAGTCCGTGGCCTGAGAGATTGAACAGTATTACTTTCTTTTCGCCGGTCTCCTTGCATTTAAGGGCTTCCCTTACGGTGGCGGCAATAGCGTGGCACGACTCGGGTGCGGGGATTATGCCTTCGGTGCGGGCAAACAGCACTCCGGCATCGAAGCTCTCGAGTTGTGGTATATCCACGGCTTCCATGAGTCCGTCCATGAGCAACTGCGACACTATGACTCCTGCGCCATGATAGCGGAGACCGCCGGCATGGATGTTGGCGGGAGAGAAGTTGTGGCCGAGAGTGAACATAGGCAGCAGCGGTGTGTAGCCTGCTTCGTCGCCGAAGTCGTAGCGGAATTTGCCTCGGGTGAGTTTGGGGCATGATTCAGGTTCGGCTGCGATGAAACGTGTAGTCTTTCCGTCCTTGATGTTGTGGCGCATGAAGGGGAAAGCCAGTCCGCCGAAGTTAGAACCTCCGCCGAAGCATGCGATTACTATGTCGGGGTATTCTCCGGCCATCTCCATCTGCTTCTCGGCTTCAAGGCCGATTACTGTCTGGTGGAGTGTCACGTGGCTCAGCACAGATCCGAGGGTGTACTTGCAGTTGGGTGTCATGCGGGCCAGTTCGATGGCCTCGGATATGGCAGTGCCGAGTGAGCCTTGGTAGTTGGGGCGTACGGTGAGGATGTCTTTTCCGGCGCGTGTCGACATAGATGGCGAGGGAGTGACCTGCGCTCCGAACACCTGCATCACGCTGCGCCTGTAGGGCTTCTGCTCGTATGAGATCTTCACCTGATAGACTGCGGCTTCAAGACCATAAACCTTAGCGGCGTAGGAGAGGGCAGCTCCCCATTGTCCCGCTCCGGTCTCGGTGGTGACATTGGTCACGCCTTCCTGCTTGCAATAATATGCCTGGGGGAGTGCGGAGTTGATCTTGTGCGAGCCTATCGGGCTGACGCTCTCGTTCTTGAAGTAGATATGTGCGGGAGTGCCGAGGGCTTCTTCAAGCCCATAGGCGCGCACTAATGGAGTGGAGCGGTAATATTTGTATTTTTCCCTTACGTCGTCAGGAATGTCGATCCATGCATCGGTCTGGTTCAGCTCCTGGTGGCAAAGCTCGCGGGCGAATACCGGATAGAGGTCTTCGGGGCGTAGCGGCTGGCGTGTTTCGGGATGTAACGGCGGCATTGGCTTGTTTACCATGTCGGCCTGGATATTGTACCATTGGCGCGGAATCTGTTCCTCGTCAAGAATATAGCGTTTGCGTTTGCTCATGTAGTTTGATTTTGAAGCGTATTGCCGTATGGAGCTGAAAGAGATGTGCCGTGTTTGATTCCAAACGCAACGAGGACAGGGTGTGAAGTCCCTGCCCTCGTTGCGCATCATGGCTTGTAAAGCCCGTTAGATGTTGGCGGAGAAGCTTACTTGCTGGCGATGCTGTCGCTTACAGTGAGGCGCAGACGGCCTTTTGCGCGGCGGCGTGCAAGAACCTTGCGTCCGTTAGGGGTCGACATTCTTTCACGGAAGCCGTGCTTGTTAACTCTCTTTCTGTTAGAAGGTTGAAATGTTCTTTTCATTGCCGTATGATGTTTGTATTTATATTTTACACGATTCGGACTGCAAATTTAATTGTTTTTTTTCAAACTACCAAACGTTTATTGTTTGGTTTGTCAAGTAAACGTCGGTAAATAAGCAATGTGGGCCGGATGGTAGAGGGAATCGGTGTATATTATAGAACATTTTTTGCAGGAATTAATAGCTCCTGAATATGACGTAATCCGGCATTATCAATCTATTCCAATTCCATCATGTCGAAAAACATCAGGCATGTATGGTCGTTTTCTTCTTTTTGTGTCAACTTTACAAAACCGTTCTTGCCATAAAAGCCTACTGCAGAGAGATAAGAGTCTACGGTTATGAATCTGAATGCGGAATAATTGCTGTTTGAGTCGAGCATATCTTTAATGAGGCTTATCAGCTTTGTGCCAATCTGTTGCCCCCTGTATTTAGATGAAACTGCGAGCCGGCCAATCTTGATGGCTGGGTAACTGCTGAATTTTTTGCCGACGGGAAATCTGTTTTTAATTTTCTTCCATTGGTTATTGGAGACTTCCTGTTTGCTTATCTTGTCATTCAGCAGGCAGAAATAGGCTGCAATTATTCCGTTATCCTCAAGTATAAATGAGGTTGCAATACGTTTGTTAAGGAAACCTTTGGCGTCCTCAATTAGAAAGTTGTTTAAGTCTTCGTCGCCGCAATCGAATTGTGCGAGTTCGGAATCAGCAGCCACACGGACGAGTTTCATCTTAGATACACAATGTTATCAATTTTTTTGCGTCTTTGACGGCTTCTTTTAGCCTTCGGGAATTTTCTGCACGCTGCTCTTTCGTGAGGCTCTCAACCTGTCGCATCCTTTCCTCGAAGCGAACGGCATCCTCACCTGTCAAAATCGGGGTTTCTGCTATAGGTCTTGCCATGTCTTTTGTATTTTTTTGAGATTTAATTTATGCTTTGTACAAGGTTTTTAAGATCTTGTACAAAGATACAACAAATTTCTGAGATATTTGTCTTTCTTATTGATAAATATATGAAGTAAACGTCGGTAGATAAGCAATGTGGGCAGCGAGAATCCAGACCATAATCCAACTGTAGAGTCCAGACCGCATAACAGAAATCATAAACGAGAATATAAACCTTCACGAAAAACGCAAACGAGCATAACACGTCTATATCCTATATTAAGGGCGAAGCGACCCAATAATGAGCCGCTTCGCTATTTTTACATAATATTGGCCGCCTACTGACTGCTGTCGTGTTCTTATTCTGTCTTACTATAAATTTGACACTCTTTTATTTATATCTTCTTCAATCTTTTTAATCCATCGCTCAGACACTCCTGCGATTATGGCATGTTTGCGATAAGATGTCGCGCAGTCAACAGATTTATCAATAATGGATGCTGCGCCTTTGATGTTGAATCTTGCAGCAATTTCATGCAAGTCGGATTTGGTGATGTCTTGAAGCTTGCCGTTGATTGTCATGCTATGCCGGTTGACGTAAAATGGCCCCGACGTATCTACAGCAAACGTAAAGTCGTAAGCGGGAGATATGTGCCAAATGCCGTCCTTGCCCAAAAGGAAACTGAAGTTCTTGTTGTGGTCATCTACATTTCCTCCAACAACATTCATTACCATCTGTAAAAACAACTGCTTTAGTTCGGATGGGAGGATTCCAATTTTTATGGCAACCTCGAATAGATCTTCATAAGATGCAGCAAACGGATTCATCGCAGCGAGAGTCTGAACATGTATTTTCTCATCGCCTACACGGTCAAACCGTTGAGTAAGGAAATGAGCCTCATGTTCTCCTTCAAGGAGATTTGAGGGCATCATTCTCAACCCTGCTTCTGAAGCCATAAGGTAATAACTGTATTCGATTCTTGTGGTTGGAATTTCGCCATGCTCATCAAACTTTATGATCATAGGCACAAACCCCGGTAATGGCGTACGCACTTGGCCTGAGTAACATTCTCCGGTATTTGAATTTACATTTATTACCGCTTTCGGTCTTCGACCACCTGCCGAAGTTCCAACTCTGAACAGGCTTTCAATCGCAAAACCAGGACTCATCATCGCATGAAAACTTTTGGCTTCAGAGAGTGCCAACTGTGCTAATCGGGATAATTCGGACACTTCGACTTTGAACGGGGTTTCCAATTCGGAGGACGTCGGTGGTACAAACTCCAATGCCCCCATACCCCTTTTTCCGATGTATGCAAGTCGGTCGAGTGGGGAAAGATCGCGCATACGGATATTATGTGCTTTTGCCCATTCGGTAAACAGCACATTGCCCCAATGATCGGGCATGCTGTCAGCGATAAATGAAGGCAATCCATCAAATTCCTTGCCAATTTCGGGATATATCGGCATAGCCCTCTGGGCCGCAATACCTTTTATCGGGGCGCGTAACGGAGCTATATCAATACCTTTTTTCACAAATTCGGAATCGAAATAGAAACAGATCTGCTGTCCATAGCCTTTCTTGGATGACACGAGAGTTCCTACCTTATGATTCCAAAGATACACGTCAAGAAGTTCTAACATTATCGCTCCTTTCTTCTTACTCGTTTGGGTATTAATTTATTAATTTCTCTCAGAGCCATTGGCGGAAGGGGCAATTCGGGTAGCAGTTCAAGCATTCTGCCTTCCATGCCTATACATCGCAGTAATGATATGAAATTACCCAACGAAATATTGATGTGTTTTCCTTGTTCGAAATGGCTAATTGTGGTATATCCAACGCCTGATTTCTCGGCCAATTCACGTTGACTCATTCGAGCCGCAAGGCGGTATTCCTTAATCCTCTTTGCAAGAATGTCAAGAATATCCATATTCGTAATGGGTGATTGACTATCCATAGTTCAGTTTATTGATATTAGACTGCAAATATATAAATAATTGTCCATATATCAAACTATAGGTGCGGCATAAATACTTCGATTTATAAAGTAACTGCCGGTAAATAAGCAATGTGGGCCGGATGGGAAGTGTAAATATCGATTGTAGTCCGATGTAGCCGGTTACAGGGTAATCGGTGTCCTGCCGGACGTATTATCATGGGCGGATTACGTGCATGCGGCAGGTTCGGCAGTCGAAGTCGAGACGCCATCGGCGGTTGCCGCGCACGAGATGCAAAGGGGGCTTGATTATGTCGACGCCACCTTCGCGCAGACATGCGCCAAGTTCGCGGCGCAGGCAATACCGGCAGGTCATCACCCGCAGTTCGCCTTCGGGTAATCGCGGCATAGTCTCAAGTGCTGGGGCTATGGAAACCGCTCCGTGGGAAGTATAGAATTCCGCGGCCAGCCGGTTACTCACATTGTCGTGATAAGATAGCTGACGAGCTTCTTCCGGAAGGGATACCTTTTTGTTTTCGGTCCGGCGCAGCTCGGTCGGTCTTGTGAGTTGCCGGGCCATGTCGAATGCTTCAACGGCCTTGCGCCTGAGGCGGGCGAGGACTGATGCCGGCAGGAATATCTCCGGGGCTATTCGATCGGCAAGATTCCGCAACACATAGCGGGTGTCTCCGAGTTTGCCGAGTGTCTCGCTGCGGACGCCTGTGTCCGGTTTTCTCGCTGTCTGAATTTCCAGAGGAGTGTCGTCGGTGACGGTAGCATCTACTCCATAGTCGTCGGTGAATCTCAGGCACAGACGGCGGTCGGCTGCCAGCCAAAGCTCTGCATCGCAATCAATGACGCGCCGCGAGGTATTGCCCCGCATTGCCGCTTCCCATACTGAGTCGCTGTTGCGTCTCAATTCCATGCCTGGGTGCAAATCCACGCGTGAGGCAGGATATATGCGGTTTCCCTCAGCTCTGTTGATCCTGAAACCACGGAATTCGCCTTCGGGAGTGAAGTAGCATAGTCCATCGCCGTTGCCGAGCGTGACACCGGGACGCAACGACAGTTGCCAAGCCTGTCCGCGCCGTCCGGTGACAGTTCCGATGACCGTGCCCGAGTCTTTCGGGGTAAGCATGCCGGCCAGGGGTGATGCGGGACGCGGCGAGCGCAGGAAGTAGTCGGTGAATCCGCGGTTGAAGCTTTTTGTTACATCCGGTGTGAATGTGGTGGTGCAACGTCCCTGCGATGCCCGTCTGTAGCATCCGGGATTTGCCGCAATGAAGCTGTCGAGTGCAGCCGAATATGCCGCGGTCACGTTCTTGACATATGATATGTCTTTGAGACGTCCTTCGATTTTGAATGATGATACACCGGCCTGTGCCATAGCACCGAGCATGTCGATACGGTTCATGTCGCGCAGCGACAACAGATGCCGGTGACTGACCACTGTCTTGTCTTCTCCGTCGGTCAGGTCGTAGCTCAGGCGGCACATTTGCGCGCATTCGCCGCGGTTGGCGGAGCGTCCGTTGTCGGTGAAACTCATCTGGCAGTCGCCGCTGTAGCTCACGCACAATGCACCGTGTACGAAGACTTCAAGTGGTACGTCCACGGCGTCGGCCACAGCCTTGATTTCGTCGAGAGTGAGTTCGCGGGCGAGCACGATCTGAGAAAAACCGGACTCCTGCAGGAATCTGGCGCGTTCGGGAGTGCGGGTGTCGCACTGTGTGGATGCATGGAGCGGTATCGGGGGTAAAGGCATGCGCAGCAATCCCATATCCTGTACTATCAGAGCATCTGCTCCGGCATGGTAGAGGTCGTGCACCATGCGGCATACATCGTCGGTCTCGTTGTCGTCGACTATTGTATTGACGGTGACATAGACACGGACGCCGAAGCTGTGGGCGTATGTGCAGACACGGCGTATGTCGTCGATGGAATTGGATGCGGCCGACCGTGCGCCGTGTGCAGGCGCGCCGATATATACGGCGTCTGCACCGTGGTCTATAGCAGCGATGGCTGTCCCGGCATCGCGGGCAGGAGCAAGGAGTTCAAGTGTTCGCATTGCGTTATATTTTTATACGATCTCTAAAGCGAGGTGCTACATAGCATCCGAACCAATTGGCCATGAGCCTGGCTGCCGGTGCAGCCCAGAGATTCCGTGGCTCGAGCGAAGGGTCGTCGTCAGGAAAGTAATTTTCCGGAATATGAGGATTCAATCCACGTGCACAATCGCGGGAGTATTCAGCCGCGAGCGTAGACGTGTCGTACTCGGGATGTGCGGTGATGTACATCTCAGGTTTGTCGCAAGCCACTGACACGACATTGCCCGGTCCGCAGTCGGAGGAAACAAGTACCTTAACGCGGTCGCTCATAGTAGCTATGTCGCCGTCGAGTACGCAGTGGCGGCTGTGCGGCAGGTATACTGTGGACGGAAGTCCGCGCGTGACAGGGTGTTCTGACACCACTCTGTGAGGATAGACCCCCGAAAGTTTGCTTGCCAGAAGTGTCTTATCTACACCGCACTGCCTGTAAAGCCCGAAGAAAGCACCCCAGCAGAGGTATAGTACCGGTATATCGGCTTGAGCCGCTGCATCGCATACGGCGGCAAGTTCGTCGGAGTAGTCCACGTCGCGGTATGCGACACGCTCGAGAGGGGCGCCGTTGATCACCACAGCGGCGAAGCTACTGACATCGGAAGGATGCAGGCAGGAGTAGAAACGTGCAAGGTGTGCGGCATCGGTATGCCTGCACTCGTGTGCCGCCGGGCGAAACAGGCTGACGGCGAGTGCCGTCAGTCCATCCACCTCGACGCCTCCGGCCCACAGCAGGCGCAGGACGTCGCGTTCGGCGGGTATTTTCTCCGGCATCAAGTTGATAAACGCCACGCGTGCAACATCGCCCGGCGCATCCATTTCCGCCTGAACAGGGCTAAGGGATATGCCTTCATCTGCCAGAGCCTGAATGGCCGGAAGTCCGTCAGTTACGTAAATCTTCATCTTCAAGAGGTTGTTTCGGCATGCGAAGTTAGCCGATATTTCCGAGAATACGTTCACTGATAGGAATATTTCACATTATCATGAGCCTTTTTCCATTGATAATTGTTAATTTTGCACTTCGGTTTCACGTACCACATATTTGATATAAAATCTTAATATAAAAATAAACCATACGAGAAAATGGATCCGTTCGAACCCACTCCTCAAGAGCCATATACCCCTTCGCCCAAGCGCCCTTCGCGCATAGCTGAAAAGATGGGCTATACACGTCCTGAGCCGACAGATGAGCCTCAAGATGAGGTCCGTCGCCGCCGGGAGCCGCAGCCTCCGCGCCGGAATGGAGGTAAATCCGGCAAGACTATGGTTTGGCTGATTGTTGTCGTGGCTGTGGTGATAATCGCAGCCGGAGTCCTTGTGTTTTCATATATGAAGAAGCAGAGCGATGCACAGTCGAAGATCGAACAGCTCGAACTTGCCAACCAGCAGCTTGCCCTGCAAAACGAATATGCGGCCCTTGACACCGAATTCCAGGGCTACGAGAATCAGACACGAGCCATCACCGACGACTCAGTGAAGCGTGCCCTTCAGGAAAAATACAATGCAGCCAAACTGCGAGTCGAGCAGCTCCTTCAGGAACTGAACAGCGAGAAGGCCAAGAGCGCCAAGCAGATACAGCAACTCAAGGATGAGATAGCCACGCTCAAGGGCATCCTCAGACACTATGTGGAGGAGATAGACAGGCTGAGTAAGGAAAATGAAGCCCTGCGCAATGAGAATACCCAAGTAAAGCAGGAAAACGAGCGTCTGTCCACTCAGGTAAGCGAAACCACACGCCAGAATGAGCAACTCTCCGAGCGCATGACCCTGGCAGAGAAACTTAACGTGACCGGTGTCTCTCTGTCGGCTCTGAACTCAAAGGGAAAGAATGAGAAGAAGGTAAAGAAAGCCAAGCAGTTGAAAGTCACGTTCACCATTCCGCAGAATAACTCCACGCCGGTGGGTGAGAAGACTATATACCTGCGTCTGACCTCTCCGGCAGGCAACCTGCTTGGAAATGCAGGTACTTTCAGCTTCGAGGGAGGTTCGGTCGAGTATACAGCGCGCAAGGCTGTGGAATATGCCGGCGAGGAAATCCCCGGAATCATAATTTATTGGGATGTGAACACAGCCCTCGAGGCCGGCGAATATACAGTGGAGCTTTTCGCCGACAACTACAGGCTTGCATCGCGTAAGTTCACCCTGAAATAGCGAGGGAACGCCTGATGTGGGAATACGTCTGTGATTCAATAAACTCAATAGAGGTCAATACGCTCGGCTCTATCTATAAGCTACTGCTGAGTATGGTGCTCGGCGCTGTGATCGGCTACGAGCGCAAGCGCAAAGGGCAGACGGCCGGTGTGCGCACATTCTCGCTAATAGCAATGGGCGCGACTTTGGCCATGATACTGAGTATCTACGTGCCGCAGGAATATATGGGCCTGAAGAACGGCGACCCCGGACGTATAGCCGCCCAGGTTGTCACCGGTATAGGCTTTCTCGGAGCCGGTGCTATTATCCAGATGAAAGGATCGGTGCGCGGTCTTACCACAGCCGCAGGCATATGGATGGTGGCAGCCTTAGGCATGGCTGTGGGTGTGGGCATGTATATCCTGGCCACGGTGGCCACACTGCTCATCCTGTTCATCCTCGTGCATCTCGAACGCATAGAGCGCCGCCTGTCGGTGGGCTCTGAGTCGCGTATCATAAGGGCTTCCGTCGGCTGCATCATTACCGACATCAGTCCCTACCGTCAGTCGCTCAGGGAACATCATGTCAATCTCACCAACTACTATCTCGAATTCGACTATCAGGCCGGGGCTACCAGGCTGAGTATGGTAGTTCTGGCCAAGGAGCCGGTGGACTACATATCGCTTTTCGAAGACATACGCAATATATACCCAACTACATCCATCACGGTCTCAAACCAACTGTGATAAGCTGAACATAGCCAAATATCTAACCTATGAACGTCGAAAGCCTAATATCCGACCTCGCCTTCCTGCTAATACTCGGGGCTGTGGTCACGATACTATTCAAGTGGATAAAGCAGCCTGTGGTGCTCGGCTATATAGTGGCCGGATTTCTCGCCAGCCCGCATTTCGAATATCTGCCATCGGTGACTACCGAAGACAATATAGAATTCTGGGCGCAGATAGGTATAGTAGTTCTGCTGTTCAACCTCGGTCTGGAATTCAGTTTCAAGAAATTGCTAAATGCCGGAGGTACTGCGGCTGTCACTGCCCTGATCATAGTGGCCGGCATGATGTGTTGCGGTTTCGCGATCGGTTCGGCGCTTGGATTCTCGCATATCAACTGCCTGTTTCTCGGTGGAATGCTCTCCATGTCGTCGACTACGATCATCATAAAGGCTCTCACAGACCTTGGGATGCGTCAGCGGAAATTCGCGCAGATAGTGTTCGCGGTGCTTATTGTGGAGGACCTTTTCGCGGTGCTTATGATGGTGGTGCTGTCGTCGATCGCTGTGAACAACAGTGTTGAGGGCGGCGAACTGCTATATTCCGTGGCCAAACTGATGTTCTTCCTGATAATATGGTTTGTGGTCGGGGTCTACTTCATTCCGGGTATACTCGGGGCATGGCGCAGATTTCTCAACAGCGAGTCGCTTCTGGTGGTCTCGATGGGTCTGTGTCTCGGCATGGCAGTGTTTTCGGTCTATTGCGGCTTCTCGCTCGCTCTCGGTGCTTTCGTCATGGGTTCGATTCTGGCCGGCACAAGTTATGCCGAACGCATAGAGCGAGTCACCGCACCGGTCAAGGATCTTTTCGGCTCGGTATTCTTCATTTCTGTGGGTATGATGGTCCAGCCGGCCATCATCGCGCAGTACTGGTGGCCTATCCTGCTGCTGTCGGCAGTCGTGATCGCAGGAATGATATTCTTCGGCACGGCCGGTATGCTTATCACAGGTCAGCCTCTGCGCATAGCCATAGAGTCGGGTTTCTGTCTGACACAGATAGGTGAATTTGCCTTCATCATAGCCTCGCTCGGCATGAGCCTCGGAGTGCTCAGCGCTGAGATATATCCGATAGTAGTGGCTGTGTCAGTTATCACAACTTTCACAACACCTTATTTTATAAAGATGTCCGGGCCTGCAGTCTCGTTTGCCGAACGGGCATTGCCAAGGCGGATGCATTTCCTGATAGACCGCTATTCCAAGGAAGCCGAGCATCAGGCCGACAATACGCATGGCTGGGGATTGGTGCTGAGGCGCTATCTATGGCGCACGGTGCTATATTCATGTGTGCTGATAGCCATAGCCATTACGGGCAGTCATATACTGTATCCATATCTGAAATCTCTGCTGCCGTCGTGGAGCAGGGTATTGTGTACGACTGTAACACTCTCGGTGATGGCGCCTTTCCTGCTGGCGCTGATGCTGCCTACGGCGAGGCCGCGGCAGGCCGTGGCCCACGGTCGCAAGATGCTCGGGGTGGAGATACCTTTGGTGGTGATGTGGTTTTTCCGAGTGATGATAGCGCTCGCGTTTGTAATATCATGTATAAGTACCTATTACTCGATAGGCTACGGTATAGTCTTCGGTTTGGCGGTGTTGTTCCTGCTCATAACAATGCTGTCGCGCCGCACCCGCGACCATCTGAGCATCATCGAGACAAAGTTCTTCAATAACCTCAATGAGCGTGAGTTGCGCCGGTCTGGACGCAACAACAGTGTGGTCAGCGATCTGCATCTTGGCTATCTTGAAGTGGGCGGAGGATGTCCCTTCGTGGGCGAGCGTCTCAAGAACACAGGTTTGCGCAGCCGCTATGGAGTCAATGTGGTCAGCATATCGCGCGATGGAAATATCATCAATGTCCCCGATGCGGATACACGTATCTTTCCCGATGACGTGCTTGGCATAGTGGGCACTGACAGTCAGCTTTCGGCACTCGCTCCACTGGTCGAGGCCCGCGGACAGGACGATGCATCCACCTCCGGCGAAGAATACCATTTCCTGAAACTGATACTCAGCGAGGATTCGCCTATCGTGGGCAAGAGTGCGGCGACGGCTTCGATACGTAATAACTACGGTGTGATCGTGGTGGCGCTCATGCATGAGGGGCACTATGTGGATGTCACTCCCGACACCCGTTTCAGTGCCGGAGATATAATATGGGTGGTAGGTCCGTCGAAAGATGTAAATTTACTTAAATAAGTAGGATGTACAACACGCAGATTGCTGATACAACAATAAGTCTACTGACCTGCTATCCTGGCAGTAATATATATGAACTGGAGGGGCATTCGGCTGTGAGGATAACGATGCCTCCGTCTACGGATGTGACTGTGAATTACGGATTGTTCGACTTCGCCGCGCCTAACTTCGTCTATCGTTTCGTCAAGGGCGAGACAGACTATATGTGTGGCGCAGTGCCGACAGAACTGTTTGTGGACCACTACCGCAATCAAGGCCGTAGGGTTGTAGAGCAGGAACTGAATCTCGATCCGGTCCAGAAAGCCACATTGATCAGTCTTGCGGCTGAGAACATGCGTAAGGAGAATGCGACGTATCGCTATAATTATGTGAAAGACAACTGCGCCACTCGCCCCCTGCGCCTGATAGAGAATGCGGTGGGATCGCCGGTAGTCTTCCACGCCGACAGCGTGTCAACCACTTTCCGCCAACAGATGCGTCACTTCCACAGCAACTATCCGTGGTATCAGTTCGGAATCGATATAGCGCTCGGAAGCGGTATCGATTACCCACTGTCGACGCGCGAGAGAGCTTTCGCGCCGATGAACCTGCGAGATCTGGTCGACAAGGCCACTTATACCTCGGCTACAGGAGAATCTGTGCCTTTGGTCTCATCAACGGTGGAACTTGCTCCGGGAGAGGAGCAGGGTGCGGCGCTTCCTCCCACGCCCGCATGGCAGTCGCCTATGGCAGTCGCCCTGCTGGTGCTTGCGGTGGCAGTATGGGCGTCTTTGCGCCAGATGGCAGGACACAGGTTGGCCGGGCGTGTGGCCGACACTTTGATCTTCGGGGCGCAGGGACTTGCCGGTCTGCTGCTCACATTCCTGATATTCGTGTCTGTCCATGAAGCTACGTCGCCCAACTGGCTATACCTGTGGCTCAATCCGCTTGCATTGGCCGGAGGTACACTTGTTTGGTTAAAATCTTGCAAAAAAGTGTTATTGTGCTATCATTTTATTAATTTTGCACTTTTGGCAGTCATGTCTCTCGCTTGGTGGTGGCTGCCGCAGAGCGGCAATCCCGCTTTCGTTCCCCTTGTAGCGGCCTCAGCCCTGCGCTCTGGCTGCAATATCTTTGTAAATCTGCGCCGACGGAAAACCGATGCGCGGATTTGAATGTTATAAGAAATCGTGAGAAGAAAGGATTACTACATACAGCAACACCTCCTGCAACTGCTACTGGCTTCGGTAGTGAGTCTGTCGATACCTGCGCGTGCCGCAGGGCCGACGGGACAGCAGGCGGCGCTTCCCGATCGTCCGGCTTTGGTGCTGAACCTCGTTGTCGACGGACTTGACCGCGAGTATGTGGAGCATCTGATGCAGTACTTCGGTGAAGGTGGCCTGAAAAAGCTGTTTGGCGAGGGTGTGGTATTCAACAATGTGGATTTCGGGACATCGTTGTCCACATCGGCGGCTACGTCGGTGCTTATGACAGGTGCATCGCCACAGGTGACGGGCATAACTTCCGATCTGATCTATGATCCTGCGCAGAAGCGGCCTTTCCCGGCCATGTACGATCCGGCGACATTGGGCAATTTCACAGACGAGACATATTCGCCAGAAGCACTGCGCGTGTCCACCATATCCGACGAACTTAAAATAGCCGGAGCAGGGACGTCGCAGATATTCTCGATAGCCCCAGAGCCAAGCCAGGCTATAATACTTGCCGGACACTCGGGCAATAATGCAGCGTGGCTGAGCGACCGCAATGCCAACTGGGCTACGTCGACTTACTACCGCGACGTGCCGACTGTGATCAGTTACCGCAACCGCCTGTCGCCGCTCTCGCAACGTATCGACACTATGACCTGGCAGCCGTCGGCCGCCACTCTATCTTTGCCGCTGATACCTGAATGGGTGCGTCAGTATCCGTTCAAGCACACGGTTGGGCGCGATCCGCAGTGGAAAGTCGCGAAATACAAGAACTCGCCGCTCTACAACGCCGAGGCCACGACTGTTGCCCGTGAATATCTGACGCAACTGGCGCTCGGCCGCCACGGAGGCACTGACATGCTATCTGTGGCCTATTCCTTGGAGCCTTATCTGTTTACAAAATACGCCGACACGCAGTTTGAGACTGCCGACGCATATATCAAGCTTGACCGTGACATCGCTTCACTGCTGGCAGAGGTGGACCGCACAGTGGGGTTGCGCAACACGCTCGTACTGCTCGCGGCCACGCCTCCCGAACCTACAGGACGCAGGGAGGACAGCAAATGGCGGATTCCTCATGGCGAATATTCGCCGCGTAAGGCAATGTCGCTGCTGAACCTGTATCTGATAGCGCTGCACGGGAATGGCGAATGGGTGAGCGGATACTATGGCAAGTATTTCTACCTCAACCGGGATCTCATAAAGGAGCGTCAGCTTGATCTCAGCGCTGTGCAGCGCGAGACTGCCGATTTCCTCAAACGAATGGCCGGAATAACAGAGGCCTATACCATAGGGGATATTCTCGACGGACATGCCGGGGAGAATCCTCAGGCGCTCAGACGCAATACATCGTATCACACGGCGGGCGACGTCCTCGTGGACATAGCTCCCGGATGGGAGATTGTGGAGACGGAATTCAGCGACGCCTATACGCTAAACGACATATCGCTGGTAGTACGCGGGGTGATCCCCACGGCATCCGCAGTGTTGTTGATTCCGGGTGTTGACGCCCGCGAGATAGACACTCCGGTGGATGCGCGCTCGATAGCGCCCACTATGGCGAGACTGCTCAGGATAAGGTCGCCGAACGGTGCTTCCCTCCCTCCTGTAAAACTCAAGTGATCACATTATCAAGAATATAAAAAACACAACACCATAATATAAAATGTCTTTAACAACCTTTCTAAGCAAGGTGTTCGGCAATAAGTCGCAGCGCGACCTGAAGGCCATCCGCCCTATCGTAGACAAAATAAACGCGCTCGGCGATGAGATGGCCGCGCTTACAAATGACCAGCTCAGGCAGCGTATTGCCGACGTACGTGCCGATATCCGCACAGCTACAGAACCGCACACAAAAACAATCGACGACAACAAGGTAAAGATTGAAACCTTACCGTTCGAGGAGCGTCAGCCGCTGTGGGACGAGATCGACAAACACGAAAAAGAGATACTCGACATAATAGAGAACAAGCTCAACGACCATCTGCCTGTGGTGTTCGCCGCCATGCGCGAGACCGCTGCGAGGTTTGCCCGCAATGAGACCATTGAGGTAACAGCCACACAGATGGACCGCGACCTGGCAGCCCAGGGACGCGATTTCGTATCCATCGAGGGCGATAAGGCTCTGTGGAAGAACCATTGGGTAGCCGGTGGCAATGAAATCACCTGGGATATGATACACTACGACGTGCAGTTGATCGGCGGCGTGGTTCTGCATCAGGGAAAAATCGCCGAGATGGCTACCGGTGAGGGTAAGACTCTCGTGGCAACACTTCCGGTATTCCTGCGCTCGCTTTCGGGCAGAGGTGTGCATGTTGTGACTGTGAACGACTACCTCTCCAAGCGCGACTCCGAGTGGATGGGTCCGTTGTATATGTTCCACGGTTCGACTGTGGATTGCATCGACAAGCATCAGCCTAACACACCCCAGCGCCGTGCTGCATATAACTGCGACATAACATTCGGTACGAACAATGAATTCGGCTTCGACTATCTGCGCGACAATATGGCGATGGCTCCGCAGGATATGGTGCAGCGCAAGCACTATTATGCGATTGTCGACGAGGTGGACTCGGTGCTTATCGACGATGCCCGTACGCCGCTCATCATCTCAGGTCCTGTGCCCAAGGGTGATGACCAATATTTCAATGACTACAAGGGAAATGTAGAGAAAGTAGTGCAGGCGCAGAAACGCCTGGTGACTCAGATACTTGCCGACGCCAAGACGAAACTGGCGTCCGACGACAAGGCACAGCAGAAAGAAGGCGCTATCCTGCTTTTCCGTGCATTCAAGGGTCTGCCGAAGAACGGCGCTCTTATAAAATTCCTTTCTCAGGACGGCATGAAGAACCTGCTTCTGCAGACAGAGGCTTATTACTTGCAGGACAATGCCCGCGAGATGCCTGTGATAACCGATCCTCTATACTTTGTGATCGACGAGAAGAACCGTTCCGTAGAGTTGACCGACAAGGGTATCGATGAACTTACCGGCAAGAGCCAGGATCCCCAGTTCTTCGTGCTTCCCGACATCGCATCGCAGCTTTCTGAACTGGAGCATGTGGCCGACATGGAGGAGCGTCAGCAGAAGAAGGACGAGCTGATGGAGAATTATGCAGTCAAGGCTGAGCGTGTACACACTGTGACCCAGCTTCTGAAGGCATATACGCTTTTCGAGAAAGACGTGGAATATGTGATAGACGAGGGCAAGATCAAGATCGTGGATGAGCAGACCGGACGTATCATGGAAGGCCGCCGCTACTCCGACGGACTCCATCAGGCTATCGAGGCTAAGGAAGGTGTGAAGGTTGAGGCCGCCACACAGACTTTCGCCACAATCACACTGCAGAACTACTTCCGAATGTATCACAAGCTTGCAGGTATGACCGGTACGGCAGAGACTGAGGCCGGTGAGCTTTGGGATATCTACAAACTCGATGTCGTGACCATACCTACCAACAGGCCTGTGGCGCGTATCGACATGGAAGACCGCGTATACCGCACGAAGAAAGAAAAATATGCGGCTGTGATAGACGAGATCGCACGTCTGATCGGCGAAGGACGTCCGGTGCTGGTGGGTACAACTACTGTCGACATCTCCGAGTTGCTCTCGCGAATGCTTACCCTGCGCAAGATACCCCACAACGTCCTCAACGCCAAGCTGCATCAGAAGGAGGCAGAGATCGTGGCACTTGCAGGACGCCCGGGTACTGTAACTATCGCAACGAATATGGCCGGCCGTGGTACTGACATAAAGCTGCCTGCGGATGTCAAGGATGCCGGAGGTCTGGCAATCATCGGTACAGAGCGTCATGAATCGCGCCGTGTGGACCGTCAGCTACGTGGACGTGCCGGACGTCAGGGCGACCCGGGTTCTTCAGTGTTCTATGTATCGTTCGAGGATCAGTTGATGCGTCTGTTCGCTTCAGACCGCGTGATGAAGGTGCTCGACCGTCTTGGCCTGAAGGAAGGTGAGATGATCGAGTCAAGCATGGTAAGCCATGCCATAGAGAAAGCGCAGAAGCGTGTCGAGGAGAATAACTTCGGAATACGTAAACGCCTGCTTGAATACGATGACGTGATGAACAAGCAGCGTACGTATATCTACTCCCGCCGTAATCATGCCCTTCTCGGCGAACGCATCGGTATCGACATCGCCAACATGACGATGGATATAGTGGAGAACCTGATCAACAACTACAGTCAGCCGGCTGACTATGCCGATCTCACAATGGAGGTCTTCAAGATTCTCGCTATCGAGATTCCGTTCACTGAGGAAGAATATAAGAATATGGACAAGGACGAGGCTATCTCTCGCCTCAATGCCGCAGCTACAGAGGGCCTTGACCGCAAGAGCCGCCGCATACGCGAGGTGGCTATGCCTGTGATCGCCGAATGGGTGGAGCAGCGTGGAGCGCAGGGCAAGATCATCGTCCCCATCACCGACGGAAAGCGTGTGTTCCATCTCCGTGTCGACATTCAGGAGGCTTACGATACTGAATGCCGTATGATTGTCAAGGAATGGCACAAGGCTATCCTGCTCGTGACTATCGATGAACTCTGGAAAGAACACCTCCGCGAGCTTGACCAGCTGCGCCAGTCTGTGCAGAATGCCTCTTACGAGCAGAAAGATCCGTTGGTGATCTACAAGGTAGAGTCGTTCCATATGTTCGAGAATATGCTCAACAACCTCAATGTGAAAGTAGCTTCGGCACTTCTGCGTGGCCACATCTATATTCCCACAC